>Ga0208965_1001275_pt1 | contig 11199 bp, 4 predicted proteins | sample AOAMet1_07_M0_10_2_FD_188230 | JGI IMG/M metagenome (GOLD analysis project Ga0208965, IMG submission 188230) | Ammonia-oxidizing marine microbial communities from Monterey Bay, California, USA - CAN11_07_M0_10 (SPAdes) | ecosystem: Environmental > Aquatic > Marine > Intertidal zone | place...
TTATTTCTCTTATCCAAACCAAAATTAATTTTATACCACAATTTTTCATGTCCTAAATATAAGATCATTTTTGAAATGGTCTCAAAACCACCAATTTTTAGACCAGTAAAAGGATTACCCGTTAAAAACCAACCAAAAAGAATAGTATCAATTGTACCAATAAAACGCCATGAAAAAGTCTTAATAATATGACGTTTATTAGTATTAGGAAAGGATAAACTAAACCAATAACGTTCATGAATATAATACCAAATGAACTTAGTAATAGTTGTAATACCGGAAAGATTTAAACCCTCTTGTATGTCACCTGTAAGTAACCATGCAAAAATAAAAGTATCTATGGTACCAATAAGTCTCCAGGAAATACTTTTTGCGATATGTCGTTTACTAAGTTTCATTTTTTTATTTTTCTCAATTACTACAGTTAGTCTATTTTGTTTTGTTTTAATTTTAACAGTTCTTTTAAAACTAAAAAAACTGATTTAGAATACGGCTTCGCCAACACTATTCACAATAATGGAAATTTATAACCGAAAAAAACAACTGATTAATTCAGTTGAAATGATACAATGGCACCTAATTTTTTTAACTGAGCCAAACAATTTTTCCCTTTCACAGAGATCAAAGTTGCCTCTTCTTCTAATATAGGCACCTTTATAGTTTCACCAACTACTAACTCTTTTTGTTTAGAGTAATAGGAGTTGTCTAAATAATGTTTCATGGCCAACACTTCTTCATTAGAAATCTTAGCTCGTTTTCCATTTTCAAATAAATGCACATCATCCCCTACTGAGTTGGCTTGCCAAACACCAATAATTGCTTTGGCTTTTAGCCAATCATGTTTAATAATATCATCTAACATTTTGTTGGCATCATCCAACAAAGCATTTGCCTGCTCCCCAAAAAACTCATCTTCTAAAATAGCAGGGTATTTTTTACGCATCTCCCAAGTAAAAAAGAAAGGTGTCCAATCAATATAGTTACGAATGGTTGCTATATCAATATCTTCAAAAACTTGCACCCCCAACTGATTTGCAGTAGGAATAGTTAAATTTTTCCAATCTGTTTTGGCTGAATTTTCCCTTGCACTAGCAATACTTATGTATTCTTTATCCGATTTTCTGTTCAAATAATTTTCCTTAATCGTATCATATTCAGTGCCAACATCTGCTCTGAAACTTTCTTTATCTTTTCCTATTAATTTGCTTGTTACCCCAACTGCTTTGGAGGCATCCAACACATGAATAACCGTATTCTTATTGTAATGTTCGTTAATTTTTACTGCCGTATGAATCTTAGAAGTTGTAGCCCCACCTATCATAAGTGGCACCTTAAAATCATTTCTTTGCATTTCCTTTGCCACATCAATCATTTCGTCCAATGAAGGGGTAATCAATCCGCTTAATCCAATTACATCTACATCCTGTTTTTTTGCTTCCTTCAGAATTTTATTAGCAGGAACCATTACTCCCAAATCAATAATTTCATAATTATTACAGCCCAACACTACACCCAGAATATTTTTTCCGATATCATGCACATCTCCTTTCACAGTAGCCAAAAGCACTTTTCCTGCCTTGCTACTTGCTGTTTTTTCTTTTTCAATAAATGGAGTAAGTACTGCCACTGCTTTTTTCATTACTCGTGCACTTTTTACTACTTGTGGTAAAAACATTTTTCCTGCTCCAAAAAGCTCACCTACTATTCCCATTCCATCCATTAATGGACCTTCAATCACATCCAAAGGGCGTACTGCTTTTAAGCGTGCTTCTTCAGTATCCTGCTCAATAAAAGCAACTATTCCTTTTACCAAAGCGTGTGACAATCTTCCTTCAACTGACTGCTCACGCCAAGATAAATCCTCAACTCTTTGCTTTCCTTCCCCCTTAATATTTTCGGCCAAATCCACCAAGCGTTCAGTGGCTCCATCATCTTTATTCAACAGTACATCTTCTACTGCTTTTAGTAAGTATTTAGGAATATCTTCATACACCTCAATCATTCCTGCATTTACAATTCCCATGTCCATCCCATGATTAATTGCATGAAATAAAAAGGAAGAATGTATAGCCTCACGGACAATATTATTTCCTCTGAACGAAAAGGACACATTACTCACGCCACCACTTACCTTAGCGTATGGCAGGTTTTCTTTTATCCATTTTGTAGCCTTGAAAAAATCAACTGCATAATTATTATGCTCTTCAATTCCAGTAGCTACTGTTAATATATTGGGGTCGAAAATAATATCCTCAGCAGGGAAACCAATCTCATCCACCAAAATACGATATGCCCTTTCACAAATGCGCGTTTTATCAATATAATCCACTGCTTGCCCCTTTTCATCAAAAGCCATTACGACAACTGCTGCCCCATATTTTAGAATGATTTTAGCATGCTCCTTAAATACTTCCTCCCCTTCTTTTAATGAAATAGAATTTACAATTCCTTTTCCTTGTATGCATTTAAGTCCTGCTTCAATAATTTGCCATTTGGAGGAATCCACCATAATGGGTACTTTTGAAATATCTGGTTCGGAGGCAATTAAATTCAAGAAATGCGTCATGCACTCCTGCCCCTCCAACATCCCATCATCCATATTAATATCAATGGCTTGTGCTCCACCTTCTACTTGATGCAATGCCACTTCAAGCGCTTTTTCCAGATTATCCTCTTTTATTAATCTTTTGAATTTTAGAGATCCCATCACATTGGTACGCTCGCCAATATTTGCAAAATTACTTGCTGTTGAAATCGTAACAGATTCCAATCCACTCAGGCGCATTTCTTTTTTAAGTGTTGGAATTTTTCTTGGCGAATAATTACTGGCAATGCGTGAAAATTCTGCAATGTGCTCAGGGGTTGTACCACAACAACCCCCAATAATATTAACCAAATCACTCTGCATAAAATCTTCTAATTGAGCACCCATTGCTTCTGGGCTTTCATCATACTCTCCCATTTCGTTGGGCAAGCCTGCATTAGGATATGCACTTACATAAAAAGGAGCTTTTTTTGCTAATTCTCTTACATAAGGACGCATGGCTTTTGTACCCAAAGCACAGTTAAATCCAACACTCAACAGTGGAATATGGGATATAGAATTCAAGAATGCCTCTGCCGTTTGTCCTGAAAGTGTTCTACCACTTTCATCCGTTATTGTTCCTGAAACCATAATAGGAACTCGAAAACCCTTTGCTTCAAACACATCTTCAATAGCAAATAAAGCCGCCTTACAATTTAGGGTATCAAATACAGTTTCTACTAATAATAAATCTGCCCCACCATCCAATAAACCATTTACTTGTTCAATATAAGCATCCTTCAAGCCATCAAAAGTAATGTGCCTAAATGCAGGATTTTCTACATCAGGAGAAATAGATGCTGTTCGGTTTGTTGGTCCAATAGCACCAGCTACAAATCTTGGTTTTTCTGGAGTTGAGCACGCGATAGCAGCCTCTTTTGCAATTTTTGCTGATTGGAAATTCAACTCATATACTACCGATTCTAAACTATAATCCCCTTGTGCAATGCTAGTTCCGCTAAAGGTATTTGTTTCAATAATATCTGCTCCAGCATCCAAATATTCTTTATGGATTGCCTTGATAATATCAGGGCGTGTGATGGAAAGCAAGTCATTATTTCCTTTTACATCAAAAGAATGATTTTTGAATTGTTCTCCTCTAAAATCTTCTTCAGAAAGAGTATATCTTTGGATCATAGTACCCATTGCGCCATCAAGCACAAGGATTCTGTTCAGTAGTAATTGTTCTATTTTAGGTCTCATATTTTAATAAGACTTAGCAAAAAAGATAGGGTGGGGAAAATTTATGTATTCCGCTCATCTTCCTCCATATTGGAGTGGGATTTGGCACCTTGTATTTACAAGGTTGCCAAGACATCATAGGGCCCATCCCTCCGTCTTTCTTGATAAGTATGGCACAAATAAAAACAAAAAAATTAAAAACCAACCACAATTTTAAAAAATTTTATAAGTTTGCCGACCTAAGTGGATAGATTTGGCCTATTGCAACCACTAAAAAAAATGCTAAAAACAGTATTTCCTTTAGCGCTTTTACGCCAAATCGTCCGATTAAATTATTGTTAAACTTAAAATTTAAAAAGATGTCATATTATTTCACGTCAGAATCCGTTTCGGAAGGACACCCAGATAAAGTAGCCGACCAGATTTCGGATGCACTATTAGATAATTTTTTAGCACAAGATCCAAATTCAAAAGTGGCTTGTGAAACTTTAGTAACTACAGGACTTACTGTACTTAGTGGAGAAGTTACCACTGAAGCCTACATTGATGTTCAGAAAATAGCACGAGAGGTAATTTTAAAAATTGGTTATGATAAGTCAGAATACCAATTTGATGGAGATAGTTGTGGAGTTATTTCAGCAATACACGAACAGTCACCAGATATTAATCAAGGAGTAGTTGAAGGAAAAGGATTAAACAAAGAACAAGGAGCAGGAGACCAAGGAATGATGTTTGGTTATGCTACAAACGAAACCGAGAATTTAATGCCTTTGGCTTTGGATATTTCGCATAAAATATTGATTGAACTTGCGGCAATCCGTAAAGCAGGGAAGGAAATGACTTACTTGCGTCCTGATTCAAAATCGCAGGTTACTTTGGAATATAATGATGACCATACGCCTAAGCGAATAACTGACATTGTAGTTTCCACTCAGCATGATGATTTTGCAGATGAAAAACCAATGCAAGAGCAAATTGAAAAAGATGTAAGAGAATTGTTAATACCAAGAATTAAAGCTCAATTATCTACTGAAAATGCTACTTTATTTGGAAGTGAAAAATACCATGTAAATCCAACAGGGAAATTTGTGATTGGCGGACCACATGGTGACACAGGTCTTACTGGGAGAAAAATTATTGTAGATACTTACGGAGGGAAAGGGGCTCATGGAGGAGGTGCTTTTTCAGGAAAGGACCCATCAAAAGTAGACCGCTCAGCTGCTTATGCTACAAGACACATTGCTAAAAACTTAGTAGCTGCAGGAGTTGCTGAAAGAATTCTAGTGCAAGTTAGTTACGCAATTGGTGTAGCTGAGCCAATGGGAATTTTTGTAGATACTTACGGAACAGCAAAAGTTAATATGACTGATGGAGAGATTGCTGAAATAGTTAAAAACATGCCATGTTTCAATTTAAAACCTGCATCTATTATTAGCAGATTAAAACTAAAAACCCCAATATACTCTGAAACTGCTGCTTACGGACATATGGGAAGAGAATCTAAAATTAAACCGGTTACATTTAAAATCAATGGACAAAACAAAAGCTTTGAAGTAGAAACCTTTACTTGGGAAAAACTAGACTGCCAAGAAGAAGTGAAATCTGCTTTTAGTTTATAATAAAAAAACACTATTTTTAAGGTCGCATTTGCGACCTTTTTTATTACATAATTATGAAGAAAATACTATTCCTACTTTTTATCACTTTCCAGCTTTCAGTGTTTTCACAAGTGGAAATGAAGTACAATTCAAATGCTGAAAATATGCCAACATGGGTTCAACTAATGTATGGGAATAATCCAGATGAAGGAGAAGTAATTAATGCCTATACCGATTATTATAAAAAGAATGAATTAGTAAAAAATAAACACACACAGTACTACAAAAGATGGTTAAGGAATATTAGTAGATTCTCTAATGCGAAACCAACTCTTAAAACTTCAAAAAGCAGTAACCAGTGGGAATGTGTAGGTCCTTGGGATTTTGATAAAGATGCCGCAAGCAGAAGTTATGCGCCTGGTGCAGCTCATGTATATACAGTAGAACATTCAGTAAGTAACCCTAATATTCTATATGCCGGTTCAGCTACTGCTGGTGCGTGGAAAACAATTGATAAAGGTGATAACTGGAACTTAATTACACAAGATTTACACCTAAATGGAGTGTATGCTATTGAAATAGATTTTACAAATTCAGAAATTATCTACATCAGTGGGAATGGCGGCATTTACAAATCAATAAATAGTGGGAGCTCTTGGAATATAATAGGTGATGCTGCATTTACAAGTATGTCACACTCAGTAAAAGATATAAAACTAGATCCAGCAATCAATTTAGAACTTTTTGTTGCCTCTGATGAAGGATTATTCAAATCCATTGACGGAGGAAATAACTTTACACAAATAATGAATGGAAATTTCTTAGAAATTGAATTCCATCCTAACAATCCAAATACAATGTATTTTGTAAAACAGGCTGGAGACAGCACTCTTTTTTACAGATCTGATGATGGGGGCAATACACTTACCAACTTTACAAACGGATGGCCAAACCCTAATAGTGTTGGAGGTGAACAAAAAAGAACAGAAATTGCCGTAAGCCCTGCTTCACCTGATAAAATTGTGGCGCTTGCAACAGGGTCTGCTAATGGAGGAAGTGGTTTATATGGTATTTACATAAGTGATGATAAAGGAGAGAATTGGACTTTTCAATGTTGTGGGCCTCAGCCTGCAGGTCCTCCAGATTCAGTAAATATAAATATGATGGGCTGGCAACCGGATGGATCAGATGATGGAGGACAATATTATTATGATTTAGGATTGGCAGTAAACCCAACTGATGCAGATATTATCCATGTAGGGGGTGTAAATCATTGGATATCTTTTGACAATGGTGTCAGCTTTACGTGCCCTGCTAAATGGAGCGAACCTCATAAAAAAGGGTATGTTCATGCTGATATTCATGACATCAACTACTTTGGGAATGATCTGTGGTTTGCATGTGATGGTGGTGTATTTTATTCTGATAATGCAGGAGATAGTATCTATAAAAAACAATACGGAATTGCGGGAGCTGATTTTTGGGGTTTTGGTGCAGGCTTTAAGGATGGAGAAGTGATGCTAGGAGGAACTTACCATAACGGAACAATGCTTAAAGATGGGAATACTTACATAAATGATTGGCTATGTACTGATGGTGGTGATGGGATAAGAGGCTTTGTGAATTTTGGAAATCCAAGAGTTGCTTATAGTGACTATGGTGGAAAGGTACTTTCAGGAGATAGAACAGTTGGAATAGCTGGTTTATCAATAGCAAAAAAACCAAATGCATCCTATATAACAGGAGAATCTTCCCAAATGGAATTTGACCCAAGATGTTATAATTGGAACTATATTGGAGAAGATACAACTCTTTGGCTATCAAAAAATAATGGTGCAAGTTATTTTCCTGTTTATCATTTTAATGACAAAGTAACATCTGTTGAGGTAGCATGGAGTAATCCTGATGTAATTTATGTAGCTACTTGGCCATCATGGTGGGGAACTAAACATATTTATAGATCTTCAGATGCAGGAAATACTTGGATTGAAATTACCCCAACAAATATCAATGGTCAAGATTGGATTCCATATGATATAACAGTAAGTAGTTATGACGAAAATACGCTTTGGATTGCAAGATGCAGTATGTATGGCGGGGTGCAAGATGCGGAAGGTTATGAAGTTTTTAAATCGATAGATGGTGGACAAAACTGGATAAATTGGAGTACACCAACTCTTGACAATATTAATGTTACTAATATTGAACATCAAAGAGGAGGAAATGGGGTGTATATAGGAACAAGGGAGTCTGTTTACTACAGAAATAATTCTATGGCTGATTGGGATATTTATGATTCTAATTTACCTAAAAATACATATTCAACACAGTTAATCCCTTATTATCGTGAGGGGCTTTTACAAAATGGAACCAATAGAAGCGCTTATGAAATTGATTTTTATGAAAACACACCTCCATCTGCACAAATAGCAGCAGATAGATTAGAAATTAATTGTATGAATGATACGGTAAAGTTTGTTGATCATTCAGCTGTAAGATTAAGCAGTGCTTCTTGGCAATGGTCTTTCCCTGGAGGGACTCCTTCTTCATCTACTCAGGAAGACCCAGTTGTTGTTTATCCTCAACCTGGTGCTTATGATGTAAGTTTAACTGTCACTGATGCTTTTGGAACAAGCTCACAATCTTATACTGATTTCATTACTTATGCTGATTCAATATCATTAATAACAAATTCAATAAATTTTGCTCAAGATTTTGAGAATAGTAACTTCCCTCCTACAGCATGGGAATTAGAATCACCATCTTTTAGTTGGCTTTCTACTGTTGTTGATTTTGGAATAGATTGTCTTCCTACAACTACTACTTATGTTAATCATTACTGGATTCAATATCCTGGTGAAGAGGCTTATTTAATTAGTAACAAGGTATCCTTAGGAAATGGCGTAAGTGCGCAAAACTGGTTAACTTACGACTATGCTTATTCCGGATATGCAAGTGGTTATGATGATGGATTAAGAATTGATATCTCTACTGATTGCGGTAGCACTTGGGATTCTATTTATGGAGCTATCGGTCCAGATTTGCAAACTGTACCTTATGAAGGAAGTGCTTGGTCTCCTACTTGTGGCAGCTGGGCAAGTGATAGTATCAATTTAAGTACTTGGGGACTAAATGGAGATACAATTATGGTACGTTTCGTTGCTATTAATGACTATGGAAATCATTTTTATATGGACAATATAAATATGAATGGGCAAAACATACTTTCGATTGAAGAAGGTGAGAGTATCAATACTAATACCTTAATTTACCCGAACCCTACCAAAGGAATATTTAACATTCGTACAGATGCCAATAACATGAAAGTTGAAGTATATTCTACTCTTGGACGATTGGTTGCTAATGAAATTATTCATGGTGGCGTGCAGCAAATTGACCTCAGCAAACAAGCAAAAGGCATCTATTTTGTAAAGTTAATGCATAAGGGGATAACTGAGCAAAGGAAGTTGGTTGTGCAGTAAGATTAGTTATTTGTTATAAACTCAAAATTTCAATAAATAAAAAAGCCCTCCAAATTGGAGGGCTTTTATTTTATATTTAAATACTCAAACTATATATGAATAACCTCATCATAAGCATCCGCTACTGCTTCCATCACAGCTTCACTCATTGTTGGGTGAGGATGAACAGCTTTTAATACTTCATGTCCTGTAGTTTCTAATTTACGAGCAACAACTGCCTCAGCAATCAATTCCGTAACATTGTATCCTATCATATGACAACCTAACCATTCACCATATTTTGCATCAAAAATAACTTTTACAAAACCATCCTTATGTCCTGCTGCAGATGCTTTTCCTGATGCAGTGAAAGGGAACTTCCCTACTTTAATTTCATATCCTGCTTCTTTTGCAGCAGCCTCTGTCATTCCTACTGATGCAATCTCTGGACTAGCATAAGTACAACCAGGAATATTTCCATAATCAATTGGCTCAGGGTTATGTCCTGCAATTTTCTCTACACAAGTAATTCCTTCAGCTGAAGCAACATGTGCCAATGCCTGAGTTGGCAATACATCACCAATTGCATAGTATCCGTTTACATTTGTATTGTAATAATCATCTACTAAAATTCTACCTCTATCCGTTTTAATCCCCACTTCTTCTAATCCGATATTCTCAATATTAGCAGCAATACCAACAGCTGAAAGCACTACATCACATTCAATTGTTTCTTCTCCTTTTTTCGTTTTGATAAGCACTTTACAACCTGTTCCTGAAGTATCCACTTTCTCCACTGATGATTTAGTCATCACCTTAATTCCAGATTTTTTGAATGATCTCTGTAATTGCTTAGAAACATCAATATCCTCAACAGGGACAATGTTTGGCATAAATTCAACCACAGTAACATCAACACCCATTGCATTGTAGAAATAAGCAAACTCAACACCAATCGCTCCTGAACCAACAATCACCATTTTTTTAGGGGCAGTTGAAAGTGAAAGTGCTTCACGGTAACCAATTACTTTTTTACCATCTTGTGGTAAATTAGGTAATTCTCGACTTCTTGCTCCTGTTGCTATAATAATATGTTTTGCTGAATAATCAGTCGATTTCCCATCAGCAGTAACGCTAACTTTATTTCCTGGCTTTACTTTTCCGAAACCATTGATAACCTCAACTTTATTCTTTTTAAGTAGGTAAGCAATTCCGCTACTCATTCCTTCAGCAACATCTCTACTTCTTTTGATGATTGCAGGAAAATCAGCATTTGAATCCTTCACAGTAATTCCGTAATCTTCAGCATGGTTAATGTATTCAAATACTTGTGCTGATTTTAAAAGCGCTTTAGTTGGGATACATCCCCAGTTTAAGCAAATTCCACCTAAGTGTTCTTTTTCAACAACTGCTACTTTCAATCCTAATTGTGACGCACGGATAGCCGTTACATAACCTCCAGGACCACTTCCTAACACGATAACATCAAAGTTCATATTTTTAAATTTTTATTTAAGACTGCAATATTACTCAAAACATCATGAATATTATTGACATAATACAAATTTTTAAAACATGAACTATACATCTTAAAATTTGTATTTTTGTACCTTAAATATTTTAGATGATAAACTATACTATTTCATATAGCAACCCACATAGGCACTTTGTTGATTTTGAATTTACTACCAAAACAAATGGAGCAAAAAGCATGCAGTTTCAACTTTCTGCTTGGCGTCCTGGAAGATATGAGTTAGCAAATTTCTCTCAAAACATTCAAAAATTGGCTGCTTTTGATGAAAATAACAATCCTCTTCCATTTAAGAAAATCACTAAAGATTTATGGGAAGTAGATACAACTGGAACAATGGAAATTACCGTTACTTATAACTTTTATGCCAACCAATTGGATGCAGGCGCTTGTTATTTAGATGAACACCAATTGTATTTAAATCCTGTACACTGCATGTTCTATATTGTGGATAGAATGGAAGAAGACTATAAAATTGCGTTAGATATTCCTAAAAATTATAAGATTGCTTCCTCAATGGAGCTAGAAGGCAATACACTTTCAGTAAAAGGATATGATCTTTTGGCAGAATCTCCATTAATTTGCTCGGACAGCTTACAACACGGAACATATGAGGTAGATGGAATTACATTTCATTTGTGGTTTCAAGGGGGATGCAAACCAGATTGGGAAAAATTAAACAAGGACTTCACAGCTTTCACTAAAAGTCAGATAAAACACTTTGGCGGATTTCCAGTAGATGAATATCATTATTTCTTTCAAGTTACCCCTTACAGAAGTTATCATGGGGTGGAACACACCAAAAATACAGTTTTACTTTTGGGCCCTGGAAACGAAATAATG
>Ga0208965_1001297_pt1 | contig 11064 bp, 11 predicted proteins | sample AOAMet1_07_M0_10_2_FD_188230 | JGI IMG/M metagenome (GOLD analysis project Ga0208965, IMG submission 188230) | Ammonia-oxidizing marine microbial communities from Monterey Bay, California, USA - CAN11_07_M0_10 (SPAdes) | ecosystem: Environmental > Aquatic > Marine > Intertidal zone | place...
TGGAGGTCAACGATATCGCCGTCCTGACGAAGGAATTTGCGCGCTGCCGGCTTGAAGATGGGGATAGCGAGGTTCAACAGAGGCGCGCCAAAGAACCATGTCACCTGCGTGACCCGCGTCTGCTTCTTGTAGATCGGCGTCAGGCAGGTCAGCGTGAGCAGCCGCGCGCTTTCATTCTCGACAATCTCCCAGCGATAGCCCGGCAACTGGAAGATGATCTCCGTTGTCACTTTACCCCCGAACAGGGCCTTATAGGCCAGCGAATTCGAGGATGGCTGGTGGCGATCGATGGCCCAGCCCCGGTCGCGCGGCACAAAGGGCTTTTCCTTCAGCTTGAGGCCAACACTTGGCGGGCGCCACCACCACTGTGAATGGACAAAGGCGACATGTGCCGGGTCCATCAGGCCGACGACCGCGTCATCCATGTGCGCGTTGAAGGTCTCTTCGATGACGAATTTCGGCTTGTCAGGCAAATCGCCAAAATCGGGGACCGGTACGTCCGGCTCCCCGTCGAATTTCGGGTCGTGCGCGATAAAGACAAAGATCAGCCCGTTCTTCTCGACGCTCGGATAGCGGCGCACCTTGAACCGGCTCGCCTCATAAGGCTGGTCTTCCAGAACGCTTGGCATGTGGCGGCAGACGCCATCGGTGCCGAACCGCCAGCCATGATACGGGCACTGCACCGTTGGCTCGCCGTCCGTATCAACCTGCTTGCCAGCGCTCAGCGGTACCAACCTGTGCGGACAGACATCGCGCAGCGCAAAGACGTCACCCTGCTCCGTGCGGCCGATGACAATCGGCTGGTCCAGCATGATGACATGTTTCAGGCCGCCGAGCTTCAGCGCCTTCGACGTGCAGCCGAGATACCAGCTATCGGTCAGCCAGCCCTCGGCAGAGATGCCCGGCTGGGTCTCGGTCGTCTTGTCGATGAGCGTCTGCGTGTCGGCCATATCATGCCTTCTATACCGGCCAACAGATTACAGAAAGCCTGCAACACCCCGCATTGACAGCATGTCCCCGCTAGTCGGGGCGGTTAAGCCTCGCTATATGCCGCAGGCATGACACCCCGCGACAAAATCCGCAATTTTTCCATCGTGGCGCATATCGACCACGGCAAATCCACGCTCGCTGATCGGCTGATCCAGTTTACGGGCGGCCTCACTGATCGTGAGATGCGCGAACAAGTGCTCGATTCCATGGATATCGAGCAGGAACGCGGCATTACGATCAAGGCCCAGACCGTCCGGCTGAACTACACCGCCAAGGATGGCGAGAGCTATGTCCTCAACCTGATGGACACGCCGGGCCATGTCGACTTCTCCTACGAAGTCAGCCGCTGCCTTGCTGCCTGTGAAGGCTCGCTCCTCGTCGTGGACGCCTCTCAGGGCGTCGAAGCGCAGACACTCGCCAACGTGTATCAGGCGATCGAGCAGGACCACGAAATCGTCCCGGTCCTCAACAAGATCGACCTGCCAGCCGCCGAGCCGGACCGCGTGAAAGAGCAGATCGAGGACATTATCGGCCTCGATGCCTCAGATGCGATCATGACGTCTGCCAAGAACAATATTGGCATTGAGGACGTCCTCGAAGCCATCGTCACGCGCCTGCCCCCGCCGCATGAAGGCGACCGGGACAAGCCGCTGAAAGCCTCGCTGATTGATGCCTATTACGACCCCTATCTCGGTGTGGTCGTCATTGTGCGCATCGTCGACGGCGTGATGAAGAAAAAGCAGAAGATCCGCATGATGCGCGCCAAGTCGACCTATGAGATCGACAAGGTCGGCGTTTTCGGCCCAAAGCCGACAGATGTCGACGAACTCGGCCCCGGCGAAGTCGGCTTCTTCGTCGCCTCGATCAAGGAAGTGGCTGACACCGCTGTCGGCGACACCATCACCGAAGAAAAGAACCAGACCGACACTCCGCTTCCAGGCTATAAGGAAGTCGTGCCGATGGTCTTCTGCGGCCTCTTCCCGGTCGATGCAGGCGATTTCGATGACCTGCGCGCGGCCATGTCGAAGCTGCGTCTCAACGATGCAAGCTTCACATGGGAAATGGAAACGTCCGCCGCGCTTGGCATGGGCTTTCGCTGCGGCTTTCTTGGGCTACTCCACCTTGAGATCATCCAGGAACGCCTCAGTCGTGAGTTTGACCTCGACCTGATCGCGACGGCCCCGTCCGTGGTCTATGAGATGACCATGACAGACGGCACTGAGCTGGAGCTCCACAATCCGGCAGATATGCCCGACGTCGTACGCATCAGCGAAATCCGCGAACCATGGATCAATGCCACGATCTACACGCCGGACGACTATCTTGGTGCCATCCTGCAGCTCTGTCAGGACCGCCGCGGCATCCAGAAAGAGCTCTCCTATGTCGGCGGGCGCGCCATGGTGAAGTATGAGCTGCCGCTCAACGAAATCGTCTTCGACTTCTATGATCGCCTGAAATCCATCTCAAAGGGCTATGCAAGCTTCGACTATGAGATCATCGGCCACCGGGCCGAAAACCTCGTGAAGATGCAGATCCTGGTGAATGACGAACCGGTCGATGCGCTTTCCATGCTGGTCCACCGCGACCGCGCCGAGGGCCGGGGCCGTCAGATGTGCGAACGCCTGAAAGACCTCATCCCCCGCCAGATGTTCAAGATCCCGATCCAGGCCGCCATCGGTGGCCGCGTGATCGCGCGCGAAACCATCTCGGCGCTCCGCAAGGATGTGACCTCGAAATGCTATGGCGGCGACGCGACGCGTAAACGCAAGCTTCTGGATAAACAGAAAGCCGGCAAACAGCGCATGCGCCAGTTCGGCAAGGTCGAAATCCCGCAGGAGGCCTTCGTGGCAGCCCTGCGCATGGACGACGATTGATCATAGAACATACGCCGTTCCCCGCATGCGGGGAGGGTCGGGACGGAGTCTCTCGTACGTCACCGATAGACAGGCAATTCTTCGCCGATAGTCTCCTCGCAGAGCGACTTAACGTCGATGCTGAGCTTCACGAAGCCCCGCTCAAAGCCTATTATGGCGGCGACGCGCGCGGCTATTCCGACTTCCCGACCATGAAAGAGGCGTAGCGTTCACCGCGAACCAGAGACTGGGGGGGGGACTATGAAACTACAATTCTGGGCAGCTGCAGCCGCACTGGCCGTCGCGTCGGGGCCAGCAGCTTTTGGGCAGTCATCTGAACTTGAGAGCGAAGACAGTACAGCCACTATTGAAAACTGCCTCGCCGAGGCTGAAGCCGGTGGTCGCAATCGGGAATCATGCGTGGGCAGAATGTACGATGCCTGCCCGGGCAATGCCGGCTCCACCCTCGAAATGGTGACCTGTATTACCAATGAGACCGCTTTCTGGGACGCTCGTTTGAATGAGGTCTATCGTGAGCTCATCGACATATACAGGCGTCAGGATTCAGAGTTTAGCGACGACTACAACATGGTCGCCCGCCTTCGGGACACACAGCGCGGCTGGATAGAATGGCGCGATCTAAAATGCCGCTTTGCCTATGACGAATTTCGGGGCGGCACGATGGGCCGCATTACTGGCGCGGACTGCATGATGAGCATGACGGCGGAGCGCGTCTTTGAGCTGGAAGACCTCAAAGAAACCTCAGAGATGTAAGCCCTCCCCGGCGTCACCGATAGGCAGCCCGGACGCCAACGGCTAATCTCTTCTGCAAAACAAGGAGAGACGCCATGGCGGATACAGCCACCACTTTCGAGGAAATCCTCTACGAAGTCGCAGACAATATCGCGACGATCACGCTGAATGCGCCGGACCGTATGAACACCATCTCCGGACCGATGCTGGACGGGCTTTCCAGCGCGCTGCTGAAAGCAGATGCCGACACGGATGTGCGCTGCGTGATCCTGACCGGTGCAGGCCGCGCCTTCTGCGCTGGCCTCAATCTCGAAAGCGCAACCAAAGGCGAGGGCATTGGCTCCGGCGCTGTTTCCTCTGCCAATCTTGACCTACGCAACACCCCGCCGACCATCCTGTTCAATATGGACACGCCAACCATCTGCGCCATCAATGGCGGCGCAGCCGGCTATGGCATGGACACGGCGCTGGGCTGCGATATCCGCATCATGTCGGACAAGGCAAAAATGGCCGCCGCCTTCACCAAGCGCGGCATCCTGCCTGAAAGCGGCGGCACCTGGTTCCTGCCGCGCATGCTGGGCTGGGAGAAAGCGTGCGAGCTCATTTTCACAGGCCGAACGCTAAAGGCGGACGAGTGCCTCGCAGAAGGCCTCTGCACTAAGGTTGCCGCACATGACAGCCTGATGGACGAAGCCCGCGCGCTGGCAAAGGAAATCGCATCCAACGCGCCGCTTGCCGTTCAGGCGTCCAAACGCCTCATGCGCATGGGCCTGTCGGAGCCATTCACCGAGCACGTCCACCACGTCTTCCTGCAACTCCTGCCGCTCATGCGGTCAGAAGATGCCCGCGAAGGCATGATGGCCTTCCTCGAAAAGCGCGAAGCGAACTTCAAGGGCCGCTAGGCGGCGCTAGAAGCCACCCGTTGCCAGCGCAAGTTCGCGCGCCTCATCTTCAGCACCGAGCCTGCGAAGCGTGGAAAGCACGCTTTGCAGGCCTGCCGGAGAAAGCTCAGCCGGGTTACCGCCCACCGCGTTAAGCGCAAGCAGCAGGGCCTCGCCATGCGCGCCGTTGCGGGCAGCTGCTTCGATCGCAACGATCTGACCGGATGAAGGCTGGGTTTCCTCGTCGTCGACCTGTGCTGCGAGCGCCTGACGCGCCTCCACTGGAAGCGAAACATCAAAAGACGCCCAGACAGCGAAAAGGGACAGCGCCTGCGCGCGCACTGCGGTACTCGCATCTTCGCCCACAAGGTTTCCGGCCACACGCTCTATCGTTGCGCGATTGCGCTCGCGCGACATGATCAGGCCATATCCGCGCATCAGGTCGACTTCGTATGAGGCATCACCAACCCCGACATCCGCTGCGTCGAGCCAGAAGCTGGCAAGCGACATGTTCCCAACCGCCATAGCCGCGCGGGCAAAACTCAACGCCTCTTCTTGCTCGACTGCGTCAGCTGGGAAACGTTTAAGATCATCCTCGAACAAGCCGGCTGTCGTAGCGATCCCCTCGTCGCTGGCACGTGCTTCTTCGAGAGCTGCTGCGAGCGCTTCTACCTGGCGGCGCTCTAGGGAGACAACAGCTTCGGTTTCGTCTTCGCCAGCTTCTGGCTCTTGTTCAATGATAATCGGGTCAAGCGCGGTCAGGTCACCGGGGCGCAGAATAACTGGCGCTTCGTCGACCTGCGTCAGAAGGAAAAACGCCTCTTCTGTCGCGGTCTGCGGCTCGAAATCCGGCGCGGAAACATAATCGACAAAAAGCGAGCGGTACTGCGGGGCATCCAGCAGACCCTCGGTCACGGCCCGGCGGGCCGCCAGAACGCGGAGTTCCAGAGGATTATCGCGGTCATTGGCATAAGCCACGGCAAGGTCGGGCCGCGCTGTCGCGAGTGCGTCCGGGGTCACCTCCAGATTAGCAAGCTCTGAAAACGCAACCTGCAGACCGGAGCCGAGCCGCGCGTCCGGGCGTTCTTCCGACTCCGCTATGATGGCAATCGCCGTCTCCGTTACCCATGGGTCGGCGCCCTCCTCGATGGCGGCCAGCTCAAGCGCCAGCTCTGCCTCGGCGAGATTGTCACCTTCGATTGCGCAAATGATGCGGAGCTCCAGCCAGAACTTTTCGGCGGCCTCTGGATTCATCTGGTCGCAGACGAGACCAAGCTCGCCGCGCGCAAGCCGGTTGTCCGACGTGATGGCATCCGGGTCGACACCGTCCGGCAGCGTATCGACCTGCCGACCGAGCTCTGAAACGGCCTGGCGTTCGTTCAGAGCGGCCAGCAACTCAAGGCGCATCGTCTGAAGCTCACCGGAACCTTCCCCACGCGGCGCGACCGATGGCGAACGCAGGGCGCGGCTCAACAGGTTGCGCTCAGGCACCGACATCGTCTCAACGTCGAGCGACTGCATCAGCTCGAGCAGGAAGTCCGGGTCCGAAGATATCCAGAATCGGTCGGTCAGCGCTCGCTCACCGCGCGCCAGAAGGGTGGTGTTCCAGGCGTTCACATCGTCGAGACCGCTGGAACGGATCTGGGCCTCTGCCCCCAAACTGATCGACGCTGCCAGAAGCAGCGCCTGAACTGGCCTAGAAAACATTCTCGACCTCCATCCGCACTTCGCCGGCTTCCGGGCGCGAATTATCGACTTCGGTGCCCAGCCACCAAAGAGCGCCAACAATGGCGATGATCAGGACAGCGAACAGGATGAACCATTTGCGCATTCGAAAAAAACCTCATTGGCATTAGCATGACCGCGATTGTTGCCCAGCAACGTCGAGCCTGTATAGGACACTCATGAGCGAGCTTAAAAGCCCATGACCACAAAGAGTAGCTACACAGCAGATCCGGCACGAATAGGGCAAGCCATCTCTAAACGCACAGTCGCGCTTGTCGGACTGATGGGTGCTGGCAAATCGACTGTGGGTCGCCGTCTGGCAGATGCGCTGGGGCGCCAGTTTTACGATAGCGACAATGAGATTGAAAAGGCAGCCAGCCTCTCGATCTCCGATATCTTCGCCCTGCATGGCGAGGAAGAGTTCAGGCGCGGCGAGCATCGCGTCCTCGAGCGGCTGCTCAACGAAGCACCTCATGTCCTCGCGACGGGCGGCGGCGCCTATCTCAACCCGGAGACGCGCGACCTGCTACGCGAGAAAGCCATCACGATCTGGCTCAATGCCGACCTGGAGACCCTGTGGCGGCGCGTCTCCCGGCGCAGCCACCGCCCGCTACTGAAAGCTGACAACCCGAAGGGCGTCCTCAGTCGACTTCTCGATGAGCGCACCCCTATCTATGAGAAAGCCGATCTGGTCGTGACGAGTGAGGAAGGCCCTCACCGCGCGACTGTGAACGCTATTCTGAAAGCACTCGACGAGTGGAGCCAGACACATAATGACTGAGACCACAGCCGCCCTCCATTTAGTCCGCGTTGATCTGGATGATCGCAGCTATGACATCCGTATCGGCGCGGGTCTCATCGAGGGCGCCGGAACTGCGCTTGCGCCCCTGACGCGTCAGCCGCGCGTATTTGTGCTGACCGACGGCACAGTTGGCGGTCTTTATGCTGGCGACCTTGAAAAGAGCCTGAGCGGCGCTGGCCTCGATATGCGGCTCAAGGCTGTGTCTCCCGGAGAGGGCGCAAAAAGCTGGGCCATCCTTGGCGAAGTGCTCGACTGGCTGCTGTCAGAAGGAGCAGGCCGCGATGATGTCCTTGTTGCCCTCGGCGGTGGCATCGTTGGTGACCTGACCGGCCTCGCCGCTTCGCTGATGAAGCGCGGCATGACTTTCGTTCAGATGCCAACCACGCTTCTGGCACAAGTGGATAGTTCCGTTGGCGGCAAAACGGCGGTGAATGCCACGCAGGGCAAGAATCTTATCGGCGCGTTCTATCAACCTGCGCTCGTGCTCGCTGATACTGGCCTTCTAGCCACCCTACCGACGCGAGAACGTCTCGCCGGCTATGCCGAGATTGTAAAGTACGCCCTGATAGACGATCCTGCTTTCTTCGACTGGCTCGAAAAGCATGGCCTTGACGTCGTCGCACTCAAACAGGACGCGTTAGCTGAGGCAGTGGCCATTTCATGCCGGGCCAAGGCCCGCATTGTTTCGCAGGACGAGCGTGAATCTGGCGTCCGCGCACTGCTCAATCTTGGCCACACATTCGGCCATGCGCTCGAGGCCGTGAACGGTTTTCAGTCTTCGCTCCTTCATGGCGAAGCCGTTGCAGCTGGCATGACGCTCGCCCTTCGCTATTCGGCGCGCCTCAGGCTGATGGACATTACCGATGCTGGCCGCGCCGAAGCCCTTCTTGAAAAGGCTGGTCTGGTGACACAGCTAACTCGCGTACCAGGGGGTCCATACACATCCAGTGCGCTCGTCGAAGCGATGAAGCAGGACAAGAAGGGCCGCGCCGGAAAAATTCCGCTCATTCTTGCGCGCGGTCTCGGTCAGGCCTTCATCCTGCCGGACGCCGATCTCGCCGATGTCGGCGAATTCTTAGAAGGGGAGCTCCAGCGGAGCTAAGCCATGATTATTGGAACATTTATCGCCATCCTCTGCCTGCTCGGGATGTCGGCTTTCTTTTCAGGCTCTGAGACAGCCCTTACGGCCGCCTCTCGCACCCGGATGCACCAGCTGGAGCGCGATGGCGACAAACGCGCGGCCAAGGTTACGACGCTGATTTCAGATCGGGAAAAGCTGATCGGGGCGATCCTGCTTGGAAACAACCTCGTCAATATTCTTGCATCGGCCCTCGCGACCACGCTCTTTGCGTCGCTCATGCCAGGCGCAGCAGGTGTGGCGACCGCCACAGCCGTCATGACAATTCTGGTTCTCATCTTCGCGGAAGTCCTGCCGAAAACCTACGCGATCACTCGCGCAGACCGGATGGCCATGTCGGTCGCCAAGCCGATTTCGTGGCTTGTCGCTGGCGCAGCCTGGATCGTCACCATCATTCAGGGCATCGTAAACTTCACACTTCGCATGATCGGGGCAAGCGCCCCTGATGCCGACTTCACGGCTGAAGAAGAAATTCGGGGCGCGATCGACTATCACCATTTCGAAGGCGGCGTGGACGAAGCCGACCGACATCGACTCGTCGGCGCGCTCGACCTCAAGGACATGACAGTCGAAGAAGTCATGATCCACCGCAAGAACATTACGATGCTGGATGCGACACTGCCATCAGGGGAGATCATCCGCCAGGCACTGAAGAGTCCTCATACCCGCATCCCGCTTTATCAGGCTGATGATGACGAAATCATCGGCATCCTGCATGTGAAGGACCTGCTGCGGGCAGTCGTGCAGCATAAGGGCAATATTGACGGGCTCGATCTGACGGAGCTTTTGCGTGAACCCTGGTTCGTTCCAGAGACTACACCGCTGCAGGACCAACTCGACCTCTTCCTGAAAGAGCGCAACCACTTTGCTCTCGTCATCGACGAATACGGTGAATTGCAGGGCCTTCTGACGCTGGAGGATATTCTCGAAGAGATTGTCGGCGATATCCGCGACGAGCATGACGTGCCCGTTCAAGGTGTTCGCCCGCAAGCGGACGGCTCTGTCATGACCGAAGGTTGGGTCACTATCCGGGATCTCAACAGGGCCACGGGCTGGCAGCTTCCGGATGAGGAAGCCGTCACGGTCGCAGGCCTCGTCATTCACGAAGCTCAGACGATCCCGGAACCGGGTCAGCGTTTCGCCTTTCACGGTCACCGCTTTGACATCATCCGCAAGACCCGCAACCAGATCACAGGCCTGCGGGTTGCCCCCATGCCGGAAGAGCCTGAGGACGACTGACGCTCGCAGAGCAGTCGCGAATGTCGCCTACTGCGCGACCCAGCCGCCATCCATCTGCATGAGCGCGCCATTGATCTGGTTCGCCGCTGGGCTGCTCAGGAACACCGCCATTGCACCGACCTGCTCGACGGTAACAAATTCCTTGGTCGGCTGGGCAGCCAGCAGGACGTTCTGCTTGACCTCTTCCTCACTTATACCGCGCGCTTTGGCGGTATCAGTGATCTGAGCGTCGACCAGAGGCGTGTGGACATAGCCGGGACAGATCGCATTACAGCGAACGCCGTGCTGTGCACCTTCCAGTGCGACGACCTTGGTCAAACCGGCAATTCCATGCTTGGCCGCGACATAAGCTGACTTGTAGGGCGAAGCGACCAGCGCATGGGCACTTGCCGTATTGATGATACGTCCCCAGCCCTTCTCCTTCATTCGTCCCATAACGAGACGCGTCGTGTGGAACGCCGCACTCAAATTGAGTGCGATGATGAGATTCCACTTTTCTACTGGAAACTCGTCGACCGGCGCGACGTGCTGAACGCCCGCATTATTGACGAGGATATCGACACCGCCGAAGTCGCGCTGGGCGTAATCGATCAGTCCTTCAATCGCAGCAGGATCTGTCAGATCAGCGCCTGAAAACCCAACGTCTACACCGAACTCGGACCTGAACTCAGCGATGAGCTTCTCGTCCTCGCCGGGCTTGATCAGGCCGTTCAGCACAACATTCGCGCCTTCCTTCGCCAGGGCTCTGGCGACCGCCTTACCGATACCGCTGGTTGAACCGGTGATGAGGGCCGTTTTCCCGCTGTGCAACATTGGCATCCGTCCTGCTTGAGTGGTTGGTCCGGCTTGTTTAGGACAGACCCTTAAAACAGCATAGTAGAGGTTTCCATGGGTGCGGTTTTTCAGTCTTTTCAGGAAGGCTTCCCGACATTCCTGATGTGGACCGGCACAGCCGGTCTCATGCTGATTGTCGCCGTGGCGATCTACATACTTCTGACGCCATGGAAAGAGCTTGCGCTCGTGCGCGGCGGCAACGGAACCGCAGGACTTGCGCTTTCCGGCGCAATTGTCGGTCTCGCCATTCCTCTTGCGTCCTGTCTGGCCTCGAGCGTTTCCCTGCCAGACCTCATCCTCTGGGGCATGGTCTCCCTTATCCTTCAGCTTCTGGCCTACCGTTTCACCGACCTTTTGCTGCGGGATCTGCCCCGGCGCATCCAGGAAGACGAAGCCGGCGCGGCAATTGTTCTCATCGGAACGAAGCTCGCCAGCGCCATGTTACTGGCAGCCGGTCTCTGGGATCCGGCCCTTCAGCGCCTCGGATAAAGGGAGGGAGCTATATTACGCCATCTTCCAGACTGGGTTTTCTACCTGCTCGCGCTCGCCGCGCTGGTGATTGGCGTCTTCTCCCTGTCACCAGATCAGGACGCACCGCCCGCGACCCCCGATTCCGTTGAACGCGAAGGCGCGACCCTGCCGCCACCATCAGCCTTTGACGAAGCTGTCCTTGTACGCGTGGAGGCTCCGCGCGATGGCATCGGCACCGCTTTTTCGATCAACACAGATGGTTACTGGCTGACCGCGCGCCACGTTGTAGATGGCTGCGACGATGTCTGGCTACTCGTTGCCCCGAACCGGTATCTGCCCGTGCGCGACTTTTCCGTGTCCGACACAAACGACCTTGCG
>Ga0208965_1001299_pt1 | contig 11058 bp, 9 predicted proteins | sample AOAMet1_07_M0_10_2_FD_188230 | JGI IMG/M metagenome (GOLD analysis project Ga0208965, IMG submission 188230) | Ammonia-oxidizing marine microbial communities from Monterey Bay, California, USA - CAN11_07_M0_10 (SPAdes) | ecosystem: Environmental > Aquatic > Marine > Intertidal zone | place...
TGAAGGGCGGGCGCGCCGATAAAAGGGGTGCGCCCCAGATCCCAGAACAGGCCGGCTTCTTCCTCCAGGGAGAGGGTGAGACGGTGGCCGGGGTGCACCCGGCCCACGTCGGCGATCGCCAGATCGCGCTGGCGGAACAGGCCGGTGACCGCGTCGCGGTGGGCCTCGGGCACCGCCAGCACGAAGCCGTAGCTGGGGAAGGTGCTCAGCCAGCGCGCCAGGGGCACATCGGCGGGCCGGGGCAGGGCGTTCAGTGCCAGGTGGCCGCCCACGCCGGAGCACTCCAACAGCATCAGGGTGGTGCCCACGAAGCTGGCCATGCTGATGTCCTTGGCGGCGCGGCACAGGCCGCGCTCGGCGATCAGCGGCAACAGCTCCAGGTCGCCGCGCAGCCGCTCGCCGGGGGCGTCGCTGCTGGCGTCCCAGTTGTGGCTGTCCGGTTCGCCGGGGGCGGCCGGCCGATAGGCGCCGCGCAGGTCGCAGGCCACCATCAAATGGTCGCCGGGCCGGGCATCGAAACTGGTGAGCAGGCGTTTGGCGCGGCCGATAATGGCCACCGACAACTGTGCCCGGTCGTTGTGGGCGTTGCTGTGGCCGCCCACCACCGGCACCTGGTATTTGCCGGCGGCCCGGCGCAGCCCCGCCATGATCGCGTCCGCCTGATCGGCGCCGGCGCTCCACAGCGCGTCCACCACCGCCGTGGGCCGGCCGCCCATGGCGTAGATGTCGCTGACGTTGACCATCACCCCGCAATAGCCGGCGAAATCAGGGTCCCGCGCCACGAAGCCGTTGAGGAAGCCTTCAATGGCGAACAGCAGGTAGCCGTCGCCGTCGGCCAGGACGGCGCAGTCGTCGCCCACCGGCACGGCGCCGTGCGCGGCCTCCAGGTCGCGCAGCATCGGCGCGATATCCTGCTTGTGCTGGAACGCCGGGCTGTCACGCAGGGCGTCCATCAGGGCGGTGAGGGTCATGAGGCCCTCCTGCCCACCGCCACCAGCGGCAGGGTGCCACCGTGCACCGGCGGATAGTGGGCCAGATCGGCGCGCATCAGCACGTGCGGCCTGCCGTGCAGGTCGAGACTACGCAGGGTGCGCCAGTGCAGGCTTTCGAACAGGGCCTGGTTGGCGGCCTGCACGGTGGCGAAAAAAGCGTTACAGCCGCGCGCATGGGCGCTGCCCACCGCCAGCCGGATCAGCGCGCTGCCCAGATGGGCGTCGCGCCGGTAGCCCGGCGCCACCGCCAGCCGGGAGCCGTACCAGATGCCGGGCCGGTCGCTGTGGATGCGCACCGTGCCGACCACCTCGTCCGGGCCGCCGGCCAGGTAGGAGAGCGCCACCAGGGTGGTGGCGTGTTGGTCCAGGGCGTCCCGGTCGTGGTCCTGGAACAGCCCCTGCTCCTGGCAGAACACGCGGCGGCGCAGCGCGGCGGCGGCACGCTGCTCCCAGGCCTGGTCCGCCACTTTGACGGCGTACTCCCGGGGGCGGAACGGGGTGACCGGTTCCAGGATCATGGCAGGCTCTCCATATCCGTCGACGCGTCCTCGAAGGTCGACAGCGACGAGCAGGCGCCGCAGCGTCCGCAGCCGGCCTTGATGTCACGGGAACGCAGGTCGCCGTCGCGCAGCATGGTCGCCAGCGGTTCCAGGATGCTGGCCATGTGAGCGGACGACGGCGACGGATGGTTCGCCAACGGTGTGCCGGAGATCGGCACGAACGGCACCACGAACGGGTAAACGCCCAGCTCGATCAGCCGCCGGCAAAGCGCCAGGGTGGTTTCCGGGGTGTCGCCAAGCCCGGCCAGCAGATAGGTGCTGACCTGGCCGCGCCCGAACACCGCCACCGCTTCGGCGAAGGCGTCCATGTATTGCTCCAGGCTCACCGAGGCCTTGCTGGGCATGATTTTTTCGCGCAGCGCCGGGGTGGCGATTTCCAGGTGCATGCCCAGGCTGGCCACGCCGCTGTCGCGCAGGCGCCGGAACCAGGCCGGGTCGTCCGGCGGCTCGCATTGCGCCTGGATCGGCAGGTCCACGGCGGTGGTGACGGCGGCGGCGCTGTCGCACAGGATGCGCGCGCCCCGGTCCCGCAGGTTGGGGGTGCCGGTGGTCATCACCATGTGCTTGACGCCGTCCAGCGCCACCGCCGCCCGCGCCACCTCGGCCAGTTGCGCCGGGGTTTTATGGGCGATGGTGCGGCCCTCCTTGAGCGACTGCTCGATGGCGCAGAACTGGCAGGAGACCTTGCGGTTGTTATAGCGGATGCAGGTTTGCAGCACGGTGGTGGCGAGCACGTCCTTACCGTGCAGGGTGGCGATGTGCGAATAGGGCACGCCGTCGTCGGTGCGCAGGTCGTAAAAGCGCGGTGTCGGGGTGAACGCCAGCCGGGCGATTTCCCGGCCCTCCCGGGACAGGGCGGCGCCGCCGTCGTCGCCGGCGGTGCCCAGGCTGTACGGTGACTGATCGGCGCCGGCGGTGTGCACCGGGATCATCACCACCCGGCCATCGATCGATAGCGCCTTGTGGTCCGAGGGGCCGGCGCCGCCGCGCCGGCTGGGGGCGCCGTGGCCGGCGTCCTCCAGGCGTACGCCGCGGGTCTGCAGCTCATTGATGAGCTGTTCGGTGGACAACGCTTTGCTCGCGGTCATCGCTATCGCTCCTCTCGGACGGAGATTGGAAAGTGGCCACGGTGGGCGCCTGGTCGTCCGGTTTCGGGACGTCGTGCCAGGTGGCCGCCGGCCGTCGGTCGATCATCAGGCTGAGCAGTTCCGGGCGGGCGTAGTGGCCCACCGAATCCATCATCCGTTTGCGTTTCAGAATCAGCGCCATGTCCAGGTCGGCCACGCACAGGCCTTCGCCTTCGGTGATCGGCTCACCCAGCACCTTGCCCTCCGGGGACACGATCATCGTCATGCAGCCGCCGCGCAGGGCCTTTTGCTGGGCCGGGTCGTCGGTGATCGATTCAATCTGGTGGTCCTCCAGCCAGCCGGTGGCGTTGACCACGAAACAGCCGGATTCCGCCGCGTGGTGGCGCATCGCCGCCTCGATCTGGTCGGCGAACACCTGGCCGACCATGGAACCGGGAAACTGGGCGCAGTGGATTTCCTCGTGCTGGGTCATCAGCGCGTAGCGGGCCAGGGGGTTGTAGTGCTCCCAGCAGGCCAGCGCGCCGATGCGCCCGACGCCGCTGTCCACCACCTTCAGGCCGCTGGCGTCGCCCTGGCCCCAGATCATGCGCTCGTGGTAGGTGGGCGTGATCTTACGGCGCTTGAGCAGCAGGCGGCCGTCGCGGTCGAACACCACCTGGGTGTTGTAGAGCGTGCCCCGGTCCCGTTCGTTGACGCCCAGCACCACCACCATCGAATGGCGGGCGGCGAGGGCGGCGACCCGGTCCAACTCCGGGCCGGGCACCGTCACCGCCTGTTGGTAGAGGGCAAGGTGGTCCGCGCCGGAGAACGCCGGGGCGCGCACGAACGAAAAATACGGGTAGTAGGGCAGCAGGGTTTCCGGGAAGACGATCAGTTGCACGCCCCGCCCGGCGGCCTCCTCGAGGGTGGCGCACACCTTGTCCAGCGTGCCCCCGGGGGTGCGCAGGTCCGGCGCGATCTGCGCCGCCGCCGCCCGTACCGTTGCGGCTTCGTTCATGGCGCCGCTCCCTCAGGTGGTCCAGGTGTCGAGGATGAAGGCGCCGTCCCGGCGGTGCAGCAGCACCAGGTCCAGCACGTCCAGGGGATTGATTGGTCTGATCCCCTCAATCAATGAAGGCTCGCCGTGGCCGTACAGCGCCTGAAGCGCGAACCGGCAGGCGTACACCTTGCCGCCTTCCCCCATGAACTTGGTGATCTGGTTGTTGACCGCCATATGGCCGGGGAACGCCTCGTCGCCCAGGGTCGGGAAGCCACGCTGCACGCCCAGGGTGACACCGGGGCCGTACAGCAGCACCGAGGTGTCGAACCCTTTGCGCTGCAAGCGCGTGGCCTGCAACATATTGACCAGCCCGATGGACCCTTCGAACGCCACGGTATGGAAGGTCACCAGGGCTTTCTCCCCCGGCTCCGCCTTGACGTCCTCGAACACCTTTTCTTCGTAGTCGACGAAAAAATCGCCTTTCTGATGCGCTGCTTTCTCTACGGTGGGCATAACCGTCTCCCATGCTTTGAGGATGCTTTTGAGGTTGATCGAAGGCGACGCCCAGGGCCGCGCTCCGCAACCGTTCAATTGCAATCAATATGCCAACCAATAGATGAAATGATTGATTGGTCCGGGTCGCTGTGGCTCAATGGGCGGCGAATCCCGTGGTGCCGCGAGCCACCGGCCGGCGGGCAACCAATCAAAGCGCCGGGCGGCGCCCACCCTGGTGAGCGACACTGGTGCACGGGGTGGTTCCGATCAGTGCGAAAAGGCGCCGCCACATGGCGCGGAGTGAGTCCATGACCTCTTCCCAGGAGGCCTGGCGACCGGTTCTCAAGAACAGCGGCCAGCCAGTCTATATTCGTATCGCCGACGCCATCGGCGACGACATCCTGGCCGGCCGGCTGGGGGTCGGCGAGCGCCTGCCACCGCTGCGGGATCTGGCCGAAACCCTGCAACTGAACTACGCCACCGTGTCGCGGGGCTACGGCGAGGCGCAGCGCCGTGGTCTGATCTATTCGCGGGTCGGGCAGGGCTCCTTCGTGTGCCGGCCGGGCCGCGCCAGCCGCCGCAGCGCCAGCGCCGACCGGGCGGTGGACATGACCATGAACCTGCCGCCGGAACCCCGCGACCCGCTGCTGCGCGAGCGCATGGAAGCCGGGCTGCGCGCCCTGGGGCCGGACCTTCAGCCGTTGATGCGCTACCAGGAATTCGGCGGCTCCATGGAGGACCGCGAAGCGGCGGTGGCCTGGCTGGAGCGGCGCCCTTTGACGGTGAGCGAGGACCGGGTGCTGGTGTGCCCCGGGGTGCAAAGCGCCTTGCTGGCGGTGCTCGGCAACCTGGCCCGGCCCGGCGACGTGGTGCTGTGCGAGGCGCTGACCTACCCGGGGCTGCGGGCCATCGCCGGGCAGCTGGGCCTGCGCCTGGTGGGGGTGCCGCTGGACGACGACGGCATTGATCCGGACGCGCTGGCGAAGCTGTGCGCGGAACATCATCCCAAGGTGTTGTATTGCAATCCGGTGCTGCTCAACCCGGCGGCGGTGACCTTGAGCGACGAGCGCCGCCACCGGGTGGTGCAGATCGCCCGCCGTCATAATCTGCCGATTATCGAGGACGACGCCTACGGTCTGCTGCCCAGCCACCGGCCGCCGGCGTTGGCGGCGCTGGCGCCGGAACTGACCTATTACCTGTGCGGATTCAGCAAGTCCTTGGGGGCGGGGCTGCGCATCGCCTATCTGGCGTTGCCCTCGGCCCGGTTGCGCTCGCGGCTGGCGGTCACCCTGCGCGCCACCACGGTGATGGCGTCGCCGATTACCGCGGCGCTGGCGTCCTGCTGGGTCCAGGACGGCACCGCCGACCTGGCCCTGACGCTGACCCGCCGCGAGTCCCAGGCGCGCCAGGAACTGGTCGCGGAGATCCTGGCCGGTGCCGACTACCGGTCGCACCCGGAGGCCTTCCACGTCTGGCTGCGGATGCCGCCCGCCTGGAGCCGGGTGGCGTTCGCCGCGCGGCTGCGCGCCCAGGGCATCAATGTGGTGGTCAGCGACGCCTTCGCGGTCAACGGCAAGCCGCCGGAAGCGGTGCGGCTTTGCCTGGGCGGCCCCGCTAGCCGCCAGGATCTGGGGCATGCCCTGCATGTGATCGCCGACGCCCTGCAACAGCCGGGCGCCGCCAGTGCCGGCTTTTTCTGAGCGGTCCGTACTTTCGGAGGGCTGGCCAACGCCGGCCCGATGCGGAATGCTTGACGCTTGTCCGCATGGGTTATAACAACAGGGGGATAGTCGCCATGGCCGACCAGGACCAGGTGCGCACCTTGATGCAGGCGCCGTTTTTGCGCTTGCTGGGGGTGGAAGTGGACAGTATCGAGCCGGGCAGGGTGGTGTCCCGCCTGCCGGTGCGCGAAGAGCTCAATCAACAGAACGGCTATGTGCACGCCGGCGCGGTGGGCACCCTGGCGGATCACACCGCCGGCGCCGCCTGTGGCACGCTGCTCGACGACGGCCATATGCCGTTGACCGCCGAGTTCAAGGTCAATCTGCTGCGCCCGGCCCTGGGCGTGGCGTTGGTGTGCGAGGCGACGGTGCTGAAAATGGGCAAGACATTGACGGTGGCGGAGTCCGAGGTGTTCGCCGAGGACGGCAACGGTGGCCGAAAGCTGATCGCCAAGGCCACCGTGACCCTGGCGATCGTGGCGGTGCGCTGATATGGCGGATCTGGAATTCTGGTTTGATTTTGCCAGCCCCTACGCCTATCTGGCGGCGGAGACCATTGAGCCGGCCGCCGCCGAGGCCGGCGTGCGGGTGATCTGGAAGCCGTTCCTGCTGGGCCCGATTTTCAGCGAGCAGGGCTGGACCGACTCGCCCTTCAACCTTTACCCGGCCCGGGGCCGCTACCTGTGGCTGGATCTCCAACGGGAGACCCGGCGCTTGGGCATTGCCTGGCGCCGGCCGGCGCGCTTTCCGTTCAACAGCACCCTGGCCACCAAAACCGCCACCTGGATCGACACCGGGTTCCGGCTGCCGGCGTATTGCCGGGCGGTGTTCCGGGCCGGCTTCGCCGAGCGCCGTGATCCGGCCACGCCCACGGTGATCGAGGAGTGCCTGCGCCAGGCCGGGCTGGACCGCGCGCCCCTGGACCGGGCGCTGGCGGAAGGCGGCGGCGAGCGCACCCGCGCCGACGTGGCGGCGGCCCGCCAGCGGGATATTTTCGGTGCCCCGTCGTTCGTGGTGAACGGCGAGCTGTTCTGGGGCAACGAGCGTCTCGGCGCGGCCCTGGAGCGCGCCTGGGTGGATTAGAACTCCGCCCGCGGTACCAGGCCCCAGCGCTGCCACCAGGGGAGCGGTTCGGGTGTCGCCGCCTGCCGAGGAGTGTCGCCGAGGGTTTCCGGCATGGTCAGATAACGCAGCACCAGACGGCCGATGTCCAGGCGCGGCTGATAATGCAGAAACAGGCCGCCCAGGGTGCCGAACACCCGCGCCAGCATCACGAACTCCGCCGGTATTTTTTCCACCGGGTCGTCCTCCATGCGGATCAACAGCGCTCGCACCTGTTCCATCAGTGCCTCCGGGCCGGGCCACTGCGTGCCGGCGGCGCCGGTCTCCACCATGGCCACCCGTATCTGATCGAGCAGGGCGTCGGTGAACGCCAGCAGAGTGTCCGGGCGGCCGCTGCGGGTGGCGAAGCCGAGCTCCGCCAGGGTTTCCGCGATCACCGTGCGTTCGCCGACAATGGCGGCCTGCAGCACCCGGAAGTAGCCGCGCCGGTAGGCCTCCGGCAGCGTCATGGTGCAGCCGAAGTCGAGCACCACCACGCGGCCGTCGTCGTCGACCATCAGGTTGCCCGGGTGCGGGTCGGCCTGGAACACGCCGCCCACCAGCACCTGACGGAACCAGGCGTCGAGCAGGGCGTGCAGGATGCCGCTGACGGCCTCCTGATCACCGCGTTGGTGGTGTTCGTCGAGCACCATGGTGAGCTTGCGCCCGCGAACGAACTCGCTGGTCAGCACGCGTCGCCCGCACAGGCTGTCGACCGTGGCGGGGACGGTGACCGCCGGTTGCGCCGCCAGCTGGGCGCGCACACGACGCATGGCGTCGGCTTCGCCCGGGTAGTCCAGTTCGTCGCGGACGGTACGCTGGATTTCCCCGATGATGGTGTCGAAATCCATCGGCGGCAGGGCGCCGCGCACACTGTCGATGAATACCTTTAACAGTGTCATATCCAGCTCGATGACCTCATCCAGACCGGGGCGCTGGATTTTCACCGCCACCTCGCGGCCATCCGCCAAGCGGGCTTTATGCACCTGGCCGATGCTGGCGGCGGCCAGCGGTTCCGGATCAAAGTGCTCGAACAGCTGCTCCAAGGGGGCACCGAACTCCTGCTCGATCACGCCGCGCACCGCCTCAAAGGTTTCCGGACGGGCCTGGTCCTGCAGCTGGGCCAGTTCTTCCACCCAGGCGGCGGGCAGCAGGTCCGGGCGGCTGGACAGGATTTGCCCGATCTTGAGGAAGGCGCCGCCCTGTTCCAGGGAGGTTTTGCGGAAGCGGCGCGCGTTCTTGCGGTGCAGGGAGGTCAGGGCCGCCTCCTGCATGCTGGAGGGCAGGAACGCCGAACGCGTGCCCCAGAGCCGGTAACTGGCCACCACCCGGGTGAGCATCCAGCCGGTCACCGACAGCCGTTTCAGCCGGGCGGGCCAGCGCTTCGCCTCGCGGGCCAGCTCCTGGCATTCGCCGGCCACGTCCCCGGCGCCGCTCTCGATGGCGCGCCAGGCGGACACGGCCTGCTGCGCCAGCTCGCGGCCCTGCCAGGCGGTGCGTTCAATGGCTTTCAAGGTGCCTTCCATCACCGCCAGCCAGGCGCGCAGGCCGCTGTCCTGCTGGTGGCCACTGAAGGCTTTCAGTGCCGGCCAGTGGCGCTCGTGGCTCTCGACGTCGGCACGGTCGGTAGTGTCGGTGGCGGTGGCTTGCCGGGATACGGTCATAGGGACGCCCCTTGTCATTTAATGTATTACAAAATAGGGCAGCAGGGGGCGTCTGACAATGGTAATGTGAACACTTGTTACAAAATTACCCGGCGGGGTCTTTGTCGAGGCAGGCCTGGCACAGCCACACCACCGGGGCGGCGGGCTCGGTGGTCAGTCCGCGCAGCGCCTTTTGCCCGCGGGAGAGGGTGACACCGCACTGGGTGCAGTGCGTGGGCTTGTTGACGATCACTTCCTGCCAAGCGTCCACGGCCTCGAGCAGGGCGCGGGCCACGGTGCCGCCCTGGTCGGCGGGCACGAAGGTGGCCGGCGCGCGGGCCTGGCCCTTGGCGGCGGAGGCGAGGCGGCGGGCGTCCCGGGCCACGTTGTCCACCAGTTGCGAGGAATCGGCAACGATGCCGTCCACCAGCCGGAAGCTGTCTTCCAGCACATTGCGGATCAGGTGGGACACCGTCACCCGCTCCCGCTCGGCGGCGTGGCGCAGGCTGTCTTCCAGGTCCTGGGGCACGCGGGTCTGGATCACCCGGTCCTTGCGTTCACTCTCCGGCGCCGGCCGTCTTCCACGGCGGCTTTTACGCGGCTTGTCGGTCATGGTGGTCGGTCACGGCTTGTTGGTTCGAGTCACCACAATGTACTACAAAAAAGTTCGTTACGCTTTAGAGGGAGGTTGTTTCCAGCTTGAGTCTGGTTCTCTCCAGCTGGGGACGCGGGTCTGTGTTAGGCCCTTCCGGGAACGCCGTGAATACGTCCCTGTAGGCTCCCTGTCGAACGTCCTGTTCTCCAGGGTCCCGGAAGGGCCTAACACAGACCCGCTCCTTAGCTAGCGTCACCATCCCGGGTCATAGCTGGCGCCGAACCTTTCTGCAAAGGTCCGGGCGGTGTTGTGACCCGTGGCGGTTCCGCTGCCAAGTGAGCGGAGCAATGGTGGTGCCTGGAGGGACCTATTTGGCCAGGGATGGCCAAATGAGAGCGCCCACGGACGGCTTGAGCGATCCCGGAAGGCACCACCATTGCTCCGCGTCTCGGATACGGAGCTCCGAAAGGCTCCCTAAAGGTGTTCGGGATCCTCGAGCAGGGTGTCGGCGCGGGCCAGGATCGCGTCCCGCTTGCTCTCGGCCATGCGGCCCCAGGCTTTGTAGATCATGCTCATGCGCGGGTGCTTCTCGAAGCGCCGCCGGTGGCGGTGGATAAAATGCCAGTAGAGGCTGTTGAACGGGCAGCTGTTGTCTTCCTCGGCGCTGCTCACCTTGTAGGGGCAGTCGCCGCAGTAGTCGGACATGCGCTGGATGTATTTGCCGCTGGCGGCGTAGGGCTTGGAGCCCAGATAGCCGCCGTCGGCGTGCATCACCATGCCCAGGGTGTTGGGCAGCTCCACCCATTCGTAGGCGTCCGCGTAGACCGCCAGATACCATTCGTGGATCTGTTTCACGTCCACCCCCAGCAGCAGCGCCAGGTTGCCGGTGACCATCAGCCGCTGAATGTGGTGGGCGTAGGCGTGTTCGCGGGTGGCACGCACCGCTTCGGACACGCAGCGCATGCGGGTCTCGCCGCTCCAGTAGAACCAGGGCAGGTCGCGGTGGCTGGCGAGCCGGTTTTCTTCCCGGTAGTCGGGCATCAGCAGCCAGTACAGGCCGCGCACGTATTCGCGCCAGCCCAGTATCTGGCGGATGAAGCCTTCCACCGCGTTGAGCGGCGCCTTGTCTTGCAGGTAGCGCTGCTCGGCGGCCTCGCACACCGCCAGGGGATCGAGCAGGCCGGCATTGATGTACTGGCTGAGCACGCCGTGAAAGAGAAAGTCGTCGCCGCTGTCCATGGCGTCCTGGTAGTCGCCGAAGTGGGGCAGGGCGTGGTCCAGAAAGTGACTCAGTGACGCCTGCGCCTGCTCTTCGGTAACCGCGAACCAGAACGGTTGCAGGTCGCCGAAGCGGTCGGGGAAGCGGGCTTCCACCAGCTCCAGGACTTCCCGGGTGGTGGCGTCCGGGTTGAAGCGCTTGGGGCCGGGGGGCGGCGCTTCGCCGTCGAAGCGTTTGCGGTTTTCCTTGTCGAAGTTCCAGCGGCCGCCCAGCGGCTGGCCGTCGGCGTCCATCAGCAGGCCGGTGGCGCGGCGCATGGTTCGGTAGAAGTATTCCATGCGCGGCTGCTTGCGGCCCTCGGCCCAGTCCCGGAAGGCCTCGGTGGTGCACAGGAAGCGCCGGTCATCCAGGATGCGCACCGTGCACCCGAGCTTCTGCGGCCACTGGCGCTTCATGGCCTCGAGCAGCCGCCATTCGCCGGGGGCGGTGACCAGCAGTTGGCGGGCGCCGCTGTCGCGGCGGCTGGCCAGCAGGGCATCGGTGAGGTCCTGATGGTCCTGGTCCAGGGTATAGTAGTCCACCCGCCAGCCGTCCTGGCGCAAGCGCTCGGCGAAATGGCGCATGGCGGCGAACAGGAACGCGATCTTCTTACGGTGGTGGGGCAC
>Ga0208965_1001301_pt1 | contig 11056 bp, 16 predicted proteins | sample AOAMet1_07_M0_10_2_FD_188230 | JGI IMG/M metagenome (GOLD analysis project Ga0208965, IMG submission 188230) | Ammonia-oxidizing marine microbial communities from Monterey Bay, California, USA - CAN11_07_M0_10 (SPAdes) | ecosystem: Environmental > Aquatic > Marine > Intertidal zone | place...
CGGCAGGCCGTAACAAGGGTGCCAAGGGCGAAGTGCTCAAGGTTATCCCGGCTGAAAACCGTGTCGTTATCCAGGGCGTGAACGTTGTAAAGCGTCATCAGCGCCCGTCGCAAATGGACCCAGGTGGCATCAAGACGTTTGAAGCGCCGATCCACATCTCCAACGTGGCGATTGTGGACCCGCGCGACGGCAAGGCTACCCGTGTTGGCTTCAAGACTGACGAGCATGGCCGCAAGACGCGCTATGCCAAGCGTTCAGGGGAATCGATCGATGTCTGATAATTACGAACCCCGTCTCAAATCCAAGTATCGTGATGAGATTCGCGAGAAGCTTCTTGAGGAGTTCAAATACTCCAACGAGATGATGGTACCGAAGCTCGACAAGGTCGTGATCAATATGGGCGTTGGCGAAGCTGTCGCTGACTCCAAGAAGATCAAGACCGCGCTCGCTGAACTCGAGAAGATCTCTGGTCAGAAGCCAGTGCCAACGAAGGCTCGCAAGTCGATTGCCGGCTTCAAGCTTCGCGAAGGCATGATCATCGGTGCAAAGGTCACGCTTCGCCGCGACCGTATGTACGAGTTCCTGGACCGTCTGACCAACATGGCTCTTCCGCGTGTGAAGGACTTCCGTGGTCTGAACGGCAAGAGCTTTGATGGACGCGGCAATTACGCCATGGGTCTCAAGGAACAGATTGTGTTTCCCGAGATCAACTATGACGACATCGAGGACATTCGCGGTATGGACATCATTGTCTGCACCACCGCCAAGACGAACGAAGAAGCCAAGGCGCTGCTCGCGCATTGCGGCTTCCCGTTCCGTAACTAGCGCTTGAGGACGAAACGATATGGCTAAGAAAAGCGCAATCGAGAAGAACGAGAAGCGTCGCAAGATGGTCGCCCAGTATGCGGCCCGTCGCGCGAAGCTCAAAGCAATGGCGATGGATGAGGATCTGCCGCTGGAAGACCGCTTCAAAGCTCGCCTGAAGCTGGCGGAACTTCCACGCAACTCCGCACCGAACCGCGTTCGTAACCGTTGCCAGGTCACAGGCCGTCCGCGCGGTTATTATCGCAAGATGAAAATGTCCCGTATCGCGCTGCGTGAGCTTGGCTCGCTCGGCATGGTCCCGGGCCTGGTCAAGTCAAGCTGGTAGGAAAGGAGGAACCAAGATGAATATTTCCGATCCCCTTGGCGATCTCCTGACCCGCATCCGCAATGCGCAGATGCGTGGCATGACGAAGGTTGTCTCTCCATCCTCTAAACTCCGTCTGCGCGTCCTCGACGTGCTGCAGAGCGAGGGTTACATCCGTGGTTACACGGAAGTGGAGAAAGACGGTCATCGCAATGTCGAGATCGAGCTTAAGTATTTCGATGGCGCACCGGTCATCTCCGAGATCCGTCGGGTCTCGAAGCCTGGTCGTCGCGTCTATTCTTCGGTGAATGATCTGCCGCTGGTCCGCAACGGACTGGGCATCTCCATTCTCTCCACGTCGAAGGGCGTCATCTCTGACGCTGTCGCACGTAACGAGAATGTTGGTGGCGAGATCCTTTGCCGGGTCTTCTAGGACGAGGATGAACTGATATGTCCCGTATTGGAAAACTCCCAATTCCTGTCCCTAACGGCACAACCGTTACAGTGGACGGCAACAAGATCGAAGCCAAGGGCCCGAAGGGTCACCTTGCGTTCACGGTTTCGGAGCTGGTTTCCGCAGAGCTGAAAGACGGCGAGCTGTCGATCATGCCGCGCGAAGACTATGTCGCGGAAGCAAATGAGCGCATTGAGGCGAACGATGCCAAGGGCCGCAAGAAGATGACCTTTGCTGAGGCTCTGGACCCCAAGGTTCGCACTCAGTGGGGCACGGCGCGCGCAAACGCTGCGAACGTCGTCCACGGTGCGGCCGAAGGCTTCACCAAGTCACTTGAACTCGTCGGCGTTGGTTATCGTGCACAGATGCAGGGCAATGATCTGAAACTGTCGCTTGGCTATTCCCACGATGTGATCTTCAAGGCACCAGACGGCATCAAGCTCGAAGCGCCGAAACCGACCGAGGTTGTCGTGTCGGGTGCTGACAAGCAGGCCGTCGGCCAGGCTGCCGCTGAGATCCGCCAGTTCCGCAAGCCAGAGCCATTCAAGGGCAAGGGCGTGCGCTATGCTGGCGAATACGTCCGCCGCAAGGAAGGCAAGAAGAAGTAACGCCATGAAGACGACACGCGAAAAGACACTCCGCCGCGCCCAGCGCGTTCGTGCCAAGCTCCGCAAGGTTGCAGAGGGCAAGCCGCGTCTGTCGGTCGCCCGCTCGCACAAGAACATCTCTGCCCAGATCATCGATGATGAAAAGGGTCTGACGGTTGCGGCAGCATCGACGCTTGAGAAAGACCTGCGTGAGCAGCTCAAGGCGACGAGCGACGTTGCAGCGGCACAGAAAATCGGTGAGCTCATCGCAGAGCGCGCCAAGCAGGCCGGTGTAGAAGACGTCGTCTTCGACCGCGGCGGCTATATGTTCCACGGCCGGGTGAAAGCCCTGGCAGACGCCGCCCGTGAGGGCGGCCTGAAGTTCTAGGAGGCCAGTATGGCAGAAGAACGAGGACGCGGCCGCGGACGCGGGCGCAGAGACGACCGCCAAGACGAGCAGAGCGAGCTTACTGACAAGCTCGTCGGCATCAACCGTGTCGCAAAGACGGTTAAAGGCGGTAAGAATTTCGGTTTCGCAGCCCTGGTCGTCGTTGGCGACCAGAAAGGCCGCGCTGGCTTCGGCAAGGGCAAGGCCCGCGAGGTGCCAGAAGCGATCCGTAAGGCAACCGAGGAAGCAAAGCGCAACCTCGTTCGAATTCCGCTTCGCGAAGGTCGCACCCTGCATCATGATGGCAAAGGCCGCTGGGGCGCAGGCAAAGTGATCCTCCGCGCAGCGCCTCCAGGTACAGGCGTGATCGCTGGTGGTCCGATGCGCGCTGTTATGGAAGTCCTTGGCATCCAGGACGTCGTTGCAAAGTCGAACGGCTCGTCGAACCCTTACAACATGGTCCGTGCGACCTTCCAGGCGCTCAAGGAACAGGCTAGCCCACGTTCCGTCGCTTCGAAGCGCGGCCTGAAGGTTCAGGATATTGTTGGCCGCCGCACCGATGGTGCGTCCGAAGCCGGCATTTCCGAGACCGCCTGATTTAGAGAAGGAATCTGATGATGGCCAAGAAGCAAGCAGACACGATCAAGGTCCGCCAGGTCGGGAGCCCGATCCGCCGTAAGCCCGAGCAGCGCGCAACGCTGATCGGCCTCGGCCTGAACAAGATCGGCCGCGAGCGCGAGCTCGTGAATACCCCGGCCGTTCAGGGCATGATCACCAAGGTGTCACACCTTATTGAAGTCGTAGAAGAGTAGGCGTATAGGGGCGACCCTTTCAAACGCCAGTCAGGAATAGAGCGATGAAACTCAACGAACTCTCTCCAAATGCGGGCTCCACCCACAGCCGCCATCGCGTTGGCCGCGGCGTCGGCTCCGGCAAGGGCAAGACTGGCGGACGTGGCGTCAAAGGTCAGAAGGCACGCTCCGGCGTCGCCCTCAACGGCTTTGAAGGCGGCCAGATGCCGATCTATATGCGTCTGCCAAAGCGTGGCTTTACGGCTCGCAACTCCAAGACGCATGCCTGGGTCAACCTCGGCCGTCTGACCAAGGCGATCGAAGCCGGCAAGATCAAGGCCGACGACATTACCGAAGAGACGCTGGTTGCGTCCGGTGTTGTCCGCCGCACGAAAGACGGTATCCGTCTCCTTGCAAAGGGTGATGCGCCCAAGAATGCAAAGATCACCGTCACAGGCGCCAGCAAAGCAGCGATCGAAGCGATCGAAAAAGCGGGCGGCTCCGTTACGGTAACCGGGGCGGCAGCTGCTGAAAAAGCTGAGTAAGGCGGGTCTTTTTCGTCTATACACCTTCACAAACACGATCTCGCCGCCAATGTTGGCGGCGATTTCATTTCGGGTAGGAGGGTCCTTTGGCCACAGCCGCAGAGCAAATGGCGCGCAATATGAACTTCGGTACCTTTGCGAAGGCAAAGGACCTCCAGGCGCGCATCCTGTTCACGCTTTTCATCCTGGTCCTCTATCGTCTCGGCACATACATTCCCGTGCCAGGCGTCGACCCTACCCAGTTTGAGCAACTCTTTCAGAGACAGTCGGGCGGCATGCTGGGCTCGCTCAACATGTTTGCAGGCGGCGCGGTTGAGCGGATGAGCGTGTTTGCGCTCAACGTGATGCCCTACATTACCGCATCGATCATCGTTCAGATGATGACATCGGCTATTCCTTCGCTTGAAAAGCTGAAGAAGGAAGGCGAGGCGGGCCGCAAGCAGATCAACCAGTATACCCGCTATCTCACGGTTGGTTTTGCCTTCTTCCAGGGCTTCGGCATTGCAATGGGTCTTTCCAGCGTTGCCTATGACGGCATTGCCCAATGGTTCTTTATCCTGACGGCCGTATCGACCTTCGTTGGCGGCACCATGTTCCTGATGTGGATGGGTGAACAGATCACGGCACGTGGCATCGGCAACGGCATCTCGTTGATCATTTTTGCCGGTATTATCGCTGAAATGCCGAAGGCCATCTTCAACTTGTTCTCCGGCGGACGCGAGCAGGGAATCAACGTCGTCTTCGTGCTCGGCATCCTGGTCCTCGTTATCGCGCTCGTCCTGTTCATCGTTTTCATTGAGCGCTCGCAACGCAGGATCCTGATCCAGTATCCGAAGCGCCAGCAGGGCAACCAGATGAGCCAGGGCCAGTCGTCATTCATGCCTCTGAAGCTCAACACATCCGGTGTTATTCCGCCGATCTTCGCGATCGCGATCCTGATGCTTCCCATGACCGCTGTTGGCCTTGTTGGCGGTAATACCGGGGTTGGGCCGGACGGTCAGATGGTTGCTGCGGGTGATCCGGGCATTCTCCAGTGGCTGGCGATCAATTTCTCGCCGGGCAGCTGGACCTACATCATCACTTATGGCGTGCTGGTCGCATTCTTCTGCTTCTTCTACACGTCGATCATGTTTAATCCGCAGGAGACCGCGGACAATCTGAGAAAGTATGGCGGTTTCGTCCCCGGGATTCGCCCGGGCAAGAACACGGCAGCCTATTTTGACTATGTGCTGACCCGTCTGACGACGATCGGTGCGATCTATCTCGTCTTCGTCTGTCTGCTGCCTGAAGTGCTTCGCCGATATATGCCGGAAATTCCTTTCTACATCGGTGGCACGTCGCTACTGATCGTTGTATCGGTGACGATGGATACAGTGACACAGATACAGTCGCACCTGATCGCGCACCAATATGAGGGGCTGATCAAGAAATCGCGGCTGGGAGGCAAACGCAGACGATGAATCTCATTCTTTTCGGACCACCCGCTGCGGGCAAGGGTACCCAGGCCAAGCGCCTCGTCGAGGAACATGGCTATGTACAACTTTCCACTGGTGACATGCTGCGCGCAGCTCGCGCGTCGGGTTCAGAACTCGGCAACCGGGTTGCAAAGATCATGGATGAGGGCGGGCTGGTTTCCGATGCGATCGTCATCGACCTGATCGATGATCAGCTGAATCAGAACAAGGACGCTGCGGGCTTCATCTTCGATGGCTTCCCGCGGACACTCGGGCAGGCCAAAGCGCTCGACCAGCTTCTTGATTCGCGCGGTACGCGGCTTGATCGTGTGATCCGTCTTGTGGTCGATGAGAACCAGTTGATGGCCCGCGTGACCAAACGGTTCGAAGAGCAGGGCCGCAAGGATGATAACCCGGCGACGTTTGCCGCCAGGCTCGAGAAATACAATGAGGATACGGCCCCGCTTCTGCCTTTCTATGCAGAGCGCGGAATCCTTCGCGAAGTCGATGGAATGGCCAGTATAGAGACGGTTACGGAAGGCGTGGAAAAGGCGCTGAAAGAGACCGCATAAAGCCGCAATTCCCCAGTTGACGCGGGGAATTGCACGTCTATAACGACGCACTTCGTTAAGAGGTCGGGTTCGCGCGCGCGGAGCGTTGTTTTTCGTTTCGCGCCGGACCCGCTTTCGGCAGTTCAGGAGAGAGGCCCAATGGCCCGTATTGCAGGCGTAAACATTCCGACGAACAAGCGTGTCGAAATCGCGCTTCGTTACATTCACGGCATCGGTCCGGCGAAGGCACGCGAAATTACCGACAAGATTGGTATCGAATCGCATCGCCGTGTCGCTGACCTGACCGACGCAGAAGTCATCCAGATTCGCGAGACGATTGACAGCGATTATATCGTCGAAGGTGACCTGCGGCGTGAAGTTTCAATGAATATCAAGCGCCTGATGGATCTCGGCTGCTATCGTGGCCTGCGCCACCGCAAACGCCTCCCGGTCCGCGGACAGCGCACCCATACCAATGCCCGTACCCGCAAGGGCCCGGCAAAGCCGATTGCCGGCAAGAAGAAATAGGACAGGACCGATATGGCTCGTGATACGACCCGCGTTCGCCGCCGCGCCCGTAAGAACATTTCTTCGGGCGTCGTGCATGTGAACTCCAGCTTCAACAACACGATGGTCACCATCAGCGATGCTCAGGGAAATACTATTTCCTGGTCTTCCGCAGGTACGATGGGCTTCAAGGGTTCGCGTAAGTCGACCCCTTATGCTGCGCAGGTTGCTGCTGAAGATGCTGCCAAGAAGGCGCAGGAGCACGGTCTCCAGACTGTTGAAGTCAACGTTCGTGGACCAGGTTCTGGTCGAGAGAGCGCGCTTCGTGCGCTGCAGGCTGCAGGCCTGACCATCACGTCCATCCGCGATACGACCCCAATTCCGCACAATGGCTGCCGCCCGCCTAAACGCCGCCGCGTCTAGGCCTTTAGCGACTGTCCTGTAGCAAGACCAAGGAGGCCATGAATGGCCGATACTGCGACCAGTGTGAATGACCGTAACTGGAAAGAACTGATCCGCCCGAACCGCCCGAAGGTCGAGGCAGGCCGCGACCCGCGCCGCCACGCCAAGCTGGTGATCGAGCCTCTCGAGCGTGGCTTCGGCACGACGCTCGGTAACGCGCTTCGCCGCGTTCTTCTTTCTTCGCTCCAGGGCGCCGCGATTACCGGTGTCCAGATCGATGGTGTCGTTCACGAGTTCTCGTCCATTCCGGGCGTCCGCGAAGACGTCACGACGATCGTCCTGAACCTGAAGCAAATCGCCATCGACATGGTTTCGGATACGCCGAAGCGTATGATTCTCAAGGCTGATGGCAAGGGTGAAGTGAAAGCCGGTCAGATTGAAACGTCTGGCGATGTGAAGATCCTTAACCCGGATCTCGTTATCTGTACGCTCGACGATGGTGCTTCTGTTCGCATGGAATTCACGGTTGCGACCGGGAAAGGCTATGTGCCTGCCGATCAAAGCCGTCCTGAAGATGCCCCGATCGGGTTCATCCCGGTTGACGCGATCTATTCGCCGGTTCGTCGCGTTGGCTACAGCGTCGAAGATACGCGTGAAGGCACCGTGCTCGACTATGACAAGCTCACCCTCTCAGTTGAGACGGATGGCGCGATTACGCCGGAAGACGCCGTGGCCTATGCCGCCCGCATTCTCCAGGATCAGCTCCAGCTCTTCATCACCTTTGATGAGCCTGAGACCGAGAGCACCTCTTCGAGCGAAGAAACCGATCTTGGTTTCAACCCGGTCCTTCTCAAGAAGGTCGACGAGCTCGAACTGTCTGTCCGTTCGGCAAACTGTCTGAAGAACGACAATATTGTTTACATTGGCGATCTCATCCAGAAGTCGGAAGCCGAAATGCTTCGCACCCCGAACTTCGGCCGCAAGTCGCTGAACGAAATCAAGGAAGTCCTCGCTGGTATGGGGCTGCATCTCGGCATGGAAGTGCCGGACTGGCCACCAGAAGACATCGAGGCACTTGCCAAGAAATACGACGATCACCTCTAAACGTCCGCCCGGGAGGGCGCGCAGGAGACCAAGCAAATGGCCCACGCAATTGCACACCGCAAGCTGAACCGCACCAGCGCGCATCGTAAGGCGATGTTCGCGAACATGGCGGCTTCGCTGATCCAGCATGAGCAGATTGTGACGACGCTCCCCAAGGCAAAGGAGCTGAAGCCGATCATGGACAAGCTCGTGACGCTTGCCAAGAAAGGCGACCTCGCTTCGCGCCGCCGGGCAATTGCCCAGGTCCGCAGCAAGGATGCCGTCGCAAAGCTCTTTGAAGTGTTCGGTGAGCGCTACAAGGACCGCAATGGCGGTTATACCCGCGTGCTGAAAGCCGGCTTCCGCCATGGCGACAACGCACCGGTTGCTGTGATCGAACTGGTTGACCGCGACGAGGAAGCCAAGGGCAAGGACGACCGCGCCCGCCACGAGGCTGAACTTGAGGCGATGGAAGACTACGAATAGGTTTTTCTTACCCATAGAATTCAAAGCCCCGCAGTTAAATTCTGCGGGGCTTTTTTGTGCCTTGCAAACTCTGGACGCTAAAGACCGAGCTGCGCTTTCGAAAGAATGTTGCGCTGAATCTCGTTCGAGCCAGCATAGATCGATCCTGCCCGGTCATTGAGATATTTCGCCGAGACGGTGACAAGGCTTTCCGGACCCACCAGTCCCTGATTGGAGGGGGCATGGGTTACGACAGGCCCACCTGTCTCGGTGTGCTCTGGCTGGAATGGTTGGGCGTGGATACCCGCGAGGTCGAGACCGATTTCGGTGAGGCGCTGGCTGAGTTCGGTGCCTCTCACTTTCATCATAGAGGCCTTGAGCCCGGGTGTCCCGCCACCGGCCAGTTCCGCCATCATCATCAGCTCAGCAGCCTCGAGTGTGGACGCATCGATCTCGGCCTGGGTGAGGTGCGCATCGAGGTCGGGAGTCATGCGATCCAGAGCGTAGGCTGTGCGGCGTAGCCCCGCGATACGCTGGAGAAGGCGCGGGCCGTAGGAAGAGCCCCCGCGTTCGAACTCCAGCAGGTATTTTGCGACGGTCCAGCCCTTGTTGATCTCGCCGATAACATTCGCTTTTGGAACACGCACATTGTCGAAGAAGACAGCGTTCTGGATATGCTCACCAGACAGCATGATGATCGGGTCTACCGTGACCCCGGGTGCGTTCATGTCGATCAGGATGAAGGTTATACCCGTCTGGGGTTTGCCTGACGCGTCCGTACGGATGAGGCAGAACATCATGTTCGCTTCATGGGCATGCGTGGTCCAGATTTTCGAACCTGAGCAGATGAAGGCGTCGCCATCATCCTCTGCGCTCATGGTGAGCGCAGCCAGGTCGGATCCCGCATGAGGCTCTGAATACCCTTGGCACCAGAAATCTTCGCCGGAAAGGATGCGAGGAAGGTAGTAGTCCTGCTGCTCTTTCGAACCATGGCCGATCAGGGCAGGGCCGCACATCCCAATACCCATAGGCGAGAGGGGCGGCGCACCTGCGCGCGCCATTTCAACGTCGAAAATATAGTGCTGGGCGACGCTCCAGTCGCAACCGCCATATTCGACAGGCCAGGATGGAGCAGCCCAGCCCTGATCGACTAGGATCGCTTGCCAGACGAGCGCTGTTTCCTTGTCGGCATAGACGCTGGTCATACGCGACGCGTAGCGACGCAGCTCTGGCGTCAGCTTTTCAACCAGGAAGTCACGGACTTCTTGGCGAAACGCTTCTTCGTCACGGCTGAAAGTGAGCTGCATGGTAGCCTCCGGTCATGGATGACAGGCATCTTCGCAAGGCGAAACCTGCGTGCAAGCCGTGACCGCGCGTCAGCCTTTCCAGAGGTCTTTCAGAAGCGCTGCAAACTCTGGAGCTTTCTCGACGACAGACCAGTGGCCGGTATCGGCGCTCCGGTGCAGCGGCGTTCCGGTTGCCGCGCAGAAACGCTCAGCCGTTTCGACGGGAACGAAAGGGTCATCATCCCCCCAGAAGACGAGGCCTCTTGCGGGCAGCCTATCCAGATCACCCGTCCATTCTTCGGCAATATTCTTAGCTGAGCGATAGAGGCGCAGAATGGATTTGCGCATGTGCGGCGACCAGTGCTCAGCTTCATGCCTGGCGAGCGTCTGCGGCATACCTGCAGATGAAAGAGAGGACGCCAACCTGTCCTTGCCTGTCAACGCCATGAACAACTCACCCAATAGCGGCGTCTGCCAAATGCGAGCGGTCTGATGCCAATTGTAGTCGCGTTCTGGAAGGGCATTGGCGACCGCCCAGCTATTGACGAGGTCGGGGCGCAGAGAAGCCGCACGAACAACCAGCAGGGCACCCCAGTCATGCCCGACAAGGTTCACCGGGGCACCTGCAGCTTCCATCTCTGAGATGAGCCAGCTGACATAGGCCTCCTTGCTGCAATCAAAACCGGAGGGCGGAAGAGATGTGAAGCCGGGGAGGGCAGGGGCAGACAAATTTGTGTGACCATCCTCCGCAAGCGCGTCGATCAATGGCTGCCACATCTGCGGCGTGTCAGGCACGCCGTGAACGAGAATTGTCTTCAAGATCAGTTTCCCCTGCTGAAACCATATCAGGAAACATTCAATATTGCTGCATTGAACTGTCCATAATAAAGGCTCGAATGACCAGAATCTGGACAGTAACCCGTTTCGGGCGTGAATTTGTCCAGTTTCATTGACGGAAATTAATATAGCCGAGCACCGTACGATCTCTCGAGAGTGTGAGGAGAGAGAGTATGAGACTTGTTCGTCAGGGAACAGAAGCAGGTTTCCAACGTCTGTTGCTGTCTGGAGTTGCCGCAACAACACTGTTGGCCTTTGCCGGTCCCGTCGCATTTGCGCAGGATGAAGTTGAAACAGTACCGGAAGCTGAGGAAGAAGCAGCCGTCCAGCAGACAGTGACCGTCACGGGGTCGCGTATTCCATCCGACCCCAATCTTATCTCTTCGGTTCCGGTCCAGTCACTTGGTGAAGACGCGATCAAGCTTTCCGGTGAGCTTAACCTCGCCGATGTCGTCAATGACATTCCAGCTCTCGTTTCATCTCTGACGGCCGAACAGTCGGATACTGGCGCCAACGCGCTGAACCTTCGCGGCCTGGGCCAGGAGCGGACGCTGACGCTGGTGAATGGCCGGCGTCA
>Ga0208965_1001310_pt1 | contig 10992 bp, 13 predicted proteins | sample AOAMet1_07_M0_10_2_FD_188230 | JGI IMG/M metagenome (GOLD analysis project Ga0208965, IMG submission 188230) | Ammonia-oxidizing marine microbial communities from Monterey Bay, California, USA - CAN11_07_M0_10 (SPAdes) | ecosystem: Environmental > Aquatic > Marine > Intertidal zone | place...
GAAACATGGCTCGACGAGCATCTGGACATTGAGGCGATAGCCGGACTGCATAGTGCCGAGACCAGATGCGCAGCAGATGTTTCGGAGCAAGCCGTGGCTTTCACCAATGGCGCGCTCAAAGATGGTCTCGCGAGGGCAGGCAGCCACTTCGGCGTTTCCGCTCAAAACCTCTCTGATGACAGAGACAGGCAGACCGCGCTGAAAGACTGGGCGAACAGTCTTGAGACCCGGCATATCGTCCTGCCGTACATTCCGGCCGGGTGGACACACGATACGCTCTCACCGCTCCTGTCAGAGCTTCAGGCGGACGGGCTTCACATCCACCAGATCCGGCGAAACTGGGATAAATGCTTCTGGCCGCACGCAAAGAAGGGTTTCTTCAAATTGCGCAAGCAGATCCCATCTGTTCTGGACGCGCTCGACATAGCAGAAGGTCTGAAACTCGATGGCTGAACCTGAAATCAAGCACTCCGAAAGCGATAGCGGCGGGGTTTTCCAGACGACCATTGATGGCCACAAAGCCGAGATGACCTATTCCAAGGCAGGCACGACGGTCATAATCATTGATCATACGGGCGTGCCCGAAGCGCTCGGCGGTCAGGGCGTTGGCCTGCAGCTCGTCGAGGCGGGCATTGCTTTGGCGCGCGAGCGTGGCCTGAAAATCATGCCGCTCTGTCCCTCCGCAAAAGCCCAGTTCGAGAAACACCCGGAATGGAAGGATGTCCTTCGATGAGCGACCTTAAACTCCACGATGACGGCAAGCAGCTGACCACGGATGTTGAGGGCCATGAGCTTGTGATCCGCTATGGTTGGCAGGGCGAGGACGTGATGCGCATCGATTTCGTCGGCGTGCCATCGGCGCTCGGCGGGCGCGGCCTCGGCACAAAGCTGGTCGGCAAGCTGGTCGAGAAAGCCCGCAAAGAGAATTTCAAACTGGTGCCGGTCTGCGGTTTCGCCCGGACGCAGATCGACAGGCATCCGGACTGGAAGGATGTGCTCGCCTGATCCATTAAGGCGCACATGAGCAAGCCATTCTGGGAAACCAAAAGCCTTGAAGAGATGACCTCGCAGGAGTGGGAGTCGCTTTGCGATGGCTGTGCGAAATGCTGCCTTATCAAGCTTGAGGACGAGGATAGCGGTGACGTCGCCTATACGAGGCTGCACTGCAAACTCCTCGACGCCGATCTCTGCCGCTGCGCCGACTACGAGAACCGCAAGGCCAAGGTGCCGGACTGCGTGATCCTGACACCGAAATCTGTGTCAGAGCTGAAGTGGATGCCGAAAAGCTGTGCCTACCGCCGCGTGCATGAGGGGCGTGGGCTGGAAGACTGGCACCATCTTGTCTGCGGTGACCGTCAGCGCATCCATGAAGAGGGCAAGTCGGTCATGGGCCAGACGGTGAGCGAGGAAACAGTCTTCGAGGAAGACCAGATCGACTGGATCATCGACTGGGACGGCAATCCGCCGGACTGATCGCCAGCCCGGCAGATACCAAATCTTAGAGACGGCTTATGGCCCCTCTATCTCATAGCCTTTGTCGCGCAGCAGGGTGATGACGCTGTCAGGCCCTGCAAGGTGGCCCGCGCCAACCGCGACGAAGACGGTGCCATCGACATCATCAAGATAGTCCTCGATCTGCGGCACCCAGTTCTCATTCCGCTCAACGAACAGGGCGTCGTAGATGCCGTCGCCGCCGCCCGTATCCGGATTGGCGACCAGTACGCCAAGGCCCTCGACATCGCCGTCCCGCCACTCATCGACGACCTGGTCGAGGGTGCGGCTGGTGTCGCCGAGTGTAATTGACGTCTCGTAGAGATAGGCCGCCTGCGTGTCCTCGGGTAGCTCATCAAAGATCGCGGCTTGATCGGCAGCGGTCTCCAGGAAGGCAAATTCCTTGCCGGCCGCTTTTGCATCGGCGATAAGGATCTGCTCGATACCGGCATTCGGGTCGAAGCCGTCCGACTGGAGTTGCAGGACCGAGAGGTTCACCGCCGCCATCCAGGGCTCCATCGGGTCGAAAGCGGAGACGGGAAGGCTGAGGCCGGCCAGCGCGCTTTCAAAAGCAGCCAGCACCGGGGCTGGCAACTCATTGCTGAGTGTGCGTCCATCCCCATAAAAGCCACGCGACAGGAAGTCGCGGGCCACCGCCTGCTGGCCTTCGTCGCTGACCATATCGAGTTCGAGGACCAGAATATCGGCCTCATTGAACTTTTCGGTGAACTCGTCCGTGCGCCATTCAAGGTCCGGCCGCATCAGGTGAACAGTGCCAAAGATGTGAACCGTTGTGTCCTCGTCAGACATGGTCCAGATCGCTGGTGACCCCTCGCCATTCGTCGCCTGTGCCTGCTCAAGGGCTTCATCGAATTCTGCCAGCAACTCATCTCGGGAGCGATACTCGGCAGAGCTTTCGGGGCTTGTGTCTTCTGCGCCCGTGCCGGTCTCAACGACCGCTGGCTCTTCAGCGGTATCAGCCTCATCGCTGCCCGACGGACTGCAGGCTGCGAGCGCGGCCAGGGCGATGGCACTCAGGCCTGAAACGAAATGGAAGCTGCGGCTCATACGGGTATTCTCCTCCGAAGGGCGGCCTGCAACCTGAACGGCAGGCCTGCTTATATGCCAGTCGCCACCGCTACAAAGCTGATTTGGCGTGTTTCGCAAAGATTGCACCTCTGGCCCGCTTCGCATAGAGGGTGTGGCAACGCACCTATAGCTCAGCTGGATAGAGCGCTGCCCTCCGAAGGCAGAGGTCACAGGTTCGAATCCTGTTAGGTGCGCCATTCACTCAAATATCGGTGGGACGTCTGGAGCGGATAGCGGGAATCGAACCCGCATCCTCAGCTTGGAAGGCTGCTGCACTACCATTGTGCTATATCCGCGCGCCAGAGGGCCACGAGATACTTCGGGGCGCGGCGCGATGCAAGAGAAGAGGCGCGCTGATGGCAGTGATGGAAGGCAAGTGCAGTCGGTGATGGGTTAATCGCTAGCGTGGTTGCGGCGTGCAACCTTGAGCGCGCTTCATGTGAGGAGCGCTGCGAGGATACGGAAGCAATTCAATAAAAGCCCCTGCCGGGGCACTCATTTCGTAAAATCGGTCCACCGGACTGATTTTTGGCCTTTGAGGCCACCCGAAATGGAGTGGTGGAGGGGACAGGATTCGAACCTGTGTACGCTATGCGGGCAGATTTACAGTCTGCTGCCTTTAACCACTCGGCCACCCCTCCAGGGACTGCCTTGCAGCGTCGGTAATTGACGCTGCCGGATCGGAGCGTCAAAAGGCTGTCATCGACAACCCGGCCGCTCCGAAGCGCGCTTTATAGGGATGAAGCCCATTCCACGCAACCATGAGAAACGGCGATTTGCAGCGCGATCTGCACCAGACCCAAGCGAGCCCCTCTGGCTCTGGGGGCAACATGCCGTAGAAGCCGCAATTTCCAACAAGAACAGGGTCATTCTGCGCTGGGTCGCGACAGAGAATGCGGCCAAGCGGACGGGGCTTACGGACGTTGAGGTCATGGACCAGAAGACGCTGGCCAAGCTGCTTCCCGATAATGCCGTGCATCAGGGGATCGCGATCAAGGTCCAGCCGCTGGAGCCTGTCGTGCTTGAGGATGTGCTGGCACGCCCTGATGCCCCGGAGCGTATATGCGTGCTCGACCAAATTTCCGACCCGCATAATCTTGGGGCGATTTTCCGCTCGGCGGCCGCGTTCGGCATTGGCGGACTGGTGCTGCAGACCCGGCATACACCGCCGCTGACCGGTGTCGTGGCCAAAGCGGCGGCTGGCGCGATTGAGGCGGTTGAGGAAATCCGTGTCGTGAACATCGCCCGCGCGCTCGATGCACTGGGCGATGCCGGATATCATACGGTGGGCCTCGCAGGTGAAGGCGCCGAAATGCTGGACGCCGCCGTTTCTGGCGCACAGAAAGTGGTATTTGTGATGGGCGCTGAAGGCTCCGGCCTGCGCCCTGCCGTCGCCAAGGCCTGCGCGACGCTGGCGCGTATCCCGATGGTGCCCGGCATGGAAAGCCTCAACGTTTCCAACGCGGCAGCGATTGCATTCTATGAAGCCATGCGGTCAAGAAAGGCCTGAAATGACACTTCTCGGACCGACGTCTCACACTTATTTCTCGCAACGCCTCAAGCTGCACTATGCCGACTGGGGCAATGAAGACGCGCCGCCGCTCCTCCTGGTGCATGGCGGGCGCGACCATTGCCGCAGCTGGGACTGGACGGCGGAAGCGCTTCGAAAGGACTGGCACGTTATCGCGCCGGACCTTCGCGGCCATGGCGACAGTGCCTGGTCGCCTGAAGGCAATTACAATATGCAGGCGTATATCTACGACCTTGCCCAGCTCATCCATCAGCTGAAGCTCGCGCCTGTCACCATTGTGTCCCATTCGCTCGGCGGGAATATCTGCCTGCGCTACACCGGCCTCTATCCGGAAAATGTCCGCAAGATCGTGGCGATCGAAGGCCTCGGGCCAAGCCCGAGCCGCCTTGAAGAACGCCGCAAAACGCCGTGGCAGGATCGTTTCCGCAAGATGATCGATGACAAGCGCGGCCTCGCTGGCCGCCAGCCGAAACGCTACGACTCACTAGAGCAGGCCTATGCCCGGATGAAGGAAGAAAACAGTTTCCTGACCGCAGAGCAGGCGCGCCACCTAACAATTAATGGTATCGCCCGCAATGAGGACGGCACCTATTCGTGGAAGTTCGACAATTACCTCCGCGTCTGGGAGTCGGTCGACATCACGCATGAGCAGGTGGCAGAGCTCTGGTCGAATATCAGCTGTCCGACCCTGTTGCTCTATGGTGAGAAAAGCTGGGCATCGAACCCGGCTGAAGACGGCCGGATCCAGCATTTCAAACATGCGGACGTGAAGATGTTTCCCGAAGCGGGTCACTGGCTACATCATGACCAGTTCGACCTCTTCATCGAGACGCTGCAGGATTTCCTTTAAACGACGACTGCGACGAGTGCGCGCTCACCCCTTTGCACGGGGGAGCTTGATGCCGAAGATGATGGCCATGGCCCGGGAAATGAAAGCTGTCGCCATGCCGGCAGCGAAGGCAATCGCCTCCGGCGCGCCCAGAGAAATTGCGGCGAAATAAACCGCAGAGCCGGCCAGCGCGCAGGTCGCATAGAGCTCTCCCTCCTTCAGTACCAGCGGCTCTTCGTTTGCGATGACATCGCGCAACAGGCCGCCCGCGCTCGCTGTTATCGCGCCCATGATGACGACGACGATGAAGCCGTGGCCAAGTGACATGGCTTTGGCAGCGCCCGTCACGGCAAAGAGGGACATTCCAACTGCGTCGGGCCATCTAAGCGCGCGGAACTGGCTAACAAAGCGGTAGAACAGGAAGGCGGTCAGGCCGCCTGCAATCGCCAACACCAGGGTTAGCGTATCAGATAGCCAGAAGACCGGCGCACCGAGCAACAGGTCTCGCATTGTGCCGCCGCCGATCGCAGGCAGAAACGCCAGGACGATCACGCCAAGCAGGTCCATTTCCTTTCGCACGGCAAGCACGCCGCCAGAGATGGCGAACACGAACACGCCGAACCGGTCGGCAAATGCGGTGAGGATCTCTGGGCTCATCGGGCGCCTTTTGGCGGAGAAGCGCCCGCGCGTCCAGCGTCTTGCCTGCTGGCGGTGTGCATCGCCCGGTTGCACACTTGGAGCAGCGTGTCTGCATAACCTCGATTAAGATTAGGATTAATCGCGGAATTTTCTTGCAACCTATGAGTGTGGCCCTGCGTAGGTGCGACCAGATGAGCGGCATGGACCGCCATCCAGATCGAGAACCGGCGCAGAAAGCGCCCGCGAAACAAGAGGTCAGAACGATTAGCCATGCAACAGGTACAAGAGGACAGATACAGCACAAGGCTGAGCACGAAACCTGAGCAGATTGCTCGCCGCGACAAGGTCGTCTACGCCGACGGCAAGACCAATCCACCGATCGACCCGTCCCTCATCCGTGATTTCGAGCGTGATGGTTTCATCGTGCTGGAGGACGTATTTTCGCCAAAGGAAGTCGCGCGCATGCGCGGTACCGCGAACGAAATGCGCGACTATCCAGACAGCCTGGCCGACGAAACGGTGATTTCAGAGCGAGATAGCGGCGCGGTACGTTCCGTTTTCGCCATTCACCGCCAGACCAGTGACTTCGACGTGGTTGCGCGTGACCCCCGGCTCGCGGACGTTGCGCGCTACATCCTCGATGATGAGGTCTACATCCATCAGTCGCGCCTCAATTATAAGCCGGCCTTCAAGGGCAAGGAGTTCTACTGGCACTCTGACTTTGAGACCTGGCACGCAGAGGACGGCATGCCGAATATGCGCGCCCTGTCCATGTCCGTTATGCTGACGGATAATCACCCGCAAGCCGGCCCAGTCATGTTCGTTCCAGGCAGCCATGAGACCTTTATCTCCTGCGTTGGTGAAACGCCTGACGACAATTACAAGTCTTCGCTGAAGCGTCAGGAAACCGGCATCCCGGACGCAGATTCCATTGCGGAACTGGTTGATAAGGGCGGCATCGTTGCCCCGGCACCAAAAGCAGGTTCGGTCGTGATCTTCGACTGCAATACGCTGCACGCCTCGAATGGTAACATCACACCTTTCGAGCGGATGAATGCCTTCTTCGTGTTCAATGCCTGGTCAAACCGTCTGAAGGCACCGTTCGGCGCAAGAACTGAACGCCCGGAGCACATTGCCCACCGCCGGGTGGAAGCACCACTGGCACCGCTATCAAGGGTGACTGGAAAACTGTCTTAAGGGGTCCAGCACGCCGTCTGGTTTTCCAGGCAAGTTCAAGCCCGCAATGCCCCGGCCAGTATGACCCGGTGGTATTTGCGGGCGAACTTTGCCGGAATGTCCAGAAGACGGTGGCGCCCCTCCAGGCGGGTTGCCAGCATCGCCGCAGAGGTTGCGAGCTTTTGCGGGCCCGAGAGGGCCAGGGTGCCAGCCCGCACCGGCGCCATAAAGGTTGCCATCTGGCGCTTGTACCGCGTGTCACCTAGACCGAGGTGGAGTTCCTTGATCCCCTTCGCCGCGCTCCATTGCGCAAGGCTGAACAGGAGGGCGAGGCCGGGCTTCAGCTTCGAATACGCGTCTTCATAGGCCGGGAACCAGTAATGGAGCACGTGCTCTGAGCGCATAGAGTAGGAGATGGCCGCGAGCTGCCCCTCAATGTGCAACGTCGATAGCACGCCCCGCGCATCGCCGGCTCTTTGTTCTGCCAGCGTCTCTAGCAGACGACGCGGCCAATCCAGCGAGAAGAGCGGGAAGTGGCCTGACTGGTCATAGGCAATCTGCTTGAGCTCCAGAAGCCGGTCGAAGGCGGCAGTGTCGGTTGCATCATGTGCGACGACTGTGCCTGAGTCATCCAGGAGCGCTTCCACCTTGCGGTGCTCACGCCTTAAATTGGATGATGCTGTCTGGCGCTCGTTCAACCAGGCCTCATAACCTGCTGACAGGTCCATAACCTGATTGCCATCGCCCATCTGGCCGCTGAGGCCATGGCGCCGCTGATTGGATGGCGTCGCAGTGAATGCATATCCGCCGACATGACGCGCAACGCTTCGTTGCTGAAGATCCAGCACCGTATCGGGGGCCGCGACGATCCCATGAAGATCGTCCATTGGCCCTCCCACGGGTCGAGCCGTACCAAGCGGGCCGGGCCGAACAGGCCAGAATGCAAGCGGCCCGCTTTCGTCATGGAACTTCATTACTTTCACGCCGGGACGGGCGATCTCGGCAGCAGCAACATAGGAATGGGAAAAGTAGGGGCTCCACAGGCATGGATCAGCCGCCTGAAAGGATGACCAGGCCAGCCGGTCTGCCTCTGTCAGCTCAGCAAAATCGAGATAGTTCACGCGTGTGTCCATACAGTATGCTTAACAGCCAACCGGTTAAGGTCGGAAAAACTGAAGCAACGAATTTTCTGGATCAGGCGGGTATCGAGGCAGGTCTGACAGGCGTTGGAGCGGGTGAAGGGAATCGAACCCTCGTCTTAAGCTTGGGAAGCTTCTGCTCTACCATTGAGCTACACCCGCGCGCCGGCCGGTCTGGCTGAATAGCTTTTCTGGCGGGAAACGCCAGCGATTTGTCAGCCTCTCCTTGGTGGAAAGCCGACATCACATCTGCGCGAGCGCATGAAAACGGCTGCTTGTCATGCTGGTGTGCAAGACTAATGTTCGGGCCCATGGCGCATACGACATTGATCGAACAGAAGTTTCGCGACCCCTTTGTCACGGCGAAGGGAGAGACGCGTGGGTCCGTCGACTGGCGCGGTCTGAAAACGCTGTGGCTGAATACCGGCACGCTCTGCAATATCGAATGCCGCAATTGCTACATCAAAAGCTCTCCGAAAAATGACGATCTTGTCTATCTGACACTCGCCGACGTTCTGCCGTTTCTGGATGAGATCGATGCGCTCGGAGAGGGTCCAAAGGAGATTGGTATCACCGGTGGTGAGCCCTTCATGTGCCCGGACATCCTCGCGATCATGGAAGAGGTGCTGGCGCGCGGGCACACGCTGCTGGTCCTCACCAATGCGATGCGCCCGATGATGCGCCCCAAAATCCGTGACGGGCTGCTCGCCCTCAATGCGCATTATGGCGACAGGATCACGATGCGCGTCTCGATGGATCACCATTCGCAGGCCCTTCATGATGCTGAGCGCGGTGCGGGCAGTTTCGAGATTGCCTGCGAGGGCCTTGCATGGCTTGCCGCGAATGGGTTTGCGGTTGCGATTGCAGGCCGGCAGGACCTTGCCGAGAGCGAAGAGGAAGCCCGCCTTGGCTATGGAAAGCTGATCGAACGGCTCGGTCTGCGTATCGATCCGGCTGACACCAGGACGCTCGTTCTGTTTCCCGAAATGATCGAGGGCGACAGTCCGCCAGAAATCACCACGGCCTGCTGGGGCATTCTTGATGTCGATCCGGGCGACATGATGTGCGCCAGACAGCGCATGGTCATCCGGCGCAAAGGCGCAGGCCGCGCCACTGTGACGGCCTGCACCCTGCTGGCTTATTCGCCGGAATTTGAGCTTGGCGCCACTCTGTCCGCCGCGACTGCAGACCCCGTTCAGCTGAATCACCCCTGGTGCGCGACGTTCTGCGTACTCGGCGGGGCAAGCTGTTCAGCCTGAGCGGCCTATTCAGCCGCCTTTGAAACCGGCGCGTCCGGGTCCTGGAAGACTTCTTCGATCGACTTGCCGAACAGGCGGGCAATGGCGAAGGCTAGCGGCAAAGACGGGTCATACTTGCCCGTCTCGATGGCATTCACCGACTGACGAGAAACGTCCAGCTGCTCTGCCAGCGCCGCCTGGCTCCAGCCCTGTTCAGCGCGAAGGGTTCGGATGATATTCTCCATGAACCGCCCCGTCAGACCGTTTTGCCGGTCAGGCTGTCCCAGCAATAGGTCAGTCCATAGGCGAGGAAAAAGAAGGGGCCGAACCAGAAGACATTGAGGCCTGGTATCACCTCCCAGAGCTGGAAGCTTCCCACCATCCAGATGGCGCTCATCGTGATCGCCCCGCCTTTTGCGAAAGCCTGAAGTTGGCGCATCCTTGTATATTCGTCGGTCTCGTCTGAATGGCGCAGCATGAGCCACATGATGAAGACGAGCGGCGCACTCGTCAGGATCGCCAGGACCGATGTCATCCAGACCGGGGAGGTGTCCTTATCGACCAGTATGGCCCCGCCAATGCAGGCGGTCACATAGGCGATGATCGCCGGCCAGTAGAGGCGTTTGTATCTCTTGCGGGCGGCGTTGAATCCAACTTGCTGGGCCATTGGGGCCTCCACTTGTTTAAAGGTGTCGTGTGGGAGTGATCAGGCGCGAAGTGCCAGAATACCGGCAGCGTTCTTGCCTTCAGCCAGTGAGGCGCGGAGCATCTGCGCGGTCATCGTCTTGTAGAGGATGAAGAAGCCCGGCATCGCATAGACAGGGATCGCTTCGGCCGGGATCCAGCCCATCTGGGCGATCAGGTTCTGGAAAATGATCATGCCAATAGTGAAAAGACCGGCCTGAACGCTGGTCACCCTGTCGATGGCTCTGTCGAACTCATCGCCGCGGCGGTACTTCCTGAGCATGAATGCAAAGGCGCCAAGCGTGCCAGCAAGTACGCCGACGCCGCCCCACTGCACTGTGAGTGTCTCGCTTTCGATCATCCGTGCGGCGACAGCACCTGTGGCGCACAAGCCAAGCCCGCCAAAAATGCGTGCCCAGAATTTTCCGAGTTCGAGGTCCTGTTTTTCTTCCTGCATTTCAAGCTCCAGACTTGTCGTGTTTCCTTGACACTATGACAAGGAAACTTGTCAGTCAAGTGTCCTTGACAAATTTCCGACTTTCCTAATGGCGGGGCAGGGTATAGGACAGCCCACCCATGGCGCTCGCTCCTTCTCTCCACGTCTTCAGGCACCGTGCATACCTGCATTTCTGGGTGATGCGGGTGTCGATCGCGGCGGCGCGCCAGATGGAAGCCATCACGATCGGCTATCAGGTCTATGACCTCGCCCGCAGGCCCGCGGAAACGGGCGGGCTTGGCTGGAGCATTGAGGAATCGGCCTTCCTGCTTGGCCTTGTCGGCCTCGCGCAGTTCGTGCCGGTGCTCCTGCTCTCGCTTGTCGGGGGACAGGCGGCAGACCGGCTCAACAGGAAGATGATCCTCATCGTGTCAAACACGGTGCGGGTATTGCTCTCCTTCGGCCTGCTCGCCTCGGTCTTCCTTCCCGCATCGAACGCGCTTCCGATCATCTTTGGCGTTGCGATCATGCTAGGTTGCGTGAACGCGTTTACGCCCGCCGCCGCCAACTCGCTTTTCCCGCGCCTTGTGCCGCGCAAGGAACTGCCAAACGCGATCGCCTGGAATTCGCTTGGCTTCCAGACCGCCGTGATCGTTGGGCCTGCTGTCGGCGGACTGATCTATGGCTTCTTTGGTGCAGCCACGGTGTACACTGTCGCCATCATTCTCGCCTCCTTCGCC
>Ga0208965_1001338_pt1 | contig 10855 bp, 8 predicted proteins | sample AOAMet1_07_M0_10_2_FD_188230 | JGI IMG/M metagenome (GOLD analysis project Ga0208965, IMG submission 188230) | Ammonia-oxidizing marine microbial communities from Monterey Bay, California, USA - CAN11_07_M0_10 (SPAdes) | ecosystem: Environmental > Aquatic > Marine > Intertidal zone | place...
GAAACCCGCGTCGCGACGTCGCGCATTTTTGCTGAACACTATGCCGACGCAAAGGTACATCGCCTCTCGGGATTTTTCTCCGAGTTCCGCACCGCACTGCTGAACATGCGCACCTCGCAGGACGCCCACGTGGCGATCCTGACCCCAGGCCCGTTCAGCGAGACGTATTTCGAACAATCCTATATCGCGCGCTATCTCGGCCTGCTTCTCGTAGAGGGCGAAGACCTCACCATTCAGCAAGGCAAGGTCTTTGTGAGGACCGTATCGGGCCTTCAGCCCGTGGACGTCCTCTGGCGCAGACTGGATACGCTTTATGCCGACCCGCTAGAGCTTGATGAGGCTTCGCAGATTGGCACGGCCGGGCTGGTGGGTGCTGTTCGCCGAAGCAATGTGTCCATCGTAAACGCTTTAGGTGCGGGCATACTTGAATCACGCGCACTGCTCGCATTCCTGCCCCGTATATCAAGACGTCTGGCAGGCAAGCCGCTTGAAATACCCAACATCGCAACCTGGTGGTGCGGTCAGCCGGCTGAGCGCGAGCATGTGGTTTCCAGGCTTGAGAATATGCTTATCGGGCCGGCGCTTTCGACGCGCCAGATGTTCGATCCGGACGAGTCCACCATTATGGGGAGCCAGCTTCGAAAGCAGGGAATCGATTTCGCCAAACGACTGATAGATACTGAAGGTGAGCTTCTGGTGGGGCAGGAAACTGTGTCCTTCTCTACCTCACCGGCCTGGGTGGGAGACGCGCTCGTTCCGCGTCCCATGAGCCTTCGTGTCTTCATGGTCCGCACGGCAGACGGTTGGTGCGTCATGCCCGGCGGCTTTGCCCGGATCGGTATAGAGACGAATTCGAACGTTTTAAGTATGCAGGCGGGCAGTTCTGTTGCCGATGTCTGGATTGTCAGCGATGAGCCGGTCGACACGGTCACCCGCCTTGCGAGCGGGCAAGCGAAGGCACCGCGTGCGAAACAGGGGGCACTGCCGAGCAAGGCGGCTGAAAACCTGTACTGGCTCGCCCGCTACATGGAGCGGGCCGAAGGTTTTACGCGCCTGAACCGCGCCCGCCACGAACGGCTTGCCGAAGCCGGATCGCCGCAATCTCCGCTTCTGGTTCACCTCACTCGCTATTGCACTTTTATCGGTCTCGACACGCAGGTCTCCATTCCTCCAGCGCTGGAAGGTACGATCCGGTCTGCGCTACGCGCGGCCGAAAGCGTGCGCGACCGGCTTTCGCCCGACGGTTGGGCCGCGATCAACCAGTTGAGCGACCGGCTGGATGATGCCTTGGCACACAATGTGGCGCCCGGAGATGGCGCGGCTCAGGAAATGGGCGTCCTGCTGCGGCAGTCGAGTGCTTTTACCGGCCTGTTGCAGGACAATATGTATCGCTTCACGGAGTGGCGCTTCCTCAGTCTGGGTAGGTCCCTTGAGCGTCTTATGTCGCTATCTTCCGCACTCGCGAGCTTCCTCGCCGACGACGCTCCACTTGGCAGTCTCGATCTCGCGCTGGAATATGCAGACAGCTCTATTTCGCATCGGCGCCGATACGGGTTCCAGCCAAGCAGGCCATTGGTAGCGGAGCTGACCGCGCTTGATGAGCTGAACCCTCGCTCGCTCATCTTCCACCTCAGGGAGCTCGAGATGCAGATGCATCCTCTTGCTGACTTGATGAAAGCGGACGGAAGCGGGGAATTGCTTGGCGACTGCACAGCCCTGCGTGAAGCGTTTGAAGCGCTCTCTCCAGAGGACATCGACTCTGTTTATCTTGCTGGTTTCCGCAATAAGGTCGCGGCGATATCCGATAGTCTCACCCGCATATTCATGAGCTGAAGGCGCCCCTCTTATGCTCTATGATCTCAAACTCAGCATTGCGTATCGGTACGGCGGCATGGTGCTGACAGGTCGTCACCTGCTGCATCTCTGGCCTCTTGATCTGCCGGGCGTTCAGTCAGTGACCGGACAGGTTCTCACCGTTTCGCCTGAACCTGCCGAACGCAGTGGTTTTCGGGACTTCTTCGGCAACTGGACGAGCGAGGTCGTTTTCTCCGAGGCCCATCAGCGCTTCGAAGCCAGCCTCACCGCGCGCGTCGAGCGCCACATGATGCCGCGGCCCCAGCTGGTATCGGCCAACCTCGAAACCATGCCGGACATTCTGAGCGGAATAAGAAATCTCACACCCGACTCACCGCTCCATTTCCTCGGAACCACACCGCGGATCCGTCCAAATTTCGTATTGCAGTATTATGTCCGGGACCTCGTTCCCCTAGACGCGTCGACACGTCATGTCGTGCACCGGCTAGGCGAACGCCTGCATGAAGAGATGACCTTCGATCCTTCGGCGACGTCGGTGGACACACGTCACGAAGATGCCTTTGCCGCGCGAAAGGGCGTTTGCCAGGATTTCAGCCATATCATGATTGCTGCCTTGCGGAGCGTCGGTATCCCGGCCGGATATGTCAGCGGCTGCCTGCGCACCGAGCCGCCGCCCGGAAAGCCGCGCCTTGAAGGGGCGGACGCCATGCATGCCTGGGTACGCGCCTGGTGCGGGCCAGAGCTTGGCTGGATCGAGTATGATCCGACCAATGCGTGCGAGGTTGCCACTAACCATATCGTGATCGCCTATGGCCGAGACTATTCGGACGTCTCACCTGTGAAGGGCGTGCTGAAGTCGGCTTCCGGGCAGGCCGGGTCACAGGCCGTCGATGTCGTGCCAGTCGAACAAGAAACACAGGACGCGGTTCTTGGTTAAGCAGTCCGGTTAAATGGCGTCGCTGCGTTTGCGGAAGGTTTAAACCCCGCCACGCTACCTTCATCGGCAATTGCTGCCTGGGAGGTTCGCCTCGTGAAAATGTCTCCAATCGTCTCGCTTGTTCTGTCACTCGTGTTTGGCGGCGCTGCCGTACTTGGCGCGCGCCTCTGGCTTGGCGGCGACAAGGATCCCGCACCAGCCGAAATGACTGAAGTGCAGCCGGTCGTCATCGAGACCCGCGACGTGCTCGTTGCCGTCCGGGACATCCCGCGCGGCGTGACGCTTGATCCGGCCTGGTTCGAGACAGAGGCAATACCTGTGACCGACGTTCCCCGCGGCGCTTTCGAAACGCGCGGCGACCTTGAAGAAACCGGACTTGAGCGCCCGACCCTGATCGAAATCGGCAGCGGCGAAATCCTGTCGGAAAAGATGCTGCTCGCGGTCGGCATGCGCGCCTCGCTCTCATCGAAGATACGCCCGGGCATGCGCGCTTATACGATCCAAATGAATGACGTGTCCGGCGTGGCCGGCTTCGTCCTTCCCGGCGACATGGTGGACATCATTTTCATGGCTAATGACGGCGCGGCCCTCGTTGACGACCAACCGGTCCGCTCCGGCGGGGCGAGCGCCGAAGTGCTGCTTCAGAACGTCGAAGTCATGGCGCTCGACCTCAACGACGACGTCGCCGGAAATGACCCATCTCCATTCCGCACGGCAACGCTCGCGGTTACGCTGGAGCAGGCCCAGACACTCTCCGTCGCAGGCAAGTCCGGTACGCTTTCGCTGGCGCTTCGTGGCAGTGCGGACGATGCCTATGAGATGGCAGAAGCCGTGCGCCTGCGGTCACCAGCGCCTGCGCCGCGCCAGGTCGCAGCGACGCCGCAGCCAGTAGCGCCACGTGCTTCCAGAGGAACGCAGGTCGCCATCATTATGGGCGATCAGGAATCAACGGTCCGGGTCCCGTCCAGCCAGTAGTTCGGCGGCCAGTTCCCGGTCACGACAGTGCATCTTGCGGAAAATCTGTCTTTCGCGCTTCATATGAAGCTCGGCAAACCGGATGGGTTTCATGAGCCTCACGCTGATCATCGTTCTGTGCCTCGGCGCGGTCCTCGTGGTTGCGGTCGTCAATGCAAGTTGGGCGGCGGAAAGGCGTGTACCCCAGCTAGCCTCCGGTGACGTGACCAAGGCGCTGAGTACAGCGACTGAGACCAAGCCGACTACGCCAGCCCGCATGCCGGCCATGCCTGTAGGTGAGCCCGTTTTGACCCACCCATCCACGCCCTTGCCGGTAAAGGTTTCAGAACCGCAGGAGGCAGAGCGCGCACCGATTGGGTCGGCGGTGCAGGTCGCGGCCTCTGCGTCTAGGGCAGGGCAGTTCACCTATGTCCAGTATACCGAAATCATGGTCGTGCGCCGCCGGGGCTGAAGGCTCTGCCGAGGCCTGGATGCATTCAGGCCGTAGCCGCCATGACGTCCATCATGCGAACGACGGCGGGCAGCATGAGCACTGTCAGCAGCGATGGAAACACAAACAGGATCAGCGGCACGACCAGCTTGGCTGGAAGCGCCAGTGCCTTTTCCTCCGCATAGAGCATCCGCTTCTCGCGCATGTCGGTCGCAAAAACGCGCAGCGTCTCACCCACACTTGTGCCGAGCTCCTCAGACTGACGCAGCATGGTTGCGAGCGCGCGTGCCTCATCAAGGCCAAGGCGGTCAGAAAAATGTTTCCACGCCTCGGTGCGGGCTCGCCCGGCGCGAGTTTCCAGGTTCATGATCTTCAAATGGTCGGCAAGGTTCGGATAGCGCTGCGTCAGCTCTTCGGACACGCGCTGGACCGCGCCATCGAGACTGAGTCCAGCTTCGACGCAGGCCACCATCAGGTCCATCATGTCGGGAAAGCCTTCACGGTACTGGTCCTGAAGCCCTGAAAGCTTCTTGTCCAAAAGGAAGGACGGCGCCACGAAGCTGATCACGGCCAGACCGCCCGAAGCGAGCATGAGCCCATTGCCCGGCAGCAGGTGACCATAAAGCGGCCAGATCGCTAGAAGAAGAAGCTGCGGTACGATCAGCGCGATGAAACGGATTCCGATGAACAGGTAGGGGGCAGCTTTCGAATAATAGCCAGCCTTGAACAGGCGGGCGCGCAGCTTGCTCAGCGCTTCGGAATTCGGGTCAGAAAAGCGCCGTCCGATTTTCTCGATCATCTGGTCGCGTTTCTGGCTGGCAGTCTGGGCCTGTGCGCGCACGCGGCGTGCCGCGTCGCTTTCAAGCCGCTGCGCCATCTTCCTTTTGGCCTTCAGGCCCCGGATCAGTTTCACGCCAACGACTGCAAGCGCAGACAGCGTCACAATCGCAAGAATTGAGACGAGCGCGAAGTCTGCATTCTGCAAGAGGCTGATCGGCATCATTCCCCTCAGACCTTGAAACTGATCATCTTGCGCATGACGAGATTGCCAATGGCCATCCAGACAAGGCAGCCTCCGAGGCCATACTGGACGATCTTCTCATCGATGACGCTGCCATAGAAATGGGGGGTCAGCATGTGCATCGCGCCCATGACAATAAAGGGCGCAGACGTCAGGATCAGCGCCGAAGCGCGACCTTCTGACGAGGCGGCCTTGACCTTCAGGCGCATTTTCTGCCGCGCACGGACAGTCGATGCGTTGACTTTCAAGAGGCTCGCGAGATTGCCGCCGGTACGCGCCTGCAATCGCACGGTTGCGGCAAAGAGCTCTACATCTGGTTGTTGCGTGCGCTCGGCGAGCTTCTTCACCGCTTCTTCAAGGCTGGAGCCATAGGCGATCTCATCGGCGGCCATGCCGAATTCGGACCCGATCGGGTCTGGCATTTCACGCCCCACCAGCGAGACCGCCGTTGGCACCGGGTGGCCGGCTTCGAGGCTGCGGACGATGATTTCAAGCGCGTCGGGCAATTGCTCGCCCAACTGGCGGTCGCGCGCAGCGGCTTTCATCTTGAGGAAAAAGATCGGCAGAACCGTCGACGCCAAAACGCCTGCGAGCGGCGTCAACATCAGACTGTCGGTGAAATAGAAGGTAGCAGCCGATGCGACGACGCCGACAGCAAGCGCGATCATCGACCAGGTGACAGGATCATAAGCAAGTCCAGAGCGAGTCACGAGATCGTTGAACCAGCGAACCGCCAGACGCCCATTGCCCTCCTTGTCCTGCCCGCGCTGGCGGCGAAGCTCAATGATGAGGTCAGCGACGCTGGCCTGCTTTTCCTGCACACGCAGGCGCCGGTTCAGCCGCGTCTTCTCAACCGCGCCCTGTCCAAAACCAAGGACCGACTGGGCGGCGAGAAAGGCTGAAGCGAAGGCCAGCACATAGATGACGACCGAAGTCTCCATCTATTTCCCCGGCACTTCGAGAAGCGGCTTGGACGGGTCGAAATACTCCATCGGCAGGTGCACGCCGCGCCGTTGCATCTCATCGAGGCATTTGGGGCGAAGGCCCGTGGCGCGGAACTCGCCGATCACTGTGCCATCCTCGCCGGTGCGAAGGCGGTTGAAGAGGAAGATGTCCTGCATCTGGATGATGTCGCCTTCCATGCCCGTCACTTCGGTCACATGGGTGATGCGGCGCGACCCGTCAGACAGGCGCTGGGCCTGGATGATGATGCCGATCGCCGAAGAGATCTGCCCACGGACAGCTTCGGAGGAGATACGTAGGCCGCCCATCGCGACCATCTGCTCGAGACGGCTGATCGCTTCGCGCGGATTGTTGGCATGGATCGTCGCCATGGAGCCTTCATGACCCGTATTCATGGCCTGCAGCATGTCGAAGGCTTCTTCGGAACGCACCTCACCAAGAATCACGCGGTCAGGACGCATGCGAAGGGCGTTCTTCACCAGCTCGCGCTGACGGATCTCACCCTTGCCTTCAAGGTTTGGCGGGCGCGTTTCCATGCGGGCGACGTGTGGCTGCTGCAGCTGAAGTTCCGCTGCGTCCTCAATGGTGATCAGGCGTTCCTTGTGGCTGATCGCCTTGGAGAGCGCATTCAGCAACGTCGTCTTACCCGAACCCGTACCGCCGGAAATGATACAGGTGACACGGCATTTGACGGCATTGAAAAGGAACTCGGCGACCTCTTTCGGCATCGCGCCAAAGCCGATCAGCTTTTCCAGCGTCAGTGGCTTCTTGGAAAACTTCCGTATGGAAACAAGCGGACCGTCGATCGCGACAGGCTCCACCGCGGCGTTGACGCGCGAGCCGTCCAGAAGACGCGCATCGACGAGCGGCTGGCTTTCATCGACGCGGCGGCCGACGGCGGACACGATGCGGGAGACGATCCGGCGAAGGTGGGCATTGTCGCGGAACTTGGCCTCCGAAAGCTCAAGCTCACCGCGGCGCTCCACATAGACCTGCTTGGCGCCATTGATGAGAATATCGGAAATCGTCGGGTCAGCGAGAAGCGGCTCGAGCGGGCCAAGACCGGTCATCTCGTGATAGACGGAGTCTGCAAAATCCAGCACTTCGGCCTGGTTCATCGGGATGCGCTCATCGCGCACAATCTCGGAAACCAGCCGGCCGACCTGCTTCTTCATTTCCGCTTCGTCGAGCTTGTCGAGAACCGACAGGTCGAGCTCGTCGATCAGCTTATTGTGAACGCGCAGCTTGGCTTCGAGCAGATCGAACGACGCAGAGCCGGAACTCTCCTCCTGCTCGTGATCTGCCCCGTCAGCATCGTCAGCCGCAAAGAGCGGACCCTCATCCTTCGCCGCCTCAGCCGAGCCCGCGTCTGGCACTGTGGTTTCAGGCTCGAGCTTTTCGGCGGCGGAGCTATTTCGGGAGATAAGGGAGAAACGGGCCATCTAGGCTTTCTTTCTGCGCGGGGGTGACTGGACCAATGGGGCATTGCCTTCTTCGAGAAGGTCGATCAGGCGGCTGATATCCTTGGCGAGGCGATTGCCAGGCTTTGCTTCGCTAACGGCCTGACCGAAGTTCACGGCGGCGAGCGCGGCTTCCCATTCGGACGAGATAGTCGCGAAGACGGGGCGGCCGATGGCTTCCTCGGCCTGCGACACGGTAACGGTGCCGCCAAACAGCTTCTTGGACATTCGGTTGAGCACAATACGTGGCTGAACGACGCCTTCGGACGCGTCTTCGAGGTCCTCGGCGCGGTTGCGTGCGGCGTGGAGTGCCGGGACGGTAAGCTCGCTCATCACGATGTTTTCGTCAGCACCTGTCACGACAGATGCCATCCACGGCGAAGGCCAACGCGGCAGGTCGAGGATCACATGATCATAGAGGCTGCAGGCAACCTCCAGCATCTTTAGGATCGATTCCGGCTTGATCGCATTCCACAGTCGGTGTGAGCGCGGCGCTGCCAGGAGATCGATACCGTTCTTGTGGTGTGTGATGAAGGCCTGAAGCAGCGCCTCGTCGATCCGGTCCGCCGACTGGGTCAGCGCGCTCTGATTGAGGTTTGCCGGGCAGTTCAAATAGGACGCACACGCCCCATCGAAGAAGTCGAGATCGATGAGGCAGACCTTGCTGCGCGTCTCGCGCTGGCTGAGCTGGTAGGCGATTTCGACTGCCACCAGTGTCGCACCAGCACCGCCAACCGACGGCGTCACCGTCCAGCATTTGCCGGATGAGGCATCAGCTGCAGAACTGTCTTGCTTGCAGATAAGCTCCAGCGCCTCCTTCAGCGATACTGGAGAAATCGGCGGCGGCAGCATGTCCCAGCGCTGAAGCGACATCAGCCGCTTCACCGCGAGGATCGGAATATTCTCACCTATCACGATGCCAGGCAGACTCGGCGCAGTTTCCGAGACTCGGATCAGTAGTTCGACAAGGTCAATCGTGCCGGTATTCTCCAGCACGAGCACGCCGCCGCGCTCAGCTTGCGAAGCTTCAAGCGCGGCGTCCGCGCTTGCATGGCTCGTGACAGTCACTGTCGGCAGGTTTGCGCTAGCCGCCACCAATGCCTCGTGTCGGCCGGGCGCGGAGACATGGAGGCGCACAGGCCCCGTCACCTGAAGCGGTGTGGCGCTCATGCTTACTCGCCTCCCATTCCCGGCACATAGCCAAGATCAGGGCGTGAGGCCTGAGCCACAGGCTGCGCTGCTGCAGCGGAAGGCGTCAGAAGTGTGCCAGTGCCAACAGACGCGCGGCTTGGACCATTGTCGTGGCTAAGGTTTCCCAGCAGCAGGCGCTCTGCTTCCGATGGCATTGGATTATTCGTGAGTGGATCCGGAATTCGCGTACCCGCTGGCGTCGGCAGGACAAGGCGCGGCGTGATGATGATGATGAGCTCTGTCTCATTCTCGCGGAAACGGTTCGAGCGAAAGAGTGCGCCAAGCACAGGCACATCGCCCAGCCACGGCGTCTGAACCGAGGTCGTGTCCACCGTGTTCTGGATCAGGCCAGCAATCGCAAAGCTTTCGCCATCAGCAAGCTCGATGATCGTATTGGCACGGCGAACGCTTAGCGCCGGGATCTCGACACTCGCGAGACGAACGGAATTGCGCGGATCGAGCTGGCTGACCTCCGGGCTGACCTCGAGGCTCATCCTGTTGTTTGACAGAATGCGCGGCGTAAATTCGAGGCTCACACCGAACTCGCGGAATTCGATGCTGATCGTGTCTTCATCGGCTGCGACCGGCACAGGAAACTCACCGCCAGCGAGAAAGCTCGCCGTCTCACCAGAGCGGGCGACGAGGTTCGGTTCAGCCAGGGTGCGGATTACGCCGCGCTCTTCCAGTGCCTTAAGGAAGAAGTCGATATTCACCCCACCAGACGCGCCAAGCAGGCTGAGAATGGATTTAGGCGCGCCGCCGGACAGGAGCTCAGAGCCGGTCGCGAACAGGAAATCACCCGCACGGCTGACTTCACCGCCAATGCCAAGCTCTTTCACGTCTTCACGTGAGGCTTCGACGAAACGCACTTCCAGCATCACCTGCTGCGGGCTGTTCACGTCCAGCGCGTCGATCACGGCATCCGGCGCATAGCTCGCCGCGATTTGCATGATCTCGGCAGCTGTCTCATCGTCCGGCACGTTGCCGCGCACGTGAAGGCGCTGCGCCACCGTGCGTAGATCGAGGCTGATGTCAGGGAAGAGGGCCGCAATGTCGCTCTGGATGGCGCCCAGATCATGCTCGACGCGCACATCGATTATCTCGATCAAGTCACCATCATCGTCATAGACGAGGATATTGGTCGAGCCGATCGTGCGTCCACGGACATAGAGGCGGTTATCTGATGTTGGCGCAGCATCGGCAATTTCAGGCTGGGAGATGGCAATGCGCGCGAACGGGCGGCCAACGGCGATGGGCGTAGACCGGTTCACAACCACTGTCAGATCGGTCTGCGCCGGACCCGTTGGCGACGAAGCCACGTGACGGATGGCACTGCCAGCCTGGCGAGGCGCTGGCTCAGCCCACGCGCTTACGGAAAACCCGCAGAAGAGGAGAGCGACGGAAATTGCCTGCAGGACGGAGGACGTCATTCTGACCCTCATTGCTACTTACTGGGGCCCGCATTTTTTGCAGGCGTTCAGTAAGCAGGCCTAAGGGCGAGACTTGAAGTCCGACTGAAACGCGCCCGGCAAACTTGAAGAAAATTTGCCGTATCCTGATGAAGTTGTGTCAGGACTTTCGCGCGTTCCTTAGGTCACGCAGGCTTTGCAGGCCCGACCCAGACTTGCTGAGCATTCACGAATTCGAGGATGCCGTGCGGCCCAAGCTCGCGTCCAAGACCTGACGCCTTCGTGCCGCCGCTAGGCAGGCGGGGGTCTGTCTTCACGATGCCATTGACGCTGACCTGCCCGGTATCGAGCAAGCTCGCCATCGCTTCACCGCGGCTGGTCTCTGTCCAGATACTCGCCGCAAGGCCGTAGCGCGTGTCGTTCGCCAGCTCTACGGCATGGTCTGCGTCCCGCGCCTTTACCAGCACACCAACCGGCCCGAACGTCTCCTCATTGAAGGCGCACATGTCCGGCGTGACATTCGACAGGAGCGTCACCGGATAGAAATAGCCATTGCCGCTCGGCAACTCACCGCCAAGCACACAGTCCGCGCCCTGTTTGATCGTCTCCTGAACCTGCCGGTGCAGCTCATCTCTCAGGTCTGGGCGTGCAATC
>Ga0208965_1001341_pt1 | contig 10840 bp, 7 predicted proteins | sample AOAMet1_07_M0_10_2_FD_188230 | JGI IMG/M metagenome (GOLD analysis project Ga0208965, IMG submission 188230) | Ammonia-oxidizing marine microbial communities from Monterey Bay, California, USA - CAN11_07_M0_10 (SPAdes) | ecosystem: Environmental > Aquatic > Marine > Intertidal zone | place...
CCTCTCCTGTGCGTGTGGCAATTAATCTGGAAGTAAATAAAACCACTGTCAATGCTAATTGACGTGTAAGTCAGTATCTGGCTATGTTGCCCCTGACCCGGACGGCGCCTCGGCGTGTCGTACCCGCCCCAGAACAAGACGGACCCCGCTTCATGACCATTAAAAAGCTGCTGATTGCCAACCGCGGCGAAGTCGCCGTACGCATCGCCCGCGCCGCCGCGGACCTGGACATCGCCACCGTGGCGATCTACCCCGCCGATGACGAACGGGCCCTGCACACCCGGGTGGCGGACCGGGCGGTGGCGTTGTCCGGGCAGGGCGTGGCCGCCTATCTGGACGGCGAGCAGCTGGTAAAGGTCGCGCTGGAGCAGGGCTGCGACGCGGTGCATCCGGGTTACGGCTTTCTCAGCGAGAGCCGCGATTTCGCCGCCGCCTGCGTGGACGCCGGCCTGATCTTCGTCGGCCCGGACGCGGACACCCTGGCACTGCTCGGCGACAAGGCCCGCGCCCGGGTGCTGGCGGAGGAATGCCAGGTGCCGGTGGTGCCCGGCACCGGCGCCGACACCACCCTGGACCAGGCCCAGGCGTTCCGCGACGGTCTTGGTGACGGCGCCACCGTGATCGTCAAGGCGATCGCCGGCGGCGGCGGGCGCGGTATGCGCATCGTGCGCCCCGGCGACGATCTGGCCGAGGCGTTCAAGCGCTGCCAGGCGGAAGCCGGCGCCGCCTTCGGCAACGACGCCGTCTATGTGGAACGCTTTATCGACCGGGCCCGGCATATCGAAGTGCAGGTGCTCGGCGACGGCGGCGACGCGCCGGTCCACCTGTGGGAGCGCGAGTGCAGCCTGCAGCGGCGCAACCAGAAGCTGGTGGAGGTGGCGCCCAGCCCGACGCTCTCCGAGGACACCCGCCAACAATTGCTGGACGCCGCCCTGCGGCTGGCGGCGAAAGTCGGCTACCGCAGCCTGGGCACCTTCGAGTTTCTGGTGGACGCGGACGAAAGCCGCTTCGCCTTTATCGAAGCCAACCCCCGGTTGCAGGTGGAGCACACCGTCACCGAAGAGATCACCGGCGTGGACCTGGTGCAGGCGCAACTGAGAGTGGCCGGCGGCGCCTCCCTGGCGGACCTGGGCCTGACCCGCCCGCCGCAGCCGCTGGGCTTCGCCATGCAGCTGCGCGTCAATATGGAGACCATGGAAGCCAGCGGCGAGGCACGCCCCGCCGGCGGCACCCTGGCCACCTTCGAGCCGCCCACCGGCCCCGGCCTGCGCGTGGACACCTTCGGCTATCGGGGCTACCGCACCAGCCCCCACTACGATTCCCTGCTCGCCAAGCTGATCGTGCACGGCCGCGGTGACTACGCCACCACCGTGCGGCGCGGCTACCGGGCGCTGTGCCAGTTCCGTATCGAGGGCGTGGACACCAACATCGGCTTTCTGCAGAACCTGCTGCGCCGTGACGAGGTGACGGCGAACCACGTCTACACCCGCTTCGTCGACGATCACATGGCCGAGCTGGTGGGCGAGGGCGAGCACCCGTCCCTGCACTTCGGCGCCGCCGAGGACACCGGCGCCGCCACCACCCGGGCGGCCGTTCAGGGGCCGGCGGGCACCGAAGCGGTGACCACGCCGATGCAGGGCGTGGTGGTGGAGCTGATGGCCGATGAGGGCGACAGCGTCCGCGAAGGCCAGCCGGTGGCGTTCGTGGAAGCGATGAAAATGCAGCACCAGGTGGTGGCCGGCGTCAGCGGCACGGTGCGCCGGGTGGCGTTCGCGGTGGGCGACGCGGTCGGCAGCGGCGACCCGCTCTACTTTATCGAGCCCGGCGAGGTGGCCGGTGACGCCGACCAGGAAGCGGAAGAGATCGATCTGGACTACATCCGCCCGGATCTCGCCAAACTGCAGCGCCGCGACGCCCTGCTGCGCGACGAGCAGCGCCCGGAAGCGGTGGCCAAGCGCCGCAAGACCGGCCAGCGCACCGCCCGGGAGAACGTGGCGGCGATCTGCGACGCCGACAGCTTTATCGAGTACGGCGGCTTCACCTTCGCCGCCCAGCGCGCCCGCCGCTCGCTGGACGACCTGGTCCAGAACACCCCCGCCGACGGCCTGATCACCGGCATCGGCTCGGTGAACGGTGACCTGTTCGGCGAAGACAAGAGCCACTGCGCGGTGCTCGCCTACGACTACACCGTCCTGGCCGGCACCCAGGGCACCATGAACCACAAGAAGACCGACCGCATTCTGGACATCGCCGAGCAGCAGAAACTGCCGGTGATCTTCTTCGCCGAGGGCGGCGGCGGCCGCCCGGGCGACACCGACAACGCCACCAAGGTGGCCGGCCTGGACGGCCCCAGCTTCCTGCAGTACGCGCGCCTCAGCGGCCTGGTGCCGCGCATCGCCGTGGTGTCCGGGCGCTGCTTCGCCGGCAACGCCGTGTTCGCCGGCTGCAGCGACCTGATGATCGCCACCGAGAACGCCTGCATCGGCATGGCCGGCCCGGCCATGATCGAAGGCGGCGGCCTGGGCTCGTTCAAACCGGAAGAGGTGGGCCCGGTCTCCGTGCAGCGCGCCAACGGTGTGATCGATTGCGTGGTCAAGGACGAGCAAGAGGGCGCCGCCCTGGCCAAGAAACTGATGGGCTATTTCCAGGGCGAGATCACCGACTGGACCTGCGAGGACCAGCGCTGGTTGCGCCGGGCGGTGCCGGAAAACCGCCTGCACGCCTACGACATGCGCCACCTGATTAACGTGTTCGCCGACACCGATTCCGTGGTCGAGCTGCGCCCGGACTTCGCCCCCGGCATGATCACCGCCTTCGTGCGCGTGGAGGGCCGGCCCCTGGGCCTGATCGCCAACGACCCGAAAGTACTCGGCGGCGCCATCGACGCCGCCGGCGCCGACAAGGCGTCGCGCTTCATGCAGCTGTGCGATGCTTTCAGTGTTCCCATGGTCAGCTTTTGCGACACCCCGGGCTTCATGGTCGGCCCCGAGGAAGAAGAGACCGCCATGGTGCGCCACACCTGCCGCATGTTCGTCACCGCCGCCAGCCTCACCGTGCCGCTGTTCTCCCTGGTCACCCGCAAGGGCTACGGTCTGGGCGCCCAGGGCATGACCGGCGGCTCCTTCCACGCGCCGTTCTTCTGCGCCTCCTGGCCGAGCGGCGAGTTCGGTGGCATGGGTCTGGAAGGGGCGGTGAACCTGGCCTACAAGAAAGAACTCGACGCCCAGGAGACCCCGGAAAAGCGCCAGGCGCTGTTCAACGAGCTGGTGGGCAAACTCTACGAGCGCGGCGAGGCCCTGAGCATGGCCGCCGCCCTGGAGATCGACACCGTCATCGACCCGGCCGACTCCCGCGCCTGGGTGCTGCGCGGCCTGCGCGCCGCCCCCGCCGGCGGCCGCGAACCCATCGCCGGCAAACGCCGGCCGATGATCGACACATGGTGAGGAAAGCAGTTAATAGTGAATAGTGAACAGTTAACAGTGCGCGGGTAGGGGCCTGTGACGGCGGACCGGCCGTGCCCGCGTTGTTTCGCTGTTAACTGTTCACTCTTAACTATTCACTTCCCCCTTTCCTTGGGGGCGATGGCTTGCAGCCCGCGACTCACGTCTCTATAACAACTATCCTTGTCGTAAACCAATCGAAGTCGGGAGAGTGCTTGTGTCTCAACTGGTGCCCGAGATAGACCCGGACGGTCTGCTCGAATACTCCGTGGTGTTCACGGACCGGTCGCTGAATCATATGTCCCAGGCGTTTCAGCAGGTGATGCGGGATATCTCCGCCACCCTGAAACAGGCCTACCACGCCGAGGCCGTGGCGGTGGTGCCCGGCGGCGGTACCTACGGCATGGAAGCGGTGGCGCGTCAGTTCGCCACCGGCAAGAAATGCCTGGTGATCCGCAACGGCTGGTTCAGTTACCGCTGGAGCCAGATTTTCGAGATGGGCTCGATCCCCGCCGCCGAGACCGTGCTGAAGGCGCGTCAGGTGGAGGGCGAGGGCGAACCCGCGCCGTTCGCGCCGGCGCCCATCGAGGAAGTGGTGGCGTCGATCCGTGCCGAGAAGCCGGATCTGGTGTTCGCGCCCCATGTGGAGACCGCCGCCGGGCTGCTGCTGCCCAACGATTACCTGGACGCGGTGGCGGAGGCGGTCCACGAAGTGGGCGGTCTGTTCGTGCTCGACTGCATCGCCTCCGGCGCCCTGTGGGTGGATATGAAGGCGCGCGGCGTGGACGTGCTGATCAGCGCGCCGCAGAAGGGCTGGAGCTCATCGCCCTGCGCCGCCCTGGTGATGCTGGGCGAAGAAGCCCTGCGCCGCCTGGAAGACACCCAGAGCACCAGCTTCGCCGCCGACCTGAAACGCTGGCTGGGCATCATGCGGGCCTACGAGGACGGCGGCCACGCCTACCACGCCACCCTGCCCACCGACGGTCTGGCGCGCTTCCGTGACATCATGGAAGAGACCCGCGCCCAGGGCTTCCCGGTGGTGCAGGCGCTGCAGGAAGAGCTGGGCGGCCGGGTGCGGGCGCTGTTCACCCGCTACGGCATTCAGAGCGTGGCGGCCAGCGGCTTCCAGGCGCCCGGCGTGGTGGTCTGCTACACCGGCGACGACGGCATGCACAACGCCAAGAAGTTTATCGGCGAAGGCCTGCAGACCGCCGCCGGCGTGCCGCTGATGTGCGATGAGCCGGACGACTTCAAGACCTTCCGCGTGGGCCTGTTCGGGCTCGACAAGCTCAACAACATCGAGCGCACCGTGGAAAAGCTGGAGCAGGCGCTGGCGAAAATCCTCGACTGAGGTTCGCCGCCGGCTCCCTCCTTCGCCCCCGCCGCCCGCGCGGGGGCGATTTGATCTTCTTTTAAGAACCCCACCCGGTTTCAGCCCTCTAAAGTGACAGACAACAGGGTCGACTTTGTTTACTCTTTTGCGCGCTGCAAAATGTTGCCCCTAACGACCGTTCTGAAGTAGAGGACCGACCCATGATCCGTTCCATCCTGATTACCGCCTTGCTGGCTTTCGGCGCCACCGCCTGGGCCGCCGGCGGCGAAAACGCCATTGAAGGTATCTGGGAAACCGATACCGGCGGCTATGTGCAGATTCATAAAGAGGACGACGCCTGGGTGGGCACCGTGGTGGGCTCGCGCAGCGGCGAGGCCCGCTACGACACCGAGAACCCGGACGAGAAGCTGCGTGGCCGCCGGCTGCTCGGCGTGACCGTGCTCAAGGGGCTGGACTACGCCGGCGACAACGAGTGGGAAGACGGCACCATCTATTCCCCGGACAACGGCAAGACCTACAGCGCCCGCGCCACCCTGACCGACGACAACACCCTGGAAGCGCGGGGTTACCTGGGCATCAGCCTGCTGGGCCGCAGCCAGACCTGGCAGCGCGTGGACCGTGACGCCCCCAATCTGGAAACCGACCTGCTGAAATAACCGTTCAGTCGGCGCTGCCCGCCCGTTGCAGCTCGCCGTCCACGAAGTGCGCGACCATGTCCCCCAGGCCGCGCACCAGGTCGTCGAAGGTCACGGTGGGGTTGGGCTCGGTGAGATAACGAATCACCGTGAACACCCCGCCGTTGATCATAATGAAGCCCATCGCCGGCAGGTTGCCCAGCCGCACCAGCTGCGGATGGTGCATCACATACTTCATCAGCAAATCCATTAGCAGCCGGTTGACCGGCTCGATCTGATCGCGCGGCGCGAAGTAGGCGGCGTAACTCATGTAGCGCAGATAACGGCCGTCATCGCGCTCCAACAGATCGCGGAACCGGTAGAGCAGTTCCGCCACCAGCTCGCGGATGTCCATGCGCACCAGCGTGGGGATCAGCGGCCGCACCATGCCCACCACCTCCCCGACCATGTGCTCGTGCATGGCATCGAACACTTCTTCCTTGTTGGCGAAATACTCATAGAGCGACCCCACGCTGACCCCGGCGATATCGGCGATATGCCGGGTGGTGGTGTTTTCCACGCCGTTAAGGGCGAGCGAGATAAAGCCGGCTTCGACGATGGCGCCGACGGTGGCGTGGGCGCGCGGCTGCTGGGGTTTACGAGGCATATCCGAGTTGAATCCGAACAATTAGTCGGACTAAGTTGCCATTAATCAATGTCACGGTCAATTCGGCGAGGTTCGCCCCGATGCTCAGCAGCAAAGTGTTTACCAGGAACAAGATCTCCAAAGGCAGCCGCGCCGTGGTAACCGGCGCCGGCAGCGGTATCGGCCGGGCGTTCGCGCTGGAGCTGGCGCGCCGCGGCGGCCGGGTGGTGTGCAGCGACCTCAACCCGGCCACCGCCACGGCCACCGCCGAGGCGATCCAGGAGCAGGGCGGCCACGCCCTGGCGGTGCCCTGCGACGTGTCCCGGCTGGAACAGGTGGAAGCCCTGGCGGACCGGGCCCGGGAATGGTTCGGCGAAGCGCCCACCCTGGTGATCAATAACGCCGGCGTCGGCGCCGGCGGCAAGCCGGTGGGCGAGATCTCCATGGAAGACTGGCACTGGGTGATGGGCGTCAATATGTGGGGCGTGGTGCACGGCTGCCATGTGTTCACCCCGCGCCTGCGCGCCGGCGGTGGCGGCGGCATCATCAATGTGTGTTCCACCGCCAGCTTCGCCGCCGCGCCCAGCATGGGCCCCTATAACGCCAGCAAGGCGGCGGTGCTGGCGCTGTCGGAAACGCTGGCGGCGGAAACCGCCGGGGCGGGCATCACCGTCACCGCGCTGTGCCCCACGGTGGTGAAGACCAATATTTTCCGCGACGGCCGCATCGACGATTCGGTGACGCCGCTGATGAACAAGTGGGTGTCGCTCACCGGGGTGTCCGCCGAGGGCGTCGCCGCGACCACCCTGAAAGCCCTGGATAAGGGCCGTCTTTATGTTCTGCCGCAAGTGGACGCGCGTCTGATCTGGCGCGCCAAGCGTTACCTGCCCACCACCTACGCACGCGGGGCCGGCCTGTTGAGCCGCTTCGTCTAACTGGAAGGAGACACACGCATGGCTTCCATCGATCTCGACAAAATGCTCGCCAAAATCAAAGCCAGCCAGTGGGCCCTGGCGGACATTGACTGGGACGCCCCCGGCGCCGACAAGATCACCGCCGAGCAGTGGCCCAAGCTGAAAGCCTTCATGGCCGATCTGATGTGGATCGAGCACGTCGGCGCGCGCGGCTTCGCGGCCATGGCCAAGAAGGCGCCCAACGACACGCTCAAGGAAATCTACACCTACTTCCACGCCGAGGAGCAGCGCCACGCCAACGCCGAAATGGCGCTGATGAAGCGCTGGGGCATGCTCGACGGCGAGAATATTCCCGAGCCCAACAAGAACCTGAAGCTGGTGATTCAGTGGCTGGACCGCTACAGCGACGACATGCCCCTGGAAGTGCTCGGCTCGGTGATTCCGATGCTGGAGATCGCCCTGGACGGCGCGCTCTGCACCTTCCTGCTGGAAACCGTGGACGACCCGGTCTGCCACCAGGCGTTCGCCAAGATCAATGACGACGAATCCCGCCACCTGGGCGTGGGCTTCCACGTGCTGGAAATGCAGGGCCACGGGCCGGTCTACCTCAAGACCCTGAAAGCGCTGGGCACCATCGCCGACCCGCGCCTGATTCTCGGCGTCGCCTCCTATGTGCCGCTGCTCAACCGCATGCGCGACAACATCATCGAGATGGGCCTCGGCGAAGAGCGCCTCTACGCGGCGATGAAAAAGTTCGAGCGTATCGGCGGCCGCACCCAGGAAGGGCGCAACAACCCCTGGTACCAGATCATCAGCCGCCACGGCCGGATGGTGGTGAACCGCCGCAACCGCATGTACCACGCGCCGGTGGACGCCATGGTCAAGCTCACCGACCGCGTCCCCGAATGGGTGATGCCGTCCCGCATGCCGACCTGGGTGAAAGGGATTACTTACAAGCCTACCGCATAACGGCTTGTGTGAGCGGGCCTTGTGGGAGCTTGCCTGCAAGCGAAAGGCCGGCAAAGCCGGCCGGCAGGATTCCAGAGACGCCTGATAGGGGAACATAAAACAGCGTCTCTGGGATCCTGCCGGGTGGCTAAAGCCACCCTTTCGCGGGCAGGGCCCGCTCCCACAGGGCCCGCTCCCACAAAGCCTGCTCCTACATCCGCTTGCCAAGCGATGACCCTTTCAATCCGATCTTTCAGCCAGTGAATTCCTATGAATGACGACACCCCCAACAGCAACGAAAGCCGTGTGGCGGACCAGCCTGAAGTGAAGGCGCAAGACAACGCGGCTAACAACGGCGCCGCTAAGAATGCCGCCGCCAAAGCGCCGCGCAAGAAAGCGGCGGCGAAGAAGGCCACCGCGAAGAAGGCGACAGCTAAAAAGGCGACGGCCAAGAAAGCCGCCGCCAGAAAAGCCCCGGCTAAAAAGGCCACCGCGAAGAAAGCGGCGCCCCAAAAAGCCGCCGCCAAGCCCCAGGCGAAGCCGGCCTCGGTGGTGATCGTGGGCGCCGGCTTTGCCGGGCTGGGCATGGCGATCCGGCTGAAGCAGGCCGGGGTCAATGATTTCGTCATTCTGGAACGGGGCGACCGCGTCGGCGGCACCTGGCGGGACAACACCTACCCCGGTGCCGCCTGCGACATTCCTTCCAATCTGTATTCCTATTCGTTCGCGCCCAACCCGGAGTGGTCGCGGAGCTTCTCCGGCAGTAACGAGATTCTCGATTACATCCACTATCTGGTGGACGCGTTCGATCTGGAAAAACACATCCGCTTCAACTGCAACGTCACCGATTTGTCGTTCCAGGAAAAAGCCGGCCTGTGGGAAGCGACGCTGGAAAAAGGCGAGGTGGTGCGCGGCCGCAGCGCGGTGATGGCCCAGGGGCCGTTGTCCAACGCCAGCTTCCCGAACATCGAAGGCCTGGAGGAATTCGAGGGCAAGAAGATTCACAGCGCGCGCTGGGATCACGACTACGACTTCACCGGCAAGCGCGTGGCGGTGATCGGCACCGGCGCCAGCGGCATTCAGATCGTTCCGGAACTGGTCAAAACCGTGGGCACGCTGAAAGTGTTCCAGCGCACGCCGGGCTGGGTGGTGCCGCGTCCGGATTTCAAAACGCCGGACTGGCATAAGAAGCTGTTCAAGAAAATTCCCGCCAGCCAGAAGGCGGTGCGCCAGGCGCTGTTCTGGACCCACGAAACCATGGCCATGGCGGTGATCTGGAATTCGCCGCTGACTAAGGTCGCCGAACGGCTGAGCCTGGCGCACCTGCACAGCCAGGTGGAAGACGACTGGATGCGCCGGCAGCTGACCCCGGACTTCCGCATCGGCTGCAAACGGGTGCTGGTGTCCAACGACTATTACCCCGCCCTGCAGAAAGACAACGCCGAGCTGATCACCTGGCCGATCGCGCGGCTGGCGCCGAACGGCATCCGCACCTCGGACGGCGTCGAGCATCAGCTTGACTGCATCGTGTTCGCCACCGGCTTCGACGTCAGCAAAAGCGGCACGCCGTTCCCGGTCAAGGGACTGGAAGGCCGGCGGCTGGATCAGGAATGGCAGGGTGGCGCCCAGGCCTACAAGAGCATCAACGTGGCCGGTTACCCGAACCTGTTCCTCACCTTCGGCCCCAACTCCGGCCCCGGCCACAACTCGGCGCTGGTGTATATGGAGTCCCAGCTCGACTACGCGGTGAAGGGCATTCTGCGCATCCTCGACGGCAATCTGAAAATGCTGGATGTGAAGGAAGACGTGCAGCAGCGGCATAACCGGCGCCTGCAAAAGCGCCTGGCCAAAACCAACTGGAACTCCGGCTGCAAGAGCTGGTACCTCACCGAGGACGGCTTCAACGCCACCATGTTCCCGGGCTTCGCCACCCAGTACCAAAGGCAGATGGCGCAGTTCGAGGAAAGCGATTACCAGGCGGTGCCGGCCTGACCCACGGCGGGTCAGAGCGTGAAGTAGGCGGCGGTATGGCCGCGCTGGTCGCGGGCCTTGCCCAGTTCGTCACGGGCCACGGTGCGAAGGTGCACTTCGTCCGGCCCGTCCAGAAATCGCATCGCCCGCCCCCAGCTCCATAGCGCCGCCAGCGGCGTGTCCGGCGTCAGCCCCATGGCGCCGAACACCTGAATGGCCCGGTCCAGCACCCGGGTCTGCAGGCGGGCCGCCACCACCTTGATGGCGGACACATCCACCCGCGCCGCCTGATTGCTGAAACGGTCGATACGCCAGGCCGCCTGCAGAACCAGCAGGCGCGCCTGGTCGATCTCCAACCGGGATTCGGCGATCCAGTCCTTAACGTTGTCGAACTCGCTCAGCGGTTTACCGAAAGTGCGCCGTTCCAGGGCCCGTTCGCACATCATCTCCAGCGCCAGCTCGCATTGCCCCAGGGTGCGCATGCAGTGGTGTACCCGGCCCGGACCCAGCCGCGCCTGCGCCATGGCGAAGCCGTCGCCGGCGCCGCCAAGGCGGTTGGCGGCGGGCACCCGTACCCTGCGGAACACCAGCTCGCAGTGGCCTTCCGGCGCGCGGTGCTGCATCACCGGAATATTGCGCTCCACGCTGAGGCCGGGGGCGTCCATCGGCACGATCAGCATCGAATGGCGGCGGTGGGGCGCCTGCTCCGCCGCCTGGTCATCACGGCCCAGCACAATGGCGAACCGGCAATTGGGGTGCGCGGCCCCGGTGATAAACCACTTGCGGCCATTGAGCACCCATTCATCGCCGTCTTTGACAATGCTCATCTCAACATTGGTGGCATCACTGGATGCAACCTGAGGTTCTGTCATTGCATAGGAAGAGCGGATATCGCCAGCCAGCAATGGTGTCAGCCACTGCTCCTGCTGCGCCTTGGTGGCGTAATTCATAAATACTTCCATATTGCCCGTATC
>Ga0208965_1001354_pt1 | contig 10774 bp, 7 predicted proteins | sample AOAMet1_07_M0_10_2_FD_188230 | JGI IMG/M metagenome (GOLD analysis project Ga0208965, IMG submission 188230) | Ammonia-oxidizing marine microbial communities from Monterey Bay, California, USA - CAN11_07_M0_10 (SPAdes) | ecosystem: Environmental > Aquatic > Marine > Intertidal zone | place...
AGCTCACGGATTCGACCGGGTTTGGGCAGCGCTTCATGGCGGAAATGGTGATCCATGTCGAACTGCTGGTCTTCCATCCACTGGTACTGGCCGAAGCGGCGGGTCAGACGCTGGTTGAAGGGCGGTTCCGGCGAGGAATACTCGCGGATCGAGCGCGCCAGCTCGCTGACGTACTTGGGGCCGGCGCCCTCCGGAAATGAAAACAACTGCAGTCCCGCCACATGCATCGGCTGCTGGCGTTTCTCCAAATACAGAAACAGTTGATCCACGGGACTCAACGTTTTCATGCCATCCCCTTTTTATTATGGAAAGTGGTGATTGCTTTCATATTAGCAGAGCCTTTCCGGCCTGACTGTGCCTTCCTTGTAAGACTTCCAAGGTACCCCGGTGGTGCGGGTAACGCTTGTAAAATCATGGGTTGCAAGATATCTGCCATGGTCTCGCCACCCGCCGGTCATACCCGTTCCCCAGTCTGAGACCGACATCCAAAGGCGGAGCCAGACATGAAGGCGTTATCCTGGGTAATCGCCGGCACCTTGATGGCCGGTGGCGTTCACGCGGACGTTCTGATCAGTGAGTATGTGGAAGGCAGCGGCTTTAACAAGGCCCTGGAGCTGTATAACGGCGGCGCCGACACCGTCAGCCTGGACGGCTACCGCCTGGAACGCTACTCCAACGGCGGCACCGACGCCTCCGGCGTGCTCGAGCTGGACGGCGAGAGCCTGGCGGCCGGGGCGGTATTGGTGATCGTCAGCAGCCAGGCCGGCGCGCCGCTGAACGGGCTTGGCGATATCAGCAGCGGCGTGATCAGCCACAACGGCGATGACGCCTATGTGCTGCGCGACGCCGACGGCGTGGTCGACAGCTTCGGTCGTGTCGGCGAGGACCCGGGCAGCGCCTGGGGCAGCGGCGACACCACCACCGTCAACCAGACCCTGCGCCGGCTGGAAACCGTCACCACCGGCGATACCGTGATCGATGACGCCTTCGACCCCGCCGACCAGTGGCGGGCCTTTCCCGAGGATACCCTGGACGGCCTGGGCGTGTATGGCGAAGGGGCCGGTGACGGTGGCGACGACGGCGGCGATCCGCCCCCGGCGCTGGGCGCCTGCGGCGACGCGGACACACCGCTGTCGGTGGTGCAGGGCAGTGGCGCCAGCACCCCCCTGGACGGCGAAACCGTGGTGGTGGAATCCGTGGTCAGCGCCGTCTACCCGGACCTGGACGGCTTCTTCCTGATGGAACCGGTCGCCGACCGGGACGACAACCCGGCCACCTCGGAAGGTCTGTTCGTGTACGCCCCCGACGCGGCGGTGAACCCCGGTGAGCGGGTCCGGCTGGCGGGCACCGCCGGCGAATACTTCGAGCAGACCCAGGTGAGTCTGCAGGGGGAGCCGCTGGTCTGCGCGGTGGAGCAAACCCTGGAGCCGGTGGCCTTCACGCTGCCGTTCGCCGATTGGAGCGCCCCGGAAGCCCTGGAAGGCATGCTGGTGAATGTCAGCCAGACGCTCACCGTCACCGAGGTCTATGATCTGGCCCGTTTCGGCAGCGTGGTGCTCGCCGAAGAGCGCCAGTGGATCCCCACCCAGGTGGCGGAACCGGGCGCCCCGGCGAAGGCGGTGGCGGACCGCAACGCCCTGGGCAGTATCGTTCTTGATGACGGCCTCAACATCCAGAACCCGGAGCCGGTGCGCTATCCCGAGGGCGGTCTTTCCGCCACCAATACCCTGAGGGTGGGTGACCGGGTCGACCCGGACTTCCGCGCCGTTGTCAGCTACAGCTTTGAAGAGTGGCGGCTGCAGCCGGTGGACGAAATCTCCTTCCGCGCCGCCAACCCGCGCCCGGCGGCGCCGCCCCGGGCGCCGGGCAGCAACCTGCGGGTGGCCGCCTTCAACGTGCTTAACTTCTTTAACGGCGACGGCCAGGGCGGCGGCTTCCCCACCGCCCGCGGCGCCGACAACGCCGAGGAGCTGGCGCGCCAGAAAGCCAAGCTGGTGGCGGCGCTCACCGCCCTGGACGCGGACATCATCGGTCTGATGGAAATCGAGAACGACGGCTACGGACCGGATTCGGCGATCGCCGAACTGGCCGAGGCCCTGGGGCCGGCGTGGCGCTTCGTGGCCCACGGCGAGGCCGGGCTGGGCAGCGACGCCATCGCCGTGGGGCTGCTCTACCGCGATGATGTGGTGGCCGAGGCCGGCGAGGCGGCGACCCTGGACACCGGTGCCTTCGGCAACGAGACCAACCGCCAGCCGCTGGCGCAGAGCTTCCGCCTGCTCAACAACGACCAAGTGCTGACGCTGGTGGTGAACCACTTCAAGTCCAAGGGCAGTTGTCCGGACGACGGCGTCAACGCGGCCCAGAACGATGGCCAGAGCTGCTGGAACGCGGAGCGCACCCAGGCCGCCGAGGACCAGCTCGCCTGGCTGGCCGGGCAGCCCACCGGGGTGGCGGACGAGGATGTTCTGGTGCTCGGCGACCTGAACGCCTATGCCCTGGAAGACCCGGTGCGGGCCTTCCAGGACCAGGGCTTCGTGGATCTGCTCACCCGCTTCCAGGGCGACCAGGCCTACAGCTACCTCTTCGACGGCGAAACCGGACATCTGGATCACGCCCTGGCCAGCCCCTCCCTGGATGCCCGGGTGGTCGACGCCGGCGCCTGGCACATCAACGCGGACGAACCCCGGGCGCTGGATTACAACCAGGACTTCAAAAGCGATCAGCAGATCGACGACTTCTTCGCCGCCGACGCCTACCGGTCGTCCGACCACGACCCGCTGCACGTCGACCTGAACCTCACCGCCGACGACGGCGAGGCGGCCCCACCGGCCGACGACGACAGCGGCGGGGGCGGCGGCCTGGGCTGGCTGTGGCTGGCCCTGGTGTTGGCCGCCGGGCGCCGCCGCCGCGCCTGATCCGGCGTCGAGACCCTTCCCGCTTTCCGTTATCATCGGCGATTCAACGGAACGGGAAGGGCCCTAATGCCAAAAAAATACGCCGACCGTCGTCGCCGCGCCTTTGTGATCGCCTTGCAGGAATCCGATGCCCACTGGGGCGCCCTGTTCGGTGATGAGGTGTTCTACGATCTGAACTATTCCGATCTGTTCACCCGCATGTGGCTGGCCCGGGACCGGGCGTTCACCAAAACCGAGCTCTACCGTTTCATGCCCAAGGTCAGCCACCGCACCGCGGTGAAGTACGTGCAGACCGCCATTGAGAAGGGTCTGCTGGACGAGACCGTGGACGACCAGGACCGCCGCCGGCGGCGCATCACCATGTCGCCGCAGCTGCTGAAAGTGATCGAGGATTTCCTCGACGCCTCCCTGCAGACCTTCGAGAAGCGCCGGGTCTTTTCTTGACGACGCCTTGCGGGCGCCGGCCGCAGACTGCCGGAATGACCACTGCGACCCCCCAAAGGTTCGCCGCCGTGCTGTTCGATCTGGACGGCACCCTGGCGGACACCCGGCTTGATTTCACCGCCATCCGCGCCGAGGTCGGCGTGCCCGAGGGCATTGGCGTGCTCGAGTACCTGGACCGGCTGGAGGACGCCGCCCGCGCCGAGCAGGGCCGCCAATGCCTGCACGAGTTCGAGATGCGCGGCGCCGACGCCGCCGAATGGATCGACGGCGCCGAGTCCCTGCTGCAACGGTTGGCGCGGGCGCGGGTGCCCACCGGCATCCTCACCCGCAACAGCCGGGCCGCGGTGGCCCGCACCGGCGAGATTCTGGATCTGGCGGTGGACTGCATTCTCACGCGGGAGGATTGTGCCCCGAAACCGGATCCGGAGGGGCTGTTGATGCTCAGCCGGCGATTGAGCGTGCCGCCCGAGGCGTGCGTGTACGTGGGGGATTTCGTCTACGACCTGCAGGCCGCGCGCAACGCGGGCATGGCCGCGTGTCTATTGCGCAACCCCGGCAACCAGCGGTTCGTCGATCAGGCCGATCTGGTGATCGACCGTCTCGACGAACTGCTGCCGCTGGCCGGGCTGGATCACTCGTAGTCGAACGAGAAGTGCTCCGGCGCCAGCTGCATGGTGCTCTTGGTGGGTTTCAGGGCCGCTTCCGCGTGGCCCTTGGCGGTGGGCAGCATGCGCTCGAAGAAGAACTCCGCGGTGGCCAGCTTGGCCTGGTAGAACTCCTTCGGCTCGGCGCCGCCGTGCTCCAGCTTGTCCGCCGCCACTTTCGCCTGCAGCGCCCAGAAGTACGCCATCATCGCGTAGCCTGAGTACATCAGGAAATCGTGGCTGGCGGTGCCGACCATCTCCCGGTCCTTGGCGGCGTTGAGCATGATGCGGGTGGTCAGGTAGTTCCACTCGGCGGCGATCTTCAGCAGCTTCCAGGCGTAGGGACGCAGCTGGCCGTCGCGCAGATTCTTGGTGCCGAAATCCACCAGCTTCTTGGAGAAATCGCGGACGCACTTGCCGCGGCTGGAGAGCAGCACCTTGCGGCCCAGCAGGTCGAGGGCCTGAATGCCGGTGGTGCCCTCATAGAGCGTGGCGATGCGCGCGTCGCGCACGATCTGCTCCATGCCGTGTTCCTTGATGTAGCCGTGGCCGCCGAAAATCTGCATGGCGTCGTTGGCCACTTCCAGGCCCTTCTCGGTGAGGAAGCCCTTCAGGATCGGCGTCAGGAAGCCCAGCTCGCTGTCCCAGCGATCGTATTTTTCCTGATCGTCTTCCAGCATCCCGGAGATCATGTTGTCCGCGTACTGCGCGGCGAAGTAGATCATCGCCCGGCCGCCCTCGGCGATCGCTTTCTGCTTGAGCAGCATGCGGCGCACGTCACCGTGGTGGATCAGGGCGTCGGCCACCGCGTCCGGGTCTTTCTTGCCGGACAGGGCGCGCATGGAGCGGCGTTCCTTGGCGTAGGGCAGTGAACCCTGGTAGGCCAGCTCGGCGTGGGCGATGCCCTGGCAGGCGGTGCCGATGCGCGCCGAGTTCATGAAGGTGAACATGCACTCCAGGCCCTTGTTCTCCTCGCCGATCATAAAGCCGGTGGCCTCGTCGAAGTTCATCACGCAGGTGGCGGACGCCTTGATGCCCATCTTCTTTTCCAGGGAACCGCACACCACGCCGTTGCTCTCGCCGATCTTGCCGGGCAGGTACTTGGGCACGATGAACAGGGAAATGCCCTTGGTGCCCTTGGGCGCGTCCGGCAGACGGGCCAGCACGATGTGAACGATGTTCTCGGTGAGATCGTGGTCGCCGGAGGAAATGAAGATCTTGGTGCCGGTGATCTTGTAGGAGCCGTCCGCCTGCGGCTCCGCCTTGGTCTTCACCTGACCCAGGTCGGTGCCGCACTGCGGCTCGGTCAGGCACATGGTGCCCGCCCAGGTGCCTTCGGTGAGGGGCGTCAGATAGGTGGCCTTCTGATCCTCGTCACCGTGCAGCTGAATGGTGTTCATGGCGCCCAGCGACAGGCCCGGGTACATGGCGAAGGGCCAGTTGGCGGTGCCCATCATTTCCTGCTTGAACAGGCCCAGCGACATGGGCAGGCCCTGGCCGCCGTACTCCGCCGGGTGGGACAGGCCCTGCCAGCCGCCGGCCACGTACTCCTGGTAGGCTTCTTTATAGCCCTTGGGCGTGGTGACCTGGCCGTCTTCCAGCTTGCAGCTCTCGTGATCGCCACTGTGGTAGAGAGGACCGATGGTGTTCTCGCACAACTTGGCCAGCTCGCCAAGGATCGCTTCCACCATGTCCGGCGTGGCTTCCTCGCCGTTGGGCAGCGTCTTGTAGTGGCTCTCGAAGTCGAACACTTCATTGATCAGAAAGCGCATATCGCGCAGGGGGGCCTTGTAGGTCGGCATAACACACCCTCGTCAGCAATTCCGGACGCGAACCGGAGGGTTCGCTTCACAACAGCCCGGCATTCTTAGCGAACAAGCGTTGACTGACATTGACGGAGCAGCGGCGTGTCGCGGCTACAGGGTGAATCGGCGCTTTGTAAGCGCCTTGAGAACGGCTATACACAGAGTTGAACGGCCGGCGGCGGGCTCAGCCCTTGTCCTTGCCCTTCCAGCTGTACATGGAGGTGGAGACCCCGGTGCGCCGGGCCACCTGATCCCAGAGCTTGCGCGGCAGCACCCCCTTGAGCAGCTCCACGGAGCGGGCCATGGGCGGCTCGATCACGAACGCTTCCCCCTTGGCGACCCCGTTGAGAATGCTGTCGGCCACCCGGTTGGGCGTCAGCATAGGGGAGAACAGCGGCGTTTTTACGCCCTTGAACATGCCCGTGGCGATATAGCTGGGGCACACGGTGGTCACCTTCACCTGTTTCAGGCCGCGCTCCAGCATCTCCAGGCGCAGGGATTCGGAAAAGCCCACCACCGCCCATTTGCTGGCCGCGTAGGTACTGCCGTAGGGCAGGCCGATAAACGCCGAGGCGCTGGCGATATTGACCAGATGGGCGCGCGGCGCGGCGATCAGATCGTCCATGAAGGCGTGGGTGCAGGCCATCAGCCCTTCGCTGTTGACCTTGAAGGTGTCCAGGTGGCGCTGCAGGTCGACCTGTTCGAATTCGCCGCCGAACACCACCCCGGCGTTGTTGATCAGCATGCTGATCGGGCCGCGCTCTTCGTGCAGCTTGTCGCGGAAACGGGCGATGGTGGCGATCTTGCTCACGTCCAGGGTGTAGGCGTGGGCGTTGCCGCCGGCGTTACGGATGCACTCCACCACCTCGCGGGCGGCGGCGATGCGCCGCGCGGTGACGATCACTTCGGCGCCCCGGGCGGCCAGCTTCTCCGCCATCAGGCGGCCGATGCCGGCGCCGGCGCCGGTGATCACAACACGGTGGTTATCGAATCGGGTCATGGGCGCTCCAGTGAAGGTTGCGAAGATTATTTGGGCAGTTTGATGCCGATCAGCAGCACGCGGCCCTGCTCCACGGTGCGGGCGCGCAGCTTGAGGCCGCCCAACCGTACCGTGTCGCCCACCACGGCCTGCTGGCCGAACTGCCGCTCGAACACCGCCTCCACGGTCAGGCCGTGCAGCAGAGGGTCGATCTGCTCGATGCCGTACACCGCCACCAGCTGCTCCACCGGCACGCCGCCGCGCACGAAGAAATCGCCGTAGAAGCGCTTCTCGTCCTTGGAGAGACGGTGGCACAGATCCGATAAATAGTCGCGCTCGCCCACCGGCGCCAGCCAGGTGACCAGATCACCGGCCTCGATCACCGGGTCCTCGGCCAGGTTGCGGAACTCCTTGTTGCGGATGATCAGCAACGGCGTGATGCGCGGCGTGGTGATCGCCCCCAGCCGCTGGCCTTCCGCCTTGGCGGAGGCGTCCACCTCGAACTGCATGACATAGCGGTCGCCGGTGGCCGCCAGCGGCACCATCTGTTTGGGCGGTGTGGTGGCCGGCACCGACACCTTCAACCAGCGCGCCATGTAGCGCAGGCTGGCGCCCTGGGCGAGCAACGAAATCAGCACCACCACCAGGGTGATGTCGAACAGCAGCCGGGTCTGGCCGACGCCGGCCAGCAACGGGAACACCGCCAGCACAATGGGCACGGCGCCGCGCAGACCGGTCCAGGAAATAAACAGCTTCTCGCGCCACTTGAAACGGAACGGCAGCAGGCTGACCCACACCGACAGCGGGCGCGCCACCACCATCAGGAACAGCGCCACCAGCAGGGCATTGATCAGGCCGTCGCCGATCAGCTCCGAGGGCGTCACCAGCAGCCCCAGCATCAAAAACATGCCGGACTGGGCCAGCCAGGCCAGGGAATCCATCGAGCGCAGCACGTTGTCGCCGGTGCCGCCGCGCCGGTTGCCCGCCACCAGGCCGGCCAGGTATACCGCCAGGAAACCGCTGCCGCCGGCCAGGTTGGTGGTGGCGAACACCATGGCGCCGCCGCTGCACAGCAGCAGCGCGTGCAGGCCTTCGTTGCTGCGCGCGCGCAGCAGAATCTCGCTGAGCAGCGCGCCCAGACCCAGACCCAGCAGCATGCCCAGGCCGAACTGCTGGATCAGGGTAATCAGCATTTCCCAGCCGAAGCTGACCTCCGGGTTCATCATCACCCCCACCAGCATCAGGGTGATAAAGATCGCCATGGGGTCGTTGAGGCCGGATTCGATCTCCAGAGTGCTGGCCACCCGCTCGTTGATGGTCACGCCGGCGCCCTTGACCACATTGAAGACCGCGGCGGCGTCGGTGGAGCCGATGATGCCGCCCAGCAGCAGGCCCAGGCGCCAGTCCACGTCCATCAACCAGGTGGCGAAGGCGCCCACCAGCGAGGCGGACAGCATCACGCCCACGGTGGCCAGGCTGAGCGCCGGCTTCAACGCCAGGCGGAAGGTGGTCAGCCGGGTGCGCAGGCCGCCGTCGAGCAGAATAATCGCCAGGGCGATGTTGCTGACCACATAGGCCAGCGAGAAATCATCGAACTGAATGCCGCCGATACCGTCTTCGCCGGCCACCATGCCCACCACCAGGAACACCAGCAGGGAGGGCACGCCGATGCGCGCACTCAGGGTGCCCAGCAGCAGCCCCACGAACATCAGGCCGGTGCCGATCAGCAGGAAAACGTTCAGTGATTCCAAATGCGCTCCGGGAATATCAGGGGTAAAACGAACAGAGCATCAAGTATATAGAAAGGCCGGTGTCGACTCACTGCCGGACCGGCGCAGCCGACGCGCTTTTTACCCGCCCTTTATTTTGTTTGGGTTCGGACTATACTAGCGCGCCCGATCTGATCATATTTTAAGCGGCGGGCCTTTCGGGGCGTGTCGCGAGCGAGCTTGACTATGGATTACCCCCAGCGATTCGGCGTTTTGGTGATTGGTGGCGGCCACGCCGGCACCGAAGCGGCTTTGGCGTCCGCCCGCATGGGCGTGGACACCGTGCTGCTGACGCACAATATCGAGACTCTGGGCCAGATGAGCTGCAACCCGGCCATCGGCGGCATCGGCAAGAGCCACCTGGTGCGGGAAATCGACGCCCTGGGCGGGGCCATGGCCCGCGCCACCGATAAGGGCGGTATCCAGTTCCGCGTGCTCAACGCCCGCAAGGGCCCGGCGGTGCGCGCCACCCGCGCCCAGGCCGACCGGGTGCGCTACAAGGCGGCGATCCGCGCCACCCTGGAGAGCCAGCCCCACCTGACCCTGTTCCAGCAAAGCGTGGACGACCTGATCGTCGAGAACGGCCGCTGCGTGGGGGCGGTGACCAACATGGGCCTGCGCTTCCACGCCGACGCCGTGGTGCTGACCGCCGGGACCTTCCTGGGCGGTGTCATCCATGTGGGCCTGGACCACCACCAGGGCGGCCGCGCCGGCGACCAGCCCTCCAACGCCCTGGCGCGCCGGCTGCGCGAGCTGCCGTTCCGCGTCGACCGTCTGAAGACCGGCACGCCGCCGCGCATCGACGGCAAGACCGTGGACTTCTCGGTGATGGAAGAGCAGTGGGGCGACCAGCCGCTGCCGGTGATGAGCTATCTGGGCAAGGTGGAAGAGCACCCGCGCCAGACCTGCTGCTTTATTACCCACACCAATGAGCGCACCCACGACATTATCCGCTCCGGGTTCGACCGCAGCCCCATGTTCACCGGCGTGATCGAAGGCACCGGGCCGCGGTACTGCCCGTCCATCGAGGACAAGGTGAGTCGTTACCCGGACAAGAACAGCCACCAGATCTTCGTCGAACCGGAAGGCCTGGATACCTTCGAGCTGTACCCCAACGGCATTTCCACCAGCCTGCCGTTCGATATCCAGCTGGAGGCGGTGCGTTCCATCCGTGGTTTCGAGAACGCCAGCATCACGCGGCCCGGCTACGCCATCGAATACGACTACTTCAATCCCCAGGACCTCAAGCACAGCCTGGAGACCAAGCACATGCCCGGGCTGTTCTTCGCCGGCCAGATCAACGGCACCACCGGCTACGAGGAAGCCGGCGCCCAGGGGTTGCTGGCGGGCCTGAACGCGGCCCTGCTGAGCCAGGAAAAAGAGGCCTGGACGCCGCGCCGCGACGAAGCCTACGTGGGCGTGCTGGTGGACGACCTGATCACCATGGGCACCCAGGAGCCCTACCGCATGTTCACCAGCCGCGCCGAATACCGGCTGCTGCTGCGCGAGGACAACGCCGACCTGCGCCTCACCGAGAAAGGCCGCGAGCTGGGCCTGGTGGATGACGAGCGCTGGGCGGCCTTCGAGGCCAAGCGCGAAGGCATGGAGCGTGAGCAGGCGCGGCTCAAGGCCACCTTCGTGCGCCCCGGCACCGCGGAAGCGGAGCGCGTCAACGCGCTGCTCGACAAGCCGCTGCCCCACGAGTACACCCTGATGGATCTGCTCAAGCGTCCGGAGCTGAGCTACCGGCCGCTGGCCGAGGCGGCGGGCCTGGCGCCGGCCGCGCCGGCGGTGATCGAGCAGGTGGAGATCGTCGCCAAGTACGCCGGCTACATCGACCGCCAGGAAGCGGAAATCGCCAAGCTGCGCGCCGCCGAGGACCAGGCCCTGCCGCTGGACTTCGACTACCGGGCGGTGCAGGGGCTGTCCAACGAGGTGAAGCAGAAACTCGAGGATGTGCGCCCGGAGACCATCGGCCAGGCCGGCCGCATTCCCGGGGTCACCCCGGCGGCGATCTCGCTGCTGCTGATCTTCCTTAAGAAGCATCGTCACCAGGCGGCCCGGCAGGCATGACCGACCGGGACCGCCTGGCCGGCGGGCTCCAGGCACTGGGTGTGTCGCTGAACGACGCCCAGCAGCAGGCGCTGCTCGATTACCGCGACCTGCTGGTGAAATGGAACCGCGCCTATAACCTCACCGCGGTGCGCGACCCGGGCGA
>Ga0208965_1001362_pt1 | contig 10737 bp, 10 predicted proteins | sample AOAMet1_07_M0_10_2_FD_188230 | JGI IMG/M metagenome (GOLD analysis project Ga0208965, IMG submission 188230) | Ammonia-oxidizing marine microbial communities from Monterey Bay, California, USA - CAN11_07_M0_10 (SPAdes) | ecosystem: Environmental > Aquatic > Marine > Intertidal zone | place...
CCGGAATATAGCCGGGCCATCTGCGCCTGGTACATTTCGGCGATGCGTTCTTCCTCGCCCTCCGGCATCAGTTCTTCCCAGCCGATTTCCGTAATGCCGCGCGCTTCCAGCTCAGCGTCACGCTGGGCTTGCTTGGCGAGGGAATTACTCTCTGGTTCCGGGACCGGATCGCCGATTTCGGGGCCGTCGGACGTTTGCGGAAGTTCGACGGCGGAGGTTTCGGCTGGCTCTGCTTGCGGCTGCGCCGCTTCGCTGGTTTCGCCGCTGCAGGCGGCAAGGATGAGCACGCTGGCGGCCGAAAGTAGAGAGTGAATTTGTTTCATGCAGCTAAAATAGTGCGTTCCAGAGCCTGCTGCCACAGGCAAGTTCAGGGTGGACGCGCGACCTCTCCTTGTTAGAGCTTCACTGTCAGACCATCGGCCAGCGACCGGCGGAGCGCCATGACCGCCGGGATCGTCCCGATGAGGGTCGCTGCGCCGAAAACCGCAAGAACCGTCCAGCCATCAATGGCTGAAATGCCTAGCCCGCCAATCGAGATGCCATAGGCAGATGACAGGATCGGGCCAGCGATCAGCAGCCCAAGCTGCACCAGAAACACGCCCACAACCGCACCGCAAAGCCCAAGCATCGCTGCCTCTGCCACCATCAGAAAAAAGATATGTCCCGGCCGCGCGCCAGTGGCCCGCAAGATAGCCATTTCACGGCGCCGCTCATTCAGGCTCGTCAGAATACTGGTCAGTACGGAAACGAGACCAACCGCGATCACGAAAACCGACACCGCGATCAGAGCGCGTTCGACGATCCCGGTCACCTGCCACAATTCGCCAAGTGCCACGCCTGGAATAACTGCCAGCAAGGGCTCGCCGCCCTGCGTGTTCAGTGCCCGCTGCGTGCGCAGCAGGCTGCCGCGCTGCTCAAGCCCGACGAATACAGCGGTGACTGACTTTGGCGTGAGGTCGAAACCGCGGATCATGTCTTCGCTGATCGTGTCGGCGAACGGACTGCGCGTGCCACTCTCCCAGCCGACATGGATAGCTGTAATACCTTCCAGCGGCACATGGATGGATCGGTCCACAGGCGTCCCGGTCTGTGCCAGAATGCCCGTGACGATAAACGGCTTGTCCTCATGATCGGTCAGGCCGCCAGCACCCAATCCATGGGTCAGGACGATCTCGCTGCCGATCGAATAGTCCAGCTCCTGGGCCACATCCGCGCCGATCACCGTTTCGTAGATATCGCTAAAAAGCTCGCCTTCCGAAACGCGAAGCTGGGTGCCCCCGCCATGACGGTAGTGTTCGAAATAGGACTCATTCGTGCCGACGACACGGAAGCCGCGATGATTGTCGCCTAACGATAGCGGGATCGTCCAGTCGACATCATCACGCCTATCAATCGATTCATACGTGTCCCAACTGATTTCAGCGGTCGCGCTGCCCAGCCGGAAGACTGAATAGAGCAGCAAATTGATCTGACCTGTCGGCGCGCCAACGATCAGATCCGTCCCCGAAATCGTATTATCGAACCCGGATCGCGCGCCATTCCTCACCTTGTCGACACCCAGAAAGAGCGCCACGGACAAGGCCACGGCGAGAATTGTCAGCAGCGCCGATCCTCGCCGGTTCATCAGGCTGCGCCAGGCCAGGCCCAGAATGGATAGGCCCATCAGACGCCTCCCTTCGCGCGGTTGATCTCAGACAGGTCGACGCTGCGGTCGAAGTGGCTTGCCAGCGATGCGTCGTGACTGACGAAAAGAAGCGCAGAGCCTGACCGGCCCGCCTCCTCATTCAACAGTTCAATAAAGCGGTCACGCGCGTCTGCATCGAGCGCAGATGTCGGCTCGTCAGCAATGATAAGATCCGGACCACCAATCAGCGCGCGAGCAACCGCCACGCGCTGCTGCTGGCCGACCGAAAGTTCTGTTACGGGGCGGGCGAGCAGACGCTCGCCGCTGAGGCCAAGGCGTGAGAGAAGCCTCACCGCCTCCTCGTTCAGCTGTCCTTCCCCGCCTGCCGCCTGCCGGCGGGCCGACGAAAACCTGCAGGGCAAGGTCACATTCTGGACCAGCGACAGGTACGGCACGAGGTTGAACATCTGGAAGATGACGCCCAGTCGATCTGCCCGCAACGCATCTCGCTTCGGCCCGCTCAGCGCCGTCATGTCATGGCCGAGCACCTCTACCTTGCCCGATTGCGGCTCAAGCACGCCCGCAATCAGGCCAAGTAATGTGGATTTGCCAGAGCCGCTGGGCCCGCGCAGGAAGACACGCTCGCCAGCCTCAACCCTGAAGCCGAGAATGTCGAGCAGGGTCGGACCATCCTGCCAGGCGAAACGTAAATCGATGAGATCGATGACAGGCGGTGTCGTCACGATAGGTCTAGTTAATCCTCAATTCCGGGTTCGAACGTGTAAGCTCGGCACTATTCTGCGTCACATCCGAAACATAGACCGCCTCGACCTCTGACAAGGTCGGATACGCATTGAATGCCACGACGCGGATAGCCTCAAGTGCGCCAACATCCGCGCAGTCATACTCTGCTGATGCCTGAAGTTCGCCGTGGCCGTTCGCCAGACGCGTCGACATGGAGCGGGAAACCAGATCGCATCCGACATCGCCAATAAGGTTCACAATATTTGTCTCGTCTCGCAGCGTTTCCTGTACCGCTTCAATCTTGGCCTGATCTTCATCGCTCTGTGGGCTCTCGGGCGCGCCGAAGGAAGCGAGCGGCGCATCGAACGAAATCGAAATCGTGCCGTTCTGCACAGTGACCGCAAGCATCGCATAACCGTGCTGATGGCTACCTAGCCGCACGGCGGGCTCATCTGCCGATGGATCGCGGTCATGGTCGTTGTGATCACCTTCGGCTGAAGCGCGCTCTTCATGAGCGTTATCCTCGGTTTCGGCGACCATTTCGTCCGGCTCGCCATCGACCATGGCAACTTCGGTCGTTTCCTCTTCGACACTGATCTCGGTCTCGGCTGTTTCCTGAGGGCCCAAGGCTTCTGAACCATTCTCGCCGCCGCAGGCTGTCAGCAAGGCGGCCGAAGCCAATACGATAAAGCTTGCACTGCAATACTTCATGTTACTCCCTTTCGCGCGCCACCATCCGGGTGTATGGGCTCGCAATCCATAAATGAGATACTATAACGTCTCAATCAGCAATCGTGCATTAATGCAAGTTCGCCCGCGCGCGGACATGAAGAGCAAGTCAGGCAATCCCGGTTCATGCTGTCTTACCTGCAAGCGCCCCTGCTCTTTGGACTGATTGCCGCCTTTGTCACGACGATCGGCCTGATCGTCGTCGCCCGGAGCGCGACGTGGACTGAAAGAAACGCTTCGATATTCGGGCTCGCTGCTGCTGGCATGCTCACCACGCTCGCCTTTCTCCATATTATTCCAGAAGCCTTTCACCTATCCCAGCAAGCACCTGTCTGGCTCGCGGCAGGTTTTTTCGGCGGCCTGCTCCTGCACAATGCCGTTGCACTCCTTTTTCCGGAACGGCCCGGCCGCAAACCGGTGAACATCGCCCTCACCCCGATTATCGCTATCGCCTCTCACTCCTTCATTGATGGCATCATCTATGCTGTCACATTTGCAAGCAGCTTTGAGTCAGGTGTTTACGCCTCGCTCGGCCTTATCCTGCATGAGTTCCCAGAAGGCGTCATCGCCTTTGCGATCATGAAGCGGGCCGGGGTCAGCAATATGAAAGCGTTCTGGATCGCTTTTCTGGCCGCCGCAGCTACGACGCCTGCAGGCGCGCTCGTCTCGGCGCCCATCATGTTCATGCTGGAGCCGGAATTGCTCGGCGCGCTGTTCGCGATGTCGGCAGGTCTTCTTCTGTTCGTTGCGACGGGTCCGCTCATGGCCCCGCTCAAGGAGACAAGACCCGGCCGTGGCCTCGGCGCGGTGGGCGCCGGTGTTGCCACAGCTTTGGTGATCTTCCTCGCGCCCGTCCATGGTGCGCACAATCATGATATGGATACCGTCCACGATCATGATCACGGGCACGCGCCCGGAGCTGACCAGCCCGACTTCTCACAGATTTAACGGGGCGCGGTCTGGGGCTGACGCGGGCGCTCCACCGATGTGGGGACCCGCCGTCAAAAACACCGCCAGTACACCGTCACTGCACCATGACTGCACCGCTCCGGCACCACATTTGCAACGGTTAGCAAAAGGTTACCGGAGCGCGGAAGAATGCGGGACAAAATCGGAAGATACACCAGTGCGCTGATCGTATCGCTCGTCTCCATGTATTGCGGTGCCAGCCGCTATGCTTTCGCCGATACGCCTGCAGATCGCGCGTGCGGCCTTAACGACGCGCTCGCCTGGCAGATGAAGCTTGACGCGCCAGACGAAGAGGCAACGCCCGCCTATATCCGCCGTATCACCGAGGACTTCATCACACGCTGTCCGGACCGTCCTGAAGTGCCAAGCGCACACCAGATTGCCGGTATGGCGGCAGGCTGGGAGGGGCTTTCCGAGGTATCCGTCCAACACTTCCGCAAGGCGGGCGCGATGCGAGATAGCGACGCCCTGTTCATGGCAGCCGCTGGCGAACTTCATACCGGAAACAGCGACGTCGCCTGGGCCTTGCGCGACCGCGCCATCGCGCTGTGGACAAGGCGTCTCGCCTATCGCGGGGCAGATGTGGACACTTTCGGGGTTCGCGGTGGGACAATTCACGCGATACGCTTTACGCGGCAGCGCGCATCGACGGGAGCAACGCACATTTGGCTGGCGCAACCTGATGGTCCCGGCTGGCCCGGCGTGCTGACCTTGCAATCAAGCGACCAACTTAACGCCCTCCACCAGCTGACCGCTGGCGAGGACGCAAAACCCATCTCACATCTTCGTTTTGTCAGGTGCCAGTCGCGGCGCCTTCTGGCGCGTACGGAGGATGCCTTTACCGAGGAAGAGCTGGAGGAACTCGCGGAGCAGTCTCTGACGGCCTACCTCGCAGACCCGGACCGGGAAGGTGAGAAGGAATATTCCACCTGCATCCTCACCCGACAGATGCTGGCAGAGCCCCAGGATTCCGCACTGCTATTGACCCAATAGGCCAATCTGGCACTGCTGTGACCGTCATGTTTTCAGACGGAAGAGGCAGGGGGCCTTTCACCGATGCCAAAGGCACTTTCCATCCCTTTGATGCTGTCAGGCCTCCTCCTGATCTGCGCCCCTCTCATCATCTACGCCCTCGATTCCCTGATCGGGCTCGGCAGGCTTGATCCGCTTACACTTTCCACCCTGATCGGGACGTTGGGCGCGGGACTTCTCGCCTTCAGCCAGGGCGACCGCTGGCCGCGCTTCTTCCTTGCACTAGGCGCTGGATTAGCAGTTCTTACGCTGCAGATTTACGGAATTGTGTTTCTGGTCTTGGCCTCGAGTGGCCTCTAGCTCGTGCGGAAAGCGAACTTTCCATACCCGGCAAAGGACACCAACGTGCAGACGATTGTCGCGATGGCTGTAGCCAGTACGGGTGGGCATGTTGGCACTATTACGAGCAGGCCCGCATAGAGCAGATAGTTAAGGGTCGCAACGCTAGCCGCCACGGTAAAGTACCGCCCCGCTTCAGAAATCTGGCTGCCGCTGCTGGCGCCGAATGTGAAGGCGCGGTTCAGGCGCCAAGTCACGAACATCGCAAACAGTATGGAGACGACACGCGCCACAAAAGGGCCGATGCCGCCTGAAATCAGCAGGAAAAGTGTGCCGGCATCCGCCAGAAAGCCAAGCCCGCCCACCAGAACGAAACGTACGATTCTGGTCTTCAGGATCTGGTTGATCAGGACTTCCATTCGGGCGCGGGGTAGCTGAGGAAGACGGAGCGTTTCGCCTCGACGCGCGCGCGTGCAAGACTATCGAGGATAAGCCCGCAAACCGCCGTCACCGTCGCAACAATAACGAGGCCCATGGAGAGGACCGCCGTCGGGAAACGCGGCACGAGGCCGGTCTGGAAGTAGGTCAGCGCAAGCGGCGCTGCGAGACAGAGCGCGGCCAGTGTCAGAGCAAGGCCAATTGCGCCAAAGAAAGCTGCCGGACGCGTTTCCTTTGCCAGCATCATGAACATGCCGAGAATACGGAAGCCGTCGCGGAATGTCTTGAGTTTGGAAGTCGAGTCCTCTGGACGCACGCCATATGGGGTCGGACGTTCCAGCGTCGGAATGCCGATCTGGCAGGAATGGACCGACATTTCGGTCTCGATCTCGAAACCGCCAGAGACTGCTGGAAACGATTTCACGAAGCGGCGGGAAAATACACGGTAGCCAGAGAAAATGTCGCTGAACTGGCGCCCGAAAAGCCGGTTGAACAGCATGTTGAAGATACGATTGCCAAAGGCGTGGCCGCCGCGGCCTGCATCCTTCGTCACATTGGCCCGCGTACCGACAACCATATCGACATGGTTCTTCTTCATGAGCTCAACCAACGTCGGCGCGAGCGCGGCATCATAGGTACCGTCACCGTCGGCCATCACATAGATGTCCGCCTCAATATCAGCGAAAATGCGGCGCACGACGTGACCCTTGCCCTGCCGGATCTCGGTGCGGACAATCGCGCCAGCTTCACGCGCAATCTGCGCCGTCGCGTCGGTGGAATTATTGTCGAAAACATAGATATCGGCGCCGGGAAGCGCACTGCGAAAATCTTCGATGACCTGTGCGATGGTGGCAGCTTCATTATAGCAGGGCAGCGTCACCGCGATGCGGGCTTCTGCCGGGTCAGCGGCTGGACGAGGATCAAAAGTTTCAACAGCCGCGCGCTTCATCGCGTCACCTTTCTGTAACCACATTCGTCGTTTAACAGGGCCAGGTGAACAGCTGGTTACGCCTGCCAGCCCTGAAGATGAGCACGCATGCAGAGCGAAAAGCCCTCCCCCTTAGCGTCGAAATGGGTGCTGATTGCCTTCGGCCTCGTCGCTGTTGGCCTCGTCGCCCTGCAGGCGGGTTCTACGCTCGGCGGCGACCTTCGCGGCAATGATGACATGATGCGCATGCAGCAGGTTCGAGACCTGCTGTCGGGCGAGCGGGGCTGGTATGATGTTAGCCAGAGGCGGCTTCTGACCCCCGAAGGCGGCGAAATGCACTGGTCTCGCCTGCCGGACCTTTTCATTGCCGCCATTATCTTCCTGCTTCAGCCATTAATCGGCACACGTATGGCAGAAGGCGTGGCGGCAACGCTGTGGCCGATGATGCAGCTAGGCTGGGTGCTGGCCATGGTGGCTGTCTGCCTGAAGCGGCTTGGCGCGACTCTCAGCGGCCAGCTTGCAGGCATGTTCTTCCTTGCTACCTCATTTGCGCTATTCAACCTGCTCCCCGGTCGGATCGACCATCACGGCCTCGGGCTCGCCCTGACGCTCACAGGGTTCGCCGCCCTTCTGTCACCCATACGCAATGCGCGGTCCGCTTTTATCGGGGGGGCCTGCGTCCCGGTGATGCTGAGCGTTGCTATCGAGAATTTGCCCGCAGCCGCCTTTCTGATCGCGGGCTTCTCCGTAGCCTGGATCGTGCGCGGCGGCAAAGAAGTGGGGCGTTTGCGGATCTTCGGCGCGACGCTCGTGGTTGCAGCGCTTCTTACATACGTCTTCGATGCGCCAGGCGCCCAGGGCGTGCGCGCCGTTTGCGACGCCTATGGCCAGTCACATTTCGTCGCTCTTCTGGTCGGCGGGGCCGGGCTTTTTGTGATCGCGACTGCCGCTCCGTCTGTAGAAACATGGCGCCTGCGCCTTGCCCTGATAACCGTAGCTGGCGCCGTCGCGCTCGCGACATTCATCGTCATCAATCCCTCCTGCCTCGGCAATCCGTATGCAGGCGTCCTTGATGATGTGCGCACTGGCTGGCTGTCAGGCGTCGGGGAGGCCCGCAATGTAGCTGCGGTGTTTGCCGACGATCCAACTCAGGCTGTGTTCTATTTCGGGTTTGGGCTCGCTGGCGTCATCGCTGCGCTTATCTGCCTGATGCGATCGCCAGATGGACTGCGTCTGGTTCGTAGCTTCCTGCTTGCCTTCTGTGTTCTCGGGTTCGCAGTTTCGCTCTGGCAACTGCGCGCAGCGATGATGTCCCATGTCTTTGCGGCCATTGCGGGCGGTTTGCTGACAGGCTTTGTCTTCCATCACTGGAGGGAAAATCGCGGCGGACATGCGGCGCTTGTCCTTGTGCTGGTTGTCCTGCTCGCCTCACCTGCCGGATGGCGCCTGCCGGGCCTTCTCCTGCCCGAGACGAAAGATAAAACCCACACAGCCGACTATGACTGCACCTCTACTGCCGCGCTTGCGCAGGTCGCCGCCGCACCAAGCATGGTTGTGTTTACGCCGATCGATCTTGGTGCGCCGCTGATCTACCACACCCCCCATTATGCAATGGCGGCCCCTTACCATCGCAATGTTCATGCGCTGGCGCGGACGCTGAACATCTATACCGGTCCGGTGTCGCGTGCCCGTGAAAAGATGTCCCGCTCAGGCGCAACCCACCTTCTCTATTGCCCCGGCCTGAATGAAATGGCCGCCTATGCCGAACGCGCGCCGAACGGTTTTGCAGCCGCGCTGGAAAGCGGCAACCTGCCAAACTGGCTGGTCCCGACAACATCCGAAGATAACAGAACCGGCGACCCTGTCCTTTACAGCATCGTCTTCGACCGCAATTGACGCAGCGGAGGCTTTGCGGCAACGGAGGGCATGTCAAAACTCGATACGCCCGAAAAAGTCGTCGATGCGCTTGAGGCCGCCTATTCGAACGCCGTCAACGCGCTCACCTCCAGCCTTGAAACCTATCTGAATGAAGGCAAGGCGCCTTCTGTAGAGACGCGCACCGCGCGAACCTTCTGCTACCCCGCGCTGATCATACGCTATGATCCTGAAGGTCCGCCGCCGCCAATTTCGCGCGCATTCGGCAAGATGTCGGAACCCGGCACCTATATGTCGACCATTACCCGGCCGGACTATTATCGCCCTTACCTGCTTGAGCAGCTTCGCCCCCTGATGCGGGACTATCCGGTCGAGGTTGAGGTCAAGCCATCCGGCTCTGAAATCCCTTATGCCTATGTCTGGGACCAGGCCGAAGCGCAGGGGCTTGATGAGGTAAACCCTGCGGAACTGGCACGCTGGTTCCCGTCGCCGACCCTGTCTGCAATCGGCGACGAAGTGGCGGATGGCGAGCTTTACGAACCCGGCTCGACCCGCCCGCTTGCGCTGTTTGATGGTCCGCGTACCGATTATTCGCTGAAGCGCCTCGCGCACTATACCGGGACGCCGGTCGAGCACATGCAGCGCTATGTGCTGTTCACCAACTATCACCGTTATGTCGACGCCTTCTGTGACTGGGGTGTCCAGCAGCTGGAACAGGGCTCGCGTTATACCGGCCTGTCTGTCGCCGGCGGCCTTATCGTCGACGGCAAGACGCCAGACGCAAAGTCGGCCATCGATGCCGCGCCATGGCGCCGCTTCCAGATGCCAGCCTATCACCTGATGGCAGAGGACCGGACCGGCATCACATTGGTCAATATTGGTGTTGGCCCGTCCAATGCGAAGACGATCACCGATCACCTGGCTGTGCTTCGTCCCGAATGCTGGCTGATGGTCGGCCATTGCGGCGGCCTGCGTCACAGCCAGCAGATCGGCGACTATGTGCTGGCCCACGCTTACTTGCGTGATGACCATGTCCTCGACGGCGTCCTGCCACCAGACATCCCGATTCCGCCGATTGCCGAAGTGCAGATCGCCTTGCAGCAGGCGGCTGCGGACGTAACGGGCGAACAGGGCGACGCGCTGAAGAAGCGGCTTCGTACAGGCACTGTGGTGACGACCGATGACCGCAACTGGGAGCTTCGCTTCACAGAGACGGCCCGCCGGTTCAACCAGTCCCGCGCCATCGGCATCGATATGGAAAGTGCAACGATCGCCGCAAATGGCTACCGGCTACGGGTACCTTATGGCGTCCTGCTCTGCGTGTCGGACAAACCGCTGCATGGCGAAATCAAGCTGCCCGGGGCAGCGAACCGCTTCTATGAGCGCGCCATCGGCGAGCATATTCGCATCGGTATCGAAACGCTGGAGCGGCTCGCCCGCGATGGCGGGGCCGCGCTGCATTCTCGCAAGCTACGTGCCTTCGACGAGCCGCCTTTCCGCTAGGACGCGGGTGGACGCCTGCTGGCGTTCAGCCTAGCTCTCCCTGCAGAATTGATGGCAAGAGGCAGTTGATATGGACGACCGGATTAAGCCGCTCGAAGGCGTGCGGAATTTTCGTGACTTTGGTGGATATGAAGGCGTCGATGGCGCTCGTATCAAATCCGGCAAACTCTACCGGTCGGGCCATTTCGGTGAAGCCTCCGACAATGACCTGACCGCGATTGAGCTGTTCAACATCACGCTGCAGGCAGACCTCCGCCGTCCGGACGAGCGCGAGCGCCATGGCGACAAGTGGCCAGTCAAAGGTGTGCATCGTCTGTACTCGGACCTTGGCCGCGAGACAGATGCGCCGCACGTCAATTTCCTGCGGCAGGTCGCCATCGATGCCGACAGCTCACGCGGCTGGATGCGCGATTATTATGTCAACGCACCCTACCGGCCCGCCCTGGTGGAAACCTATACGGCCTGGTTCGATCGCCTCGCGAATATGGACGATGATACCGCAGCGCTCGTGAACTGCGCGGCTGGTAAGGACCGTACAGGCATTCTCTGTGCCCTCACCCATCACGCCCTCGGTGTCTCAATGGATAATATCTTCATCGACTATAAGCTCACCAAT
>Ga0208965_1001370_pt1 | contig 10692 bp, 9 predicted proteins | sample AOAMet1_07_M0_10_2_FD_188230 | JGI IMG/M metagenome (GOLD analysis project Ga0208965, IMG submission 188230) | Ammonia-oxidizing marine microbial communities from Monterey Bay, California, USA - CAN11_07_M0_10 (SPAdes) | ecosystem: Environmental > Aquatic > Marine > Intertidal zone | place...
GCGCCGCTACAACAACATCTTCAGCTGCGCTGGCTTCGCCAAAGGGGCGCATTTTGGGCCGGAGTGAGCGCTTCACCGCTGTCACCAGACGCAGGGTTTTCCCACTATGCTCGTTTTCGTTTTGATTGTAGGGGGGCAAGCTGGGGCGTTGTAGCTTGGCGGTGGAGGGCGCACGATCAAAGCCCATATCCAGAAGCTGTGCGACCCGTTTGTTGCGCGCCGCTGTGGAGGATCCACCAAACATTGTGGCGACAATGCGCTCCCCGCCGCGCTCGGCGGAGGCAACCAAATTGAAGCCCGCGGCGCGGGTGTAACCGGTCTTGATTCCGTCGGCACCCCTATAGGCCGCGAGAAAGCGACGGTTGGTATTGTTCACCTTGCGAACCTTCGCATCGGCACTGCGCCGCGAGAATAGGTTATAATATTGCGGGTAATCATAAATCATATGACGGCCCAAAATGGACATATCGCGGGCCGTAGAGAGATGGCCAGATCGTGTGAGACCATGGGCATTTTTAAACGTTGTGCGCGACATGCCCATGGCGCGGGCGGTGCGGGTCATACGTTTGGCAAATGCCGCCTCTGTGCCTGAAATGGCCTCACCAATTGCGGTGGCTGCGTCATTGGCCGATTTTATGGCCGCAGCGCGAATGAGATAGCGCAGTTTGATTTTCTGGCCGCGTTTGAGCCAGAGTTTTGAGGGCGGCTCGGCCGCAGCATTGCGCGACACGGTCACATAGCTGTCCAGTGAGATTTCGTTTTTCTCAATGGCCTGAAACGCGACATAGAGCGTCATCATTTTGGTTAAGGAGGCCGGATGTAGGCGGGTATCTGCATTACGGGAATGGTAAATTTTACCATTGCGCGCATCCATAACCACCGCAGCATAGGGCGCGGCCTGCAGCGCCACGGAAGGAAAAAAGGACATCGCAAAAAAGGCTACGATGATATAGGATATGAGCGGGTGTTTCACGCCTGCTGCCTCACTTTTTATGCGCCGGGATTTTTCCCGTGCTTTGCTCGTCGACAGTCTAGCACAAACGAATCAGTGAAAGAATAGCTAAAATGAGACTATTTTAAGGACTGAAGATCGCCTATTTACGCGAATTTATACTTTCCCTACTAGATATTGTGTGCTGCGCAGAGCTTGCCTTGAAATCGTCATATTTCCGACAAGAGTGCGCTGACCTTGTTAAACGAGGAAGCTTTAAAAAACCTTGGGCCGTCAGGCGGCGTGCTTGCTTTTTCCATCTCCCACTCATAGCGCCCCGGAATATGGATCGCGGCGGCACCGGCCGCAAGCGCCGGTAGAATGTCAGATTTTATGGAATTGCCGATCATGGCGGTTGCAGGCAGCTGCGCTCCAAAAATTCTTTGATAGGTTGTGGTTTGTTTTTCACTGACGATATGGACTTCGTCAAATAGATCTGCCAAGCCAGATTGCGCCAATTTTTGCTCCTGATGCAAAAGATCGCCCTTGGTCACGAGCACCAGCGCATAATCTTCTGCCAGTTTTGGCAGGCATTCGGCCACGCCCGGCAAGAGATGAATGGGATGGTTCAACATATCGCGCCCCATCACCAATATGTCGTGGATCACATGGGCAGGCACCTGGCCTTTGGACACGTCAATCGCCGTTTCCACCATGGATAGCAAAAACCCCTTTATCCCATAGCCATAGCGTCCCAAGTTGCGTCGCTCGGCGGTCAATAGCTCTTCGTGTAGAGGGTCGGGCGGCATATAGGCGCTTAGCATGTCCGCAAAGCGGTCCTGGGTGAGGCGAAAGAACTCTTCGTTCTGCCACAGCGTGTCGTCGGCATCGAGGCCCAAAATTTTGATACTGCTCGGCAAGCTGGCCCTTTCCATTAACGTCTATAGTTTTATATAGGGGTTTAGACAGAAATTTTGCAAATCGGTGATCAGGGGGTGAACATTGTGACGGCACATTGGACCATGGCAGCAGACACTCCCGAAGATGAGGGCGATTTCGGTGTGGCCTTGGACAGTCGCCCGAAAACTAAACGCCCGCCGCTGTATAAGGTTCTCATCCTCAATGATGATTATACGCCTATGGAATTTGTAATCATGGTTTTGGAGCGTTTTTTTGGCCTGACTCACCAAGAAAGTTTTGAACTCATGCTTACAGTGCACAAAAAAGGCCTGGCAGTGGTTGGGGTGTATAGCCGTGAGATCGCAGAAACCAAAGTGGCGCAGGTTCTGGACATGGCGCAGCGCCATGAACACCCCCTTCAATGCACCATGGAAAAAGAATAGCCCGTGGCGCGTCTTTCCCTTGCGTTTGACACAGGGCTCGCGCGCAGCGATGGGCCGGTTGCTCTATTGCATCCGCCGGTGGGATTCGATTCTGCCGGGCTTTCGGCCCCTTTGATCATTCAGCCGCATGTTGCGCTCAATGCTGCTTGGCGGAATCAAGGGTTTGCCTGTGATGTCGCCCTACCAGATCAGCGGTTTGCGCTCGCGGTGGTCTGTTGCACACGTTCCAAGCAACAGACCGCAGATCTTATTGCACAGGCCGCTGCTTACGCTGATATTGTGGTTGTGGACGGGCAAAAAACAGATGGGATAGACAGCCACTTCAAGACGCTGCGCAAGTTGACCAACGTTCAAGGCACGATCACCAAGGCTCATGGGCGCCTTTTTTGGTTTGCTGGAACGCCATTGCCAAGCCTGCGTGCGGTGGATCAGAATTTTGGCGAATTCGTCACGCAATCGGGGGTGTTTTCTGCTGGGGCGGTCGATCCTGCATCGGCCTTGTTGGCGGAGGCTTTGCCAGAGCATTTGGCGGGCGATGTGCTCGATCTTGGTGCGGGTTGGGGCTATTTGTCAGCGCAGATTGTAAAGCGAAGCGCGGTCACACGGCTTGATATGGTTGAAGCCGATCACTTTGCTTTGGACTGTGCCAAACGCAATGTCAGTGATCCGCGTACTGAGTTTCACTGGGCGGATGCGCGTGACTGGAACGGTGTTTACGACGCGGTGGTGATGAACCCGCCGTTTCACACCGGGCGAGAGGGCGATCCTGAATTGGGCCGCGCGTTTATTACCGCAGCTCGGCGTTGTTTGCGGCCAAAGGGGACAGTCTATATGGTCGCCAATCGTCATCTTCCATATGAAACGACACTAGAACAGTGCTTTGCGAAGGTTCTGGAGCTTCCGGGCAACGGTCGATTTAAGCTGTTCCAGGCATCTCGCCCAAAGCGGAAATAACCGCTAGACTGCTTAAGATTCGCAACCTCTGGAGCGCCCATGTCTTTTTCAGTCACTGGTAAAACGGCCATCGTCACTGGCGCTGCTAATGGTGTGGGCTTGGCGATCGCAAGGCATTTGGCCGATGCGGGCGCAAATGTCATGTTTGCCGATAAAGATGAGGCACGTTTGCGCGCTGAAGTAGGCGATATGGCCGATGAGGCCAGCAATATCCGCTATTTTGCTGGAGATCTGCGGGAGAAATTGACCATTGCCAATTTGCTTTCGGCCACTTTGGATGCGTTCGATCAAGTTGATATTTTGGTCAATGGGGCGCGGCAAATCTTGCGCACGGCACCTCTGGAGCAAGAGGATGAAACTATAGAAACCATGCTGGACCAAAATCTTATGGCGGGATTTAAACTCTCGCAATTGGTGGCCCGGCGGATGATCAAACAGGGGAAGGACAGCGCGCGTCCCTGTGTCGGCACAATCATCAATCTCTCGTCTATCGCGGCTCAAAGAACGCAATCGGACTTGATGGGATTTTCAGTCAGCTGCGCCGCGCTTGACCAAATGACCCGATGCCTCGCGGTGAGCCTGGCACCAGAGCGCGTGCGCGTGAATGCAGTGGCTTTTGGATCTGTAATGTCGGCATCCTTGCAAGATCATCTCCGCGAACATCCCGATCACCGGGAAGCTATTTTAGTGGCGACGCCGCAAGGGCGCATTGCGGGTCCGACGGAAGTCGCGGAAGCTGTCCAATTTTTAGCCTCAGACAGCTCGTCATTTGTCACGGGTGAAATATTAACCGTAGATGGAGGCCGCAGCCTGGTTGACGCGGTGAACACATCGCTGCATTGATTTGAGCCATGACAGAGACATTTGATTCCGAAAAAGCCGCTGCAAGCGCATGGTTCCGCCAACTGCGTGACGATATTGTTGCCCGATTTGAAGCGATAGAAGCGCAGCATGAGATAGATGCGCCCTGCGGTACATTTACCGTCACCCCAACGCAGCGCACGGCGGAAGATGGCTCAGATGCCGGTGGTGGTTTGATGAGTGTGATGCGCGGTGGCCGGGTGTTTGAGAAAGTAGGGGTTAATGTCTCTACAGTTTTCGGCACTTTGGGCGCGCGGGCGCAGGAGGCCATGGCCGCGCGCAAAGGGATCCCCGGCATGCGCGATGATCCAAGATTTTGGGCAGCGGGAATTTCGCTTGTGGCGCATATGCAAAATCCGCATTGCCCGGCCGTCCATATGAATACTCGTATGTTTTGGACGCCGCATGCCTGGTGGTTTGGCGGTGGGTCTGATCTCAATCCCTGTATTGAATATGCGCAAGACACTGCGCAGTTTCATGGGGTTTTAGAGTCCTATTGCGCAGCGCATGGGGCAGATATCTATCCGCGCTACAAAGCTTGGGCGGATGAATATTTCTATATTCCCCACCGCAAGCGCGCGCGCGGCGTGGGTGGTATTTTCTATGATGACCACTGCACGGGCGATTGGGAGAAAGACTTTGGGCTGACGCAAGATGTCGGACGGGCATTTTTACCCGCCTATGCCCCATTGGTCGAAGCGCGGCTCAATCAGCCATGGGGCGCGGCAGAGCGCGACGCGCAATTGGTCCATCGTGGTTTATATGCCGAGTATAATTTGCTCTATGACCGCGGTACGAAATTCGGTCTCGAAACGGGCCACGATCCAGATGCTGTTTTGATGAGCTTGCCGCCTTTGGCAAAATGGTTTTAACCCTCTTTGGCCGGCTGATCTTCGGGGTGGTCAGGTGACTTTGACTGATCTCGGTAATGTTTTGTTAAGAATGCGAGCGAAATCGCTGCAAGAGTGGGTGAAAACCGCCCGCGAAAATTAATCTGAATTAACAAATATTTAAATTAACATTAACGTAACAGACAATTTAGATCTGGTGGGCGTGGTGTCACGAACTCCTTTAATAAATTGTTATAAATCTATTAATTTCAGATAGTTTCGATCTGGGCAAAGACGTAGTGCCCAATAATGCGACTTTTACTTAAAAAATACATTAAATTCAATTGAATGTCTCTGTACACATTAACAGAACTTTAGGATCTGCCGACGTCATCTAGCGCAACGGAATTTAAGACAGTTTACCGCAATATGATTGGATTGATCGATGAATAAGAAAACCCTCACATTGGCCACGGCATTTGTTTTTGCGCATTTTGCATTTGTGGCCCCTTTCGTACCTTTGAAGAATATTTTGCCCGCAGGATTTGGGGCTCTGTCTATGACTTCAATGACCCTTGTGCTGCTCCTGGTGGGCCGTTGGCGCATTGTAGATCGGATATTGGGCGGATCTGACAAAGCATATGCATCGCACCGCTGGCTCGGTTTTTTTGTGATCGGCGGCAGTCTGGCGCATTGGGCATTGGCCTCGCCGGTCGGACTGGGCATTTTGCTGGAGTTGGCAGGACGCGGCAGCATCGCAGGTCTAATTGCGATCATTGGACTGAGTGTTGTGACACGTGTGGCCATGTTGCGGGTGATCCCGTATCACATCTGGAAAGCAAGCCATACGTTGATGGGGCCCTTATTCCTCTTGTCGGCTTTTCATACCTTTTTTGTAGCCAGCCCTTTAGCCGTGGGCGCTGCCCCTTGGGCATTGATGGCGGGTGTTTCGATTGTGGGTGTATTCGCATGGTGCCAGACGTTGCTGCGTAAATTGGTTCCAGAACGTTTGGTTGAGGTTGAGCGCGTCATCCCATTTGACGGCGGTGTGGATGTCACATTCCGCTCGAAAAAACCGATGCCGAAGTTTCAACATGGACAATTCGTGATGCTTTCTCACAAGAGCCTGCGTGCCGAAGCCCATCCGTTTACCATTGCTGGCGGAGATGAAATGACCCGGCGTTTTGTCATCCGTGCCGCTGGGGATTGGACCGATAATTTTGTCTCCGCGGTTAAAATTGGTGATCATTTTCGGATTGGTCGCGCAGTGGGACGGTTCTTGCCGCAGATTGACAGCCAGCGAAAAGAACAGTTTTGGGTCGCTGGTGGTGTTGTTATCACGCCGTTTCTTTCTGCCTTTGAGCGTATGCAGCCAGATGTTGGGGGCCGCGTGACTTTAATTTTTGGCATTCTTTCCCGTGAAGCTGCTGGAGCGATCCGAGATGTAGAGCGCCACGCAAGACGCCTGCCGCAGCTCAATTTGATTGTCCTGTCTGATGATCGTAATGAAAGGCTGACACTGCCGCGATTGTTACAGATTATTCGTGATATGAGCGAAGATACGCAGGTTTATCTGTGCGGGCCGCAGGGATTAAAGAACATGATCGGTCGTGCCTGGGCCATGGCTAATATAAGTGGACGGATTTACAGCGAACACTTTGATTTCCGAGGTGCCTATGGGATGGAGCATTTGAATTATATTTTCAGACCGGTCCTAGATGCCGTGCGAAATATCAAGCTGATGCTCACAGGATCTGTGGTTGCGAGCTCTTAATAACGCCAGCCTTTACAGCCGACATGACTGCGCCCGGTGGAAACGCCGGGCTGCGCCGTTACCGCATCTCTTGCTCCGGGTAGACCTTTCCAGGGTTCATCAGATTTTTTGGATCTAAAGCAGTTTTGATGGCCCGCATCATCTCCAAAGCCACAGGATCTTTGCGCCGCGCCATTGAATTGCGTTTTGACAGGCCGATGCCGTGTTCGGCTGAAAAGCTGCCTCGCAACTCAAGGACCACATCCTCAATTGCCTCTGTAATGGGCTCTTTGAACCGGCCGCTCGTATCTGAAGGGTAGAATGTATAATGCAAATTCCCATCGCCCAGGTGCGACAGGTAGAATTCTTGACCCTCTGGATCAATCTTATGGACGCGGGCTGTGATCTGCTTCAAAAACTTTGGCACCGCTTCGAGCGGAACGGCGACATCCGTGTCCACCGCGCCGGGAAAGCCGACGGTGATTTCGGCGGCGGCCTCTCTACGCGCCCACATGCTCCGTCTCTGGGCTTCATTTCGCGCAATGACTGCGTCCTGTGCCTTGTCGCTGGAAATCATAACCATGAGAGCCGTTTCTAAAATTGCTTGCAGTTTCGGCGTGCCACTCTCGTCATGCTGTAAATCAGATACGCGCGTGCTGGCCACTTCCACCAAAATATTCACCTCATGGGCGTCCTCAAAAGGCTCTTCCGCACCAGAAACTCTTTCAATATGCCGCTCGATATACCGCCTTGGCATGAATTCGAAGGCTTCGACCCCGCCTCCGGTTTCACTTTGCAAGCGGTTGAGCAGCGGTAGCGCATCTTCCAATTGGCGCAACCCGACCATTGCTGTGACATAGGCCAAAGGCTTTCGGTGAAGGCGCAAAACCGCAGCTGTGATAATGCCTAAAGTTCCCTCAGCGCCAATGAACATATGCTTGAGATTGAGCCCGGTGTTATCCTTGCGCAGTTCCGACATCAAATTCATCACCTGACCATCGGCCAGAACCACCTCCAAACCAAGGCAGAGATCGCGGGTATTGCCATAGCGCAGCACATTAGAGCCGCCTGCGTTCGTCGATAGGTTACCGCCGATCATCGCCGAGCCACGAGCGCCAAAAACGAGCGGAAAAACTAAATCATGGGCATCGACTGCTTTGTGTATGCTGTCCAACACCGCGCCGCTTTCTACGATGGCGACTTGCGCATTGGGTTTGATTTCCCGAATGGCATTCATCCGATCCAGGCTGATCATAATGGCATCCTGCGCCTTGGTCGCTCCAGTCAGGCCGGTATTGCCCCCGACGGGTACCATAGCGATATTTCGGGAGTAACAGGCGCGGGCAATCGCTTGCACCTCTTGGGTATTGGCCGGGCGGGTCACAGCCAAGGGCTGCCAGTGATAGGCGTCCGTCCAATCGTGGGTCCAAGCCTGCGCATCCTGCCCTGTTACCACATATTTTTCGCCAATATTGGCACGAATTTGATCTAAAAGTTCCATAAGAGATGCTAGGGCAAAAAAATAGGAAATAGCAAGTCAGATAAGTGCTTGACGAGCGCCGTCGCATTGCCTATCTCCGGCTTCCAGAGGCGGTATAGCTCAGTTGGTTAGAGCAGCGGAATCATAATCCGCGTGTCCGGGGTTCAAGTCCCTGTGCCGCTACCAAACTTCTTCAGTAAAACAGAATAAAACAGCTGTGAAAGTGCGATCACACCGAGTTTATGGTGCTTTTATCTTATGACCGTTTGACTTCAATTGTCAAAGTGTGTGTGACCAGGGGTTATTGCTGCTAATCTATTATGGGGTACTGTCAGATTAAACTTGGTTGAAGCGAGCAGGGTGTATTTGTAGAATCCGCAAATGACCAAACACTCTTCATTTTGCTACTTTAAACCTGACCTGGGGTTCCTTAACCATCTTGCCTAGGCCCGTGGACCGGGCGATCTTATTCGAACTGGCAATGGCACTTGGACGAGGTCTTCGTAAAGATAAATGGAGAGACACATTACCTCTGGCGAGCCGTTGATCACGAAGGTGAGGTACTAGAAAGTTATGTTGCCAAGCACCGAGACCGCAAAGCGGCATTGAAATTTCTCAGAAAAGCAATGAAGCGCTACGGCGGGCCAGAAGTAGTTGTGACGGACAAACTACGTTCCTATGGCGCTGCAATGAAAGTTGTTGGCAACGCGGATCGGCAGGAAACGGATCGCTGGGTAAATAATCGGGCTGAGAATTCCCACTTGCCGCTTCGACGACGAGAACGCGCTATGCTCCGCTTCCGACAGATGCGATGTCTGCAAAAATTCGCTGCCGTCCACTCTTCAGTCCACAACCATTTCAATCAGGAGCGCCACTTCTACTCACGAGACAATTTCAAGTTCAATCGAACCGCCGCTCTTACTGAGTGGCGCCAACTATTGAGCGCATAGATTCAGGCTGTACTAGCAATCTGATGCGAGTTCTCATTCGTCTGACAGCACCCACTTACAGTGTTGTGCCAGACGTGCTCCTAAAAGCTCTCGAACTGGTTGAATAGTGTAAGCTGTCAGAAAGAGGGTTGATAGCTGTTCTGAACGCTTAGGCATTCTCTATTGCTTGAGGTAGCCTAGCTATTGAACCTTTTGGCTTCTCTATATGTTCTAATACACAGCTTCGGCATCCCAAGTGATTGGCGTTGTTGTTGGTCCACGAAATGCCCAACCACCAATTACTGTCGACCCGTCCATGCGTAAATTTGGAAGTGTGTCGAACAATCGCGGTAATACAACTTCCGAGATCAAACATCGCGACGCCCATGCGCCTGCGCAAAAATGCGGACCAGCCCCAAAAGCTATGGATGCGGATGCATCTTGTGTCACATCGAAATAATCTGGACGGTCGAAGTTTGCTTCATCGCGGTTTCCAGAACCGAACATCAAGAAAATACGATCGCCTGTGTTCAATGTCACACCATGCAATTCATAGTCCCGTGCCATCTGCCGAGGGCTCATCCCGATCGGAGATTGCCAGCGCGTATATTCCTCAAATGCCTGCATCCATGTCGCTTCGCCAGAGAGCACCAGAGCCAACTGATCTGGATGTGAGAGCAACGCCCAGACTATACCTGCAATCACATCGCGCGGTTCATTTTGGCCACCGGAGATGGCAAGTTTGATATTAGCCTTGATCTGTTCCATCGACAATCCAGCCGCAAGCTGTACTGATAAGAGTGATGTATCAGGGTACTTGCGTAAAACCTCAGCCATCTCGTCAATATGCCAGTCTATAGACGCGGTACAGTCATGACACCGCGCTTCGATCTGTTTATCACCAGCGTAGTTTGCACAGCCATCGATCATACCCTGACTGGTTCGGTCAATTTCCTGCCAAGTCATATTTCGCAGCCCCGTCATCACCCGAAGAGCATCCCCACAAATTTGCCTAGCGATACCCACTAAATCTCCGCGCCCCTCTGGTTTGACATTTTCCAAAATAGAATCTGTGAACCTTTCAAATTCCGTCTTCCAGACATTTTTCACAGTCTTAGGAGAAACAGCAGGGAAGATGCTCTTTCGCTCTGCCATATGGTCTGGACCATCCTTGCGCATCATGTTTTGGCCCATTAACTGAACCATAAGCCCATCGGGTTGGTATGATGAAAAATATGCGATCTTCTTTTCAACATTAAAAATATCGTTGCGGCGCGTGATCAAAGTAGCCCCAAGCTGAGGTACAAAAGCGATTGGGGCAATTTGACGGAGCGTCTTGAGGTCTGGATACGGGTCCCGCCAGAAATCGTCTGGGCTAATATTGTAGACTGGGGGTTTCAAATTTTTGGCCTCACGAATCTAAACGACGGACGTTAAGTTTATAGAATAACAGACGTGCAATACTTTTGTAGCATCTGTCATATTGGGCTCTAAGCCGCCATTCGCTGCGCGATCATCTTACGACTGCTATTCGGACTAAGCGGTCTTTTTTAATACAATAATAAATGACCGCTTTTTGTGGATCAACGCTCCAAGATGCACTGCGATGAA
>Ga0208965_1001382_pt1 | contig 10642 bp, 8 predicted proteins | sample AOAMet1_07_M0_10_2_FD_188230 | JGI IMG/M metagenome (GOLD analysis project Ga0208965, IMG submission 188230) | Ammonia-oxidizing marine microbial communities from Monterey Bay, California, USA - CAN11_07_M0_10 (SPAdes) | ecosystem: Environmental > Aquatic > Marine > Intertidal zone | place...
CGTGGCCTCAGGGCGATCGACTCATAATCTAATAATTTATTGGAATCGCCCGTCGAAGTAGATTAACCCGTGACTTGGCGTGTCACCGATTTTGCAGAAGAAGTGAAACGTCTGCCGAGAACTTAGGCGGTGGTTTAAGTAAAGAATTCGATTAAAGACCGGTCCAGCATTTTAAGCTCAACCAGACCTAGTAAGACCAGCAACGCCAGCAATAGGATGATTAGAACTGCGCCGACAAAAATGCCGATCGCAAGTCCATGTTGATAGTCGAGCTCCGGTTGGGGTATGTGTTTGAACGGTTCGGTGGAGCGATTCCATCGGGAAGCATTTGGTTTTTTGCGATTGCGCTTCCGCTCTGGTTTTTTTTCCCATTTTGGAGATTTGGATCGCTGTTGTTTTTTGCCCGTTGTATGTCTGGTGGATCCATTTGTACTGCGCTGTTTAAAACCGGGACGCGGACCCGGTTGGCGATTGGCTCGGTTGCCCGAGCTTGTCTTGCGCTTTGGATTGGAGTAGGTCTTGCGATAGGTTGAATGAGAATTTTGACTGGAACTTTTTCGTTTGGCTTTCTCTTCCGCTCTTTTTTTCCGTCTTTCAATTCTCTTTAGCTTCGCATCGTACCGGGCACGTTCGACTGGGTTGGTTAAGACCCCCAGGGCTGCATTGAGTTGTCGAGATCGCTTCGCGGCTTTCCGCTGGTTGGGATGCAGATCTGGGTGATATTTCCGCAATACATTCCGATAGGCCCGCCGAATTTCCGGTTCTTTGGCATCATCGCTGATCTCCAGTATTTCGTAATATGACTTAGCCATGTTGCTACTGAACGTTGAAAGTGCTGGAAGTCACGGATGCCACGTGTGTCAGTTCCGAGCTGACCACAAGGAGATCATCAATAAAAAAACGCGTGCGTGGGAAATTTAAAACGTCAGTCTAACTAGGCGTGGAACTTAGGGTAACGATCCTCGGATTAAATCTTAAAAAATATAATTTAGATAAACCAGCATTACCTTGGTTACGTCTTTTGGGAATAAAAAAGTCAGCAGAGCAATTTATTTTAATTTCATCTTGCTGGCTTTTGCCCGTACAGTTCGACGGTCGAGCCCGAGTACTTCGGCGGCTTTTTCGTAACTGCCATATTTTCGGTAGGCTTTTGCGCAATATTCGGATAGCAGTTCATCGGATGTTAGTGTCACCTCTTCGATAGCTTTTGAAAAATTGCTTGTTAGTGATTTTGCCGGAGGCGTGTAGTGGTTGTGGATGATTATGTTTCGAACGCATTGCTCAAGTTCACGCATATTTCCGGGCCACTGGTAATTGTTCAGTTCAGAAGATTCAAACCATTTGATAACTGAGTCTCGGATTTCCTCGTGGTCACCGGGAGCGATGCGGCGACAAATGAAATCGACCAAAAATCTAAATTCCGAAGGGCGGTCGACAAGTTGTTCGACCAGTGTGGGAGTGGAAATAACGTCAGAGCAAAGTCGGTAGTAGAAGTCCTCCCGGAAAGTTCCTTCTTCTATTTTCTGGGCGAGGTTTCGGTGGGTCGCACCAATAAACTTTCCTTTGAACTCAAGCGTCTTATTATCACCTATTCTTTGAAATTGACGTTGTTGAAGAACGCGTAGGAGTTTTACCTGAATGCTTACATCGAGTTCACCAATTTCATCTAAGAATACGGTTCCATATCTGCCAGCCGATTCGAGCCAGCCAGCTCGTGAGGCAATAGCGCCAGTGAAGGAGCCCTTTTCATGCCCAAATAATTCTGACTCGATAAGGGTCGGTGAAAATGCAGAAAGATTGAGTGGAAAGAAACGTTCTGATTCAGCATCAGTGAACTGTCTTTTGTTTTTATCGAAAGGGACATATTGCGAGAGGCCAACAGCACGGGCGACTAATTCTTTACCGGTGCCGGTGTTACCTACCACCAACGTGGTAACTTCATTCATAGAGCTATACAGAGTTCGTCGACTGCGTCGCATGTCATGGGTAAAAATGGATTCCCAAATGTTGGCTCGCAACTTGCAAATAGGCCATGACCGTCCAATGACGCAGTGAAAAATATTTAAAAATGCGCGTTTAACTTGATAAAGACAAGCATAAATATGTTCTGGTTGGTTGTGACTTGGAATTGTGCGGTCGCTGAGTTTCATCCAGTAATCGACCGATTTTAAGAACCTCTCCCAAGCCGATGTTTCATCCTTCGGGCTGTGAGTTTGGTTACCACGTTTTGCGAAATGTTCGTAGTAGAGGACGTACCAAACTAAGTCGGAATAGAGAAGTAGCTCCTCGTCAGATGCCTGCGCTGGTGTAAGTAACTTCGCTCTGATTTCTTCAGCCAGCGAGAGTACTTTTTGAGTGAGCTTGACGACGTTGGGGCGATCCAATTCATCGTTAAGCGACCACGACCAAAAAGAGCGGGTGTTTGGGTCGAACTGATCTCCCAAAGCCAGCTTTTCCAGTTCCACGCGCTTGGGCAGAAATGGATTGGCGAAAGAGATTTTGGAAATCGTTTCGGCGAGCGGCCTTGTGGTATCAGTAAAAAGCATCTGGGACTCCCGCTGGGCATTTCACGTACATTGCGATGTTCCCCAATTGTACATCATGTTGGTTGGTTTTCTGGCTTTGCTCCCCCAGTGATTCGTAAGTCGCTTGGTGGCAGTGGTTTATGTTTTTTTCGTTGGTTGGCATGCCGATTGCTTTTGATATTTTCAGATAATCAATGCTCATTTTGAGCGTCCAAATTACTGGAGAGTCCAATGCAAGTTTTCAAAGAACAGAGGTTTACCGACGAAGAAGGGCATCGCAATCGAGGCCGCCTTCGAGGTTATTGGCTACCTGCCATGCTGGTGGCGCTCGTGCTTGGGGTAATGCCCTCGGGCCTGGCTAGTGCGTCGGGGTTGTTGGTAGCCAAGGGTGGTTTCGGAGGGCGATTGCTGATTAAAGAGCAAATTATCAACGTCACCATTAACAATGGAATTGCCGTTACTGAAGTGAACCAGGTGTTCCTCAATACGGAGAGCAGAATTGTTGAGGCACTTTACACATTTCCTGTTCCGGTGAATGCCAGCGTGAGTAACTTCAGCATGATCATTAATGGTAAGGAAATGATCGGTGAGGTTGTTGAGAAAAAACGAGCTCGACAGATTTACCAAAGTTACAAGAGAACGAAAAAGGATCCCGGGCTACTGGAGCAGGTGGATTATAAGACTTTCGAGATGAGGGTGTTCCCAATCCAACCGCATGCCGAGCAGCACATCAAAGTGGTTTATTACCAGCCGTTGGATGTTGATCATGATTGGTCAACTTATGTTTTTCCACTAGCAACATCAACGAAGGCTGAAAACGAAAAAACGACTGGAAAATTTGCCTTGACGCTTGATATTAAGAGTGAAATTCCAGTGAAAAAAATCACCAGTCATTCACATCCCAATGAGTTCGTGGTTGTTAATCATTCAAGTGATTACGCACAGGCCAGCATGGAAGTCAACGAAGGTGATTTGAGCCGAGACATCGTGATCGCCTTCCAATCCAAGCGAGCCAAAACTGGTATCGATTTGATTACTTCGAAGCACGAAGGAGAAGATGGCTACTTTTTGATGTCGCTCACTGCCGGGGAGGAGTTAGAAAATACGGCTGGTGGCATGGATTATGTATTTGTAGTCGATATCTCGGGAAGTATGAGAAATGATGGAAAGCTAATGCTCTCTCAAGGGGCGGTTGAGGCATTTGTTAATTCTCTTGGTGAAGAAGACAGATTTGATGTCATGGTTTTCAATAATGCCCCCAAGATGCTGTTCAGCAAATTAACAGAGGTGGATGTTGAAGCAAAGGAAAAGTTGACGAAGTTTCTTGGTGAGCAGTATGCAAAAGGTGGCACAGCTCTCCGTCCGGCGATGAACGCAGCCTATCGATACAAGCAACCGGATCGAGAGTTAAATGTGGTGGTTTTGTCAGATGGGATGACCGAAGCTGGTGGCCAGAAAGAGTTGCTTGCGTTGATTTCAGACGCTCCAGCAAGTTCTAAGGTCTTTTGCGTTGGGATTGGAAATGAAGTGAACCGACCGTTGTTGACCCAGTTGGCACGGGATGCAGGTGGTTTAGCAACTTTCATTTCGCATGAAGATGATTTCATTCGGCAGGCAGATGCTTTCCGTCGAAAATTAGTACATCCAGTAGCGACAGACCTCGTCTTGGCAATTGATGGTGTGCCAGTTTACGACACGCTGCCAGGGGCACTTCCCAATCTTTACCATGGAAAGCCAATTCGGATGATTGGGCGATATAAAGATTTTGGTCAGGGTAACGTCACATTAAAAGGAACTGTGATGGGGCGTCCGTTTGAACAAAGTGTCAGTTTTGACTTTCCAAAGCTCAACGCTGACAACCCGCAAATTGATCGAATGTGGGCCTGGTACCGGGTTCAGGGATTGATGGACGAGATGCGTAAAAATGGAAATTCTTCTGACCTTGTTAATAAGATTGTCGATTTGTGCGAAGGCTATTCAATCGTAAGCGAGTACGCCTCCTTTATCGTTTTGGAAAATGACAAAGAGTACAAGCGATGGAAAATTGATCGCCGCAATGCGACGAGGATCCAGCGAGACCGGGCAGCACGGGGAAAACTGAATGATACGCTCAAGGAATTGCGTGAAAATTCGATGGCTAATTTGGGACCGATTGAAAGCGATCCAAAAGCTAAAGAAGTTGCAAAAAAGGTAAGCAAGCCGGCGGCACCTAAAAAGCGAGTTGCTAACAAAACTCCTCAGCGAGGGCAGGATTTGAATTTTGGGACTCAGCCAGTTTCAACCTCTCCCAGAAGGTCAAGCACGAGATCCACACCGCCGGTAAAGAGCTCACCTTGGCAATCGACTAGCAAACGCCCGACTAGCAATCGCACGACTAGCAGCAGCAGCGGAGGCGGAGGCGGAGGTGGTTTTGGAGGAGGAGCAATTGATCCGATTACAGGTTTAATTGCTGCAGGGATGGCGGGGGTTGCAGCCGCTCGCAGGAAACGAAAAGGAGCCTTGGACAAAGAGGCCGATGTTTCTTAAGGCAAGGTTGTAAGTGATTGGATTCCAGGCCGCCGCTTTTTCGCCTTCGGGCGAGAGAGCGGCCGGGGCCTTTGGAGTCAGTAGAGTTTGCGATTGATAGGCTGCATCCATTTTTAAAATCGAGAAAGCTATGTACCAGTTGATTAAAGAAGTCCCGATCACTTTATCCGTTGCGGTCGCCGCGGTGGTGGTTTTTTTGGTTCCGGGTCTTGGGGATTTGCTTGATTTTCAAACGAACGCACCCGTTTTGCATCAATTGCTTCAGCTGTTTACCTGTCACACAGCGCATTGGTCGTTTGATCATCTTGTTTGGGATCTTCTGATGTTTGTCACGATGGGTGTTATTTGTGAACGTAAAAATTCGGCTCAATTCGCTATCGTGTTAACATTGTCGGCAATCGCGATACCTTTATTCGTTTCTTGTTTTTCGCTGGATGTAAGTTCTTATCGAGGCTTGAGTGGATTGGATACCGCTCTGTTTGGTTTGGCCGTTCTGTATTTGGTAAGAAGTTCGCTTCAGGAGCAGAACTGGCCGGGTGTTGGAATGTATGGGTTTCTGTTTATTGGAATGATGGGAAAAATAGCCTACGAGTACTGTGTCGGGGGAACATTGTTCGTCAGTAGCGATGGTTTCACCGCAGTCCCGATTGCTCATCTTGTCGGTGCAGTCATCGGTACGGCGATGGGATTATTTGATATGACACGCATGCCACCCGTCTCACTCGCGAGGCGAAACGCATTTCAGCGAACACGAGTAACCGGCTAATCACCGGTGCAGGTTAGGTTGTTGGAATGGTCTGCCGGTTGTGGTCTGCCAACTGTCTAAGCAGATCTTAGAGTTCAGTTGATCGTTCCTACTGACGCGTGAGAATGACCTGGTGTGGGCCTTGCTTTTGTCCATTGAAATCAGCGGTAACAGACAGACTAGTTTTGCCTTGAGGAATCCTAACAAGATGAGTGTGGCCTCTCTTTTGACCGGCGGAGATTTCGATAGTTTGCGATACGTCTCCAATTTGGATGAGAGCTTTGCCCTTAGTCGGTAGTTGATTAAAGATGATTTCGAGTTCGTAAGACATCGGCTTTTCTGCCTCCAGCAGCCAAGAGCCATTGGAATCGCGAGCCCAAGGTTTGCCTTGTGAGTGTCGCCAGTCCTGCCGCGTTAATACCGTTTTAGATTCGTGGTCAGTACCGATAACAATTCGCGGAGGGGCATAGTTATCGGGGCGGGTTGAGCTGACGTCTTTGAACCATGATTCATAGTTTTCTTTTAACCTAGCAAGAACTTTCGGTTTATTGCCTGCGATATTGTTTTGTTGTTGCGGATCCTGTTTGAGATTGTAGAGTTCCAGTTTGACTTCGCCGTCATGTTTTTCTTTTCCAAATCCACTGGGATGTACCAGTTTCCAGGGGCCGTTGTGGAGTGCGAAATGGTGGTAAAGCTGCGGTTTGTCTCCGCGATGAGTTTGGAAAACGAGTGAGCGATTGGGCCATTCTGGACGGTCATTAACAAGCAACGGTAGGAAGCTTCGGCCGTCGACGGGGTGAGTTTTATCGCTTTGGATAGAGCAGGCATCCAGTAGCGTTGGAAGCACATCGATATGAGCACACATCAAATTCGATCGGTGTCCTGATTTAACTTTGGCTGGCCAGTGAAAGAGTAAGGGTGATCTTATACCTCCATCATCGACATGGGTTTTCATTCCTCGCATATTGCCTACAAATCTCATCGAATTCGGCCCGTTGTCATTGAGGTAAATGACAATGGTATTCTCCAGCACGCCAAGAGATTCAAGGTGTTCAATGAGCCGGCCTACATTGACGTCAATGTTAGTAATCATCGCCGCAATCCGTGCTAGTTTATCATTTTCTTTTTCCAGACGTTTTTCATTGAGCTTGTTAATGAGAATGGGCGAAAAATCGACTTGCCGATATTTTTCATAAAGCGCTTCGGGAACATCGTGAAATGGCCCATGGGGAGCGTTGGTCGCGATATAGGTAAAGAAATTTTTCCTTTCGGTTACGCTTTGGTCAATGAATTCCATGGCTGCATCGAAGTAAAGGTCGGTGCAGTATCCTTTCATGGGGGTTTCAATTCCATTCTTAATTAGTGTCGGGTCGGTGTACTTTCCTTCAGCACCAATGGGATCTGAAGGCTGACCGATTCCCCCGCCTCGGTGGACCAAACTGTCCTGAAACCCTTGGTCATTGGCGCGTAGTGGATAGTTGTCGCCGAGATGCCATTTGCCATAGATTCCTGTTCGATATCCAGCGTCTTGGAGGTATTCCGCAAGGGTCTTTTCATCGGAATCCATCATTGCCCGTCCGATGTAGGTGTCGATGCACCGTGTTCGATAGTTGTATCGTCCCGTCATGAGACTTGCCCGCGTCGGAGCGCAGACAGGACTGACGTAAAAATTTGTCAGACACCCACCGTTTTTAAACATGGTGTCGAGCGAAGGAGTTTCAATTAAGGGATTCCCCTGAAAACCGTAATCACCTCCACCCTGGTCGTCACTCATGATGACAATCACGTTAGGGCGTTCGTCTTCTGCCAGCGCCGCGAGAGGAATCGCAAAACCCGTTAATATGCAAAATAATAAAATTCGTAGACTAAAAAAATTAATTGTCGAACGGCTCATAGATCGATGGCATCCTGTTGCGAAGTTTCAAAAGGTTGTATTTTCAGTCTTAGTTAATCACGAATCGGCCATCGCAAATAGGGGATCACAGATCGTGTCGATTCATCTTAAACGATAGTCGGTTGATTCCAAAATTATATATTTAGGAAGTGTTAGGATTCAGCCAGCGACTCCAGTGCTCATCGTGATAGATTCAAGCCCATGGAAATGATAAGTGTTGGCGTACACCGGTTGCTCTTTGATTTGTGCATAAGGCAATCGTTGAAGGAAAATTGGAATTGAGATTTGAATTTCTAACCTTGCCAACGGAGCCCCGAGGCAATAATGGATCCCTCCGCCAAAGCTAACATGAGGATTGGGGTGCCGATCTAATTGAAGCAAATGAGGATTTTGAAAGACTGCCGGATCGCGATTGGCGGCACCAAGAATGAGAGCGATCTCTTGTCCTATTTCAAAATGTTGCCCGCCGATCGCAAGTGGTTCGAGAACCCAGCGGTTGAATTGGTGAAGTGGGGTGTCAAATCTTAATAACTCTTCGACTGCGGCTTTGCTAAACGGGGTATCGCCCGGTCCGTGATCTCGCCACAGCGCTAATTGTTGTGGGTGGTTAAAGAGTGCAACCATTCCATTGCTAAGTACATTGACGGTTGCCTCATGGCCGGCATTAAGCAATAAGATACAGTTTGCGATCAACTCATCTTCACTGAGGCGATCCCCGGCCGATTCGACCTCAATTAATTTACTAATCAGATCCTGTTGCGGACGCTTACGTCTGTCGTGTACGAGAGACCTGAGATAGTTTACGAACTCTCGTGAAGACTCTACCGCGGCCGACTCCATCTCTGGCGTTCGTTGCATTTCATACATTTTGATCATGTTGTGGGACCATCGCAGTAGTTCAGGCGCCATCGTTTCGGGAACGCCCAGCATCTCAGCGATGACAATCACGGGAATCGGTGTTGCGTATTGTTCTTTGAAATCAAAATTGCTGGTGCCGCAATTATCTTCAATTTTGTCAATCAGTTGATGGCATAGAGTTTCGATCCGCCCTCGCAGACGCTCGATTTCTCTCGCCATGAATCCCTTTTGGACAAGGCCTCGCAAACGGGTATGGGAGGGCGGTTCGAGCCCTAGCATGGAATGGCGGTCAACATCAAAAAAGGGTTTGAGGTTCGAAGGGATGGCGGGAAGCCCCAATTCTTCTCGCGATTTCAGATGTTCGATCTGTCGGCCAAAACGCCGGTCCCGCAAAATAGACGAGACGCTCTGGTGGTCAACGAATGTCCAAAGTCCATGTTCTTGCCAGTAAAACATTGGGCATTGTTGCTGTAGTTTTTTGTAATAAGGATAGGGGTTGTTGTAAAAATCCTTGTTGCGAATATTCAGGCTAACGGTTTGCGTTTTATGGTTGATCTGCATGAGCATAGGGTTCGAGGCACCGGTCACTAAAATATTAGATCACGATCATACCTGCTTTTTGCAATCAATGTTTGTTTGAGCGGCTGTTGTTGAGTGTGTCACGGAATTCAATTAAACCAGATTGCAAAACCAAAGAGATCGCCTCCAAAGGCCTCTTGGAATTGCCGCCATTTTTCAGGACTGGTAACATTTCCCCGTTCGACATGCGGAAGAGCGCCCGAACCGTGAATGAAAAGTATTAAATCAAAATCCTTCGGCTCCGTCAGGAATCGATTGACATTAAAGCCGCGGTCTTTGGCTTCTCCCCGCCAAAACGGGAGTAGTTTTTTGCCATCCAGTATGGCTTCGGTTTCGTCAAGAATACCTTCCCAAGCGGTAATTGTCCGGCTGGTGGGACGAAAGGGAGATACGAGCGTCGTTTGCCTGGAGTTTGGAATCCATTCCCGGTCATTGTCGGTTTCTTCAGCGAGAGCGCTCCACATTTCGCGACTTAATTCAACCGCTTTTTTCAGGTGTTTATGAATTCGTTTTACTCGTTCTGGCTCTTGCAGTTTGAAATTCGCGTTATGGAAGGATGCCAAAATATCAAGCAACGTGTTTTGATCAAATATAGATTTATTTTGCTTATCTTTCGATGCTTCGAACTCTTCTTTCATAAATTCGTGTTTGAATTTGACCTTGGGGAATATGCGATAGGCGGCAACGTCCCAAAGCGCTTCTGCATCATAAGCTAAAGCAAATTCAAGCAGGCTTCGAAGAACGTGGGTATAGCCTCGCAGCCAGATGACGTCGGCATAATCGAAGGCAATGACTGTCGTAGGTCTGCATCTTGGTGGAATTCTTTTCAGGTCAAATAATTCGTCTAGAAAAGCATTCAAGTCCTCCGATTTATTTTTTTTTCCATCTCCATTGATGTCAAAATGGATTTCAAATAAGTGAAGCGGAAGCTTTACGTCTTTCGACTCTATCTTTGCGAGGGTTTGATCTGCCTTTTCGAGATCCTTTATCATTTTTTTAAAAACCTGCCGAACCGATTCATAATCAATTTGTTCGGGGTTTGGATTGTTGGGAACCGGTAATCGAAAAAATGGCAAAATTGCATTTCTTGTATTACTGTTAATTCCGTATCGATACCAACTCTTGGAAAGGTGATCCAAGGATTGCATGAATTGAAGTGTGCCGAGTCCAAGTCTGGCCTGGTCGTCTTTTGGATTTGTCTCAAGATGAGCCTTGAGATCTTGTTCGCCTTGGGAAAAATTTCCCGAGAGAAGATATTTTTCTACCAATGGTTGCTGCTGACCGGAGACTAGGCTATTGGTAAGCAGAAGCATACTGCAGGTTACCAAAGTGAGTTTGCTAAACATGGGTAGTCCGTTCCATTTTGAAGGATGGGATGAGTTTGGGGCGGTCAGCGAATTCTCTGTCCTCTACTCAAAAGTACCGACTGTGGTTTCATAAAGTTAGATTTTGAAGTTAAATCATTGAATTACTATTGATTGGAGCCCTTTTAAGATCAGTTAGAATCTGCGACCG
>Ga0208965_1001386_pt1 | contig 10616 bp, 8 predicted proteins | sample AOAMet1_07_M0_10_2_FD_188230 | JGI IMG/M metagenome (GOLD analysis project Ga0208965, IMG submission 188230) | Ammonia-oxidizing marine microbial communities from Monterey Bay, California, USA - CAN11_07_M0_10 (SPAdes) | ecosystem: Environmental > Aquatic > Marine > Intertidal zone | place...
AGATAGTCCTGCGAAAAGTCCTCAAAGGCGAGGTGGCCGCCAACAAGCACGCGGGCGCGTTCAAACTCTCGCGCGGCGCGCACTTCCTGGCTCAGCTGCAGGAAAGAACGGTCATAGCTGAGATTGGCATTGAGGTTGGGATTGCCGAACGGCGCAGGCGTGCCGTCAAAGTCGAAGCCATAATCCTGCCCGTAACCTTCAAGCGCCGAGAGAGAGTAGAGCGACCAAGCCCCGATTTCCGTCTCGCCCTCGAGGGCAAGGCCATAGAACTCATTGTCGGTGTCCTTAAGGCCGTCGCCTTCAGACGAGATCTCGTGATCGCCGACGCTGAGACTGTCATTGCGCGGCGTGGTGTTAATGCCGTTGTCTTCTTCATAATGGGCACGCAGCAGGAGCGTTGAGCCACCGGGCGTCTCGTAGAGAAGCTGGGCGCGGAGGCCAAATTCGTCGCGAACACCACCCACCGCGTCAGGGCCGCGCGGGATGGCGGGATCGGTCTGGACATTGTCGAGGGCCGGGTCCTGCGAGAGGTAGCGGCCTGCGACGCGGTAAGAAAGCCGATCGGTGAGCGCCGCGCCGCCAGCCGCAGAAAGATCGACCCGGCTGAAATTGCCATAGGAGGCGCGGATGTAGCCGTCCTGATCCTGGCTCGGCCGCGTGCTGATGAAGTTGATCGCGCCGGAAGAGGCGTTGCGACCGTAGAGCGTGCCTTGCGGGCCCTTCAACACTTCGGCGCGCGCCAGGTCATAAAGGAAAAGGCCGGTCTGGACGTTGGTCGAGAGGAAGACGCCATCAGAATAGATGGCGGCGGCTGTGGGCGTCAGCGCCTGATGGTCCACCGCGCCAATGCCGCGGATCTGGAAGGCGACCTGTGAGCCATTGGCGACGGCCGCTTCGACACCGGTAAGGTATTGCGTGACGCCTTCGGCACCGTCCAGCGTGGAAGCCTTTTCAGCAATCTCGCCCGCCAGCACGGTGACGCTGGCTGGAATGTCGAGCGTCGACTCTTCGCGCCGCGTCGCTGTGACGGCGACCGTCTCCAACTTGCGGACGTTGTCTTCGTTGTCAGGGCCTGTCTGGGCGGCGGCCGGGCCGGCGCAAAAAGCAAGGCAGACGGACGCGAGGCAGGCGCGCCGGAATGTCGAGATACGCATGTAAGAAACCCTCTGGGAGAAACTGTACCGGAGAGGGGCGATCTGGCGCCGCCCGCTCAAGGCGAGGGGCTTAGCGCGGGCAGTTTTACGGTCAACTCAACGAGCCAATTAGCACTGCTAAGGGCTGCGGACTGCGCACGACATCGATGCCCGAAACGGGCATGAAATCACTTTGTCGATATTGAGAAATATTGGAGCGGGCGATGAGATTCGAACTCACGACCCCAACCTTGGCAAGGTTGTGCTCTACCCCTGAGCTACGCCCGCGTCCTATAGGGTAGCTGGCCGACTTGCGCCGATCAGCGAGAGACGGGCTTTAAGCGCAAATAGGATCAGGGTGCAAGGGGGATTTTCAGGCGGGAGGTGTAATCGGTGTTCTTGGGCCCCGGTAAAGCCGAGGCAATTCGCGCTAGATTGACGTAAGCGATGCCGCCCTCGTCCTTCGGCTTCGCTCAGGATGAGGGCGTTTCGGTCAATCTGGCGTCACCCTCGACCGCGGAACGCGGTCTGAGGGTCTAGCACTTGCCCTATCAAGTCGGCGAGCCGCTCCAGGGCGGGGAGATGGGCTCCCAGATGAGCTGTCGCCCATCGGGAGTGACGCGTGTTTTGCTGGCTGGGTCCCGGATAGCGCGTGGCCGCGCTTCCGGGATGACGGTCAGAACGCTTTACACGTCCTTAGGCGGCTTCAAACGGCGCTTGGTCTGGTGGGCGTCGGCCTTGTCGCCGGTGACTTTTTCGCCCCGCATATAGTGGCGCTGCCAGCCCGCCTTCACCGTATCCTGATCGCGCGCGTTCAGCTTTTCCAGAAAGCCGCTGCGGCTCTTGTTCCAGGCGAGATAGTCATCCTGAAGCTGCTTGTTGGAAGACAGAAGCTTGCGTTCCGGCTGGATCTGTTCGGTCTTGCCGTGCTCGAAGGGCATGACGAAACAAAATGGCTCACCCTTCTTGAAGACGACTTCGCCGGGACGCGTCATCTGCCAGTTCATGGTGAAGGGGAAGGGCAGCCAGTCGGTCTCTACCAGGCCTGTCAGCGGCTGGATGCCATCCTTGAAATAGTTTGGCGGGCCCGAAGTCCAGACGCCCCAGCCGGGCGGGGTGCGGAAGAGGTGACCGGTATGGAAGGTCACAATGCCGCGCCGGAAATGGCTGTCGGCAAAGGACGGGATCGCGGCTGGATCGCCTGTGGTGAACAGTTTCAGCGAATAGTCATGCTCGCCGCCATCCCAGATGATCTTGATATCCATCGGGCAAAGAATCTCCCAGCCGGTGGAGTTCGCCATGGTGAGCGGCAGGCAGCGATAGGGGTGACGGTCCGGGAACTTGTCCATCCAGTCGCGCTGGGACACGCCGGGCCTTATCTCAGGGGCGACATCGTAGATCTTGTAGCATTCAAGCTCCATTTGGAGCCTCCTTGTCCTTGGGCCGGTCTTTACGCGCGCCGCGCACTTGACGCCTGCGCCTTGATTGCCTGAAAGACCGCCATGCCTGCAAGCCCTGACGACCTCTTTGCCTATCTCGACCAGCTCGGCCTCGGCCATGAGACCCGCTGGCACGAGGCGACCTTCACCGTGGAAGAAGGACGCGAGCTGAAAGAGACGATGCCCGGCGGGCATACGAAGAACCTTTTCATGAAGGACAAGGACGGGGTCATTGTCCTGATTTCAGCGCATGCAGACAGCGAGCTGAAGCTGAACCAGCTGCACAAGCTGATCGGAACGAGGCGTCTTTCCTTTGCGAGCGGCGAGCTGATGGAAGAGCTGCTCGGCGTGACGCCCGGCTCTGTCACTGGTTTTGCCCTGGTGAATGACAAGGACCAGAAGGTCCGCTTCATCGTCGATGCGGCCCTGATGGCGTTCGAAACGCTGAATTTTCACCCCTTGGTGAACACGGGCACAACGGCAATCTCACGCGACGATTTCAGGCGCTTTGTCGGGGCGACCGGTCATGACCTCACCGTGGTGGACTTCGCCGCCCTTCTGCCAAACGAATAAGCCCGCACTGGGGATGTTGTTTTTTCCGCGCTGAAGACCCAAGTTCCGCCTCAGAAAATTCCGAAAGGCGAAAGCGAAATGGAAGATATCACGATTGGGCCAGCCGGCGGCGCTGGCGGCAATATCAAGGACTCCAACGACCAGGATTTCATGGCCGATGTGGTCGAGGCGTCCAAACAGGCGCCCGTGCTGGTCGACTTCTGGGCCCCATGGTGTGGCCCGTGTAAGTCGCTGACTCCGGTGCTGGAGAAAGTGGTTAATGAGCAGCAGGGCAAGGTCAAACTCGTAAAGGTCAATATTGACGAGAACCCAGGCATTGCAGGCCAGCTTGGCGTGCGCTCCATTCCGGCGGTCTTTGCCTTCGATAATGGCCGTCCTGTGGACGCCTTTCAGGGCGCGCTTCCTGAGAGCCAGCTGAAGCAGTTCATCGAAAAGCTGCTCGGCGGGACCGATGAAGGCCAGCAGATCCAGGAAGCGGTCGAGCATGCAGACGGCCTGCTCCAGGCGGGTGACGCCGGTCAGGCCGCGCAGATCTATGGCGCGATCATTGAACGCGACCCGAAGAACATCCCGGCAATCGTTGGCTTGGCGCGTTGCTATCTCGCCAATGACGACCCGGAGCGCGCCTCGCAGATCCTCGATATGGCTGGCCCTGATCGTCAGATGGATCCGGCGATCAAGAGTGTGCGCACGGCAATCGAGCTGATGGCTGACGCTCCGAAGGACAGCGAGCTTGATGCGCTGATCGACAAGGTCACAGCTGATCGCGCAAACCATGCGCTTCGCCTTGAGCTTGCCGAGGCGCTGATGGCGCGTGGACGCAACAAGGAAGCGGCCGATCACCTTCTGAAGATTCTCTCGGATGATCTTGAATGGGGAGAGGGCAAGGCGAAAGCCAAGCTGCTCGAACTGTTTGAGGCAGCAGGCCCGAAAGACCCCGCCACTATTGAGGGTCGCAGGCGCCTGTCCTCATTGATGTTCGCCTGAGGCCTCGACATCGTCTGTCGGCGCGCCATGTCCTCAGTCTGGACGGGAAAGGGCCTGACATATGACAAGGCATGGCTACAGGAAGGCAGAAGACCTGCCGGAAACGCTCGCCGTTTTTCCGCTAACGGGTGCGCTCTTGTTTCCGCGCTGGTCTCTGCCGCTTAACATTTTTGAGCCGCGTTATCTGAATATGATTGATGACGCGCTATCAGGCTCTCGTCTGATTGGCATGATCCAGCCGGTCGGGGGCGACAAGATACATCCGAAACTGGCCGGCGTTGGCTGTGCCGGGCGGCTGACGAGCTATTCGGAGACGGATGACGGGCGGTATCTGATCAGCCTGACAGGTATTTGCCGCTTCAGGCTTGGCAGCGAACTCGATGTCACGTCGCCCTATCGCCAGGTGGCGCCCGACTGGTCTCCCTATGCGGATGACCTTACTGAGCCTGATCTTGATAATCTGCCGGATCGGCAAAAGCTGGCCAGCGCCCTCAAGAAGTATGTGGCGAGCCATGCAATGGACGTCGACTGGGATGCTGTCGAAAGCGCACCGATAGAGACACTTGTCCATGCACTGTCAGCCGGGTGCCCGTTCGCGCCGATGGAAAAGCAGGCGCTGCTTGAGGCCGATACGGTCGCGGCGCGGTGCCACGCCCTGATCGCTCTGCTTGACATGGACGCGCCCGGTGATGATTCCTCGACACTCCAATGACGAGTGAAACCGAGATCCACGTGACTGAGACAAAGACCGATCCGCGCCTGCTGGAGCAGCTGATCTGCCCGGTGACACGCACGCCGCTGACCTATGACCGCGAGCGCCAGGAGCTTGTCTCCAAGCGTGCGGAGCTGGCCTACCCGATCCGCGATGGTTTGCCCATCATGCTGGAGAGCGAAGCGCGGGTGATTGATGAGGTGCCGGGCAAATGAGTGTGATGCCGTGGCCGCAGGAATTGCGGTTCCGCAAGGGGGCCGCAGAGCTTTTCATTGCGTTTGAGGACGGGCTGGAAACCGTCATACCCTATAAGCGTCTGCGCGAGGAAAGCCCTTCCGCAGAAGTGCGCGGTCATGGGTCAGGCCCGCGTCCGCCTCAGCCGCCCGTGCCTGACAATATCTCCGTCACAAAAGCTGACCCGGTCGGGCGGTATGCTGTTCGCATCCATTTCAGCGACGGACATTCAAGCGGGCTTTATACTTGGCAACACCTGCGCGACCTCGCGGCCGCTTAGTTTTCCGCAAATTTCGATTGCATGAGCGGGGGCAGGTCTGGCGATGAAGCGCTGGCCAGAGCCGCCAGCCTGTGACGCATCGGTGAGAGCGCGCTGGCCGCAAGCAGTCCGAGCGTGCGGACAGGCTTGGTCATTATCCTGTCATTGGAGAATAGACGGTCGATGGCATCGAGCGCCAGAGAGGCTGTGTTGGCATCGAAGCGGCGTGCGGTTTCATAGAGCGAAAGCGACTGGGCCGCACCGATGTCGAGACCCGCGCGGTCACTGTTGACCAGAACTTCATGCAGGGCAGCCACATCGCGGAAACCCTGATTGAGCCCTTGCCCGGCCAGCGGATTGATCCGGCGAGCGGCATCCCCGACCAGCGCGACCCGGTCGGCGACCATATGCTCTGCGATTTGCAGGATGAGCGGATAGGAGCCCATCGGCCCGTCAATCTTCATTTCACCCGCAAATTCGGCAAAGCGGTGATTGAGTTCAGCTTCGACCTCGTCCGGCGAGAGCCTGGCGAGCGCTTCAGGCGCGCCGCGCTTCATATACCAGGCGAGGTTTGCCCGATCCCCGCGCAGGGGCAAGGTCGCGAACGGCCCCTCTGGCGTGAAGAGCTGGCGGGCGATGCCGTCATGCGGCTGGGACAGGGTTACATTCGCCGCGAAGACGGATTTGCCATAGTCGCGGCCTTCGATACTGATGCCCGCCGCATTGCGCACCGGGGAATTCATGCCGTCGGCGCCGACGAGAAGACGGGCCGTAATGGCGCTGCCGTCTTCGAGATGCACCGTCATGTGGCCGGGTTCGGCTTTCGCATCGCTGAAGCGGGCGGGCGCAAGCTTCTTGATCCGCTCTTCAGCTTCGACAACTTTATCGAGCGCGGCCTGCAAGACGACTGCTTCAATCATATGGCCGAGGGTTTCGCCCTCTTCGCGGTGGATGAGGTCTTCGTCCCCGAAGAGGACCGACGGCGCGCCAAACCAGTGCGTGCCGCCATCGACTGCTTCCAGTCCGTGCAGCGGCTGGGTCTCTCCAGCGATATGTTCTGCAATGCCTATTGCAGTCAGCAGCCGCCAGCTGCCCGTCACCACCGCGAAGTTGCGGGTATCGGGCCGCGCCTTTGCTGCTGGGTCGCGCGCATCGATCAGTGTGATGTCAAAGCCTGCGCCCGCAAGGGCCAGGGCGAGAGACGCGCCAGCCGGTCCAGCGCCGACGATTGCGATTTCGGTATCGAGGTGAGCCATTGATGAAAGACTTAGGATCACGGCTGCTTCCGGTCCAGAGGTGACGCAGAAGCGGGCTTTTGCGCCGCAGCGTGCACGATTTTTAGTCAAACGATGAAGCGCCCATTAAGTGCGCGCCCGCCGTGCTGGTGCGGAATGGGGCAAGTCCCTTTAGTCGGCCCGTCATACCAATCAATGGGAGAAGGGCATGAACAGTATGGTTAAAAGGGCAATCCGGGGGCTCGCCGCTATGCCGGCCGCTGCCGCCCTGGCGCTGGGCGCCTCAGCGCAGGAGGCGTCTGAAGTCAGCGCCTATGTCGATAACAGCTATCTCTTTCTTATCGGCGGCCTGATCGTCATGTTCATGGCTGCCGGCTTCTGTATGCTGGAAGCCGGTCTGGTGCGGAAGAAAAACGCTGCCATGCAGTCGGTAAAGAACGTCGCGCTCTTCTCAATTGCGGGCATCATGTTCTGGCTCATGGGCTACAGCATGGCATATCCGAGCGAGACACTCGGTGGCTGGATTGGCTTTCCCGACTTTTTTTGGGAGCCGGAAGAAGATCTCGCGACTGGCTATGCCGCTTCGTCGGACTGGTTCTTCCAGATGGTTTTCGTTGCGACCGCAGCGTCCATCGTGTCTGGTACGGTTGCCGAGCGCGTGAAGCTCTGGCCGTTCCTGATGTTCACCGCCGTGCTGACCGCTTTCATCTATCCGGTCGTCGCATCGTGGGAATGGGGCGGCGGCGCTCTGGACTCCCAGTTCGCGTTCTCTGACTTTGCAGGGTCCACCCTGGTGCACTCCACCGGTGGTTGGGCAGCGCTTGTCGGCGCCATCATCATCGGCCCGCGTGCTGGTAAATTCGTCAACGGTACGGTCCACCCAATGCCGGGTTCGAACATCCCGCTCGCAGCGCTGGGTACGTTCATCCTCTGGTTCGGCTGGTTCGGCTTCAACGGCGCGTCGCAGCTTGCTGCTGGCACGTTCGACGACATCAATTCGGTCGCCAACATCTTCGCCAATACCAACATGGCCGCTTGCGGTGGTGTTCTCGGTGCGATGTTCCTGACCGGTATCCTCTACAAGGGCAAGATCGACGCAACCATGGCCTTCAACGGCGCCATTGGCGGTCTCGTCTCCATCACCGCAGAACCGCTGGCGCCTTCGATGGGGGCGTCCATCCTGATCGGCGCTATCGGCGGCATGCTCGTGGTCGTCACGGTGCCTCTGCTCGACAAGCTACGCATCGACGATGTGGTCGGCGCGATCCCGGCTCACCTTGTCTGCGGCATCTGGGGCACGATGATCGTTCCATTCTCCTATGCGAACGATATCGGCCTCAACGAAGCAGGTAACCCAAGCTATTTCGGCCAGTTCGTCGGCGTTGCGGCTTGCGCGATCTTCGTCTCTGTCGTGTCCGCCGTCGTGTGGCTCGCGCTGAAGATGACGACCGGCGTGCGTCCGACCGAGGAAGAAGAAATCATGGGTCTCGACAAGAGCGAAATCGGTCTCGAGGCCTACCCAGAATTCAGCTGAGGCTGAATACCTCGCTTCATTCGAAGCGTTTCCTCCCAGACTTCCCCGGCCAGTTTTCTGGCCGGGGATTTTTTTTTTGTGGAAGGTGAGCAAGTCGTTGCCGCCGCCCGCTCACTTGTTTGCTGTGTGTTAAGGCCAAGCTGCGAGGTTGCAGCCAGACAGCCCTTCTGAACCGATGGAAGCAACCTGCCATGGCGACAACCAGCGCTGAAACGCACACCGGCCTCTCCCGCGAAGTATCCGATCCGGCCTGGCGTATCCTGACCGGGACGGCCGCTTTCGCGCTTGGCGTTTTTCTGTGCGGCAGCGTCGGTACGCATGAGCCGACTGACCCAAGCCTCAATGCGGCAACCGGCATTGAAGTCTCCAACCTGTTCGGCAATAGCGGCGCGATCGTTGCTGATCTCGCGCTGCAGACTTTTGGCTTCTCGGCCTGGATGGCTGGTCTCTGCCTTATGATTGGCGGGGCAATGCGCGCCGTCCTGATCGGCGCGCCGCGCATCCGGCGCTGGCTTTATGGCGTTGCCTTCGTTCCAGTGCTGGCAGCCACGCTTTCGGCTTTTCCCGTGCCGGCCTCCTGGCCTTTCTGGACAGGAATGGGCGGCATGGTTGGTGACGGTCTCTTCGGCCTTGTCGTCATGCCTTTCAAGGCGTTGCTCCTTCCAGCGCCCGGTTTTCTGGCCGGACTGACCCTCGGGGTTGCGGCGTTCCTGCTTGGCAGCGCGGCGCTCGGCTTCCGGCGCGGTGATGCAAGCCTCCTGCAGTCTGCGGCGAGCACATCAGGACAGCGCGCCCTCTCACGCCTTGGCAGCGCAGCGGGTGGTGTTGCCCGGCTCTTCGGCGGTTTCGTTGGTAAACCTCGACGGCATGAAGGCGCTGATGAGGGTGATGACTATGAAAGTGCTGCGCGTAGCCTCGGTCCCGCCCCACAGTTCGATGACGAAGATGACGCCTTCGACGCATATGACGATGTTGATGACGAGGCGCCCGAAGAGGCGATGCCCCGCGCCGCCACACGGCCAAAAGTGTCCGCGCCTCAGGCGCCGCAACCTGTTGCCCACCCCACCACAAAGAGCGGAAAGCGCAAGCGTCCGCGTACCCTGCCATCGCTGGATCTTCTTGGCTCTCCGCCTGCACGACGCGGCTCTGTGGACGAGGACAGTCTGCTGGCCAAGGCGAACCGACTCGCCGAAGTGCTTCGTGAGTTTGGCGTGCGCGGCCGCATCAAGGAAGTACGCCCGGGCCCGGTCGTTACCCTGTTCGAGCTTGAGCCTGCAGCCGGTGTGAAATCAGCACGCGTCATATCACTTGCCGACGACATCGCTCGCTCGATGAGCGCCGTGTCGGCGCGCGTCGCGGTCATTCCGGGCAAGAATGCCATTGGTATCGAGTTGCCGAATGAAGAGCGGGAGACAGTCTATCTGCGCTCGCTCCTCTCGGCGAAGGCGTATGCCGAGAACAAATTGCCGCTCCCCATGGCACTTGGCGAAGATATTGGCGGCACACCCACCGTAGTCGACCTTTCGAAGATGCCGCACCTGCTCATCGCGGGTACGACCGGCTCCGGTAAATCGGTTGGCGTCAATGCGATGATCCTTTCGCTGCTCTATCGCCTGACGCCGGAACAGTGCCGATTCATCATGATCGACCCCAAGATGCTGGAACTGTCGATCTATGAAGGTATCCCGCACCTTCTCGCCCCGGTCGTCACCGACCCGAAAAAGGCAGTGAACGCGCTGCAATGGGCCGTGCGTGAGATGGAGAGCCGCTACGAGCTCATGTCCAAGGCCGGCGTGCGTAACCTTGCTGGCTTCAATGAGAAGGCTGCGCGCTACCGTGAGAAGGGCGACCAGCTCACCCGCAAGGTGCAGACCGGGTACGATGAGCGCGGCAAGCCAGCCTATGAGACCGAAATCCTGCCACTGGAGCATATCCCGAACATCGTCGTCGTGATCGACGAGATGGCCGACCTGATGATGGTTGCGGGCAAGGAGATTGAAGGATGCATCCAGCGCCTCGCGCAGATGGCGCGTGCGGCCGGGATCCACCTGATTACCGCGACCCAGCGTCCGTCTGTCGATGTCATCACAGGCACGATCAAGGCGAACTTCCCGACCCGTATTTCCTACATGGTCACGACCAAGATCGACTCGCGCACCATTCTCGGTGAGCAGGGCGCCGAGCAGCTGCTCGGCATGGGTGACCTGCTCTATCAGGCGGCCGGCGTCAAAACCAAGCGCCTGCACGGGCCATTCGTCTCCGACGATGAGGTCGAGGCGGTTGTCGGCTGGCTGAAAGAGCAGGGTGAGCCTGACTATAACGAAGCCATCCTTGAAGAGCCTGAAGAAGGCGGCACGGGCAGCGCGATTATGGATGCGATGCTGGGTGTTTCCTCCGGCGATGGCGATGATGATCTCTACGCGCAGGCGATGGCCGTCGTGATCCGCGACAAGCGCGCATCGACCTCCTACATCCAGCGCCGCTTGAAGATCGGCTATAACAAGGCTGCA
>Ga0208965_1001388_pt1 | contig 10613 bp, 7 predicted proteins | sample AOAMet1_07_M0_10_2_FD_188230 | JGI IMG/M metagenome (GOLD analysis project Ga0208965, IMG submission 188230) | Ammonia-oxidizing marine microbial communities from Monterey Bay, California, USA - CAN11_07_M0_10 (SPAdes) | ecosystem: Environmental > Aquatic > Marine > Intertidal zone | place...
GGCTTCTGGCCCTTCATGGAGGCCCGAAGCTCCTTGCCTATATCCAGCGACTGGCGATGGATGTTCGAGGCGCGGCGTAGCGCAAAATTGATAAGGCCAAGGCCGACCGTTTCATTCGTCATCCGGTCGATGACGATGAACCCGCCCATGCGCCGGTTGGCATTATAGGGGTCGAACGCGACCTCGCGGTCCAGCGCGACATTGACGATACCGATCTCATTGAGACCCAGCGTCTTGGCCGCTTCATGCGCGCGCGTGTTCACGTCGATGCGGTGGCGCTGTTCGGTCACCTGCATCTGGCATTCGCGCGCACCGATCTTCATCACATAGGACCGGCCGGGGAGCATCGGACTGTCCGACATCCAGATCATGGTCGTCTGGAACTGGTCTGAGACTTCTGCAGGAGACTTGTCGGCGCAAATCACATCACCGCGCGAGATATCGATCTCGTCTTCCAGCGTGAGCGTGACCGACTGGCCTTCGACCGCCTCATCGAGGTCGCCGCCCATGGTGACAACGCGCGCCACCTTGCTGGTCTTGCCGGATGGCAGGGCACGTACGCCGTCGCCCGGCTTGATCGTGCCGGACACGACCTGACCAGCAAAGCCGCGGAAATCCAGGTTTGGCCGGTTCACCCACTGGACCGGCATGCGGAAAGGCTGCTCCTGCGCGTCCGAGGCGATCTCGACCGTATCGAGATATTCCATCAGCGGCGGGCCGTCATACCAGGGCGTATTCTCGCTGCTCACCACGACATTGTCGCCAGCGAGCGCAGACACAGGGATGGCCTGAATATGCTCGAACCCGAAATCGGCGGCGAACTCGCGATAGTCCGCCTCGATTTCATCGAAAACGTCGCGGTCATAGCCGACCAGGTCCATCTTGTTGATGCAGAGCACAACGTTCCGAATGCCCAGAAGCGACACGATGAAACTGTGACGGCGCGTCTGCGTCAGCACGCCCTTGCGCGCATCGATCATCACAATGGCAAGGTCCGCCGTCGAGGCGCCCGTTGCCATGTTGCGTGTGTACTGCTCATGGCCCGGCGTGTCGGCGACAATGAACTTGCGCCGGTCGGTCGAGAAGAAGCGATAGGCGACATCAATGGTGATGCCCTGCTCACGCTCTGCGGCGAGGCCATCGACCAGCAGCGCGAAGTCGATCTCTTCGCCCTGCGTCCCGAATTTCTTCGACTCATTCTTCAGCGAGGCGAGCTGGTCATCGAAGATCATCTTCGACTCGTAGAGGAGCCGGCCGATCAGGGTCGACTTGCCGTCATCGACAGAGCCGCAGGTGATGAAGCGCAGGAGCGACTTCTTCAGCTGGCTGTCGAGATATTCCTCGATATTCGCGAAATCCGGGGCTGCGTATCCGTCCATCAGAAATAGCCCTCCTGCTTTTTCATTTCCATGGAGGCAGGCGCATCCTTGTCGATGGCGCGGCCTTCGCGCTCAGACGTCGTGGTGCGCAGCATTTCCTCGATGATCTCGGTAATGGTGGACGCTTCAGACTCGACAGCACCGGTCAGCGGATAGCAGCCGAGCGTACGGAAGCGCACCTTCTTCATTTCGGGCTTCTCGCCAGGCTCGAGCGGCAGGCGATCATCATCGACCATGACCATGATGCCATCGCGCTCGACCACGGGACGCTCATCGGCAAAGTAGAGCGGCACGATGTCGATATTCTCCTGATAGATGTACTGCCAGATATCGAGCTCGGTCCAGTTGGAGATCGGGAAGACGCGCACGCTCTCACCCGGCTTGATGCGCGCATTGTAGAGCGACCAGAGCTCTGGACGCTGGGTCTTCGGGTCCCAGCGATGCTGCGCTGAGCGAAACGAGAAAATGCGCTCCTTGGCGCGGGACTTTTCCTCGTCGCGGCGCGCCCCACCGATGGCTGCGTCGAACTTGTATTTGGTCAGCGCCTGTTTCAGCGCCAGCGTCTTCATGATGTCGGTATGGACCGCAGACCCATGCGTGAAGGGCCCAACGCCCTGCTCGACACCTTCCTCATTGATATGGACCAGAAGGTCGATGTTCGGATCGTCCTTAAGCGCATCGCGAAACGCGATCATCTCGCGGAACTTCCACGTCGTATCGACATGCAGCAGCGGGAACGGGATCGGCCCCGGAGAGAACGCCTTGCGCGCAAGGTGCAGCAGGACCGAGCTGTCCTTGCCAATCGAATACATCATCACCGGATTCTGCATCGAGGCTGCCACTTCGCGCAGGATGTGGATGCTCTCGGCTTCGAGCCGGTCGAGATGGGTCAGTGTCGTCATGATTAGTCCGGTTTGTGGCCAGGTCGCGGCTAGGTAACAAGCACGTCTCAAGCCAACAATACAGGGACGGTCAAGTCAGACACGGTGTTTACTAAACTTGCGCCGTTTCAAGGCAAAGTGCGAAGCTTGACGAAACGCCCTCTCCCGCGCAGACCGCAGGCAGGAAATTCAGAGGCAGCAGGCCCATGAAGACACTTATCGTCATCCCGGCGCGGATCGGCTCGACCCGATTCCCGGCAAAGCCCCTGCACAAGATTGCGGGCCATTCGCTGGTGTCGCGCGTGGCCGATGTCGCCGCGCGCGTTGCTGCGGCCCGCTCAGACACGTCCTATGTCATCGCGACGGACGACCATGCCATCATGGACCATGCCGCAGAGATTGGCGCACCCGCCGTGATGACTGATCCGGAGCTGCCATCTGGCACAGACCGCGCCCTCGCTGCCGCCCACGCGCAGGATGAGGCGCCAGACTTCATCCTGAACCTTCAAGGCGACGCGCCTTTCACCCCGCCGACCTATCTGAGCGCGCTGATCGAGGCCGCCACCACCACGACCGCCGATGTCGTCACACCTGTCGTCCAGCTCGACTGGGCGGCCCTCGACACCATCCGCGACCAGAAGACACGTGAGCCTTTCAGCGGCACAAGCTGCATAAGGCGCGAAGACGGCATGGCGCTGTGGTTTTCCAAACAGATCATTCCGGCAATCCGTAAAGAAGGGAAGCTGCGCGCCGCTGAGCCACTCTCACCGGTCTTCCGTCATATCGGGCTCTATGGTTTCCGCATGGCCGCGCTTGAGCGCTTCTCTGCCCTGCCGGTCGGCCACTATGAAGAACTGGAGGGACTTGAGCAGCTCCGCTTTCTCGAAAACGGCATGAGCATCATGACGGTCGCGGTCGAGCCCGGCGCCAATGCCATGTGGGGCATTGATACGCCAGAGGATGCCCGCTTTGCAGAAGACCTCATCGCCCGGAGCGGCGACCCGATGGAGGCGCCCCGCTAATGGCCCGCACGCTCTATATCGTTCGCCACGGCAACACATTCGACAAAGGCGACACCGTCACCCGCGTCGGCGCCCGCACCGACCTTGCGCTCTCCAACTCAGGAGAGGTCCAAGCCGCGGCGCTTGGCGCTCATTTCCGCGAGAAAGGCATTGCGTTTGCTCAAGCCATCGCTGGCCCGCTCAAACGCACCCGCCAGACCGCTGACGCCATCCTCTCGGCGCAGGCGAACCCGCCAGAGCTGGAGATCGGCAATTTCCTGCGCGAGATCGATTACGGCCCCGATGAGAACCAGCCCGAAGACGCCGTCATCGCCCGCATCGGTCAGGACGCGCTCGATGCGTGGGAGCGGGATGCCGTTCCCCCGCCCGGCTGGCGGTTCGACCCGGCCGCGATTGAAGGCCAGTGGCAGAGCCTGTTCGCCAAGCTCGCCAAATCCGCAAGCGACGGTCCGGTCCTGATCGTGACGAGCAATGGCATCGCCCGCTTCGCGCTCACGGCCGCCGGACTGAAGCCCGATAGTGCCCGGCATGAGAATCTGAAACTGAAGACGGGTGCCTACGGCGTCTTCAGCCTTGACGAGGCAGGCGACCTCACCCTCAGCGACTGGAATATCCGCCCCTGAGCCGCAGACGGAGAGTTGCCGCGCGCCTGCGGACTGGTTACCCGAAGAGCCTGTTTCTGCCGGTCCAGAGGCCCCGCTGATGAAAGCGTTGCGTTTCGCAATCCTTGGAAAAAGTCCCCTAGCTGTCGAGCGCCTGAAGGCGGTCGAAGCCAGCGAGACTGCGCGTATCGTCCGCAGCTTTTCAGCCGCGCAGGTCGCGCGCTTCTCTGACTCGGACTGGTCGGGCCTGCTCAACCGCAAACAGGTGGATGCGCTGATCCTCGCCCTTCCGGCAGAGCAGGCAGCGGAAGCCGCGAGGCGCGCGCTTCTTGCCGGCGTCCATGTCCTCAGTGAGCTTCCCGGCGGGCTTACGGTTGAGGACATTATCAATCTGCGCGAAGCCGAAACCAAGAGCCGCGCCATTCTGAAATTTGGCTGCTCGCTGCGCTATCATGGGAGCGTTCGCGCGGCTGAAGACCTGGTGCGCACGCAGCCTTATGGCGAGCTGCTGACCGCACGCGCCGTCTATGGGCATGCGGGCTATCCTGGCCCCGACGCTGAAAAACACGGCGTCCTGCTGGGGCATGGCATCCATATGCTGGACCTGCTGCACGTCTTCTTTGGTCCGTTCGAAAGCGTCAAAGCCATGTGCCCGGACGGGCGCGGCGGAAATGCCAACCTCTTCGCAATGCTGAAGTCTGGCAATGGCGCGATCGCGCAGCTGCACGCCTCAGCCACCTCCTGGCGCCAGACCTTCCGGCTCGAGCTTGGCTATGAGCGCGGCTATGTCTGGCTGGACGGGCACCTTCCCGGTCTGGAGGACTATGGGCCAGAAATGCTGATCCACGCCCAGCTCATACAGGATGAGAGCGGACAGGATCTCCCCAATCCGGACGAAACAGTCACCGAGTTCGAGCGGGTCGACTTTGCCGACCAGGAGCTTTCAGAATTCATCGAGGCCGTGACCGGCAGCGCGTCCCTGCATCATGGAACGAGCCGCCACGCCTTTGACGCGATGAATATCGCGCAGCGCATTTGCGCGGCTACTGAAACATGGGCATAAGCGCCGCGGACCGAGATTCCCGCCCTACAGGAGACGGCATGACGAGGATTACAGGCGAACAGCTGGCGCGCATTGCGCTCGACGCGGGCAAGCTGGTGATGGACATCTATTCCACCGACTTTGATGTCGAGCGAAAGGATGACGCCTCCCCTGTCACCGAAGCCGACGCCAAGGCTGAAATCCTGATCCTCGACGGGCTGAAAGCGGCAGAGCCTGACCTTAAGGTCATCGCCGAGGAATCCGTCTCCGCCGGCAAGATCCCCGAACACGGCCACCGCTTCGCGCTCGTTGATCCGCTGGACGGGACGCGCGAGTTCATCAATCGCAATGGCCAGTTCACTGTGAACATCGGCATCATCGAGCATGGCAAGCCGGTCATGGGTGTGGTCTATGCCCCGGCGCTGAACCGCCTGTTCGTAGCAGATGGCCCCGACAGCGCCTGGCAGGCTGACTTGAAACCGGGCGCACCGGTTCCGTCAGAAGATGCGCGCCGGCCGCTGCATATCCGCAAATGCCCCGACGCTGGCGTCACCGCCATCGCATCGAAGTCCCACCGCTCACCGGAGACCGATGCCTTCCTGAAGAAGTTCAAGGTCGATGAGATCATCTCGGCTGGCTCATCGCTCAAATTCTGTCTGCTTGGCGCGGGTGAGGCTGACCTCTACCCACGTATGGGCCGCACCATGGAATGGGACACCGCCGCCGGTCAGGCTGTTGCTGAAGCGGCTGGCGCCGTCGTCCTCACCGAAGACGGCGCGCCACTGCGCTACGGCAAACGTGAGCGCGGCTACGACAACCCACATTTCATCGTTTATGGGGACGTGTCGCCGGTCACCGCCTAATTGTCGGGTCGGGATTTGTAATTGTCCTTCTGGTGCCAGGCCCAGGCCGTCTCAAGGATTGTGTCGATATCCGAACGCTGCGGGCGCCACCCCAGCACGCGCTCCGCCTTGGCTGCTGAGGCAACGAGCGATGGCGGATCACCCGGCCGCCGAGCCCCTGACTGACGCGGCACAGGCTTGCCAGCGACGCGCGAAACAGCGTCCGCCAGCTCGCTGACTGACACGCCCCGGCCCGTCCCCAGATTGAAGACATCGCTTTCGCCGCCCGCATCGAGATAGTCGAGCGCGCGCCAATGCGCGTCTGCAAGGTCACTGACATGGACATAATCGCGAACAGGCGTGCCGTCGCGCGTGTCGAAATCAGTCCCATTGATCGTGAAAGTGAAGGTGCCGTCCATGGCGCCCATAATGGCCAGCGGAATAACGTGCGGTTCGGGATCATGGCGCTCGCCGATCTCGCCTGCCGGGTCTGCGCCGCCTGCATTAAAATAGCGAAGGATCACCGATTTTAGCCCATGCGCCATGCCAAAATCCTGGATCATGCGCTCTGCAATCATCTTGGACGCGCCATAGGGATTGATCGGCGCCTGTGGCGTTTCTTCGGTGATCAGCTCTTCATGAACGCCATAGGTCGCGCAGGACGATGAGAAGACGAGCCTGCGCACATCAGCGGCCCGCATCGCCTCAAGCAGGCTGAGCGTGCCCGCCACATTGTTTTGATAATAGATTTCCGGCTGCTTCATCGACTCGGCGACGTAAGCGAAGGCCGCAAAATGCGCGACGGCATCAGGCTTCACGTCTTTCAGGACGCCGGTCAGCTTTGCCGTATCGTGCAGATCCCCTTCGATCAGCTCCCCCCAGCGAACAAAATCCCGCCAGCCGCGCGACAGGTTGTCATAGACCACGATGTTCCAGCCAGCATCGGCAAACGCCTTGCAGCTATGGCTGCCAACATAGCCAGCCCCGCCGGTGACGAGCACGGTTTTCGACATTCGTGCAGCCTCTTCTTCGCACGCTGAACCTGTTAGAGGCGTAGCGCCTCTGCGCCGCATTGAAAACCTCAAACCCGAATGCAGAAAAGGCGGCACCGAAGCGCCGCCTTCCCATTTTTCATCTGGTTTCGAAACCCGGCTTAGTTGCCGCCGAAACGCTTCGTCAGGCTGATCTTGAAAGTCCGGCCAAACGGGTTGTGCGTGTACGGGTCATAGCTCGTATCGAACTGAGCGAATGGCGGATCTTCGTCAGTGACGTTGACCACGGACAGGCCGAGGTCGAGGTCATAGTCCGAACGCCAGGTGTAGAAGATATCGAAGGTGGTCTGGCTATCGATGTCCGATTCGCCATTCCCTGTGATATCGCCGCGCTCATCTTCATAAGAACTGATGTAACGCATCACACCGCGCAGGTTGTGGTTGCCGACCATGTAGTTGGCAAACAGGTTCGCCTTGGTCTTCGGCAGTGAGCGCGAGAAGTTCGACCGGTTGAACTGATCGACACGGTCGCCACCCGGAATGATCGCGTCTTCGATCTGGAAATCATCCACATCGTACTCGATCATGTAGGTCACTTCACCGCCAACCGTGAACTCGCTGGCACCCATATCCCAGACCTGCTCGGCACGAAGGTCGATGCCGGAGGTCTGGATGTCCGGGCCGTTCACAACATTGGTTGCGATACGTGCGATTTCGTTCGGCGCGTTGGCCCCGAAGCCGTCACCATTGTTATCGTTGAAGGTAATCCGGCTGACGATTGACGCGTCGGCATTGCCCGCATTGATAGCTGCGATGGCTGCACTCACGATAGATGCCTGGTCTTCGACGATAATCGGGTCCGCAAAATCGAAGTTGTAGTAATCGATCGAGGCCGTGAAGCCGTTGCTGTTGTCGAACAGGGCGCCGATGTTGAAGCTGAACGCCGATTCCGGATTGAGGTCCGAGTTACCGAACTGGTCAACCGCTTTGAAGGCGCTGGTCGGTGCAACGAATTGCAGCGTGGTGACCTGGCCAGAAAGCTGGTTCAGCGTCGGGCCGCGGAACGAGCTTTGAGCCGAGCCACGAAGTGCGAGCGATGGGCTCACTTGCCACTTTGCAGCAACCTTCGGGTCGAAGGTCGAACCGACATCGCCGCCATAGTCCTCATAGCGGACAGCGAACTGCATATCGACGTCTTCAAAGAGCGGCACCTGAAGTTCACCAAAGGCAGCATAGATCGTCTGCTCTTCGTCGAACGGCGTGGTACCGGCAAGGAAGGAGAATGGACCCGTGCCGCCCGGACCAGGGTTCTGGGTCAGGTCGGTCACTTCGTTTGGAACCGTCTCGTAACCTTCGCGGCGAACCTGCACGCCCGCAGCCCAGCCGACTTCGCCGCCGGCGGCCTCAATGCCGCTCATGCCGGAAACTGTCGCATCGAAGACGAGAAGGTCTGCGGTCACGACCGTGCCGACGCCGTCGGTCATCCAGTTTGCAAGAGTTGCCGAGTTCTCAAGACCCGGCACGTAGTTCGGGTTGGCCTGGCCTGTGACGGCATTGGCCTGAATGGCGTTGGAGAACGGATTATAATATTCACAATCGCCCTGACCTGCGACAGCGCCTGCCGGAATTGCGCCGGTGTTGGCATCACCACAGACACCAAAGCCCTGAAGCGCGATGGTCAGGCCGTTGATATAGGTGTCATTGGTGACCCGCTCACCTTCGGTTTGCGACCAGGTAAGGGCCGTGTCCCAGTTTACGCCATTCGAGAACTGACCATCGAACTGCGCACCGAGGCGATAGCTCTCATAGGTCCGGAAGCCCTCCTGCGCGCCGCCCGTGCCCGGGAAACCACCCCAGCCAAAGGTCCGGCCGAGATAAAGCGCGGCAACCGTGCCTGCCGGGAACTGGCCTGGGTTGTCAGCACGATATTGAACGAAACCGGGATGGTTCGCCGGAACGACCTGATTGGTCAGGCTTTGCGGCGGATAGGATGGGGACGTTTTCCATTCCGGCACATCGGAATAGCCATACATGGCTTCGAGGTGCATGCCGACGCCGTTCGCGAAATCGCGATTATATTCGGAGAAGACCTGATAGCGCTCTTCTTCCTCGACGAGGTTGTCGAACTGCAGGAACTGGAACCGGCACGTGCCGCTAACAATAATGCCGCCAACGTCCGTACAGCCAGTATCATTGGTCGCGCCCTGGATCGGCGCAACACCAGCAGGCGTGATACCAAGTGGAATGTAATAGCCCGGATTGGAGAGTGACGACCAACCGCCGACCGGGTTCTCAGAGTAAGGCAGGATCGCCCAGTCTTTTTCGAGGAATGGCACTTCGCTGCGGAAGTTATAGCCAACCGAGGTCACCCAGCTCCAATTGTCACCCTGGAAACCATAGGCGGCATTGATGTTGTAGTCGCCGTCGGTGCCTTCATAGGTGGAGTAGTCACCGCCAATCTCGAAACCATCGAGTTCGCTGCGCGTGATGAAGTTCACAACACCGGCGATGGCGTCAGAACCGTAAATCGCGGCAGCGCCGTCTTTGAGCACCTCGATCCGGCCGACAGCGGCGGTCGGGATCATGTTGGTGTCGACGAAGAGCTGTGCCTGCTCGCCGATCGCGTAAGGGTGGAAAGTCTGACGGCGACCATTGATCAGGACCAGCGTCCGGGCCGGGCCAAGACCCCGAAGGTTGATGTTCGACGTGCCTTCAAGTCCGTTCGAGGCGAACTGGTTGGTCTGGCTGTCCGTACCGGACGAGACGCCAAGGTTGCGGATCAGCTCGGTGATTGTCGGGTTGCCTTCAAGCTGCAGGTCGGCAGCTGTCAGAACGTCGACGGGCAGCGCTGCGTCTTCCGGCGTACCGGCAATCGCAGACCCCGTGACGGTGACGGTCTGCTGGCGCAGCGTGTCATCATTTCCGTCTTCCTGGGCATGTGCAGCACCGGCTGCGCTTAGCGCAAATACCGACGTCGCAAGCAGCCACTTGTTCGTAGTTTTCATGTGTCGTTTCCTCCCAAATACTGGACGATCCGCTCTTTTGGCGGCGGATTCCCGTCGATCTCTGCTGATTTGGAAATCGAATTCAATCGCAATTCGGTGTTGCAGTGCGGCATAAATACCTGACCACTTCGACAGCTATCAAATCTGATAGGTCCCTAGAGGTAAAGCCGACTGGTATTCACTTTCACGCTTTGGCCTTCCGCAGGGTCATTTTTGCCTCTTCTGCTTGCTGCACCCGACAAAAACTGTCATCAGGCCGCCATGAAATATCAGGCCGCGCCCGCATTCCTCGCCCTGGCTGACGCCTTCGCAGACGCAGCAGAACCCGCGCATTTTCGGATGTCCGTGTTGCGATTTCGCAACACTCGCTGGGACCAGCGCGTCGGATTAGGGCAGCTGACCCCGGAAGCATGGGCAGATCACTTCGCCAGATTTCGTCCGCTTCCGGACAATATCCAGACGCCGCTCGCCATGCGCTATCACGGCCACCAGTTCGGTGTTTACAACCCAGAGCTTGGTGATGGCCGCGGGTTCCTGTTTGCCCAGCTTCGCGACGATCAGGGCCGACTACTGGACCTGGGCACGAAAGGCTCCGGCCAGACGCGCTGGTCGAGACAAGGCGATGGCCGCCTCACCCTCAAAGGCGGCGTACGCGAAGTCCTCGCTGCGCAATATCTCGAAGCGCATGGCGTTAAGACGTCCAAACCGTTCAGCCTGATCGAGACCGGCGAAGAGCTCGCCCGCAATGATGAGCCCTCGCCCGCCCGCAGCGCCGTGCTCACCCGCCTGTCGCACAGCCATATTCGCTTCGGCACTTTCCAGCGCGCCGCTTCGATAGGGGAGACCGA
>Ga0208965_1001399_pt1 | contig 10558 bp, 7 predicted proteins | sample AOAMet1_07_M0_10_2_FD_188230 | JGI IMG/M metagenome (GOLD analysis project Ga0208965, IMG submission 188230) | Ammonia-oxidizing marine microbial communities from Monterey Bay, California, USA - CAN11_07_M0_10 (SPAdes) | ecosystem: Environmental > Aquatic > Marine > Intertidal zone | place...
GCGATGATCTGTTCTTCCGTGAATTTGCTCTTGCGCATTGTCTGTCTCCATAACGACAGACTCTCAATTCAAATGCGGGACCAATCGGGGCTCAGGTCAGACCCTGCAACCGGCTCGGGCCTCAGCGACTTTGATCTTCTCGCGCTCACCGACAACCTGGTGAATGCGCTCTATGTTCTTGACCGCCAGTTCGACATGGAAACGGATACGCTGACGCCGGGCACCTATTGCGGCCTCGACATCGCGTACGGCCATGTTCGCATGCAGCCGGGTACCTATTTCATCAAGGGCGCCCCTATGACGGTGACCCGCAAGGCAACCGTAACGGCGGAAGGTGTCACAATCATATTTACCGGGCCAGGCGCCTATCTGCGTGTCAGTGACGAGGCACGCCTGGACCTGTCAGCCCCGACCGGTGGCCCGCTTGCTGGTATCGCCGTCGCAGAGCGCCGCAACACTGCGTTGAACGGCGCACCCGTCGTTTCCCGTCTGACCGGCCGCGGCGCGCTCAGCATTATTGGTCTGGTCTACCTGCCGACGCAGAACTTCTTCATCAGCGGGTCGGGCGCTGGTGATCAATCATCGCCACTTCTTCAGATTGTCGCCAATCGTATCTCCCTGCGCGATACGGGCATGCTGCGCATCGACTTCAATCCCGGCAAGACGGACGTGCCAGTGGCTATTCAGCCTGCGCGTATTGCCCGGCTTATAGAGTAGTAGCAGCACCCAATTCTGTTGTGCTCTGTTCATCTAAAGCATTTGTAACTCCGCATCGGACTTTTTCTCTGCCACGACTGGAACCCGCAGGTTTCGACTTCGTTTGATCTGCTCATATTTGAAGAGAAGGGGTCTACCCATGAATACGCTTCTTAAAACCACCGCGATCGCCGCAACCGGCCTTATGATGGCCGCTTGCACGCAGTCCGGTTACACCGAACGCAACGCCGCCGTTGGCGCAGGTCTCGGTGCCGCAGCCGGTGCAGTGATCGGCAATAATACCGGCGACGGCGATGCCGGGCGCGGCGCTGCAATCGGCGCAGCACTTGGCGGCGCAGCTGGCGCAGCAAAAGGTTGTACCGAAGCCGAGGACTGCGACATGCCAGGCGTTCGCGACCAGGCCGACGAGCAGGACTATGACGGCGACGGCTATGCAGACGCATATGATCGTTACCCGACCGACCCACGTCGCTGGTAATATCGGTCCCTACCATGATTGAAGAAGGCCTCCTGAGTTCAGGGGGCCTTTTTTCTTGCCACTGGCGGACTGCAACACCTTTGCTCCGGCCTGCCCCGTGCTAGTTTCCAGCCTGTGTAAAGGACGGGCCTGCAGACAATCGTCAGTTTTCCCTGCTTGCGGTCTTGCCCCCTGCCCTCAAGCGCCGCTATAGCGCACCCGTTTGACCATTGGTCATGAAATGACGAGGACATGAGATGCCAAAACGCACCGACCTTAAATCCATCCTCGTTATCGGTGCCGGCCCCATTATTATCGGCCAGGCCTGCGAGTTCGACTATTCCGGCGTTCAGGCGATCAAGGCCCTCAAGGATGAAGGCTACCGCGTTATCCTCGTGAACTCGAACCCGGCGACGATCATGACCGACCCGGACATGGCCGACGCAACCTATGTCGAACCGATCACCCCTTATTTCGTCGAAAAGATTATTGCGGCCGAAAAACCGGACGCGATCCTGCCAACCATGGGCGGCCAGACCGCGCTCAACTGTGCACTTGATCTCTACAAGGATGGCATCCTCGATAAGTATGGCGTCGAGCTTATCGGTGCGCGCGCTGAAGCCATCGAGATGGCCGAAGACCGGGGCCTCTTCCGAGAAGCCATGGACAGGATCGGGCTGGAAAATCCCCGCGCCACCATTGTCGCAGCGCCTGAAATCAAGAATGAGGCTGGCAAGATCACAGGCTATGACCGGATCGAAGGCCTGAAGCGTGCCATGGACGCGCTCGACTTTGTCGGCCTGCCAGCCATCATCCGCCCGGCCTATACACTCGGCGGCACAGGTGGCGGTGTTGCCTATAATGTTGAAGAGTATGAAGAGATCGTGCGCTCCGGCCTTGCTGCCTCTCCGGTTGCGCAGGTCCTTGTCGACGAAAGCCTCCTCGGCTGGAAAGAATTCGAGATGGAGGTCGTGCGCGACAAGGCCGACAATGCCATCATCATCTGCGCCATCGAGAATATCGACCCGATGGGCGTGCACACCGGCGATTCGATCACTGTTGCACCTGCCCTGACACTGACCGACCGCGAATACCAGATCATGCGCAACGCCTCTCTGGCAGTCCTGCGCGAGATCGGTGTGGAAACCGGCGGCTCGAACGTCCAGTTCGCAGTTAATCCGGACAATGGCCGTCTCGTCGTGATCGAGATGAACCCGCGCGTCTCACGCTCGTCCGCGCTGGCGTCCAAGGCAACAGGCTTCCCGATTGCCAAGATCGCTGCCAAGCTGGCCGTTGGCTACACGCTCGACGAACTCGACAATGACATCACCGGTGTAACGCCAGCCTCATTCGAGCCCACCATCGATTATGTCGTCACCAAGATTCCGCGTTTCGCCTTTGAGAAGTATCGCGGATCCGAGCCCACCCTGACGACCGCGATGAAGTCCGTTGGCGAAGCCATGGCGATCGGTCGCAACTTCCAGGAAAGCGTCCAGAAGGCGCTCTGCTCGCTTGAAACCGGTCTTACCGGCTTCAACGAATCTGAAGTTACCGGCAGCGAAGCGCTCCACTCCGCGCTTGCCCGCCCGACACCTGACCGCTTGCTCCACGTGGCGCAGGCCTTCCGCGAAGGCTTCAGCGTCGAGGACGTCTACAGGATCACCAGTATCGACCGCTGGTTCCTGCGCCAGATCGCTGGCCTAGTCGAGACTGAAGCCAATGTGCGCCGTGATGGGCTTCCAACTGACCGCTACAGCCTGACAGAGCTGAAGGCACAGGGTTTTTCAGATGCGCGCCTCGCTGAGCTGACTGGCCAGTCCGAAACCGCTGTCCGCGCAGCTCGTCATGATATTGGCGTGCGCCCGGTCTACAAGCGTATCGATACGTGCGCAGCTGAGTTCGCAGCCAAGACACCTTATCTCTACTCGACCTATGAACACCCACCCTACGGCAAGACAGAAGCCGATGATGAGGCGAACGTCTCAGATCGCAAGAAGGCGATCATCCTCGGCGGCGGCCCGAACCGGATCGGCCAGGGTATCGAGTTCGACTATTGCTGCTGCCATGCTGCATTCGCAATGGAAGACGTCGGCATCGAGTCGATCATGGTCAACTGCAACCCGGAAACCGTCTCGACTGATTATGACACCTCCGACCGGCTCTATTTCGAGCCGCTAACGCATGAGCACGTCTCCGAAATCATCGCCAAGGAACAGGGCAAGGGAGAGCTTCAGGGCGTGATCGTCCAATTCGGCGGCCAGACGCCGCTTAAGCTCGCGACGCCGCTTCATGACGCTGGCGTCCCGATCCTTGGCACCAGTCCCGTCAGCATTGATCTCGCCGAAGACCGTGAGCGCTTTGCCGCGCTGCTCGACCGCCTCGAGATCAAGCAGGCCCCGTCTGCGACCGTGCGCTCCGAGGAAGAAGCCCTGGAAATGGCACGCAAGCTTGGCTATCCGATCATGTTGCGCCCGAGCTTTGTGCTTGGTGGCCGCGCCATGGAAATCTGCCGCGATGATGATGATGTGCGGGCTTTCGCCAAGGAAGCGATGAAAGTCTCCGGCGACCAGTCGCTCTTCCTAGACCGCTATCTTTCTGACGCCATTGAGGTGGATGTCGATGCGCTCTGTGATGAGACCAATGTCCACGTCGCCGGCATCATGGAGCATATTGAAGAAGCGGGCGTCCACTCTGGCGATAGCGCCTGCGCCCTGCCGCCCTATACGCTTTCGGCTGACATCATCCAGCGCCTCTCCGATTCTGCAGCCGCGCTTGCGCGTGAACTGAAAGTCCGGGGTCTCATCAACATTCAGTTCGCTGTGAAAGATGATGAGATCTTCGTGCTGGAGGCCAACCCGCGCGCCTCGCGGACTGTCCCCTTCGTGGCGAAGGCCGTCGGCGCCCCGATCGCCAAGATTGCCGCCAAGGTCATGGCGGGCGCCTCGCTGACAGATTTCGACCTCAGCAATGCAAAACCGCGCCGCGTCGCGGTCAAGGAAGCGGTCTTCCCGTTTGCCCGCTTCCCGGGTGTCGATCCAGCGCTCGGCCCGGAGATGCGCTCGACCGGCGAGGTCATGGGCTGGGATGACGATTTCGGTGCGGCCTTCCTGAAGTCGCAGATCGCTGTGGATGTCTACCTGCCGCGCGAAGGCTGTGTATTTATCTCGGTGAAGGACAGCGACAAGGCCGCGGTCCTGCCGTCGGCGCGTGAGCTTGTCGACATGGGCTTCAGCCTTATCGCGACCAGCGGCACGGCCAGCTTCCTCGAAGAGAATGGCATTGCGGTTGATCGCATCAATAAAGTCATTGAGGGCCAGCCGCACATCGTTGATCGCATGATTAATGGCGGCGTCCAGCTCGTCTTCAACACGACCGAAGGCGCTCAGTCCCTCAAGGATTCGGCTTCAATCCGGCGAACGGCGCTGACCCGAAAGATCCCGTATTTCACGACACTCGCAGCCTCGATCGCATCGGTCCAGGGCATCCGCGCGCTGCGTGAACGCGAGCTTACTGTTCGCCCCTTGCAGCAGGCCTGACACAACCCCACTTGACGCAATTCGCGTTTAGACAGACGCTGACACGTTAAACAGACGGTTATTCTCGATATGCAAAGAACACCTATGACCGCCGAAGGGCACGCTGCCCTCGACGCAGAACTCAAGCATTTGAAGTCGGTTGAACGCCCGGCTGTCATCGCGGCCATCGCCGAAGCGCGTGAGCATGGCGACCTGTCGGAAAATGCCGAGTATCACGCTGCCAAGGAAAAGCAGAGCTTCATCGAAGGCCGTGTGGCTGAACTTGAAGACAAGCTCGCCCGTGCAGAAGTGATTGATGTGACCAAGCTCAAAGGCGACAAGGTCGTTTTTGGGGCCACCGTCACTCTCATTGACGCCGACACCGAAAAAGAAGTCACCTATCGCATCGTCGGTGAAGACGAAGCCGATATTTCCAAGGGCAAGGTGTCCATCCAGTCGCCGATTGCGCGCGCGCTGATCGGCAAGACGGTCGGCGACGAGGCAGAGGTCGCAGCACCCGGCGGCGCCCGCGTTTATGAGATCGAGAACGTCGAATTCAGATAGTCGGTGTGACGCAGAAAGTTTGAAAAGCCGGCAGGGTTCACCTTGCCGGCTTTTTCTTTTCCACATGAAAGCACGGGTGCATGCCTCTGCGAAAACTGGCACAAGATCAGCTTAACCATAACCGATCTGGAAAGGCGCACCCAGCATGGCTCCGGCCTCTCTTGCCGATGAACAGCTAGGCCCTTCTGTCTGGGGTGTCTCGGACGGGCGCGCAGGCAATGCCGCGCAGGTTCGCGCCGTCATGCGTGCCCTGTCCAGCACCGGCCGCCGGATGCAGATCGCCCATATCGCGGGCGCAGGTCACCGCGAAACGCCAATCGTGCTCACCCCGCGCGCGCCCTGGACACTGCTTCCTGGTGGCAGCTGGCCCATGCCACTTGCCGCCCTGTCAAAGGATCAACGCAGCCTATTCCAGCCCCCCTTCCCCGATGTCTGGATCGCTGCTGGACGGCGTAGTGCGCCCTATACCGCGCGGATCAGGGAGTTGTCTGGTGGGCGCACATTGACGGTCCAGATCCTCGATCCGAAGACCTCAGCCGACAAATTCGACCTCCTCGTCGTGCCGCAGCATGATGACGTTTCCGGTGCGAACGTAATTCAGACGGTCGGTTCGCCGTCTCACTTTGCGGCCGACCACATCGAGACCACCGGGCAGGCTTTCGCCGACCTCGCCGATGAGCAGGGTAAATCCTGCATCGTGATCCTCGGCGGCGACTCGAAGGCGCACCGTTTTACTGCGGCCGCCGCTGACCGGCTTGAAGCCCAGCTAACCGCGCTCGCCCAACAGAAGTGGCGCTTACGCATCACGGCCTCCCGGCGCACCCCCGTCGAAATTATTGCCCGCTTTCGCGCCTTTGCTGACAAGGTAGGCGCACGTTTCTGGTCTGGTCCTCAGGATGGCCCGAACCCTTACCTCGCATGGCTTCTCTATTCCGACGCTGCTATCGTGACAGAAGACAGCGCGAACATGCTGTCAGACGCTGCCTGGCACGGCCTGCCTATCCACATCGCGCGCCTCGAAGGCTCCAGCCCGAAATTCGACCGCCTCCATGAAAGCCTCATCTCGCGCGGTTGCGCGCGCTGGTTCGATGGAACGCTCAGCCAGTGGCAGTACCCGCCGCTGCGCGAAGCAGACCGCGTTGCTGACGCCATCATGGAAAAACTGATCGCCCGCCATCCACAGCCCGCGCTGAAAGGTGTGAAAGATCAATCCGTTGTCTTGCCAGACTGGTTGGAATGAGACGTAATCACATTCTCAACTAACTGTTTTTTCAGCATTTTTCTTGACTTCGCCGCGAGTCCCACGATCTTGCAGTCATGGCACACACCCATTCGCACGGCATTGGACACCATGAGCACCGCCACCATCACGCGGTGACGGAAACGGCTGACGCTCGCAAGCGCGTCGCCATCGCTGCTTTCCTGACCTTCGCCTTCATGGGTGCAGAAGTTGTCGGCGGAATTATTTCCGGCTCCCTGGCCTTGTTGGCCGATGCTGCGCACATGCTGACAGATGCAGGTTCGCTTGCCCTTGCCTGGGTCGGTTTCCGGCTTGCGGCGCGACCCGCAGATGGCCTCCGCAGTTTCGGCTTTGCCCGCTTCAAGGTGCTCGCCGCCTTTGTGAACGGTCTCGCTTTGCTCGCCCTTGCCGTCTGGATTATCTGGGAAGCGATCAATCGTCTGCTGGAGCCACAACCCATCCTTGGCGGCATTCTGCTAGGCGTGGCAATCGCGGGCCTCATCGTGAACATCATCGCCTTCTTCATCCTGCATGGCGGCGATCATGATGACCTCAATATGCGCGGTGCCATCTGGCATGTCGCAGGAGACCTTCTCGGCTCCGTCGCCGCAATTGTAGCTGCCATCCTCATCCTCGCGACAGGTTGGACGCCGATCGACCCGATCCTCTCTGTCATCGTTGCGCTTATCATCGCCGTGGGCGGCTGGCGCGTGACCCGTGAAAGCGCGCACATCCTGATCGAAGGCGTGCCACCTGGCGTCAGTCCTGACGATATCAAGAAAGACCTTGAGACTAATCTCGAGGACGCTGCCCGTGTAACCCACATCCACGCATGGGCCCTGACAGAGCAGAAACCTCTCGTCACACTCGAAGTCGTTGCCCGCGACGGCGCCTGCCTCGATACGGTCCGCCGCGCCGTCAAAACACGGTTGCAGCAGCAGTTTGGCGTCGACCACGCGACGGTCGAGGTTCACAAGGCGCCCAACCTGCCCTGACAGTTTGCACGGCTGCTACGCACCTCGGGGGCTTTATTCACCGGCGAAGAATCCCCATACCTGTAGCCCAGAACACAAAGACCGGAGCGGGCGATGAGCGAGACAATCCATTCTGAAATCCTGATCATTGGATCTGGCCCGGCAGGCTGGACAGCCGCAATCTATGGCGCCCGCGCCCTGCGCGACACACGCGTCGTCGCAGGCCTGCAGCCAGGCGGCCAGCTGACCATCACCACCGAAGTGGAAAATTATCCCGGCTTCGCTGAAATCCAGGGCCCGGAGCTCATGGAAAAGATGCGTGACCATGCCGAGAAAATGGGCACCAAGGTCTCCGAAGATCACATTGCCGAGGTCGATTTCGAAAGCCGCCCCTTCCGCGCAATTGGCGAAAGCGGCACGGTCTATACTGGCGATGCCGTCATCATCTGCACCGGCGCACAGGCCAAATGGCTCGGCCTGCCATCAGAGGAAAAGTACCAGGGCTTCGGTGTCTCTGCCTGCGCGACCTGTGACGGCTTCTTCTATCGCGGCAAGGAAGTCATCGTCGTTGGCGGTGGCAACACGGCCGTTGAAGAAGCGCTGTTCCTGACCAATTTCGCCTCCAAGGTCACTGTCGTGCACCGGCGCGACAGCTTCCGCGCAGAGAAGATCCTTCAGGACCGTTTGTTCAAGCACCCCAAGGTCGAAGTGCTCTGGGATACGGTCCTTGAGGAAGTCCTCGGTGAAGACAATCCGCCCGGCGTTACCGGCGCGCGCCTGAAGAACGTAAAGTCTGGCGAAGAGGAAACGCGTGAGGTGCACGGCGTCTTCATCGCGATCGGCCACGCGCCGCAGACCGAGCTCTTCAAAGGCAAGCTCGATATGAAGGCCAATGGCTACATCATTACCGAGGCGGGTACGACCAAAACGAATATTCCAGGCGTCTATGCCGCTGGCGACGTGACCGATGAGACCTATCGCCAGGCGGTCACGGCCGCCGGTATGGGCTGCATGGCCGCCCTCGAGGCCGAACACTGGCTGGAAGAACAGGTCGCCATCAACGAGGCCGTCGCCGCCGAGTAGTCGGCGCTATGAACGTAGTCGTCATTCCCGCAGCAGACTAGGGACCTGCCACCCTTCAGCTATGCTCTGATCACATGCCCATTGCCGGGCGGCGACCATGCTCCTAGTCTTCCCCAATGGGAAAGACGGGGAGGCAAGCGCCATGGCGGACGGCACGGTGCACGGAAAGGCTGACGAGAAATTCGCAGCTGTGCGCGAGCAATTTGAGAAAAACCTGTCGAGCGGGGCAGATATTGGCGCATCGTTCTGCGTCACCAAGGATGGCGAGACGATCATCGACCTCTGGGGCGGCCACGCCGATCCGGAAAAGACCCGGCCCTGGGAAAAAGACACCATCGTCAACGTCTATTCGACCACCAAGACAATGACGGCGCTCACTGCCCTCTATCTCGCCGACAAGGGTCTCATCGACTTCGATGCGCCGGTCGCAGAATACTGGCCGGAATTTGCCGCCAACGGCAAGGAGAAGGTCAAGGTCTCACACCTGATGAGCCATTCGGCGGGTCTTCCCGGCTGGACCGAACCCACCGATAAGGACATGCTCTACGACTGGGACCTCGCGACCAGCTTGCTCGCCGCCCAGGCCCCGATGTGGGAACCTGGCACAGCCCCCGGCTACCACGCCCTCTCGCAAGGCTATCTTGTTGGCGAGGTCATTCGGCGCGCCTCCGGCCGCACGGTTGGCACGGTCTTCCGCGAAGAGATCGCTGGCCCGCTTGATGCGGACTTCCATATCGGCCTGCCTGCTTCCGAAGATGCCCGCGTCGCTGACCTGCAACCGCCCCCTGCCCCGGCTGGCGGGATGAGCTTTACCTCCGACATCAAGAAGGCGGCCTTCTCCAACCCGGACATCGACGTCATGGAAACGCGCTCGCGTGAGTGGCGCGGGGCAGAGATCCCGGCAGCCGGCGGCACCGGCAATGCGCGTTCTGTCGCTCAAATCCACACCATCCTCGCCAATGGCGGCAAATCCGGCGGAAAACGGTTCCTGTCAGAGGCCGGTTGCCGCAAGGCGCTCGAGTGCCAGGTTGAAGGAACAGACCTTGTGCTGGACATGCCCGTGCGCTTCGGCATGGGCTTTGGCCTTTCCGGGCCGATGTCGCCTGCCCTTCATGAGGAGGCGATGTTCTGGGGCGGGTATGGCGGCTCTATCGTGCTCATCGACATGGCGGCCCGCACGACAATCGCCTACGCCATGAACCGCATGGAAGGCACGACCACCGGCGACATGCGCGCCATCGAACTTGCCGCAGCCACCTGGCAGGCGCTCGCCGCGACCTAGGAGTATCATGGAAACCCTTGAGGCAGATCTTGTCGTCATCGGCGCCGGCGTCATCGGGCTTGCCGTGGCCCGCGCCTGCGCCCGCAAGGGGCGCGATGTCATCGTGCTTGAAGCCGAAGACCTGATCGCGAGCCATACTTCCTCGCGCAATTCGGAAGTCATCCATGCCGGGCTCTATTATCCCCAAGGGTCACTGAAAGCGCGATTCTGCGTCGAAGGCCGCCGTAAGCTCTACGCCTATCTCGAAGACCACAGTGTCGAGTACAAGAATTGCGGCAAGCTCGTCGTCGCCCATCCTGAGGAAGAGGATCAGCTCTCAGATATCCTCTCCCGCGCCCGCGATAATGGTGTTGAGGACCTCAAAATCATCCCCGGCGTCGAAGCCCGGCGGCTGGAGCCAGCCCTCAGCGAAGACATAACTGCGGCCATCCACTCTCCGGTCTCAGGTATCTTCGACAGCCATGGCTACTTTCTCGCCCTTCAGGGAGAGCTGGAGGACGCAGGCGGCATGATCGCGTTCGGCACGCCCGTCACCGAAGGCGCGCGCACCGAAGAAGGCGTCGAGCTTATCACTGGCGGCAATGCTCCTTCAAAGATCACCGCCCGCACCGTCATCAATTGCGCCGGCCACCGTTCGATAGAGCTTGCCCGCCTGATCGACGCAGACATCGACCTGCCAGAACCGCACTATGTGAAGGGCAGCTATTTCAGCGTCCTCGGCAGGAC
>Ga0208965_1001401_pt1 | contig 10546 bp, 5 predicted proteins | sample AOAMet1_07_M0_10_2_FD_188230 | JGI IMG/M metagenome (GOLD analysis project Ga0208965, IMG submission 188230) | Ammonia-oxidizing marine microbial communities from Monterey Bay, California, USA - CAN11_07_M0_10 (SPAdes) | ecosystem: Environmental > Aquatic > Marine > Intertidal zone | place...
GGAATAAATGCATCATAATTCTTCTCGATCATGATGCAATTTAACTGGTAAATCCTCGGGCCGACCGCAAATACCCTGGAGGTAACAATGAATGGTTCTTTATTTCGAGCGAATCGGTAAACGTACTGCAAGCCGGGGTTACCATCGAGGGATATGCCTAAAGGATTTCGGGGCATACCAACTTCCTCGGGCGGCAGTAAATTTCCAAGTACATTGAAAACGCTACCGTTGACGACTCCCTGAAGTGCCTTGTTAGTTGCCTGCCGGTCAGATGGTTCTTCGTGTAGGTCGTGGTAGGAAAAGGTGAAGGTGATCTCGCCCTCGAGTGCCGAGCAAACAAAGATTCGGACTTTGATCGGTGGCTTGCCTTCGAGTGGTGAAAAACTCCGTTCGACGTAGAGGGGTTTTTTCGGCAGCATAAAAGAAGCGCGAGCTCCTGAAGGGCGATGTGTTTCCCACTGGCTCAATTCTCCCTGAAACTCCTGGCCAGCCAAACTGGATATGCCGTTGCAAATAAAGAGAAACAGGCAGCTGGCCAAGATCCTGGTCAAAGAAGCTGTTGGAAAATCTGATATCTTGTTTGAAATCATTGAGAAATGTTGGGCACGGGTTGAAACAGTGGATCCCTCAGGCGTTACGACAAACGACGCTACCTGAGTTTAATCGAAGGTGTGGAGTTTGCATCGACTTATGGGCCAGAATTGATAATTCAAGGAAATCAACCGTCGCAAATCTCCGTTGGGACAGCAATTTAGACGTTGAGGCAGCGGAAATATCTGTCGAGATGCGGCGGTTGGTTGACGCGTTGGCGAACCCGAGATTACTGAACGCCGGCAGAGCGATTTCGCTCTTCGATTGCATCGAGAAGGTCAGCCAGCACTTGGCGGCTTTCCTTCGGTTCGTCGCTGCTTGCCTGATAGCGATCGTACTGCAGTTGCACGTCGGCGGCCGTCAGCAGTGTTCCGCCTCGTTTTACCGATTTTGCGAATGCTGCAGCGGCAACTTCCCGTTCATCTAAAGGGAGTGCAGATTGGCTGGCAAAATCAACTAAAATTCGTTGCGAGTCGGGCGTGCCGAGGCTTCCAAGTAACGCACTGGCGTCCGCAGCAAATCCGGGAACGTATAAGAGCTTTGCCAGTTGCGTCTGTTCTCGAGGACTGAGTCGATAAAAGTAATATCGGTCGCGATCGCTGGAGATTTTTGCAAGCCACTGCATCGCAAAAGCTCCATGCCGACGGCGGTCGAAATTAGAGACTTTCCATGGTTTGATGCGATCGTCGAGCCGCTTAACATGCGTAGCGATTAAATTGGGCTGAAGCGAAAATGGGATTGCTGTGAACAGAGGATCATTCTGAAGTTGAATCGACGTTCGACGCCCCCGATCCGCATCACGATAAAGGAGTGCGATTGGCAACCGTCGGGTACGCCAGTCAGTTCTCAATTGTTGAATGAGATTTCCAAAGCTGGGATTGTCCAGCGTGTCGGTGACTACGAGGACTTCAAGGTCGGGATCGGTTGTAGCGGCTTGGAAGAACTCGCGACTGGAGCCAGCGGAGTTTCCGTAAAGACCAAGTGAGAGCATGGTTGCTGCGTAATTCTGAGCCAATTCTTCGCGGTTGTGTCCGATTAAACCGGAAGGACGATTTTCACTCTGGGCCAAAAAGACAGCAAGTTTAACGAGGTAGCTATTACCTGCAAAAGCTTTTTGAGGGTCGATCGATGCGATCGCCTGCATCGCGGCGAACTGAAGATACCTATCGCCGAATACAATGGCGTCGATGAGTTCAGAAGGCTGCCCCGCAGTTGCGGAGAGCGAAGATTCGTTCCCGATTTTTTCAAGTAATTCGCAACAGGCGATGGCGGCCGGTACGAGTTCTAGTTTCAGTGCTTCTCCGAGGACAGCTTGGGTTTCCTCTCGGGTAATCCCGAGGGTCTTTTGGATCAGCTCGACATTAGTTTTTTTACTTGGACCGACCAGTCGTTTGGCAGCTTCAAGCTGAGTCAGCAGATATAATTCTCGATTTCGATCGAGGGCTGGATTGATCTCATAAAGGTCTGCGGCACGTCTGGCGGCCGTCACTCGCGTTGCGGTGAGGTGATCCATTTCGGATGAGATCATCTTTTTCTTTTGATTGTCCCAATACCAGATTGTGACAGAACTAAGGACGGCACCGTCAACAGGTCGTTTACCTGTGAGAAACTCTCGAGACCGGCGGTACAGCCGTTCTTCAATGATCGCGGGATCGTAGCCGAATTCTGTGCGGTCCAGCGAATTGAGTGCGATTGCTTTGAGTGAATTCGGAACATTGGGCGAGAGGTAGGCTCGCATCATGACATCGAGTGACTCAGAGGTGCGGTAGTATCCCAATGCTCGAAGTGCTTCGGCTTGAACTTGGATATCGTTGGCTCGGGCGGCGGCAAGAAGTGGCCCTTGTGCATGGATTCCCATACTCTTCAAAGCGCCACGGATTCCCGGGAAGTCTGCAACACGATCTTTCTGGGCGAAGACTTCCAGCAACTGAGCAACGGCAGGTTCGCCCAGACGTCGAAGTTTCCGGAAGGCTTCTGAGCGGACTGAAATGTCGGGGTTGTTGAGCGTTTTGATAAGGTCATCAATCCGTGCTGGAGAATTGGCGACAGCCTGAGAAGCTTTGAGAACCTTTCGAGCCAGTTCTCGTCCTTCAGGTTGGAGAGCCTCGTCGGCGTGAATGCTCGCAAAGAAATCTGCACCGATTTCGTTTTGCAGTAGGTAGAGTTGTTCGCTGTTTAAATTTAGCTTTGAGATTTGACCAATGTAGAATCTCGCATCTTCGAAAAGGCGGATGTCGATCATCAGTTTTGCCGCGTTCGCTAACTCATCTGACATTTGAGGATCAGAATCACGAAGTGTACGCAGAATCAACCGAGTCGTTTCGTCGATGCCCTGGTCAACCGGAGTCAATTCAGGTGCGGACTTTAAATCCTGATCCTGAGCACTCAGTGACGGTTGAAGGTGTGAGGTCAGTCCAACAATCGAGAACATCACGAGTGCGCAAAACAAGAGTTTGAGCTCCCAGCGAATGGGGCTTTTGTGTGGGGGTCGTGGTTCCGAAGCTTGCATAGACATGACCGGAGTTGAATCGTCCTTTTGACACCCACTTCAACAGGCTTAGATCAATTCTAACGATTGTATTTTGCGGAAGAGATGAGCCAGATCGACTTGAAAGTTTTAGAGGGATTAAACGGGTTAGGGAATTTGTGTATCTACTGAGATTAGCGTTCTCATCTGTCCCCCGTTTTTTTTAAACGGATTAGGAAAGGGAACAGTCCCTCAACGACCTTCTCTAAACTACCTTCAATAACCGGCAATCACCAATGAAATCTGGTTAAATTTTCCGTTAAGAACCCAGGTTCAAACGGTTTTTCCACATCGCGATTTGTTCTGAAACGAAACGAGGTCCGGTAGAGCCGATGCTTTGAAATGCGTCGATCGCATTTTTCACCCCGAGAACGTCGTAAACCGAAGAGTCGAGAGTCGGATCGGCGGCCTGAAAGTCCTCCAGGGGAAGCTCGGCCAGAGTGATCGATTTTTCGGTTGCCAGACGTACCAGTTCCCCAATCATGTGGTGGGCTTTGCGTTGGGGAATGCCGCGTTTAATCAGGTATTCCATCAGCGTTGTGGCGTCGAGGAATCCTCGTTCCAGTCGCGAACTGATCGAATCCCGTTTCATTTTTGCCCCTTCAACGAGAGGTGCAGCCAATTCCAGACAGGCGGTAACGGTATCAAAGGCATCGAAAAGTGGAGGTTTGTCTTCTTGCAAGTCGCGGTTGTAGGCCAGGGGAAGGCCTTTGGAGAGTACAAGCAAGGTCTGCAGACTTCCGATGACGCGGGCGGTTTTACCTCGGGTTAGTTCCAAGACATCGGGGTTGATCTTCTGTGGCATAATCGAAGACCCCGTGCAAAACGCGTGAGGCAACTGGATGAAATCGAATTCTGAAGTCGCCCACAAAATCCATTCCTCGGCCCAGGTGCTGAGGTGCACGGAAATGGTGGTGAGGCAGAATAGCGATTCCATCACGAAGTCTCGATCGCTCGATGAGTCGATACTGTTGGCGACTAATCCTTCAAAATCGAGTCGTTTGGCGGTGTTTTCTCGGTCGATGGGGAGTGTGGTTCCCGCCAGCGCGGCCGTTCCGAGGCTGCATAAATTGACGCGCTTTCGGCAATCTGCCAGCCGCTCGCGATCGCGTTGGAACTTTTCACAGTAGGCCAGCCAGACGTGTGGAAGTAAAACAGGTTGGGCTCGCTGAAGGTGTGTGTAGGCGGGAACGACGACATCGAAATCATCCGAGCATCGATTCACAAACGCGGTCTGAAGGCTCTCTAAAAGCCCGTCAACGCGATCAATGGATTCTCGAACCCACAAACGGAGGTCGGTTGACACTTGATCGTTTCGACTTCGCCCCGTGTGTAGTTTTCGCCCGGTGTCACCTATCCGATCAATCAGGGCCTGCTCGATATTCATGTGAATATCCTCGAGCTCTTCACGGATCACAAAAGTCCCGTTTTCTAGCTCATTCAATATTTCGTTGAGCCCTGACTCGATGTCGTCGCATTCCTGCGACGTCAGAATCCCTTGATCGGTCAGCATTTTCGCATGGGCGATACTTCCGCTGATATCGTGACGGAAGAGTCTCTGGTCAAAGCTAATGCTCTCGGTGAATCGCTCCACCCGTTTGTCCACGGCTGAATCAAATGCTCCGCTGCGGCTGGGACTGGACAAGATACACCTCGTTGAAATGGGTCGAAGGGGCAAGCCCCAGAAATACTCGCTGGTTTCAAAACCTAACAGCCTTTGAAATGGCGGGGGTGGCCATAGGCCAATCGGTAATAGGACTGATACTACTAGGACTAATAATACCAATACCCACGAACACTGTTATGCCAAAAAAGTTCCCGGTCGAAAACCGTCCCATCGCCTAGGTCGCGTAAAAGCTGTGAGAAATTCAGCCAAACCTGGGCGTATTACGAGCCTGCGAAGCCTGAATCCATCGACTGAAAATCTGGTAACCGAGCACCGCCAAAGCTAATGGCGGTATCCCCGTTTGGTAATTGAAATTCGCTGTTATTCGTGGCGAAGTGCTTCAATCGGATCCAGTTGGGCTGCCCGGACGGCAGGGTACAGACCAAAAAAGACACCTACGACGACCGAGATGCCAAACGCAACTGGAATCGAAATGGGAACAATCGTTGGACGCATCACTCTGGCTACTTCAGGAAGACTGGCATAGAGTTGGGGCGCGAAGTATTCCAAACCCCACCGAGAGACATCGACCACGACGGGACAGAGTAAACCCATCAAGATTCCCGTGATTCCACCGACGATTGAAAGCGTAATTGTTTCCACTAGAAACTGAAGGACAATGTCCCTTTGCTTGCCTCCGAGGGCCCTGCGAATTCCAATTTCCCGAGTTCGTTCGGTCACTGTCGCAAGCATGATATTCATAATCCCAATTCCACCAACAATTAGCGAAATTGCGGCAATCAGCCCCATGAACATCATGAACATGAGGCGTGTCGTTTTCGCCTGCTCGAGCAGTTCGTAGGGCACCACGACCGAAATGTCTTGTCGATTCGGATCATTCTGTCGCAGAGTGGCTTCGACTAATTCGGCTGTGCGGGGAACGTCATCGGCACTTTTGACCTGAACCGTTATCTGAGAAAGTTCAAATAGTTTAGTCGAAAACGAACCACCGGATCGTTTCGATTCCTGATCGGTCATTCTCGCTCGCATCGTCGTGACTGGAATGTAGATGTCCAGTGAGAAATCTTGAGCGGCGAGCGATCCGCCAATCGCGGCGGTCGCATTCCTATGCTTCAACACTCCGACGATTTTAAACAACTCTTTTTTTTCCGGAAGATAAATTTGCTTGTTTAAGGGATCCTCGGATGGGAAAAGTTTGTCGGCGAGTCGTGCAGCGATCACGCAAACGGGACGATTGAGTTCGACTTCTCTGGTGGTCAGGAAATGGCCACGATCAATCTCAAGGCGGGTAACCTCCGCATAATCCGAGGTGCAACCGACTAGTCTGCCATCAATTGGTTTTACGTTGGGGTTACCAGTGTACGCAAACTTCTGCTTCAGTTCCCGAATTGGCAAAACGCGTTTAACCGTTGAGATGGTGTCATTGATTAGTTTGCTTTCGTTACGCGTAACGCCAAAAGCCGTGATTTGGCGGAAATTGCCACCACTCTCATCCGGAGGCTGGATGCTTCTAATAATGATGTTTTCAGCGCCGAGATCCTCAATTTGCCGTTGGGCTTCCTTACTAATCCCTTCACCAATGGCAAGCAACCAAATCACGCTTGCCACGCCAATGAAGATACCGAGCACCGTCAATAACGACCTCATCGGGTGCAGCAAGAGGCTTTTGGTGCCTAATTTGACGGTTCGAAAATAAAGCATGAATGAGGTCGCTTGATGAAGGTTTGAGGCCGTTCAACGGCTTTCGGAAGCTGATTAGTCGGCACCGCGGGATGCGACATCGGCGTTGTGAGCAATTTCTTGAATTTGTTTGGCTGTGAAAACCTTGCGGCCCTCTACAGGTTTGTCGAATTGTATTTCACCGTCGCGCAAACGAATAACCCGTTTTGCATGCTCTGCGACTTCGTCTTCATGGGTCACCATGATGATTGTTTTGCCTTCATCGTTAAGGCGTTGAAAGAGAGCGAGGATTTCTTCTGTTGTCACAGAATCAAGGTTTCCAGTCGCCTCATCCGCCAAAATGAAGTAGGGATCATTGACTAGTGATCGGGCGATGGCGACGCGTTGCTGTTGGCCTCCGGATAGCTGGGTGGGACGGTGATCGAGCCGTTCTCCCAGGCCTACCATTTTGGCAAGTTCAATACTTCGTTTTCGCGACTCGGCATTCAGGTTTCCCATGTAATACAAAGGGACCTCAATGTTTTCGACAACACTCAGTTGAGCGATCAGATTATATGATTGAAAGACAAATCCAATTCGCGAGGCACGAATGGTGGAAAGTTCATCATCGGTCATTCGAGCGACATCGTCGCCACCGAGCAGAAAGGATCCATGTGTTGGTTGATCGAGGCATCCCAAGAGGTTCAGGAGTGTACTTTTGCCGGATCCCGAAGGGCCCATGATGGCGACGTAATCACCTTCAGGTACCTCAAAGGAAACACCCCGCAGGGCGCGGACTGTTTCGCTTTTCAAGACGTAATGTTTTTGGAGGTCACGAATAACCGCGGCCATTCTGGTAGAGGTTTCGCTCACTGGCGACCTCCACCACCACCAAAGCCTCCGCCACTTTGCATCCTTTTTTTCATGTTCTTGATCGAGGTGTCAAGTTCAGATTCACTTAGGTAGGTGTCCTTGTCAGTATCAACTGAGTCAAAGAAAAAAGTATAGGGTGAACCGGCTTCACTTTTGGTCAGCTTACCGTCTCCGTCGGTGTCCTTCTGTTTGATCAGTTCAGCGCCACTGCTAGGCATTGCGAAGCCACTTCCACCACCGCCTCGTTTTCCGCCAGCTTTTCCGCCAGCTTTTCCACCACCTTTAGCTGCTGTATTGGCTTTCGCGGCCTTTTTAGAGGCTTCGACTTCGGCGACGACAGAATCAGGTAGCTCAATTTTAGTTTCCATTTCGAATTCAGGAAGTTCCATGTATTCCTTGAAACCACCCGGGTTAAGAACCAACTCAGTTCCGTCTTCCACGCCCGATGTGAAATAAACCATTTGTGAATTGTCCCCGCCAATCTTGACCTCGAGGGTTTTCCAGTTGTCCCCAACTTTAGCGAGGCAAAATTGTCTGTCTTGAACCGAGTAAACCGTTTGGATAGGAGCAAGGAGTGCTTCAGGCAGATACTTAACCTGAATGGTTACCGAACAATTCATGCCGGGTTTTAGTGATCTCGGTGGGTCGATGATTCTAACCATCACGGCGTATTTTTTGATGCTGCTACTCATCCAGCCGCCAGATTCCGCGTATTCACTCACCTTGGTGACGACACCTTTGAGTGTGGTGTTTTCACCGTTGAGCGCGTCGACCTTAATCGTCGCCGCCATCCCCTCTTCAATTTGAGTGATGCTCTGCTCATTGATCAGGGCCTTCACCTCCATCTTTTTGGGGTTTGGCAATCGAATCAGGACTTGGTTTTGCCGAGCCGAGGCTCCCTCTTCCAGTACCCAATCGTTTCCGCTACGAGACGACTCCTTGGCGTAGACGACTTGCCCTGTCACACCTTCGGGAACCCTAATCGTGCACTTTTCGATCATGTCTTTAATTTCGGCCATTTTTTCAATCTCGACTGCCAGTGATTTCTTCTCACTGTCAAGTTTGACCGTTGCGGCCTTAATGTCAGCATCAAGTTTGATTTTTTCTTTCTCGGCGGAGATCTCTATCAGAACGCGAAGCTTCTCTTTTGCCAGCTTCTCACTTAGTTCACCTTGGGCAAGCGCGTTTTCTGCTTTAGTCATTGCGGCTTTAGCTTTCCTCACTGCAGCCTCCGTTGTATATCCCTTTACCTTCAAACTTTGACTGTAATCCTTTTGTAACTTGCTTTCTTCGAAGTCAATTTCGGCGCTGATGATATCGTTCTTGGCTTTGTTGACCTCGTTCTCAATTTTCATCTGTTCTTGTATGAGAGTTCCCTCCTCGTATTCTCTCTTTGTCGCCTTGGCTGTGTCGAGAGTCGCCTCAGCTTGAATCACTCCGGCTTCCGCGCTTGCTAGTGCGATGTTTTGTTGCTCGAGCTCTTTCTCAAATGAGGTTGAGTCGAGTTCGACAAGAAAGTCTCCCTCGCTGACCATTGATCCCTCGGGAACAGCTTTAAGAACAGAGACGCTACTGCCGCTTCTGGCCCGGGCTTCGCAGCGAATCTCGACGTTCTCGCTACTTTGAGCTTCACCCTGATCAAGGACTTGAGAGACAAATTCTCCAAGCTCGACTTGGGAAAGAATGGGGTCAATTTCTTCAGCGCCACGATTTTGGCTGATGTAAAAATAGGTGCCCACCGAAACGAGGGTAATCGCAACGAATCCAAAGATCAGAAAGGGGGTGGCGGCACCATTCCTTGAAGTTGAACGGATGGAGTCTCGGTTAATGTCGGTTTTGGACATTCTCTGTTTCCTGAAAAACAAGTGGATCGTACTGCAAACCAAAAAGTTGAACTGAATTGCAGCAAAGGAAGACGCAATCTTAGTCAAATGGTCTACTCGAACGTAGCAAAAATCTAGATTTGGGAGTTGGTTCACGCGAAAATCACGCTGGAGAACCGCACGAACTTTGGATTATCGTTCAATTCGCTCAAACCGACAATCAGCCAACCAATTCACTGACATACTAATTGGTTTGAATCGTTGGCATCCCTCCGCGGGATGCACTCCCCTACGCCCACAATATTAACCCTGTCATCGGCCCTAAGTTCCTAGGATTTTCAGGCTTTGCGGGTGGAAATCACTGATTTGGTGGGTGAACTGGTGTTTGCCAGCCCATTCCTATTGGTTGCGACGGTTCTAACTTTTGTCTTTTCAGAAGAAAGGTTATTTAATTGTTCGCTTCGGTGCTGAACCGATTCAACAGACCACCGAGAGATGACGGTTGGTTTTGCCAATGGGTTTCTTCAGAAAGTGTGGAATCCTTCACAGTTGCATTGGCTGGGGAAGGGTTGTGAATGGCGACCATTTTTAGGTCAAGCGGGCGGGTTTGACTGTCAAGTTCGACGATTGGGTTCGGATACGCTCTGACGACAACGTTAGTGCTGCGGTCGTTCTTGGCTGGCTTGATGGGTTGGAGTGTCCGCATGGGGACAACCTCGATCGGTGAGAGTTGCGAGGTCTGAATTTTCTGGAGGGGCTTCGAGGCCTTTCCCGTTGAGAGGTCACGCTGAGGTGACACGGGCTTTTTCGGTTCGGTCGAATCTGCATCAGATTGGTTAAGAGGTTCAACGACGATTCCTGTTTTCAACAAATTAACAGGGTCTAAAGTTTTTGAAGAACGGACAGTTCGGCTTGCATTAGTTCTCTGTGGTTCAGTTTGCAAGGATGTCGAATCTGATCCAACGGGTTGTTCGACCAGACTGAGAGGTTTCTCATTTTTCATGGCGGCCAACAGTTGGGAAACCGATTGCACATCTGTTTTAGACGCGGTCATAGGTTGGCGGGTGGCCGGTCGCATTGGCTTGCTGGTTCCTAATTTAGGGGCAATGAACTCGTTTCGAGACGATCGATTCTCGATTTCGACCGCCGGTTCGTCGGCAGGATTGGGGTCAACAACGGAGGGAAGTTCACGCGAGTCCAGCGGTGGTGCGACAAAGCCTGGGGCTGCAACTCCGTCGCAGAATTGGCAGTCGAGTTCAATGCCAAGCGCCTCTGCCGCGCGTTGTCCGATCATCGAATCGATCGGACCGGGGTCGATTCCACGACCATTTTCATCGAGCAGCATTGTTCCCATATCAAAGTCGAGATTTAGTCTCGCAACTTCGTAGGAAAGCCAGGTTCGCAAAAGGCTGTTTTGAGCACGGGTTAGCGCGTTGATACCACGGG
>Ga0208965_1001409_pt1 | contig 10506 bp, 13 predicted proteins | sample AOAMet1_07_M0_10_2_FD_188230 | JGI IMG/M metagenome (GOLD analysis project Ga0208965, IMG submission 188230) | Ammonia-oxidizing marine microbial communities from Monterey Bay, California, USA - CAN11_07_M0_10 (SPAdes) | ecosystem: Environmental > Aquatic > Marine > Intertidal zone | place...
ACACCGCCAGTACACCATCACTGCACCGTAAAAACACGGGGACTGTACCCCGGTTTCCCCTGCACTATCCCTCTGCGCGCGCGTACTCCGTCCAACACGCCGAGCAAACGCTTGACGAACTCATTATGACGCACTACTTTGTATTTCAAAGTTATTGGAGACCAAGATGACCAAATCCACTAATGATGATCTCGCCTATGTCCGCTCGCTTGCCGAGGCCGGCGCTACCGCTCCGCTTCTGGGCGGGCGTTTCCTTGTCTGGTGGGGCGGCCTCGTCACGGCCGCCTATATCGGCCACTATCTCATAGCGACGGGCAAGCTCGGCCTCGGAATGGAAGCACTCGGCATCATGTGGGGCGGCTTCATCGTTCTGGGACTTGGCGGCTATTTCCTGCTCGTTAAGGCCTTCCCAGCGAACAAGCCGGGGCAATCTTCCGAAGGAAACCGCGTCTCCGAGACCGTCTGGATGGCCGCTGGTTTCGTGCTTGGCAGCTTCTTTATCGGCGTCACCATCAAATCATTCCTGATCGGCGCCGCCTCCATTGGCTATATGTGGTCCATTCCGCTCGTGCTCGGCGTTTATGGTATCGCCCAACTCGTCAGCGGCGAAATCGCCCGGGTCGGTTGGCTGAAGCTCGCGGGCCTCATTGCCATCGCCTTTGTGGGCCTGACCGTTCTCATCATCGACACGGCTGAACTCTACCTCGCCGCAGCCTTCGCCGCAGCCTGTAGCGTGCTGATACCTGGCATTCTCATGCTCCGCGACGAACCATCTGGCGTCGTGTAAGGTGGATCGTCATGGAACCCGAAAATCCCTTTGATCACAGCCAGATAGACGATGTCATACATGGCCGCCTGCGGCTCGGCGTGATGGCCTACCTCTCTTCGGCCAGCCCTGCCATCTTCGGCGAGCTGCGCGACAAGGTCGGCGCGACAGATGGCAACCTCTCGACCCATCTGAAGAAGCTGGAGGAGGCAGGCTATGTTCGCCAGGAGAAGCGCTTTGTCGGCAAGAAGCCTCAGACCCGCATTTTCCTGACAGACTCCGGCCGCAAGGCGTGGCTCGACTGGATCGACCAGATGCGCGGCCTGATGGAAGCGGCCGACTAGGGCCAGCCGGAACGCAATTAGACGGTCAGCATTAGTCTGAAGACCCGGTTGTCAGAGGTTCAGCCGGGTCTTGCTAGTTTGTGCCAGAAAGACAGATCTGGAGACCGGATATGATCCCTCTTACGAAACTCGCCCTCGGTTTTGCTGCCCTGACAGCCTTCACCCTGCCAGCGATGGCGCAATACGGCCCAAGCGGGCATGGCTACAACAATCGCGGCGCTGGCACTGCAGTGATCTATCAGCACGCGGACTTTCGCGGACAGTCTCTGCGCGTGACCGGCCCGATCGCACACCTCAGCGAGCACCGCTTCAACGACAAGGCATCCTCCATCCGCATCCATAGCGGCAGCTGGGAAGTCTGCGTCGATCCGAACTTCCGTGGACGTTGCGAGATCCTCACCTATCGCGAAGACCAGCTCAACGAGTTCCGCCTGAACGACAAGATCAGCTCTATTCGCCCGGTCGCAGATCGCTGGGGCCGCAACGATCGCCGTTATGATCGCGGCGGACGCTATGACCGGGACAATCGTTATGACCGCCGGCGCGACCATGATCGCGGCCAGCGAGGCCACGGTAACGCGCCCATGATCCTGTTCGCTGATCCGCAGTATCGCGGCAGCGCCCTGCCTGTGAATGGCGCCATCCCGCATCTCAATCAGCTGCGCTTCAACGACAAGGTCTCTTCCATCGTGATCAATAGCGGCGTCTGGGAAGTCTGCACTGACCCAAATTTCCGAGGCCGCTGCGAGATTATAGACCGTTCTGTCGATGAGACCGGCTATTATCGGCTGAACGACAATATCACCTCGGTCCGTTCGGCAGGCTATAATCGTCGTCCAGGCTATAACCGCCCGTTCTAGGCTGCTCGAAGGGCTTCCAGCTTTTCCGATTGGGAAGTAGGAAGCCCTTCATGTCTGACCGATCCAATCCTGACAGGCTCGTCGTTGTCGGTGCGCTTTCCGGCGCGCACGGCGTTCGCGGCGATGTCCGCGTGCGTAGTTTCACGGCCGAACCTGAAGCCATCTTCGAATTCGACCAGCTTCTCGATGAGACCGGCAAACCGGTTCTCAGCGTCAAATCCTACAAGTCCGCCAGCGATCACTTCATCGTCACGCCGAAAACGTCTCGCCAGAAAGAGGAATGGGACGCGATGAAGGGCGTGAAGCTGCATGTCAGCCGTGCCGACCTGCCCGTGGCCGAAGAGGATGAATTTTACATTGAGGACCTTGTTGGTCTGAAGACCTGCCACCCGGATGGCACTTTGTTTGGCCATGTAAAATCGGTTCAGAATTTCGGGGCGGGAGATCTTCTGGAAGTCGCCCCTGATGCAGCGGGCGAACCCGCCTATTTCGTGCCCTTCACGCTCAAAGATGTGCCGGACATCGACTTCGCCACACGCACCGTCACCATTGCAGAGGCGCAGGTCTGGGCCGACCAGTCCGACCCTCGCAAGAAATCAGACGTCTGACGCCTTCATTATGCCTGCCTTGACCGCGAGGTCGATAAGGTAGGATTCCAGCTTCCGGCTCTGCGTCTGCAGATTGAAGCTCTCCATGGCAAAGGCACGCCCAGCCTCGCCCATACGGGCGGTGCGCGCACGGTCGCTGAGCATTCGCGCGAGCCGGTCGGCCAAGGCTGCATCGTCGCCCTCGTCTACAAGATAACCTGTCTCGCCTTCCTTCACGCATTCCGGGATACCGGCATGGCGCGTCGCCGCCAGCGCGCAGCCGGACAGCATGGCTTCGATACAGACCAGCGGCAGGCCTTCGGCATCACCCGACTTTGCGCGTTTTGACGGAACGACAGCAATGCGCGCTTCGGCCCAATGTTTCGGCATCTCGTCGGCAGGCACCCAGCCAGGAAGCTCAGCTTTGACCCCGGCTTCCTGAAGCTTCGCGACAAGCTCTTCCTTTAGATCGCCATCACCGATCAGCCTGATGGTCCAACCATCCAGCTCATCGCCAAGGCGCGCCAGCGCAGCGATCAGCGTGTCGATGCCCTTCTTCTCGGTCCAGCGGCCAGCAAAGACCAGCAGGTCCTTCTTCTCACCCGGCTCAAAGCGCGAGGGGTCTGCCGTATTATGGTGGACCAGCATCTTGTCGGTCGGCGCGCCTTTGCCAGCAAGCTCGTCATGGATGAATTGCGAGCAAGGCAGGATCAGATCCGCCTCACGCCAGAGCTTTGCCCGGCGCCGGTTATAGACGCGGACAAAGCTGTCCTTGGTGTTGGTCGTTTTGGTCGCGTCGCCGCCATAATAGGTCACGGCGAGCGGCAGGTTCAACCGCTCTGCCAACGGCAGCGCATAGGCGCCAGATTTGCCGAAACTTGCGTGAATAGCGACGGGCTCAACCTCTTCGAGCGCATTCTGGAGCTTCGCTGAGATCGTCCCGAGCTGCTTGTAGGCCGCCTCTCCGCCAGCCCCGTGGAGCGGGCCAAGCTCGATGACTTCGGCGCCCTCAGGGACCGGCCCTTTCAGCTCATGACCGATATAGACCGGCTTCAGCTTGCTGAAGGCCGAATAGCCGCGGGGAATGAAGCTTTCGGATGGGGTGAAGAGCTTGTCGCAATAGGCTAGAAACCGTCTTTGCGTGCTCATGATAGTCACCCTCTTCTGACTGGCGCGCGGCTTGACTATGACACGCCCTCCGAACCGTCAAACATGTCTTGGCAGTCACCGCCCCATCGCATAAGACCCGAAGGCTGCAGCCCAAAGGACCAGACATGTCAGATTACCGCCTCTTCGGCGCTGAAACCTCTCCCTATTCCATGAAAGTCCGTGCCTTCCTGAAATATAAGGGCGTAGACTTCGACTGGATCGGCCGTTCCTCGGAAAAGGAAGAAGAGTTTCAGTCCCATGCGAAGGCGCCGACGGTCCCGCTTCTGGTGTCACCCGGCCGCGCACCGAACCAGGATTCGACAGATATCCTGTCGGCCATCGAAAACGACCATGCAGAGCCATCCTCTGTGCCGGACGATCCGGCCTGTGCCGTGCTGGCCCTGATCCTTGAGGATTATGGCGATGAGTGGCTGAGCAAGGTCATGTTCCGTGAGCGCTGGGGTCAGAAGCCTGACCGTGAGGAAGCAGCCGACCGCACGATGGAACAACTCTTCGATGGCAAGCTGCCACGCGCAAAGAAGAAGACGCGCGACCAGATTGTGAAACGGATGCGCGAACGCCTTGAGCTGATCGGCATCGAACGGAAGAATGAGAAGGCGCTGAAAACTTCTTTCGAGCGCTTCATCCCGTTGCTGAACGCACATCTGGAAAACAATCTTTTCATCTTCGGCAATCGTCCATCCGTGGCCGACTTCTCGATCTCGGCCCAGCTGTCGCAAATGCTGATGGACCCGACGCCGGCCGCTTGGCTTCGTGAGCATGCGCCGTTCGTGACCGCCTGGTGTGAATTCATGGACGCGCCAAAGGCAGGCGACAGCTTCAAGCCATTGTCCGAACTCGAACCCACCCTGCTGCCGCTCTTCACGCAAGAGCTGTCACAGACCTATCTGCCATGGGCCAAGGAAACGCTTGAAGCCGATATCGCCAAGCAGGACCGTGTCAGCGTCAAGATCGATGGCAAGCCATTCGAGCAAGTCACTCAGCGCTATGCGGCGACCTCGTTCAAGTCAGTTCAGAAGGCCGTGCGCCGTCTCAGCGATAATGAAAGCCTGACGACTTTCCTCAACGCCGCCGGCGCCGATGTCTATTTCCAGAATCCGAACAAGTAGACGGCCCTGAACAACTAACGGAATGAAAAAAGCCCCGGACATCGCGTCCGGGGCTTTCTCGTCTCAGGGGTCTGCGCGGGGGTTACGCGGCAGACTGTTTGCCGATCAGTTTCGGCTTCGACTTCGGCTGGCTGGACGAGCCGATCTCGATCTTGCGGGGCTTCTTGGCTTCAGGAAGCTCACGCAGAAGTTCGACGCGAAGCAGGCCGTTCTGCAGCGATGCAGCGGTCACGATAACGTGGTCAGCAAGCTGGAACCGGCGCAGGAATCCACGCTCGGCAATGCCGCGATGCAGGTATTGACGCTCTTCGCCATTGTCGCTGCCGGACTTTTTGCCCGCAACAGTCAGCAGGTTCTCATTGGTCTCAATGTCGAGCTCGTCTTCAGCGAAACCGGCCACGGCGATTTCAATGGCGAAGGCGTCGTCTGCAACGCGCTCAATATTGTAAGGGGGATAGCCTTGCGCACCATCGAGGCGGCTGGCTGAATCGATGAGGTTGGCCATACGGTCAAAACCAACCATCGTGCGATAAAGTGGGGTGAGATCAATTGTGCTCATGACAAACAGTCCTCTCTAAGCAACTGTATCCGGACGTGCCGGATCATCATTTCGGCTTACCTGTCACTCCGGCCCGTCCATCGGCGCCGGCAGATTACCGGACCGGGCCCGCTTGGCAGCGCCCGGTCATAGTGTATTTGGGAAACACGCCCCCGCGTTCAAGGGGAAAATGAGGAGACGAAAATGAACCGGATATTCGCAACAAGCCTTCTGGCACTGACCCTTGCCGCATGCGGCGGCGGCGACGATGCCGCGATTGACGAAACAGAACTGGAAGTCGCAACACCCCCTGCGAGCGGTGAGGCGGAGAACGGCATGGAAGCTGATGCCACGCAGGCATCCTTCACGCTTGAAGACGCCATGGAAGGCAGCTGGCGCAACCCAAAGGAAATCGCCCGCGACGAATATCGCAATCCGGTTGAGACACTGGAGTTCTTCGGGATTGAGGGCGACGATACCGTCATGGAAATCTGGCCGGGCGGTGGCTGGTACACCAACATCCTCGCCCCGTGGCTGCACGCCAATGGCGGCACCTTCATTGCTGCGGTCATCAGTCCGGAACGCTCAGAGCGCGCCGCACAGGCGCTTGAAGCCTATCAGGCGAATTACAGCCCCTTCCCGGACCTGTTTGGCGACCTTCAGTACACATACTACGACTCCGCCTCTGGTCCGCTCGGCGAACCGGAAAGCGTCGATGCGATCGTGACCTTCCGCAACATCCACAACTGGATGGGCGGCGACCATACCGACAAATTCTTCAATGACGCCTTCGCCGTGCTGAAGCCCGGCGGCGTGCTTGGCGTCGTCGAACATCGCCTGCCATCAGCCTTGAACCAGGACCCATCGGCCCCCACCGGCTATGTCCATCAGGATTATGTCACCCGCCTTGCTGAAGAAGCAGGTTTCGTCCTCGAAGAGGCAAGCGAGATTAACGCGAATCCGGCAGATACCGCCGATCACCCGTTCGGTGTCTGGACCCTGCCACCCGTCTCCCGCACAACAGACCGCGAAGGCAACACGCCGGAGGGCTTTGACGCAGCGAAGTACCAGGAGATCGGCGAATCCGACCGCATGACCCTGCGCTTTGTGAAACCAGCCAATGGCGAAACGCCAGCAGAGCCTGAAGTGATGGAAGACGCGACCGAAGAATAGGCCGGTCTGCCATCCTGTAAAATGAGCCCTGCCCCTTGATCGGGGGGCGGGGCTTTTTCTTTGTGACGAAGGCTAGGCGTTCCTCCGCCCAAAAAGATGGCTTCACCTTCTACCGCCCTGCGACTAGAAGGCTGGCCATCATGACGCGTCTTCTTTTCCCGACCCGCCTTTTCGAGTTCGACCTTGGCGATGAGAGCCTGCTCGAGGAGCTCGAAGCCAGCTGCTGGATGATCGAGGAGGGCGACACTGCCGGCCACGACTGGTGCGAGGAAAAAGGCTATCCCGGTTACACCTCCTATGCGTCCCTGAATGACCTCCCCCAACGCGCGCCAGCTTTCGGCGCGCTAGAGGCAAAACTTCTTTTGTGGGCGGGACAAGCGGCAGGTGAGCTTGGCTGGGACCTAGATGCGCGCCGGATTACGCTCGATGCGCTCTGGGTCAACATACTTGGCGAAGGCGGGACCCATTCAGGCCATATCCACCCCGGCAGCATTCTCTCGGGCACGATCTATATCGCCATCCCCGAAGGCGCCGGCGCGATCCGCTTCGAAGATCCACGACTGGCAAACATGATGGCGGCGCCGTCGCTCCGTGATGAGACCGCTGAAGACCAGGGCCGCTTTGTCTATGTCGCCCCCAGACCGGGCAGTGTTCTGATGTGGGAAAGCTGGTTGCGCCACGAGGTGATGGCGAGCCGCAGCGAGGATGCGCGCATCTCGATCAGCTTCAATTTCGGACTTTCTGACTGACGAAGCAGCAAAGTGGTCTTGACGCAGGCGCTGCGCTTTTGCACTGCACCATCAACTTTTACCCGTCCTTTCTGGAGCGACGCATGGATATTTCCAAAATTAGCATTGGCGAGAATGCGCCAGACGATCTGAACGTGATCATCGAGGTCCCGCTGGGCGGTGAGCCAATCAAGTATGAGATCGACAAGGCCTCCGGCGCGATGTTCGTCGACCGGTATCTCTACACCTCCATGCGCTATCCGTGTAACTACGGCTTCGTCCCCCACACGCTCAGCCTCGATGGCGACCCGATTGACGTCATGGTCGTCGGTCAGCGCGCGCTGGTTCCGGGCGCCGTCGTCCGTGCCCGTCCGATTGGCGTTCTTCTGATGGAAGATGATGGCGGTGAAGACGAGAAAATCCTCGCTGTGCCACACCAGAAGCTCACCCGCTTCTATGAGAAGGTGCAGAACTATACCGACCTGCCAGACACGCTAATCGACCGCATCCAGCACTTCTTCGAGCACTATAAGGACCTTGAGCCAAATAAGTGGGTGAAGGTGCGTGGCTGGGAAGGTGTCGACAAGGCACGTGAGCTGATCCGGGAATCGATCGAGCGCGGCGCAAAAAGCTAAACGCGAGGGGCCAGTTTGGAACTCTCGGTCTGGCTGGCACTCGTCGGTCTCTTCTTTGCTGGTGGGCTGACACCCGGCCCCGCTGTGATGCTGGTTGTATCCTCGTCGCTGAGATACGGCGTGCGGCCTGCCATGCTGCCTGCGATCGGGGTTTCGATCGCCAACCTTGTCTGGATCGGCCTTGCCGCTGCGGGCGCTGCGGCAATCGCCTCCCAGTTTCCGCTCGCATTTCTGGGCCTGAAGCTCGCCGGTCTCGGCTTTATCATCTGGCTGGCCTACGGGCTGGTGCGCGGCGCAGCGCGAGACCTGCGCCTGTCGCGTGAAGCCATGCCGAAGCGGGCCGCCCTCCTCGGCAAGGGCTTCGGGCTGCAGCTGGCAAACCCGAACGCGCTAGTCTTTTTCGGCGCGCTCCTACCTGGCTTCTTTGATGCGTCCCGCCCACTCGCCCCGCAGATCGCCATCATGGTCGCAACGATCACGGTCAGCGAAATGACCGGACTGTTCGTCTATGCCTTTGCCGCCGACCGGATGGCGAAAAGCTTCAGCGACCCGGTTTTCGCCCGCTGGTTCAATATCGGAGCCGCGACCCTGATGGTCGGCTCTGCAGCATTCGCCGTCTGGGCGACGAGCAAGCCCTAGGCTTCGATCAGCTCGAACTCACCGGTGGTTGCGCTGCGCCAGTAAAGCTGGCCGAGCGCAATCGCGAACCAGGCCCCGTGCAGCGTCAGCTTGCCTGTCTTCACGCGCTCTTCAACAAAGGGAAATGTCATCAAATTTCTGAGCGACTGCTCCACGCCTGCGAATTCGAGCGCGCGCTGCGGGTCTTCCGGATTGGCGGCGAGCACCTTGTCACGCGCCTCGTCGAGCAGTTTGACCCATGGCGCGATGAACTCTCCAACCGGCTTGTCATTCGCGGCGGAAAGGGACGCATTCACGCCGCCGCAGCCGCCATGACCCATGATTACAATGTGCTCGACTTCCAGCGCTGTGACCGCGAACTCGAGCGCCGCACTGACACCGTGCTGGCCGCCACCCGTCTCATAGGGTGGCACGAGATTGGCAACATTGCGCACGACGAATAGCTGGCCCGGCGCTGCATTGAAGATGTCAGCTGGCTCTGCCCGGCTGTCGGCGCAGCCAATCAGCATCACATTCGGGTTCTGGCCTTCGCCCAGCGTTTCATAAAGCTTGGCCTGCTGCTTGTAGGTGCCGCGCCTGAACGCGCGATATCCGTCAATCAATTCATCAGGTGAACGCATGTCGATCTTTCCCTTATTCTGACCCGGAACTAGTCAGAACCCGCCTGCTCGGCAATGTTCGATAGGTCAAAATTTGAAGTTGCGATCAATCCTTTTGAAAACTCTATTGATTGGGATAGGCTTCGAGGCTCGGGTCCTGGGAATGGGTGGATGACTGAAGAAACATCTTCAAAGAAATCGAAACCAACACGCCGCAGGCAAGGCCCGCGTCGAAGCGAAGCCTCAAGGGTCGCGATCCTAGAAGCCACGCGCGAAGAACTGGTTCGCTCTGGCTGGCGCAAGTTCAGCGTCGACAGCGTGGCGCGTACCGCCCACGCCTCCAAGCAGACGATCTATCGCTGGTGGCCTGCAACAGGTAGCATGTGCGTTGAGGCGGCGATTGGCCTTTTACCGGCCGTCTCACAAGCAGCCGAGACTGATCCAGCAGAACGTATTGCAGCGCTCATTCTGCCAATCGAGACCGTCACCCGTGCAGGTAACGGCCATGCTGTCCTGCGCGGTGCGCTCATCGCTGCTGCCGACGAAAAGACTGCGGGCGAAAGCTGGCGCAACTGGATGAAGGCCAATATCCGCGCCCCGCTTCGCCTCATCCTCGCCGAGATCGCCGCCAAGCAGCTGATTCGCCGCGACTATGATATCGACGAAGCGGTAAACCTGCTGATCTCACCGGCCTGGCACAATCTCATCGTGATGAGGGCGCCGCTCAAAGAGGGCTTCTCCCGCGATCAGGCCGCCCACCTTATCCAGCTGCTGAAACCTTAAGCGTCAGGCTTTCGCGCCGCGCTTTCCGCCGCCATAGGCCGGGTCAGAAAGGGCACTTGCCTCATCCAGCGGCCAGCGTGGCCGCGCGGAGAAGCTCATCGCATCCGCATCAACCTGACCGGCAGCAAGATGCTCTGCGCCCGCGAGCGCAATCATGGCCGCATTATCGGTACAGTGGCGGAGTGGCGGCGCGATCAGTCGTGCGCCATGCCGTCTGGCGGCCTCCTCCAGACTGGTCCGGATCGCCTGATTGGCCGCAACACCACCTGCAACAACCAGCCGCTTATCGCCATCGGCTTCGAACATGCCAAGAGCCCGGTCGGCGCGCTGGGTCAGGCAATCAGCAATGGCCGCCTGATAGCTGGCGCAGAGATCGCTTTTGTCCTGCTCCAAAAGGTCGCCCGCCTCAATGATCCGGGCCGCAGCCGTCTTGAGGCCTGCAAAACTCATATCGAGACCGTCCCGGTCCATGAGCGGGCGCGGTAGCTTGTAACGCTTCGGATCGCCGCCCGCGGCGGTCCGCTCGACAGCTGGCCCGCCCGGAAAACCAAGCCCCAGCAGCTTGGCAAGCTTGT
>Ga0208965_1001417_pt1 | contig 10468 bp, 10 predicted proteins | sample AOAMet1_07_M0_10_2_FD_188230 | JGI IMG/M metagenome (GOLD analysis project Ga0208965, IMG submission 188230) | Ammonia-oxidizing marine microbial communities from Monterey Bay, California, USA - CAN11_07_M0_10 (SPAdes) | ecosystem: Environmental > Aquatic > Marine > Intertidal zone | place...
CCTTTGCGCCTTCGAATTAGCACCGCTATTCGTTTTGTTTAGATTGATATTTTAAATAAAATAGAAGTAGATTATGAAAGTGAAAACAATCTTGGTATCCCAACCAGAACCAAAAACAGAAACATCTCCCTATTCTGACTTGTCTGATAAACAGAAAGTTAAAATTGATTTTAGACCTTTTATCCATGTCGAAGGAGTTACTTCAAAAGAGGTTAGAGCTCAAAAAATTGATTTGTCAAAATTTACTGCTATCGTTCTTACAAGTAGAAATGCTGTCGATCATTTCTTTAGAATAGCAGAGCAAATGCGTTTTAAAGTGCCAGATGCGATGAAATATTTTTGTCAGTCTGAAGCAGTAGCTTTTTATTTACAGAAGTATGTAGTGTACAGAAAACGTAAGATTTATGTAGGGAAAAGAACTTTTCCTGAATTGATAAAGCTGATTAAGAAACACAAAGAGGAAAAGTTTTTATTGCCTTCTTCAGACAAACTAAAACCATTAATTCCAAATGAATTAGATGCTTTAGGGGTAAACTGGAAAAGAGCTATTCTATATAAAACAGTAGTAAGCGATTTATCTGATTTAGAAGATGTATTTTATGACATTCTAGTATTTTTTAGTCCGTCAGGGATAGATTCTTTATTCAAGAATTTTCCAGAATTTAAGCAAAACAACACTCGAATTGCAGTGTTTGGGAATTCTACCGTTAAAGCAGCTACGGCAGCAGGGTTGAAGTGTAACATCACCGCTCCATCACCTGAAACACCTTCCATGACTATGGCTTTGGAAAAATACATCAAGCAAGCAAACAAAAAATAATTACGCGAACAAATAGAGCTAAGAAAAAACCAAGTTAACGCGTGGTTTTTTTATGCAAATAAAGTTGCAAATACTTCTTCAATTTTTCCAACAAGAATAAGTTTTATTCCGTCTTCTCTGACTGTAATCTTATTGTATTTAGACGCAACAAATGTTTTATAGCCAAGTTTTTTTGCTTCAGAAATGCGTTGATCTATTTTAGAGACAGGTCTAATCTCTCCTGCCAATCCAATTTCTGCAGCAAAACAAACATTGGGAGATATAGCAATATCTTGGTTAGATGATAAAATTGAGGCAACAACAGCGAGGTCAATGGCAGGATCATCAATGCTAATACCCCCTGTAATGTTTAAAAAGACATCTTTTGCAGCTAATTTAAACCCAGCTCTTTTTTCTAAAACAGCCAAAACCATATGAAGGCGCTTGAGGTTATATCCTGTAGTAGTTCTTTGTGGTGTTCCATATACGGCTGAACTCACTAAAGCTTGAACTTCAATCATTAAAGGGCGAATCCCCTCAAGAGTTGATGCAATAGCGGTTCCGCTTAGATCATCGTCTTTTTTTGAAATGAGAATTTCGGAAGGGTTTGAAACTTCTCTCAATCCGTTTGAAAACATTTCATAAATACCTAATTCTGCAGTAGAACCAAATCTATTTTTCTGAGAACGCAATATTCTGTAGGTGTGATTTCTGTCACCTTCAAATTGCAAAACAACATCTACCATATGTTCCAAAATCTTTGGTCCAGCAATTTGCCCCTCTTTATTTATATGACCTATTAATAAAACAGGGGTACCTGTTTCTTTTGCAAATTTTATAAGTTCTGCGGTAGTTTCTCTAATTTGAGAGATACTGCCAGGAGACGCCTCTATAGCATTTGTGTGTAGTGTTTGTATGGAGTCTATAACCAAGATTTGCGGGGCTGTATTCTCAATATTTTTAAAAATTTCTTGAGTGTTTGTTGCCGTTAAAATAAGGCAATTAGAAGAATTTTTTTGAATTCTTTCTGCTCTCATTTTTATCTGAGATTGACTTTCCTCTCCAGAAACATATAAAACTTTGTGAGGGATTGCAAGAGCTACTTGTAGAATTAATGTAGACTTTCCAATACCGGGTTCACCACCCAATAATGTCACAGACCCTTTAACCAAGCCTCCACCTAAAACCGTATCTAGCTCATTGTTTTTTGTAGGAATTCTTTCTTCTGCATTCAATTGAATTTCTTCAATTTTTAAGGGCTTAGAAATGGTTTTTGCAGTATTCGACTGCTTCCATTCTCTAGCGACCTCTTTTTGAACTACTTCTTCAACAATAGTATTCCATTCATTACATGCATTACATTGCCCCATCCATTTTGCATGCTGAGTGCCACAATTCTGACAAAAAAAAGTAGTTTTAGCTTTCGCCATTAGATATAAGTTTACACAAAGAAAAGAAAATTACTTTGCTTTATTACAGATTGGTAAAAGTAAAAAAGAGAGACCACCAAAAATAATAATCATAGCAGTCTGTGCGGCCCACATAACACTTCCAAATGCTGTAGACGGTTCTTCGGGTACGCCAAATAAGGTAAACGCACCAGCAACGGCTAATGGATATAAGCCAATGCCTCCATTTGTTGCTGCAATACTAAATCCTCCAGCAATAAATCCAACTAAAATTCCTCCAAACGGAACATCTAACCCATTAATGGCGGGTATGGTAGCCCAAAACATTAAGATATACATGACCCAAATAAATACAGTGTGAAAAATAAAAGCCCATTTATTTTTCATTCTAAAAATACTGGTAACCCCTTCAATAAGACTTTTTACAAAGTTTTTAATTTTTAAACCAATCCCTTTTTTAGATTTTCTTACATAGGTATAAAATAAGAATCCGAACCCTACACACAAAATCAATATAACTCCAATTTTAACTGGGTCTACATTTTTTGTGAGCAGTTCAATGATAAAATCAAATTGAATTAGCAGGGTAATCCCTATAATCAAAAACATCATAATTAAATCTGCGATGCGTTCTGCTACAATAGTACCAAACCCTTTCTCAAATGGGATCCCCTCATAATTAGTCATCACAGTTGCTCTTGAAACCTCTCCAGCTCTTGGGATGGCTAAGTTTACAAAATAACCAATTAAAACAGCTAAAGTGCTATTGATAAATCGAGGCTTGTAGCCCATCGGCTCTAACATAAACTTCCAACGATAGGCTCTAGATAAGTGACTTAAGATTCCAAAAAGTAATCCTAGAGCAATCCACCAATAGTTTGCATTTTTAAAATATTCTAAAAGGGTCTCAGGTGGAATAATTGTAAATAAATACCAAACTAAGGCTCCTCCGAAGAGCAGCGGAATAATTACTTTTACTATTTTTTTAATTTTTAAATTCAAAACTAACGAAGTAAATTTGTGTTTTCATTAGGAAAAACGAGTGCTGGCTTAAATTTCTTTGCTTCTTCAAAATCTAAAAAAGCATAGGTAATTAATATCAAAACATCTCCAACAGCTACTCTTCTGGCAGCTGCTCCATTTAATGTAATTTCACCACTTTTTCTTGGTCCAGGGATAACATAGGTTTCAAGTCGTTCTCCATTGTTATTGTTAACAATTTGTACACGCTCTCCTTCTATAATATTGGCAGCATTCATAAGGTCTTCATCTATGGTAACGCTTCCCACATAATTTAAATCTGCACCTGTTACTTTAACACGATGGATTTTTGATTTAACAACTTGAACTAACATTTTGCAAAAGTACTACTTTTTTAAAATTTGAAAAGCTAAAACACACTAAAAAGAGGTTAAGAATTTAATGAAATAGTGTCAATTAATCGAACTTCTCTCGCATACACTGCAATAAATGCACGATAGGTTTTTTCTGGTGAGATGCTGGGTGCACTTTTTAAGGTTTCTTCATCTGCTATGGTAAAGTATTCCAACTCAAAAAGGGGTTGGTTTTCAAATTGTTCTAGAACCCATTTGTGAACAGCATCCAATGGAAGTTTTCCATGTTTATCTTTTACATCACTTAGGATTTGATAGATAATTGCCGCGGCTTCCTTTTCTTGTAGAGTTAAACGAGTATTTCTTGAACTCATGGCCAAACCATTAGCCTCTCTGTATGTGGCACAACAAACGATATTTACATCTAAGCCTGTTTTTTTTACCAACTTTCTTATAATCTGTAGTTGCTGAAAATCTTTTTCTCCAAAATATGCATGTGTTGGAAGTACAATTTCAAATAATTTTTTTACAATGGTCCCCACTCCGTTAAAATGGCCTTCTCTATATTTTCCTTCCATTTCATTTTCAAGGCCATCAAAATCAAATTGGCGCGCCAAAATGGTATTTGTGTAAATTTCTTCTACGGAAGGAATAAAAACAACAGTACAAGCGATATTTTTTAAAAGGGTTAGGTCGTTTTCAAGAGTTCTTGGGTAGTTGTCTAAATCTTCTTTTTTAGTAAACTGTGTTGGGTTTACAAAAATACTGGCAACCGTAATGTCATTTTCTTTTGAAGATTCTTCTATCAAAGAAAGGTGTCCTTTATGGAGTGCACCCATTGTAGGGACAAAACCAATTTTAGTATTTTTAGAACGAAATTTTTTAAAATATAAATTTAGTTCTTTCTTAGTTTTAAAAACCTTCATAATAGAATATAGTCTAAGATCGCAAACTTAGTATTTTAACACGACTTTTGCAGAAAATTTCGTACTTTTGCAAACTTATATAAAGGCTTAAATTTAATGAAAGATAAGAGAATATTGTATGTTTCTTCTGAGGTTGTACCTTACTTGCCAGAAACAGAGATAGCATCTACTGCATTTAATGTAGCAAAGAAAGCGCATTCAAAAGGTGTACAGACAAGGATTTTTATGCCTCGTTTTGGGGTAATTAACGAGAGAAGACATCAACTTCACGAAGTAATTCGTTTGTCGGGGATGAATTTAATAATCAATGATATGGATATGCCTCTGATTATTAAAGTAGCCTCAATTCCTAAGGAAAGAATGCAAGTTTACTTTATTGATAATGATGAGTACTTCAAAAGAAAAGCTATTTTTTCTGACGAAGATGATCAGCTTTTTTCAGATAATGATGAAAGAGCAATTTTCTTTGCTAAAGGAGTCGTTGAAACAGTAAAAAAATTGAATTGGGCGCCAGACATTATTCATGTTCATGGATGGATGGCATCATTATTACCTTTATATATCAAAGAATATTACAGTGATGAGCCTTTGTTTTCAGAAAGCAAAATTATAACTTCGGTATATAACAAAGACTTCGAAGGCGAATTGAATAGTGATCTTGCTGAAAAAATCAAATTTGATAAGATTTCAGACGATAAAATTCAAGTTTTAAAAGAACCAAACTATACCAATATTATAAAAAGTGCTGTTTCAAACTCAGACGCTATTGTTCAAGGTAGCCATGAGATTCCTGAAGAAATATCAGAAGAAATTGAAAAAACAGATATTCCTGCACTATCATATCAGGAAGAAGATTCTTTTGAATCGTATTTAAATTTTTATCAAGAACTTATTTCAGAAGAGAAAACTTAGGATAGTTATGTTAAGAAAATATATAAAAGCAACAGTATATGTTGTATTTACAGCGTTTCTTTTAGGGTTGGTTATTTCATGTGAAGAAGATTTTACTGATATTGGAACTTCAATCGTTAACAATGGGGAATTTACTACAAATGACACTATTTTTGAAATAGAGATTTCTGCCAAAAATATAGAAAAAGTTCAAGCAGATGGATTATCTATTGGGGGCCTCTTAGGCCAGTATTTATTGGGGGTTCACAACAACAACAATTATAAGAAAATTGAAGCATCTATTGTTTCTCAACTGAGTATCCCTCTAGATTTAACAAAAGTAGACCAAGAGTACGGTTCAGATACAATTACCGTTACTTCCATTGATACGGTTCTGTTAAGGATACCCTACAACGCTTCCTTACTAAGTACTGCACTCCTTGATTCTGATTTTATATTAGATTCAATTATTGGAGATCAAGCTCAACCTTTTACCTTAAACGTTTTTCGATTAGAAACCTATTTAAGTGGTTTAAACCCAACAACGCCAGCGTTAATTAATAGGTATTTCTCAGACCAAACTTATGAGGCTTCAACTGAAAAATTAAATAGTGTAGAAGACCTACAATTTAAACCCAACAGAAGAGATACTGCTCAATTTGTTAAAAGAAGACTCAGTACAGGAGTGGTCTATGCTACAGACACTATTGTCTATGCAAACTCAAACCCATCCATTAGTATTCCTTTAAAAGAGGATCTAATTAAAGAACTCCTTTTTGACCAATATGAAACCTCAAACTTTGCATCACAAGATGCTTTTAATGACTACTTCAGGGGAATAAAAATACAAGCAGAAGGAGATAACGGGTCTTTAATGTCCCTAACTTTCAACAACAATAATCTTCAACCCTTAATTGATATTCATTACACAAATACGGTTTTAGTAGACGGAGGAACTGTGGTTTATGATACAGTAAAAAAGACAGACACCTTCTTATTGTCAGGAATAAGAACAAACCAATATAAAACAACCCCGGCAGGGCAATTACCTGGAGTTAATAATGTACCTATTCAGGGTGTTTCTGGGTCAATGGCTCAGTTAAAAATTCTCGGGGATGACCTTGATTTAAATGGGATTCCGGATGACTTAGAAGAATTGAGAACAAAAAATTGGCTAATCAACGATGCGAGTATCACAATTTATGTAGATCAAGACGTTATTGAGCCAGATACAACAGCAATACCTTACCAGTTATTCATATTCAAAGATGGTGTAAATAGCGCAGGAGTAGAAACTCCTCGTCAAATTATAGATTACATCACAGAGGGTGTTAATGAGGTAGGCGGTGCATTAAATGTAAATGACGATAATAAACCGAATAGCTATACTTTTAAGATCACCGATTATATTTCAGAACTCTTAGCCGGAAATACAGATAACCTTCCAGCACTTGGTGTTCGAGTTTTAAATCCAACCGATCTTCCAACATCATCTGTTGACACCATAGTTAGGAATTACAATTGGAATCCCAAAGCAATTACATTGTTAAACAACAATACTCAAAACGAATCAAGAAAACCTAAATTAAAAATATCATACTCACTCAAAACAGACGAGGAGTAAAATAGTTAAATTTATCACCCCCCAAAATTAAAAACATATGTGTGGAATCACAGGATACATAGGCGAAAAAGATGCATATCCAATCATCATAAATGGATTAAAAAGACTTGAGTACAGAGGTTATGATAGTGCCGGTATAATGATTTATGATGGAGAAGAGCTCAATCTTTCCAAAACTAAAGGCAAAGTAGCTGATTTAGAACAAATAACAGACAACGATTCAAAAAGAAAAGCAGGAACTATAGGGATTGGCCATACAAGATGGGCCACTCACGGGGTTCCTAACGATGTCAATTCTCACCCTCACACATCTCAATCAGGAAACTTAGTGATTGTTCATAATGGGATCATAGAAAATTATGATACGCTAAGAAAAGAATTAATAAACAGAGGCTATACCTTTCATAGTGATACAGATACTGAGGTGCTGGTAAACTTAATTGAAGAAGTAAAGAAACAAGAAAACTGTAAACTTGGAAAAGCAGTACAAATTGCTCTTACTGAAGTAACTGGAGCCTATGCAATTGCTGTTTTTGACAAAGAAAAACCCAACGAAATTATTGTAGCAAGATTAGGAAGCCCTATTGCTATTGGTGTGGGAAAGAATAATGAAGAATTCTTTATTGCTTCTGATGCATCCCCTTTCATTGAGTTTACTAAAAATGTGATGTACTTAGAAGATGAAGAAATGGCCATTGTGAAGCCTGGAAGAGATATTCGAGTTAGACAAATTTCGGATGATTCATCTGTAGAGCCAAATATTCAAAAACTTAAATTAAGTTTAGACCAAATAGAAAAAGGGGGCTACGATCATTTCATGATTAAAGAAATTCATGAACAGCCCAAAGCCATTATAGACACCTACAGAGGAAGAATGTTGGCGAACCAAGGCATTATAAAAATGGCAGGGATAGACAATAACCTTGAAAGATTTTTAAATGCTGAACGGATAATAGTTGTAGCTTGTGGAACTTCTTGGCATGCAGGATTGGTAGGAGAGTACCTTATTGAAGAAATGGCTAGAATACCTGTTGAGGTAGAATATGCATCTGAGTTTAGGTATAGAAATCCAATTATAACTCCTAAAGATATCGTCATTGCTATTTCTCAGTCTGGTGAAACTGCCGATACCTTAGCTGCTATAAAATTAGCAAAGTCTAAAGGAGCGTTTGTTTTTGGAGTATGTAATGTAGTAGGGTCATCAATTGCTAGAGAAACCCATGCCGGTGCCTATACCCACGCAGGTCCAGAGATTGGTGTAGCTTCAACAAAAGCATTTACAACACAAATAACAGTATTGTCTCTAATAGCTTTAAAACTTGCAAAAGAAAAAGGAACACTTTCAAAATCTGAATTTAACACCTATCTACAAAAAATGCAATTGATACCCGAGAAGGTTCAGAAATTGCTTGAAATAGATGAAAAAGTCAAAGAAATAGCACGTATTTATAAAGATGCAAAAAACTGTTTATACCTTGGAAGAGGGTTTAATTTTCCAGTAGCTTTAGAAGGGGCCTTAAAATTAAAAGAGATTTCATATATCCACGCAGAAGGATATCCTGCTGCCGAAATGAAACATGGTCCTATTGCTTTGATAGACGAAGACATGCCTCTATTTGTAATTGCTACTAATAAAGGGCATTATGAAAAAGTAGTAAGTAATATCCAAGAAATAAAATCAAGAAGTGGTAAAATTATTGCTATTGTTACCGAAGGAGATGTTACGGTAAAAGAAATTGCAGATCACGTAATTGAAATACCGGAAACTGAGGAGGCACTTACACCGTTGTTAACAACCATTCCTTTTCAATTACTGTCGTATCATATTGCAGTGATGTTAGATAAGAATGTAGATCAACCGAGAAACTTAGCCAAATCCGTTACTGTGGAGTAAGGTTATGTGTTCAAAGTTGTAACCCCAACAACCTAATCGTAAAGTTCACAATATCAATTACTACCACCAAACTTTGGGAATCAAATTATAGTGATTACCAACAGTATTTATTCAATCGAATTTGTGAATATAAAGAGAATAATGTAACCCCTATTGGTTATAGAAAAATATCTAAAATATTCAATGATGAAGGTTTAAAAACCCCTCGAAATACGGAATTTTCTAACTCAAAAGTACATTCTATGTACAAAAAAGGTAAGATTAGAGAAGAAAGAATCAATAGAAAAGATATTGTTGAGGTTGGTGATGTTTCTATAAAAACAATTTTTTAAAAATTTGGTTTATTTATTAAACTAGTTTATATTTGTTGAAAATTAAATCAAATGAAATCTAAAGAAGAACAAATAGAAATTATAAGTAAAGTAATAAACAGTACGAAAGAGAACTTAAAACCACTTAGTGTGAATTTTATATTTTGGGGGAGTTTGATAGTTGTAATGAGTTTAATACATTATTCAATTCCACAGTTTGTTCAGTATACAGAGTACTCTTCATTATTATTTTGGACTATATTACCAATGTTAGGGATGTTATTTACTATTGTATACAACATAAAAATTAGAAAAGTTCTTGGATATGAAACCTATCTAAATAGAGTTATAAAAATTATTTGGGGGATTTTTAATTTATCATGGTTGGTTATGGTCGTAACGTCATTATTAAACGGAATTAATAACCCAGTTCCAGAAATTTTATTTTTGTTAAGTACAACCCTTATTACTACTGGGATAATAATTAAATTTAAACCTATTCTTATTGGTGGAATATTATTAATGTTATTTACAATCTATATAAATTTTAATCCCAATATTAATTTTTTAATCGTAAACATAATTGGAGTGTCATTAGGAATGTTACTTCCTGGAATAAGTCTATATTTTTCTAAAGTCAATGAATAAGTCAATTGATAAATTATTACTCAACCCAATAAGGTTAAAAATAATTTCCACATTAATTAGTGTTAGTGAATGTGATTTTAATTATTTAAAAAAAATTACGGAATCAACTCAAGGTAATCTGAGTATTCAATTAAAAAAATTAAAAGAACATGATTATATCAACATTGAAAAGAAATTTGAGAATAATTACCCGAAAACAATCTGTTCTATAACAAAAAAAGGAAAATTAAAATTTGAAGAATTTTTCGAAACAATTTTAACATATCGTAAAACAACTAAACATTAAAATTTGAAAGTACGATGGGTTACAACTTTGAACACATTAGAAAACCCCATCAAGGTGGAGTAAGTTTATGGGATGGAAGTTGTAACCCCAAAATCATAGTTATAAGTTTTTCAATATCAATTACTACCACCAAATTTTGGGAATCAAATTATAGTGATTACCAACAGTATTTATACAATCGTATTTGTGAGTATAAAGAAAAAAGTGTAACTCCTATCGGATATAGAAAGATATCTCAAATCTTCAATGAAGATAGATTGAAAACACCTCTTGGTAAAATATTTACAAATTCCCATGTCCATTCAATATACAAGAAAGGAAAGATTAGAGAAGAAAGGGTTAATAG
>Ga0208965_1001421_pt1 | contig 10454 bp, 7 predicted proteins | sample AOAMet1_07_M0_10_2_FD_188230 | JGI IMG/M metagenome (GOLD analysis project Ga0208965, IMG submission 188230) | Ammonia-oxidizing marine microbial communities from Monterey Bay, California, USA - CAN11_07_M0_10 (SPAdes) | ecosystem: Environmental > Aquatic > Marine > Intertidal zone | place...
CGACCACGATCGCCGTCCTGCTGCTTATCGTGAGCCTTATCGGTAACGGTATCGGGCCGCTTTTCGTGGGCTTGATGTCTGACTTCTTCATGTCGGGTCAGATCGCAGCGGCGGGTCTCAGCGATATGGCAGCTGCGTTCAATCCGCGCCTTTGCGGGACCGACCCTGCCGCTCTTGGCGAGAATGGCCCGGCGCTTTGTCAGGCCTATGCGGACGGTCTTCGCTACTCGATGGCCGCCACGGCCTGTTTCATGGCCCTGGCGGCGCTCTGCTACTTCATGGCCGCGCGTTACTTCGGGCGCGACCGGTACAATCCTGCTGTACCTGCTGCCGGTATGCATACCTGAGGCTGGCATGCAAAATTCGGGCTGCCCGCTGGCTTGCTGGCGGCCCGAAAAATGCTTCACCTGTGAAATTTCTTCAGCGACTCCTCCGAATTTTCTGGAATCCGGACGCCCATTTTGCTTTTGTGGCGCGAATCGAGAGCAGGCCTGTCCATCTGAATAATGGGGGCAGAGATCAGCGATGAGGGAGAAAGCTATGTCGACAGTTGACCAGGCGGCCGGCGCCGCGAGCGTGCCTAATTCCGGTTTTGGGACAAAGGGTTACCGATCCTTTGTGCTCGGCTCCTTGCTGCTTGTCTATGTTTTCAACTTCATCGACCGCTCAATCATCAACATCCTGACGGAGCCGATCAAGGCGTCCTTCGGCGTTGAGGACTGGCAGATGGGCCTTCTCGGCGGGCCAGCCTTTGCAATCTTGTACACAATGCTGGGTATTCCAATTGCCCGGTTTGCCGAACGCTTCCACCGGGTCTGGATCATCGCGATCGCTGTCTTCGTCTGGAGCCTGATGACCGCTCTCTGCGGCGTGGCAACATCATTCATTGTGCTGTTCCTTTTCCGCGTCGGGGTCAGCGTAGGTGAGGCTGGCTGTACGCCGCCTGCGCAATCGCTCATTGCCGATTATTTCGTGCCCAAGAGCCGGGCGACGGCCGTGTCGATCTATGCGCTCGGCGTGCCACTTGGCGGCATGTTTGCAGCTGTTTTCGCTGGGTTCATCGTGGGCAATCTGGACGGTCCATCGCTTGCGGCCCTCTTCGAAGCCTGGGGCTGGAACTGGATGCTCGGTCTTCTCGACTGGCAGTCGGTCGAGGGTTGGCGCGTTGCGTTCATCCTCGTCGGCATACCCGGGATCATCCTTGCCTTCGTGGTGAAACTGGCAATCAAGGAACCACCGCGCGGCTATACGGATCCGGCCAGCGTGCAGACGCTGGCAAAAGCCAGCATGAAGGATGTCTTCAAGATCCTGTCTGAGAAGCCGACCTTCTGGCACATCGTCGCCGGGGCAACGATCGCCTCATTCGTAGGCTATGGGGTGGCACAGTTCACGACCTCATTCCTCGTGCGGACCCACGGCCTGAGCCTTGAAACGGCAGCGATTCTATTCGGCGTGATCATTGGTCTGATGGCGGCAATAGGCGTCTTCCTGTCAGGCTATCTCGCTGACCAGATGGCTGTGCGCCACCCCCGCGCACTTTGCTGGATGCCTGCGCTCGGCATGGGCCTTTCGGTGCCACTCTATGCCATGGGGTATCTCGCCCCAACCGTCTGGCTCGCACTGCCACCCCTTATGGCTGCCGCCACGCTCCATTATTTCTATCTCGGCCCAATGTACGCCATTGTCGGCGGTGTCGTGGACAGCCGGATGCGGGCGACGTCTGTTGCGGTCACACTTTTCATCGTCAACCTGCTTGGCTATGGTCTCGGACCGCCACTGATCGGCGTCCTGTCGACATTCCTCAAAAGCATTTTCCTGTCCGGTAACGACCTCGGCATGACACTTGAGACCTGCAAAGTGGTCACGGAACTGTCTGCTGATGCAGTCGCGACCTGTGCCTACGCAAACAGCGAAGGCCTGCGCTGGTCAATCATCGCTTTCTGCTCGCTCTATGGCTGGGCAGCGATCCACTATCTGCTGGCAGGCAAGACGCTCGTGCGTGACATGATGGCGAAGGAGCTCTAGCCAGCTTGCCATGGCGGTATACACCCAGGTCTCCGACGATGCGCTTGAGGCTTTCCTGGACGGCTATGACATTGGCCGCCCTCGAAGCTTCAAGGGTATCGCGGAAGGGGTAGAGAACTCGAACTACTATCTTGAGACTGACCAGGGCCGCTTCATCCTGACCCTGTTCGAAAGAAGGGCAGATCCCAAGGACCTGCCCTATTTCATTGCCCTGAAGCAGCACCTCGCCGCCCGCGGCTTCCCCTGCCCGGCGCCGGTGCCAGCCCGCGATGGCGCGCCGCTTCAGACGCTTGAAGGGCGCCCTGCCCTTGTCGTCACCTTCCTCGACGGCCTGTCGCCCAGACGCCCCAATGCTGCGCAATGCCGGTCCATGGGCGAGGCCCTCGCCGGCATGCATGCCGCCCTCTCTGATTTTGATCAGGTGCGCGAGAACGCGCTCGGTCCTGCAAGCTGGCCGCTTCTATGGGAAGGCCGCAGTCAGACCGCAGAAGAGCTGCAGCCCGGTCTCGCAGCGCTCATCGAGGAGGATCTGGCAGAGACAGCAAAGGCGCGGCCGCAAAGCCCGTATCTGCCGCGCGGGACGATCCATGCCGACCTCTTCCCGGACAATGCTTTCTTCCTCGACAACAAATTCTCCGGCGCCATCGACTTCTATTTCGCGTGCACGGATGCCCTCGCCTATGACCTTGCGGTCTGTCTCAACTCATGGGCGTTCGAGGATGGGCGCGAGTATAACTACTCCAAGGGCGCGGCGATGATCGCAGGCTATGAAAGCGTCCGACCGCTGAAGGAAGCCGAGCGCACCGTTCTTCCGCTCCTCTGCCGGGGCGCCGCGCTGCGTTTCTTCATGACGCGTCTCGTCGATTGGACCGATACGCCGGCCGATGCGCTGGTACGCCCCAAGAATCCGCTCGAATATGCCGACCGGCTGACCTTTCACCGCCAGGCACAAACGGTCGCCGATTATGGTGGCTGATTCTCAATTCGATGAACTTCGGGTCGTGAGGCATGGCTGAAAATTCACCGTCCAACAGTGTTCAGAGAGCGATCAGCGGGCGTCTTGTGGCCGCCGTTCTAATATCACCCGTGCTTGGCGGCTTGGTCGCAGCAGAACTTGTCGCGATAATCTTCTTCCCCAAAGAGATTTTTTTTCGGCTGCTAAGCGACTCGGTCACTTACCGGCCCGCTACGCCTCCTGAAATCTTCGAAACGCTTAGCTCTATAGCGATCTTGGGCAGTACCCTTGGGGCAGTGTTGGGATTTCCAGCAATGTTACTTGTCGGCCTCCCCGCGCATGTATGGCTGATTTCGACGCGTCGAACAGCCTTGGCTTATTATGCGAGTTTCGGCTCCGTGGCTGGAGTTATCGCCAGCTTCGCCTTCCGCTATATCCAAGACCCAAAAATGTGGACCTGGATTTTTTCGGAAATCCACTACGTGCTCGTGGGGATCGTTGCGCCCGGGGCGATGGCAGGCGCTGTATCCGCCATAACGCTCTTTCTCATCTCTCGACCTGATAAAGCTCTCGCAGAATGAAAAGCGCGGCCTCTGACCTTCATTCAAAAGCAAAGCCTAACCGGTCCGAGTCTCGCGACTATGGCTCGGCAGCGCCAACCAAGATCAAACGCGTTCTCCTAGGCGTCTTTCTGTGCGGGATCGCAGCGAGCCTGCTCGTTGCCCTGATCGCAGGGATCGCTCTCTTCGGGATCACCATTACCGCCGACATTGCTGGATCGACGACCTATGGCATGTCTTCAGGAGACGGCTTTCTGGCCGGAGCATTCCTGAGCCTAGCATTCTGTAGCCTCAACTGGTTCGTTTTTTACATCGTCGTCCCGGTAACTTGGATCGTGCTCGCTTTCTCCATAGGCCGGTTTCCCAGACGAGGGATTGGGCGGCCAGCCGCCTATCTGCGATGGAGCGCTATCTCGGGCGCTTTGCTGGCAGGCGGCGTCTCGAGCCTGTTCACGCTCAACATCTCGCTCACTGCCTGGATAGGCGCATTGACCACCGGAGGAACCGTCGGTGCCCTCGCCGGTATCATCTGCGGGTGGTTGTTCATTGCAATCGTCCGGCCTGCGCGTCAGTTGGCCGACAGCACAGCGGATGTATTCTAGCGCCACTGGCGGATTGACCGCGCCAGCGAAACACGCAACCCAGAGCGCCATGTCAAAGCTCGTAGAAATCTGGACAGACGGTGCCTGCAGCGGCAACCCCGGCCCTGGCGGCTGGGGCGTCCTGCTTAAATCTGGCGACCATGAAAAAGAGCTGATGGGCGGCGAATATGAGACCACCAATAACCGGATGGAGCTCATGGCCGCGATTGAAGGCCTCAATGCGTTGAAGCGTCCGTCGAAGGTCCGCCTGCACACTGATTCGACCTATGTTAAAGACGGCCTGACGAAGTGGATTCATGGCTGGAAACGCAATGGCTGGAAGACGGCGTCGAAAAAGGCGGTCAAGAACAAGGACCTCTGGCAGGCTCTTGAGACCGCCTGCAAGCCTCACGACATCGAATGGATCTGGGTGAAAGGCCACGCCGGCGACGAAGGCAATGAGCGCGCCGACGAACTGGCCCGTCTTGCAGCCCGCCAGAAGAAAGACGCCTCAGCGCTTTAAGCGCGTCAAAGAAAAAGGCGGCACCGGATACCGGTACCGCCTCCAATCCGTTGGCTTTCAGGACAATCAGGCGTTTGCCGACGCCTTCGTACCGAGGAAGCCGCGCAGGCGGTCCTCGATGATGTCGTGCGCTTCCTGCATGATACGGTCGATCAGCTCCTTACAGGTCGGGATGTCATAGATCAGGCCAGCAACCATGCCGCATGACCATGCGCCGGCATCCATGTCGCCCTCCTTCATGATCTTCGGATAGACGCCAGCGACTTCCTCGATGATGTCCTCGAACTTGATGTCGGAGCCGAGGCGCTTTTCCTTCTCGAGGAGGCGCTCAACGCCAGCATTTTTCAGCACGCGCTCTGTGTTGCGCAGCGGGCGCATGACGAGGCGCGTGTCGAGTTCGGTCGCAGCCACGATAGCCTGCTTCACATTCTCATGCACAGGCGCTTCCTTCGTCGCGATGAAGCGGGTGCCCATATTCATGCCCTGCGCGCCCATGGCGAGCGAGGCCACCAGCGAACGGCCGTCGGCCTGACCACCAGATGAGACGAACGGGATTTCCAGCTCATCGGCGGCGCGCGGCAGGAGGATCATGTTCGGCACATCGTCTTCGCCGGGGTGACCGCCGCACTCAAAACCATCAACGGAAACCGCGTCACAGCCGATGGACTGCGCCTTCAGCGCATGGCGGACAGCGGTACATTTGTGGATGACCTTGATGCCATTGTCCTTGAGGATCGGCAGGACCTGCGCCGGGTTGTTGCCCGCCGTCTCGACCGCTTTGACGCCGCCCTCAATGATGGCCTTGATATAGCCAGGATAATCCGGCGGGTTGACCGATGGCAGGAAGGTGAGGTTCACGCCGAACGGCTTGTCGGTCATGTCCTTGCAGCGGGCAATTTCATTGGCGAGATCGGCAGGCGTCTTCTGGGTCAGCGCCGTGATGATGCCTAGGCCGCCGGCATTGGAAACGGCTGCCGCCATCTCGGCGAAACCGACATAGTGCATCCCGCCCTGGATGATGGGATGCTCGATGCCGAACATTTCGGTGATGGCTGTCTTCATGGGTGTTTACCTCCGGCAAAATCTGGTTCTCGCAACCTGCCAAATAAGCACGGGCCGCGGCAAGCCTGCCGAAGGGGAAAGACGCAGCCCCTGCAACATTCTTCAACCGAGGCGACTGAACCGCGCCAACGTTTTCTCGCCAAGGCTGTCCTTTAATTCAGTCAGATAACTCTCAACCGCGCGCCACTGCCCGATGCCGGCGCTGTTGAGCGGCTGGCGGACCTGCTCACTGCTTGCTGTGCGGACCGCGCGCTCCGTCTCATGGAAGGACAGGCAGGCTGACTCAAAGCCGAGGCCGATACTTTCGAGCAGGCCGCGGATAACGCGGTCGGGCTCGGTCACCAGTTCCTCATAGTTCACACGGTGCACCCTGCCCGGCAGCACCTTATCCCAATGATCCATCAAGGAGAGATAACCATTATAGTAGGCGCCGATATCTCCAAGGTCGTAACTAAAGCCAACTCCGCTCGCGAAGTACTGCTTGTAGAGGCTGAGGCCGCAATCGAGCGGATTTCGCCGGACGTCGATGATGATGGCGTGCGGCAGCATTTTGTGGATCAGTCCGACATGCTCAAAATTATGTGGCAGCTTGTCGGTAAAGTATGGCGCGCCCTCCGCACGAAACATGGCACTGTCATTGATGTATTGCTGACCAAGTACGGTAAGGTCGGCTGCAGGGATCTGTCCTATCTTGTCGAGATAATCGCCGCCGAGCGTGTCGGCGCACACTTTGTGGGCGCGCCGCTTGATGGATGGCAAAACGGGCAGTTCCATTGTGCCCTCGACCTGTGAATGGCTGGCGAGGATTTGTTCGAGCAGGGTCGAGCCTGAGCGTGGCAGACCAAGAATGAAGATTGGTGTCGGGCCTGCCGCTGTCCGGCCAGCTTGCACCTTAAGCGCCGCCCGATCGAACCCTTGCTCCAATCGCTTGATGGCAGCCGAGAATTGAGCGCGATCGAACCGGGGCCCGAGAGCGCGACCTTCATTCTGTGCGAACGACGCCTGTAGAGTATTCGCGCTGGTGTATGCCTTCATCGCGCGGGCTTGATCGCCGGGCGTATCGGCTGCCCGAGCGAACGCAAATGCCATCTGCGCCTTCTGTTGCCGGTTTATGCCGGATGAGGTGAGAAGTTCGCGCATCGCAGATTTCTCGTTGTCGGTGAACCCATAGGTCTTCAGATCGGCCAGTCCCCACCAGGCCGCTGCCTGCGCTGGGTAAAGACGAAGGCTCTCATGAAACGCCTCAATAGATGCGCCCTTGATCCCGAGTATCCTTAGAAGTTGCCCCCGCATCAGAAAGACTTCACTCAACGCTCGCGCGTCGTTTGCCGCGAGCACCTCGGCACGATCACACAAGGCAAGCGCTTCCTCGTTCTGGCCATAGCGCAGGAGGACAGTGAGTAACCGATGGATGGTCCCAAAGCTGTCATCCAGCTGAGCGAGATCGCGTGCCGCCTCTACAGCGGCCGCATAGTTGCCAGAATCCTCCAGCGCACTGATATGAAGCTCACGGAGTACAGGGTTGGCGGGGGCGTGGCTGAAACTGTCCGACAGCTGAGCCGCCGCTTTCTCGTGATCGCCGCGAGCGCGCGCGAGATGCGCGAGCGTGAACACAGCGCGCGGATGACCGGGGACTTTTTCAAGCATGGCTTCAGCCATAGCGCGCGCATCTTCATAGCGTCTGGACTGAATGGCTTGCTGTATTTGCGTAAAGCCTTCCGGCATCGGATCGGCCCGCTCAGCTTTTCGCATAGCGGTCAGGGCATCGCGGAATTCACCCGCCTCGTAATGCAGCCTCGACAGGCGAAGCCATAGAGAGAAGGCGCGTGGCTGACGTGCCAGGGCGGCCTTCAGCTGCGCAATTGCTTCAACCCCCTGACCCTCATGGGCAAGGCGGTCTACAGTCTCCAGAAGCGCTTCATTCGTTTCAGGCATGACATCCCGAATAACAAGAAATGCGGAGGCTTTCGCCTCCGCATCCCGATTTTATCTTCAGATCAAACCTGAACCCTAGTGGGTGTAGGTCAGGCCAAGGAAGAAGAAGCGCCCACGTGGACCGACCGGCCAGGCCGTCTGCGTCGAGAATGGGTCCTTGTCAGCAATGTTGTTCACACCGCCATAGAAAGTGAAATGTTCGCTGAACTCATAGGAGGCGTTCACGTCGAAAATATAGCTTTCATCAAAGAAGCCTGCATTTCCGTAGAGCGCCTGATTGCCGTTGAGGCCAAGCACGTCTTCGATCTCGTCAACGGCCTGACGGCTGAGATACTGGGTCTGGAAGCCAACAGCCAGCGGACCGCGTGCCCAGGTCAGGCTCAGATTGCCCGAAAGCTCTGGCAGGAACAGTTCTTCAATTTCCGGGTCGACATCATCAGGGTCGAGCGGGTTGAAGTAACGGTCCAGCTTCTCCTGATAGGAGCCGACCAGCGTCGCACCGAACGTGTTTTCGCCGACATCGAAGGTGTAATTAGCGGAGAAGTCGACACCGCTTGCTTCCACCTGGGCGAAGTTGATCTGACCGGTTTCGAGACCGTTCAGGCCACCATCTGCACGCCGCGTGTATAGGTTACAGAAGTCGAGGCCCGGATAGTTCGTGGAGTCCAGACAGCCATCGAGGATATCGCCGGAGGCAACAGCAGAGATCGCGTCTTCGATGGACACGTCCCAATAGTCCACGGTCATCGAGAAGCCCGGCAGGAAGCGCGGCGTGAAAACTGCACCAATCGTGTAGGTTTCAGCCGTTTCCACATCGAGATCAGGGTTACCGCCTGACACGCCAGAAAAACGGCCGGTGAGCGGGTTCGTCCAGATATAGTTGCCTGATCCATCAAGGATCTGCCCCTGCGGGACACCCGCTGCTAGCAGGTCCGCCACGCAGTTCGCCTGCCGCACGCTGGAGCCGGCGCCCACATTTCCCGGATCACATGGGTCGGCGGTTGCAGAAACCGTGATCGGTAGACGCGGGTCGAACAGCTCCGAGATGTTCGGCGCACGCACAGCTTCAGAGACGGTACCGCGGAAGCTGATATCTTCGATCGGCGCCCAGGTACCACCCACTTTCCACGTGGTCGCTTCGCCCAGCGTGGAATAGCTGGCGAGGCGAACAGCACCGTCCAGTGTCAGCTCTTTCGCGAAAGGCCGGTCTTCGAAAACCGGCAGACGGACTTCTGCAAACGCATCATAGACGTCATAGCCGCCACCCGTATTGAACTGCTGGGTGTTATCGATGCTCGTGAAGGAGAAAAGCCACGGGCTGATCTGGCTAACCTGCGCGCCCGGCGTAAAGGACGTTGTTGGCGGCAGGATGCCGAGCGTAAGAGGGTCGAGCGTGCTAGTGCTGCGCTCGTCGCGATACTCAAGACCGGCGGCATAGCCGAGCGGGCCGTCGAGGACGTAGTCCATGACGTCGAAATTGCCGGTCGCGATGAGCGAGACCACCGTCTGCTCGAGCTTCAGCTCATCTTTCAGGTTCGATGTAACGAAGTCGCGCGCGGCCTGGCTCGTCGAGTAGGTACCGAACGGGTTGAGCGGCGCACAGGAGCCATCGCCCGGCGTGAACGAGTAATAAGCATTCGACGAATAGAAGCCGTCCGCATAGCCATTGCCACCTGCGAAATAGTCGATTTCGTAGAAGGCATTGGGGTCGAGATCGGACCGACAGACAATGTTGCCATTACCATCGTCGACGGCGTCAATCGCCGCGAAGACGCGATCAAGATAAAGGCCGGTATACTCATCGCGGCGCGTAAACTCACCGCGGTTTATCGAGCCTTCGATGAAGTGGCCGTCTGCAGGCTCCCATTCAAAGCCGGCGACGAAGCGCAGCGTTTCGCGCTCATATGTCGATGGGTTGTCATCACTCCAGTCGAGCGGGTCCTGCGTCAGAAGCAGACCGCCCGTGACTGCCACGACCGGATCAAGCTGGCTCGGGATGAACGGGTTGTCTGGCAGGATGAACAGCGTGTCGTAGAAGCTGTCTTGCTCAGCGAAGGTCGTGGATTCGGCGTTCACATACTTGCCTTCAAAGAAGACAGAGAAAGTCGGTGCCAGCTCATAATTGGCATTCAGGTTCAGAACGACTTTATCCGTGGCCGGATAGAGCGTGTCGCGGTTGAAACTGATCGCACCTCCATCACCACCAATGCCCCAGAGACCGTTGAGTACGATTCCGTCCTGGTTCACGCGCACCGATCCGTCAGGATTGGTCAGCCAGCAACCGGCAAGAAAGCCCACGCGGCCACCTTCGGATTCCTGACAGTCGGGGGTGCCATTGCCATTGATGTCGACATAGAGGGTGTTCCGACCCCCGAAGGTCGGCGCGATGGAGCCCTCCTGCGAGGTCAGCCAGAACCGGGGATCATTGATAACGGCGCGCGGCGGCGCATTCGGATCCGTCAGGGCAGCCGGGTTGGCTCGCGGCTCGACGCTGGCAATGCCGTTGTCGCGGGACCAGTCACGGTCGCCATAGGTGATGGCAGAATCGTCTTCATAGGTAAGCGCAAGGACAACATTACCCTTGCCATTGTCGAAGTTCTGACCGGCCAGAAGGTCAAAGGTGAAGTTCTCGGCATCGCCTTCGCCCGATACACCACCGCGAAGGTCTAGCTGAAGCCCCTCGAAGTCATCCTTGAGTACGAAGTTTACAACGCCAGTCACAGCGTCGGCACCGTAGACTGCGGACGCTCCGCCGGTCGTCACTTCGACGCGCTCTACGAGTGAACGCGGAATTGTGCCGACATCGACGGCCT
>Ga0208965_1001425_pt1 | contig 10441 bp, 10 predicted proteins | sample AOAMet1_07_M0_10_2_FD_188230 | JGI IMG/M metagenome (GOLD analysis project Ga0208965, IMG submission 188230) | Ammonia-oxidizing marine microbial communities from Monterey Bay, California, USA - CAN11_07_M0_10 (SPAdes) | ecosystem: Environmental > Aquatic > Marine > Intertidal zone | place...
TCTTTGGGGTTCATTCCGATTACTGGAGACTCAACCTATCCCGAACAATCCGGGAACACCTCGGTAAATGGTTATAATTATTTCTCATATTCGTATGCTGAGGGACAGGCTGAATGCCTCTTCTATGAATTTCCGTTTCTCTGTACTAAAAGAACGATCCAAATTAACGACCAGTCGTTCGATATCGCCACTCCCACCGTCGTTCTTGTCGATTCCAACCATAAAATTCTATACACCTATTCCCGCTAAGGCCAAAGTGAAAATCTGGTCGAAGTTTTTCAATGCACTGCGAGCCAGCACCGAAACTGATCTGATGGATGAGTTTGGCATTCGTAAGGCTTGCCAGTGGGCTGGCAACAGCGCGGCCACAGCAATGAAGAACTATGCACTGGTTCGGAAAACAGACTTCACCGATGCCCGCTACTCCGCGGTCAATAAATCCGACGCAAAATCCGACGCACTAAACGCGAGTGACGCAAAATCCGACGCTGAACCGGCAAGCACCCAAGAGCACGGACTCAAGAAAAATCAACGAAAAAAGCACCGTCGAGAATCAGAGAGACTCGACGGTGCTGTGAAGTGGGCGTTGAGGGACTCGAACCCCCGACCCTCTCGGTGTAAACGAGATGCTCTAGCCAACTGAGCTAAACGCCCGAGGACAATACTTTATTGTCTCGCTGGGTTACTTGTCAATCGCCTATCGGACTAAATTAAGTCCCGAATTAATTAGGCAGTAAGACAGAATCAATGACGTGAATCACACCATTTTTAAGCATGATATCAGTTTCGGTAACCATGGCGTCGTTAATCTTAACTTCGTCTTCGTCCTTAGAGTTCTTGCTAACCGAAATTTTCACAGATTTGCCACCCGCCGTCTCTGCTGATTTCAATTTCACAACGTCAGCTGCACCAACTTTCTTTGGCACTGCGTGGTACATGAGAACTCCAGCAAGCTTCTCTTTATTTTCCGGCTTCAGCAAGTCTTTAACCGTCCCCTCGGGAAGCTTTGCAAACGCCGCTTCCGTGGGAACGAAGAGTGTGACGTCTTGTTCGGTTTGGGACAACGGTGCAACCAAATCAGCGGCCTTTGCTGCCGCCAAAAGTGTTTTAAGCTCGGCTGCCTCAATCGCTTCAGCGAGAGTCAACGCTTGAACCTTGTCAAACGCGCTCAAAAACTCGGGGATCATCACCTCATTCTCAAAGGCCTTTTTATCGGCACCTTTTTTTGACTTGAAATCCGCAGTCAAAGTCTTCGAATCAAATTGGCTCATCAAAAGACGCCCATACACGTTCCGGTCTTTCTTGCTCTTGCCATGGCAAGTGTTGCAACTAATTGATCGATCCGGATATTTCGCGGCTAGTTGCTTCTTGAAGACGCTATGTGCCGACGCTGGAACGGTAAACACAAGGGTACAAACTACGACTAACAATGCACAAAAAAGACTTTTGCCTCGATTCACGTCGGTTACTCCTAAATTTTTTGGTTTTTCAGTCGGTTCGTTGGATCTGTGGTCACGCTCATATCATTTTTCGACGATTGAGCCCCGACAATCCTCTCTATTTTGCCACAAGTTTTGGATTAGGCAACCTTTATCCCGCGGAAAAACCATACGAAACGACTTGTATCCAGCTTCACATCTTATAACCGTACCAGCAGGCATCCAAAGCTTAAGAGTAGCTAATTTGCGACTCAAACCGCACCCTTTGTGCGTCTCAGATTACGGCCAGTTTGGCCATCCGACTGTCAATTACCGCGGCGTTCGCCCCAAATCGCGAGCTTGTTGCCACTCTGGTAGCGGTTCATCCTGAAAATCATGGTCGGTGAAGTTAATCCAGTAATGAACTGGATCTTCAATGGCCGCCGAGTGGCTATCGGCACCATTAGCGATGAATTCTTTTCCGCACCTGAAACACTCCGTGGTGCGTCCCAAACAGTCAATATTAAGCTGTTTTTTCATCGCACAACCCGGACAAGACACGATAAAAACTGGGATGTTCGGCATTTAGCTCTCTGTTCATTCTTGAATAGACTCTTCGTAATGCACCTCCAATTGTACTCATCTTGCCCGTCGCCCCAATATCGATTTCCCGTTCGTTTTGACAGTACAACTGACCATCGACCAAACAACGATCAAGATTTGCAAACGGACGGACTGCACCGGCGCGGTAGATTTTCACTGGATCAACCCGAAAACAAACCAGATTGGGGACCTAACGTGGGAGGCTAAGCATTTTGCCTCATTGAATTTGCCAGCAATGGCTACCGCGGTTTCGAAGGAAGTGAAAACTCCTCGGTAATCTCATCTCCTCCCGGCCCCACTTTGACCGGTTGAAATCCAAAACCACTGGAGTCGGAAATCAAATCCTCATCACTTGCCAGGATTGTTTGTTCGATCAATGCAGTCACGTCCATCAAATCGACCAATAGCTGCTGATGAGAATACCCAGATTCGTTCGGGCCATAAACTTCGACTCGGCCAAAAACACGACCTTCGGACACCAACGGGATCTGAGAATACCACTGTTGATTATCAGTACGATTAGCATCTGCACGGCGAAGGGTTGCATGAAAAGACTCGTGCAGCCATGGAGCATTCAGATCAAGCGTAATCTCGTTCAAACCCTTAGTGTCTGCAAACACACAGAGCATTTTCCAAATATCCTGCCAGTCTCGACTTCCCTGAACGTGAACCGAAGCTTGCTGATAATTCAAGCCATTGGTCGATGGCATTTTCAAGAACGACTTCGCGATCGTGGAAGCCCGTCGGCTAATCAATTGATACTCAGCCACACCAAAAATCTTACTCGCAATCATCACAACAACCACAATTAGAATCGACGCCAAAGCATATGCTGGTTGTTGGTTCACTAGACTCAAAACGGCGCCTGCCGCAGTTGTCGTGCATAACATAGCCACCCACAGCAAACTCACTCTCGGACTATACCCACGCTTCATCAATGAATGATGCAGATGCCCACGGTCAACCTCGAAGATGCTTCTGCCCATCAAACGCCGGCGAATAACCGCTGCTGCCGAATCAAGAAACGGAATAGCCAACAACGCAACGGGAGCAAAAAAAGCGATTGCTGAATTTTGCTTAAAAGTACATGAAATCGCTAATGCGCTCAGCACAAAACCTATCAACATACTGCCGGCATCGCCAAGATAGATTTTTGCAGGCGGAAAATTGAATCGCAGAAACCCGACCAGTGCCCCGGCCATCGAAGCCGAAATCAAAGCGGTCAACCATTGCTCCTGATAGATCGCCATCAAGCTCAAAGCCAGACTCATGACGACTCCCACCGTTCCAGCAATGCCGTCCGCACCGTCAAGTAAATTCACCGAGTTGATCGCCGCCAAAACCCAGGCGTAAACAAACAACACGGAAAAGATGCCAAATTCAATTTTGTACCCCGCGACCGTCACTTCACTGAAATGATAGCCAAAAATGATTAACGTCGTCACCGCCACTGCCTGCCCAACAAGTTTCTGCCGGCCACGCAATTGAAATCGATCGTCCAGCACTCCAACACCGACGAGAATAACACTGCCAACCAGAAGTCCGATCAGTCCCAAGTAATCACTCTCTCTCATCGTTAGCTCAAAAGAGTTCACCTCGAACGGCAACCGAGCCATCAGATCTTCCATCCATTGCCCAAACAGGACTTGGCATTCATTACCTCCGTAAACAGAAAGTGGCACCGCCAAAATCATCGTCAGTAGAACAGCCACGCCACCGACCATTGGAATCGCAGACTTATGCAGTTTTCGTTGTCGGTCTGGTCGGTCAACGATATTCAATCGCCGCGCAACAATAGCCAGTCGAGGCACCAAAAGCATGGCTCCGAAAATCGACACGACAAATGCGAAAATGACCGACAGCATCTACAGACTTATCCAATTAAAAAAACAATGGGACTTATACTTCTTTGCAAACTAATCCGATTTCCCGCTTGCTGAGATTTCCGACTCAATTTCTTCCACCAGTCTACCATAACCAGCTTTTTTAGGGCCGCGCAATTTTAGTACTTTAGCCTGAGCGAGGGCCTCGTCCAGTCGCCCTAGACCCTTCAAAAGCAGGGTGATTTCATATTTGACAGCAAGGTCGTTTGGATCACGTTTTCCCGCAGTCTGATACGCATCCAACGCCAATTCCAGTTCACCCTGTTTCCCTCGAATTTCACCTAGCAAAATATTATCTTCGCGTTTGGGATATTGAATTTCTAAAACGACACTTGCGGCCCGCTCCAAAAAACCTCCCCTTTGAGGGCTATCCTCTGACATATACTGATCGACATAATCAAGAATCATTTGGCCGTCATCTGGAATTATTTCCAGTATCTTCTCTTCCGATACCGCCACAATATTTCGACTGGTTCGCCCGGTTAGGATTTTCATTAATTTCTGATAACCCCTTGGATCCAGTTTTAAATATTGGTTCAAGTGGCCAATCGAACCTGCAACCAACCCAGACTGAAGATAATAAATCCCCGCAACCTTTTGAAATGCAGGGTTACCTGGAGCCAAACTCAACGCGCGCTCCATATCTACATCACCCGAGCGAGCCTCTCCAATCACTCCTTTTATTTCTCCAATTCGCAGATGCACTAACGGTTGGATTGGCGAGGATTCGCGACTGTACTTAAAATACGTCAAGGCCCATGGCAAATCCTCACTTATCGCAGGCTGATTTAAGAATTTAACCAGATCATACCGCGATTCGATGCGTTGAAAATAACAGGCCGTCTCCTGCACCCTCTGGACATGAGTCAGATTCCAGAGGTTCTCTGAAAACTGAGCTTGCCGTTTTGAGTCCATCAATGCAAAAGCATCCTGGAACTCAACAGAATCCGTCATTGAATCGTAAAGCTGCAAACGCGACCGGTGCATCCACAGGTCACCGAGATAATTCATACACTCTGCAGTGGGCGTTCGCTGAATCAAACGGGTTAACGCCCCAATCCGATCCGTGGTCTTTTCAAGATCCATATTTTCGCGATTCAGGCGACTGATCCGCGGTCTCATGTATTGATCAAGCTGCGCTCTTCTGTACAAATCCAACGCAACCATCGTCGAAGCAGCGAACAGAATCAAGACGATGAACTGCACAACATAATTAGGACACTGAAACTGCAAGAAAGACGGTTTCTTGAGTCGCCCGCTTAGGGCATGAGCCTGGTAAGCTAAAAAGCCCATTAGTACTGAGAGCAACAGCATATTGGAAGCGATGTACAATCCAAAATCAAAACAAGAAACAGTCGCCTGTGAAAAAATCACAAATACCCCCATCGTCCCAACGCCGATGGTGGTTGGTGAGGCCCCCTCACGAAGCGCAAAAGCGGCATTCTGATAAACCAGCAACCAGGCTGAAAGAAACAGAACCAATCCAATCCATCCGGCTTCCACCAACGCTTGAAAATATTGATTTTCAGCGTAAACAAAGACCCCCACTTCACGACCACTACGATAAAGGCGATGGACATTACGGTAAGATCCCAATCCAGATCCAGCGAATCCCATTTCGGCAACTGCGGGCCAAGTGTCTTTCCAGTTTTGGATGCGTGCATCCGAACTCTCAATGGTTGTCGTGTCCATGCGATCGAAGCGATCAATCAGTTCATCACTAAATCCGATCCATCCAAACAACAGGACTGAGATGATAAATACGGGTGCCAGGACAATGCCAAAATTCTTGGGCTGACGTATCACACCAAAAACAAAAACTGTACCTATAACCGCAACTAATAATCCAATGACTCCACCGCGGGAAAGGGTCGAGGGTATGGCAGCGGCAATCATGACCAACATAAAAAGAACCGCCAACTTCGTTGCGGTCAAATCGCGCAGCACTTCCAGAAATTGAAATTTCCAACGACGCCAGACGGGCATCTCGCGTCCTAAAATTGGACTTGGCCCATCGGAAGCACTCTTCGACATCACGATCACAAAAAGACCGATGCAACATCCGAGGCACATCAGTAAATACCCAGCAGCGTTATTCCGATTAACGAAAGGTCCGAAAGGGGCTCCTCCAAATATTTCATGGAACCAAAACATTTTCCCGTTGTCCGTCAACTTGTGAATGATCCCGAAAAAACTAATCGCGAATCCATTTATCGACACCGCAGACAGCAACAACACAACATCCCGCTTCGCTCGAAAATACCGGGCTCCCATTAGCAGCGCGGATAATGCGATTAACAGTAATCTAACCTGCCCCCACGTCGCCTCTCGATCAAGCGAAACGGATACACTCGCATCTGCATCGCCAGAATACTCTTGGTAAATCTCAACCTGCCTGCCTAAGACTAAATCTGCCAATGAACTGGGCAATGTCCAGATTTGAAATAGCCCCACTCCGATCCCAAGAAATACCAACACAGACACATAGGGGAATACTTGGGAATTCTTTCGATTGAGAGCAGTTTCGAACCACCAAAATGCCATCCCCACCATCAACGCCAGCGTGATCGTGCACTGAGCCCAGTTTTCAACACTGGCAAAAAACCAAGGGGAAAGGACGACTGCTAAAATTAACGCCAGCCGACCGGGCCATTCAAACAACTCGGAGGTAGACAGACGTTTCCTGTTTTTTCCACTTCCGTCTCCCTGGGACGTCGAATTTTCAAACGTCTCTTGCAAACTTGGAATTTTGGACTGATTCATTGCGTTGGAAGCAAATAAGCTTGATGAGAAGTTTGAGCGCCAGAACAGTCGAATGCTGGCCTGGAAGGTACCGTATCCCATTCAACGGGCGTCGATAGGATAACCCCGTCGATTATAGATAGGCCGAGAAATCAATAACAGAAAGCAAATTCGAATAATCTGCAAAAACTACCAACCGTGTGATAAGTATGCGGGATGAAAGAGACCTTACCCCCAAATTCCGATTGCCACCGGTAGTGACTGGAGGGAATTTTCCGTGGAGCAAAGGATCGCCAAGAAAATCGTGGAGCCGTCGCGCCCCAACCCTGCGGAACAAACTAAATGATCCCTACAATCGGTAGGGAACCTCGCAGGGCTTGGCTTGGCTGGAGAAATCTCAAATCCGCGTAAGAAGAGTTCTTTGAGCGTTATGCTCAGACATTACAGCCTGATTCGCCTACGCACGAGGATCGAGAGAATTGGTGTAGAGCACAACCAGCGTTCCAGCCGCAAGAAGACTCCACGGCAACCAATCTTGAGGGCGAAAGACACCCGTCTTGTCTGGGCCTATTACAGTCGTCTGGCTTTGCTGTTTAGGCTTTGGCGTTGCCATCGGTGCAGTTTCAGACCTGCGTTGACCGAAACCGGCGAGGCTAAACTCCGACCGTTGATTTCCATTTTGCCGACGATAATTATTTTCAGTTCCATAGGGATCACCAAAACTGGATGAGCCGAAACCGGAATTCCGCGTCGTCGACCGCGGGGCTTGATAACCAGCCTGCGCCATTCGGAAGCCCTCGTTGGTTGGCGTGGTGATCTTGTCTGCAGGACCATCAAAAAGCATCGCCGCTACGAAGTTAGGAACCCGCGCACCATGAATAACAAATTGTTGTGTCACCAAACATTCAAGTCCAGTGATAATCAACATGATACCTACTGCAAAAAAGAAGGCACGCCACATGTCTCAATCCTCGAAATATTCAAACTTATTAGGGTCGTTAGCATGTTCACCCATTATTGTTATCGGATTCGGCGATCAAACAAAGTGACTTTATTGCCCGATCTAGTTACCAGCACTACAGTCGTAATACCAACTACAGTCCCTACTCAAGACACCTCAAACGCACGCAAGGCTGCTCTTCAAGCGATCTGAACAAACCGGTTTAATTCCCCAACAGCTTTACGAACTTATTCGTTCACAAATATCGGGATTTTTCCGAATAACTGGGGGGACTTGTGGTAAGCCTCGTCGGTGGCGAGTATCATACGACTGCCAAGGTGGGAATTCCGGCCACAGTGAATTTTCAGTTCCCGCCCGAGCCAACTGGTCTCTAGCATATTATTACCTGCATTCGCCTCGTCCAACCCATCAATTGAGATGTCGAACCAACCCACCCCCGAAAACGATGAGCCTGATTCTTCGAATGAGAATCCGCACATTCTTATCATTGATGATGATGTCGAAGTTACGGAATCTATTCGTCAGGCGCTGATCGCTTCCGGTTACTCGGTTTCGGTCGCACTTGATGGAAATCAGGGACTGGCCTACACCGAGGCAAAATCACCCGACCTACTGATTTTGGATATCATGATGCCAAGACGTAGCGGTTTTTTGGTACTCGAAAGATTGAGGCAGAACGACAGCACACCGATTCCTGTGATTATGATCACGGGGAACGAGGGATCGCGTCATCGTGAGTACGCTGAGATGTTAGGAGTCAACGACTACATCAACAAACCGTTTACAATGGATCGCCTGCTCAATAGCATTAGCGATTTACTTAACCAGTAAATCGTCTCTCAGTAATCTTTCCAACCTGGCGATCGAGGTCTGCAGGACCAAAGAGTGGTTTGGAAAACTGGCGCTAACGCCAGCGAAAAGTTTGTGCCACGAATGTGTTCTAAAATGAACACCTTCACTTGGCGGTCTACTTTCCGATATCGCGTGTTTCAGATGGCCCTAAACGACTCGCTTTTTGATTTTCAAGCTTTATCGCGTCGTAGACTTCCTGTCGATGGACTGGAATTTCCTGAGGAGCATCGATTCCCAAACGGACCTTGTCTCCCCGGATATCTACAATGGTGATCATGACGTTATCGCCGATCATGATGCTTTCGTCTCTGTGCCGCGACAAGACCAGCATGGCTGGCTCCTTAAATCTTAATATGAATTCCAACAAAGTCGCCTAACGGAAACCTTCCCGTTATCTGCGAGCAAACAAAAATCTTTGCAATCCTTTGCTGTGGGGTTTACTCCGTATCCAATCGCGGAAACGGAGCAAAACAATACTCCCTGCATTCATCGGCCTAGCCGTAGTGAACCATTGAGAAAAGCGACTGACTTGTCTGATGTTCCGTGAATGCGGAATATCACGCCGGTGTTATTCCGTTCATAACGACTGAACGGCCAGTACACCTCTAAACAATTGACCTGGCAACAGTCAGAGTAGCGCGCTATTACTAACAGAAAGAGCGGTTATTGCGAGATCGTCACGCGGCCAAATTAAGCACTTCGCTTCAAACTGATCGGTAAAGTCGCCAATTCGTACTGCATCGGTTGTGCATCCACAGTGACTACCTGACAACCAATCCGGCGATCCAGGTTGATGACAAGCGGTGCTCGCATGTTCAATGTCAGAGTTTCATCACTTCGGCTTACGATTCCAAGAACATACGCCTGTTCAACTGATGTTAGCTGCAGCACATCAACATCAGATGGCTCTAAACGCACCTGATATTCCGGTACAAACCGACGGGGTGAGACGACTGGAAGCGCGATATCTGCATGTTGCATGCTCTGCAACCATGCCACCGATGAATTATCAGCATCGGCCAGCAGAACCCAGTGGCGACAATCTTCGAACCCCAAGAGTCCATTTCGAAAGAACAAGATATCATCTGGCTCGATTTCGATCGCGGCAAACCTTGTTGTGTGAATTTTCATCTCGACACCGTATGAGTAACGTTTTTCTTGGCAGCGACTATCCCCAAACGAATTGCGGGGAAAAACTGCGCTGTCCTTCTTGTAATCGGCGAAACAGGGCGACTGCTTAAGTTAAAATAATCCGATTGTTCGCATTTTCCCAACAAACCAGACTTGGCGGTTTTTCGGGGTTCATCTCGACACAGATTCCTGATTTCCCTACGATATTATTCGAACTCAACTGCCAATGTCCCTTGGCTGCCACAGGTGCTAGCGATGCCCGACAGAATCCTTTTGTTACGTCAAACAGCCTCTTCAGGCATTGGCTACCACCCCGCGCCGTCGCGGACCTACGCCTCTGTAAAGCGGCAGGTCAGTTTTTGCTTGTTCATTTCAGCATTTACTCTAATTAGCGAACTTGCCCTCTCATCCACTCAGGCTCAATTAGCAACCGACAACCGTCTCAATGACGCGGAGCAAACGCTGGCGAATTTCACAGTTGCAAATTTCGCTGCGGCGAATTTCACTGGGGCTAATTTCACTGCGGCAAATAGTTTAAGGCAAACCGATGCGATCACGCGTGCGCTCAACGAACTTGATTCACCCATTTTTAAAAATCGTGAAGACGCAATCGAGCAATTGGTAAAACTGGGGGAACCAGCGATCGAACCGCTCGCTCTCAAATCACTGGACTGCACACCGGAAACGGCATGGCGCATCCGAAAAATTCTGGAAGAAATCAGCACCAGTGGGGATGAGCCGGTATTTTTGAAATCAATCGCTATTTTACAACTTCGATTTCGAAATGGGATGAAGAGCGCGGCGATGAGGCAATCGTTTGCCAAACTGGAAGCACGTTGGAAATCAAACCG
>Ga0208965_1001448_pt1 | contig 10357 bp, 11 predicted proteins | sample AOAMet1_07_M0_10_2_FD_188230 | JGI IMG/M metagenome (GOLD analysis project Ga0208965, IMG submission 188230) | Ammonia-oxidizing marine microbial communities from Monterey Bay, California, USA - CAN11_07_M0_10 (SPAdes) | ecosystem: Environmental > Aquatic > Marine > Intertidal zone | place...
GGCCAGCGCCGGGTCTCCCCGGCCAGCCCGGTGGTGCTGCGGTTTTCTCATCCGCTTACCGGCGGCGCCGACGGCGTGCGGCTCAGCGACGCCGACGGCAACAGCGTGGCCCTGGCCGCCCCGGAGCCGGTGGACGGCGGGCTGGGCCTGCTGGTGCGCCCGGCGCAGGGCGATCTGCGCCCGGGCACCCGCTACCGGCTGACGCTGGACGGCCTGGAGACCGAGGCCGGCCCGCTGGCCTTCCCCGAAGGCGCGCTCACCTTCGAAACCCGCCTGGCCTCGGGCGGCGCCAATGGGCAGCGGGGCTTTGATACCGTGCTGCGGCTGCGCGAGGTGCTGCCGGACGGCGAAGACCTGCCGTTCATGGACTTCTCCACCCTGCGTTTGCGCTTTAACCAGATGCTGGACACGGACACCCTGACCTATGGGGAATCCATCTCGCTGACCCGGGACGGCGAGCTGGTGCCGGCGATCATGCTCGCCAAAGGCGACGCGGTCACCCTGGACCCGCGACAGGACCTGCGGCCCGGAGAGCGCTACACCCTTACCCTGGGGCCGTCGATCCGCGGCTTCCAGGGCGCCGCCCTGGCCGGCGGCGGGCTGCAGCGCAGCTGGGTGGCGCGGGATTCCCGGCCGCGCACGGTGATGGTCCAGGAGACGCCGCCGGCGTCCGGCCGTGGCGACGACCCCTGCGCCGACCCGGATGGCCGCCGCTCCAGGCTCACCGGCCAGGCGATGAACTGCGTGCCCATCGAGGCGGTGCTGCTGGGCGACGGCGACGCCACCCAGCAGAGCGGCAATGTGTTCACCGAACTGGCGTTCCTGCCCCACTACCCGGACGTGTCGCCGCTGCGCATCCCGCGCGGCAGCCTGCTCACCGGCAGCAACGTTAAAGTGAAGGTGGCCGGCGCGGTGCCGGCGGGCATCGAAACCGGCGACATCGCCGTGACGTTCCTGTCCGACGCCAGCGGTTACCTGCTGCCCAACCCGTTCAGCCGGCGCCCGGAGGCGCCCCGCCAGGTGCGTCTGTTCATGGACGTGGCGATGACGGCGGAAAACCCGGAGGCCAACGGCGCGCTCAGCCAGACCCTGCTGCAGGTGGAGCTGGTGGGCGTCGCCAAGGTGGAGGGCCCGCGCCTGGTGATCGACGCCCTGGGCGTGGTGGAGCCGGAAGTGCTCGGCCAGGAGACCGCCTTCGGCCTGCTCAGTCTGCACACCGAATCCTACCCGGACCAGAATAACGCCCCGGCACCGATACCGGACACCCGCGCGCCCTTCCTGCAATCCACCATGCCGATGGCGGAGGACGGCCTGGCCGCCACGGTGCAGCCCGGCGACGCCCTGGTGATGAACTTCAGCGAGCCGCTGGACCCGGAGAGCCTGGAGCAGGCGCTGTCGCTCACCCGCGAGGGCGCCGACGAGCCGTTCGACTGGTCCCTGGACGGCGCCTCGGTGGTGGTGCGCCCGCACCAGCCGCTGCGACCCGGCGACAGCTACACCCTGGCGGTCAGCGACCGCGCCACCGACCTGGCCGAGCCCGCCAACCCGGTGCAGCCGGCCAGCCGCACCTTCCGGCTGCCTGCGCTGATCGGCGACCCGGTGGCGCCGGTGCTGATCACCACCTACCCCGGCTTCCCCTGCGCCGTGGACAAGGCCAGCTGGCATATCGCCGAAGGCGACCACGGCCGCTGCCGGGGCGGACGCGCCGACGACGATCACCTGCCGGTGCCGGCTTTGCCCGCCGACCGGCCGATCCGGGTGACCGTGTCCCAGGACATCGACCCCGCCTCGGTGCGGCTCGGCGACACCTGCGGCAGCGGCAGCTTCCGCGTCGAGCGGGTGGCCGTGGACGGCGACGGCAACCCGGTGGCCAGCCCGGACGGCGACAAGCGCAAATACCAGTGCGACGCGGCCGTGCCCGGCCGTCTGAAGGTCGAGGCCCGCACCCTCACCTTCATCCCCGACCAGCCCTGGGAGGACGGCGCCGCTTACCGCTATACCCTGCAATCGGTGAACCGCGCCTCCGGGCAGCAACCGGACGACTGCGTCTCCGGCGAAGCGATCTGCTCGCAAGCCGGCAAGCGCCTGCAGACCGCCCTGCTGGAAGGCCCGGAGCCGGACTGGGGCGGCCCGGACCTGGAGATCCATTTCCGCGGCGCGCCGGTCACCGACAGCGTGTTCCAGGCGCTCAACAACCTGCCCACCGCGGACGTCAACGCCAACGGCTTCTTCGACGACGGCGAACCCGGCTACGGCGACGGCGAGCCGGCGGTCAACACCACCCGCCTGGAAGTGCTCGGCGGCAGCACCCTGACCCAGAACCCGCGCCTCGCCTGCGACACCCCGGAGCGCTGCGACATCCAGGTGGTGGGCGCGTTGAACTCCGAAGTGATCGGCCCCGGCGAATACGACGACCCGCGCACCGAGCAGCAGGAACGCCTGCCGGCGGTGCGCGTGGGGCTCTACCCCACGCAGATCCTCGCCTCCTCGGTGACGGTGAAAGCGGATGTGCTGATCGAAGGCGGCATCCCCATCGAAAGCCCCACCGGCACCCAGGTGATGCGCATGCGCCACCCCGAGGACGGCGGCCTGATCCCCGGCTGGATCGTCGCCACCGACCAGGGCCCGGAATTCCGCGCCGACGTGGACCTTTACCTGGACGCGCCCTACCTGGAAGCGCCGCTGGGCGGCCAGCACAACCAGCACAGCTACCCGCTGACCATGGAGCTCACCGGCCCGGTGACCTTCCTGCCCAACGGGCGCATGGTGATCAACCAGGTGAACGGCAACGTGATTCCGATCTCCGTGGAACTCACCGAGCTGCTCGGCTTCCTGGGCGCCAGCATCCATCTACAGATCCCCGCCGGCGCGGTGAAACTTCAGTACCTGGGGGTGCCGCTCAAACGCTGAGCGGCATTATTGACCCTGCTCAATATTGCCCCCGGCGCGCTTCGGTAGCATGGTAGAAGGACAACAAGCAGAAGGAGTCCACCATGAGTGAATATGGCGCCACCGTTGCCTGGCACTTGCCGCCGCAGGCCAGCTTCGACTACGAAACCTTCGACCGTTCCCATGAATGGACCTTCGCCGGCGGCGAGGTGGTGCAGGCTTCCGGCTCGCCGGAATACTTCGGCACCGCCTCGCGGGTGAACCCGGACGAAGCGGTGATCGCCGCCACCGCCAGCTGCCACATGCTCACCTTCCTGTCGATCGCCGCCAAACAGCGCCTGCGCGTGCTCAGCTACGTGGACCGGCCCCACGGCGTGGTGGAGAAGAACGCCGAAGGCCGCTTCGCGATCACCCGCATCACCCTGCGCCCCAAGGTGGTGTTCGAGGAAGACATCGATCCCGCCGCGCTGGCCAAGCTCCACGACAGCGCCCACCGCAACTGCTTCGTCGCCAACTCCCTGCGCTCGGAAGTCACCGTCGAGCCGGAATCCTGAGTTCCGGCCCGGGAACGCCGTGACCGGCCGGCCACGGCCGGACGGCGACCCCCGGGCCGGGAGCGGTTAAAATACCCTTTTGTGTCCAGCCAAAAGGGTCAGTCATGCTCGATCAGAACGAAATCGATCTGTTCCGCGATAACGTCCGCAAATTCCTCGAGAAGGAAGTGGCGCCCCACTACGATCAGTGGGAAAAGGACGAAAAACTCCCCCGCGACCTCTGGAACCGCATGGGCGAAAACGGCCTGCTGTGCGTTGACGTCCCGGAACAATACGGCGGTTTCGGCGCGGACTTCCGCCTTTCCGCGATCATGGTGGAAGAAGCCTCGCGCATGGGCTTCGGCGCCCTGGCCTCCAACCTGTCCGTGCACTCGGACATCGTCGCGCCCTACATCCTCCACCTGGGCACGGAAGAGCAGAAACAGACCTGGCTGCCGAAGATGGTCAGCGGCGAAGCCGTCGGCGCCATCGGCATGACCGAGCCCGGCGCCGGCTCCGACCTGCAGGGCATGAAAACCCGCGCTGAAAAAGACGGCGACGGCTACGTGATCAGCGGCCAGAAAACCTTCATCACCAACGGCCAGCACTGCGACGTCATCGTGCTCGCCACCAAAACCGACCCCAACGCCGGCTCCAAAGGCATGACGCTGTTCACTGTCGACACCAGCCTGCCCGGCTTCGCCCGCGGCCGGAACCTGGAAAAGATGGGCCACCACGCCGCCGACACCTCCGAGCTGTTCTTCGAGAACGTCAAAGTCGGCGCCGACCAGATCCTCGGCGGGGAAGGGCGCGGCTTCGCCAACCTGATGAACGAACTGCCCCGCGAACGCCTGATCCTGGCGCTCGGAGCCGTCGCCGCCTGCGAAGGCATGATCGAGCGCACCATCGCCTACACCCAGGAACGCCAGGCCTTCGGCCAGTCGATCAGCAAATTCCAGAACACCCGCTTCGTGCTCGCCGACCTGCACGCCCAGGTCCAGGTCAACAAAGCGTTCTGCGAACAATCCATCGAGCAGTACGACCGCGGCGAACTCAGCACCACCAACGCCTCCATCGCCAAGCTCACCACCACCGAGCTGCAAGGCAAGGTGGCGGACCAGTGCCTGCAGCTCTTCGGCGGCTACGGCTACATGCAGGAATACCCGATCTCCCGCGACTTCGTCGACGCGCGCATCCAGCGCATCTACGGCGGTACCAGCGAGATCATGAAAGAGATTATTGCTCGGGATATTTTGGGGCGGTGATCGGTCGGGGCTTGCTGACCGCAAGCCTCAGCTTCAATCGTATCAAAAACGCGGCTTCGGCCGCGTTTTTTGTGTTTATGCGCCAGCCATCCGGTCGGTTTGTCACGCCCGAGAATTTCTGCTTCTATTTCAGGCAATTGAAATCGGGTTTACAGGATATGACGCGCGCGTCTTTATCCAATGAACGAGCGCGCGGCCTAATACCTGTTGGGCGCAAAGGGAGTAAATTTTGAACGAAACGTTTTTAGCCCTCCAAAAAGAAGCCCTCTTTACAAAGGAGGTTTTAGGGGCAGGAGCAACACAGATACGCAAGGCTAACTACGCCAATAAAGGAATTTACTTTCAAGCTTTCACAAGCCTGGCAACAGGATTAGAACGGATCGGGAAGCTCTGTTTGATGCTTGACTACTACGCCAGTAATGGTGGTGCGTTTCCTGATTTTAAGTACCTCAAAAAAGAAATAGGCCACGACATAGAGTTGTTGTATGAAAGGTCGCTGGAGGTCGCTGCCAAGCGAAGTATTAATTTTTCGTTTTTAACCGACCTTGAAGGTGGTGTTCACAAAGAAATTCTCAGAGTTCTGTCGGCTTTTGCCAAGAGTGATCGATATTCAAACATAAACCTCTTAGTGAACAGCAAGCAGCAAGGAGATCCCGTGGCGTCGTGGGTGGAATCAGTCGATCTCCCTCTATTCGAGCAAAGGGTCACAGAACGTAAAAAGGAAAAGATAGCCCGCAATGCAAGGGCGATCGCTGAGCTAACCAGTGGTTTCATTCATGTACGACACACATCAGAAACTGGGCAGGAAATAACAGACGTTGAGCAAGGGAGCCTTTTGACTGGAATTCAACAAGCTGTAGCGCCATACAGGCAGCTTTACGTCATTCATGTCATAAGATTTTGGTCTGAGCTGCTTTGGTCGCTTCAATACACTGCAATGGAACTTGGTAAGCCTGATATTCCTTTCTTCAGCGAGATCATTGCACCATTTCTGAATGACGACTCATATATCCGAAAACGGAAGACTTGGGACACTTTCTAGCTTTGGCGATTAAGGCCCAACAAGTCGCTGTTGTCGGACAATTTTTCCACCGCTTCGCGGCTCCAAAATTGCCGCAAAGTTTTGCGTTATGTTTTCAATAAGGCTCGGAGCTTTGAATGGATTTAACTTGGATCAATGTTGTAGATACAGCAGTTAAAATTGGTTTGGGTTCTCTGATATCTGCATTGGCGGCTTATTTGGCTTTGATCAAAAGTCAGTCGCACGAGGATCAAAAAGAAGCCAGGTCTCATTTCTATAGGCTCCAGGAAGAAAAAAAGTCTAAATATGTAGAGCTTCTAGTCCAGTCTCAAGAACTGATACAGGCTAATTTATACGCTAGCTATTCTCCCGATTCCGAGGGCTACAAAAAGTATCTTCGAGCATTTAATGAGGTTCAGATAATATCAAGTGACCCAATAAGATTGGCTGCGTTTAACTTGGTGTCGGATGTTCAGGCGTTTATCTTCCTTAACAAAAACCAACAGGAAATTGAGCTGGTCGATAAAATGGTTGCATCGGCTAGGGAGAAGGTATCTATCTTCCAAAAGGTTGCGCAGGGCGAAGTGACAAAATGCTACCAAAAAAAATAACAAATCAATCAACTTCGTGCCTACGGCGCCGGACAGCCTACATTACGCTTCGCTTCATTGCGGCTGCCGGTTATTGAGGCGTTATATACATAGCGAAATAGGCGCTAATATTGGGAGTGTTATGAAAATCAAGGAACTGATCGAAAAGCTTCAACAGTTTGACCCAGAGCAGTCCATCGCGTGCTATTCAGAAGACGAAGGCCTAAGAGCTGGCGACGGCCCAATACAGATCTTTGAGGTACTAAATGTCTCTGAAGTGGAGGCCGAATCCAGCAGGCTTGACGGCGGCGCAGGAAAACCTTGGTTGAAGTTCGGAAAATCTGGCAACTCTTCAAAATTTGCTCTTATAGAAATCACATCTGATGCCCAGTGCTCGCAGGACAGGGGATAACCAAGCGCATCAGTACGCAGCCCTCGGCTGCCGGGCGCTCGCAAGTGCGCCGCTGTGGCGGTATTAAGTGGTGAAATGTCATGACTGAATTAGATCCTTGTGTGAATGCGACAGAGCTAGCCTCCCTATATTTTGATCAATGGATACTTACGGTCTCTCTTAGGACGTACAGTTCAAAAGGTGAAGTAAACGGCATGGTGGCTTTGGTCTTTACCGAGGTGCGCGGTTTTAGGTATCTCGATGAGGGCGATATGTTGAACTATTCTTGGCCCGATAACGCCACTGGGTCCTATTTCGACCAAGTAGAGTCTGGCGGCTGGGTTGAACAAGAAGAAAAGTACGGGAATGTAGTTATGGGAGGTGGCAGCGAGTATTTGATCGCTACCGATAACGAGTGCCTGTGCGTGTTGGCAAGCCGCGAGCCTGTAGTGGTTCGGGATGTTGAGTGACAGAAAGTAACAAGAAAGTGCAAGCGACGAGCGCGTAACCAAGGCGTTAAATTTTACGAGGAAGTATGGGCGATTATCTCTTAACATTCGAAATTAACGAGGAAGGTAAACAGGTTTTCGTTCATGGCGATCCGGTAGGACTAGAGTATTTTGCAAAGCAGCTTCTGGAGATCGCTGCAAAAGCGAAAGCTGGCGAGTTCCCCCATGATCATTATTTCACCGGGGAATGGGGTGGCGACGAATTGTCATCTGAACAGCAGTCTGAACAATGCAGGCTTGTAAATCACGTCAAGGTCTATGGCTGGCCCACGGTTAAGGGTGGCAAACCGTACTCGAGGAAATAGCGAGTCATTCTGGTTGGTTGTGGCCCTGAAGGATCGCCATCGGACGCCCTTATCAGGGCGCCTCGGGATACTGGCGTTAAGGGGTAAGAACTGTGGAAATTCTTCCGCTGGCTGACAAGAAAGAATTCATTGCGGAGTTGGCCGAGCTTCACCATGCGGAGTGGAAGCATTTGAACCCCTCGTTGACTCTGGAAGGTCGGGCCGAAGCCATCGTCGAGGCTGCGGGACGAGAGGGTATCCCTTCGATATTTGTCGCAGTATCCGGAAATCAGCTTGTTGGCTCGGCGGCTCTAGTACAGAACGACATGGACACCAAACCGGATTTAACGCCTTGGCTAGCCGCCGTTTATGTGAAAGAGGCCTTTCGGCACCAAGGCGTAGCAACCGACCTGATCGCTCGATGCGAGACTGAGGCGGCTCGCTCAAACGCTAAGACCTGGTACCTCTACACCGAGTCCGCCTCGAGACTTTATAAGAAACTCGGCTGGCTTCATCTGGAGCGATGCGACTATAAGGGTGTGACGGTTGATGTCATGTACAAGAAGATCACCTCTTAAAAAGCACAGTCTCAGCGGCGACCTTTCCGGTGCGGCTGCGCCTCCATTGCAAGGCCGCTCGTGCTGCGGGCGTTAGGTATCGAAATGGATAACATTGCACAGATCAAGAAATGGATATCGGAAGACGGCATGCGAATTGAGGCCCTTTCCGTTGCACGTTCGCTGGGGTTGAGTGATTGGTGCCTTGCCGCCGGGTTCGTTCGCAACCTGGCGTGGGATAAAGTTCATGGGTATAGCCGCGCCACAGCTCTGAATGACATCGACTTGATCTACTTTGATCCGGACAAGGCAAGCGAGGAAGCGGATAAGGACTTAGAGAGCCGGCTCAAAGCGGTCTCCGACTTTGCATGGTCGGTAAAGAACCAGGCGAGAATGCATAATAGGAATTCAGACAGCCCGTATGCGTCAATTGAAGACGCCATGAGCTACTGGGTAGAAGTGGAAACGGCGGTTGGCGCCACCCTGAATGAAAGTAACGATATAGAAATCGTCGCACCTTTTGGTATTGATGTGCTTTTCGAATACACGATTACGCCGAATCCGAAGAGGCCGAAGCCAGAGGTGTTCGCTCAACGCGTGCAAGAGAAAAGGTGGCTCAAAATTTGGCCGAACCTGGTGGTCAATGTCTGACCATGCGATTAAGTCCGCTCCCTAAGCTCGCTTCGCGCGTTGCTTCCTCAGGAATGGTGTTCTTGCTATGTATTGATGGCTTGATCTCTTTTCTTATGATGGCGCTACCAAGCGCACGAGTATGGCGTCGTACTCATAAAAAAGGCGGCTCCCGTCAGGGAGCCGCCTTTTTTAGAACATCAGCGCCGAAGCGCCGAGTCAAGCTATCTTAGATAACTTGAATGTTCTCTGCCTGCGGGCCTTTCTGGCCTTGGGTCACGTTGAAGCTAACGTTTTGGCCTTCCATCAGGGTTTTGAAGCCTGAGCCGACGATGGCGCTGAAGTGAGCAAAAACGTCTGTGCCAGACTCTTGCTCAATAAAACCGAAACCTTTTGCTTCGTTGAACCACTTAACCGTACCAGTAACTGCTGACATAATCGTACCTACAAATATTATATTAATGGCCCAGTTGGACCGATGGTGCTGGAAAGAGTCTATGACTAAAAAGGCAGGACGATTACGTGCGGAGGAGTTGCTAACTACTGGCAGGGATCGAACAGGTTTTTACATTATAGATCAAAACTTCCTAGCAGGGCGCTACCCTACAGCATATTCTGGCTATGTCAATTTTTATAATTCAAAAAACATAACTATAACCTCCCCTTAGACAGGTGTTATGTGCTGTGAAGACGTATCGAGGCTCATGCCACTGCGGAAGAATCCGGTTTGAAGTGGATGCGGACATTGATCATGTGCGCTCTTGCGATTGTTCCATCTGCCAGCGCAGAGGCGCGCTGAATCATCGCGTAGCGAAAGAGTCGCTGCGCCTACTGGTTCCGTGGAGCGATCTGACGTTGTACCAATGGGGCTCGCGAACAGCGAAAGACTACTTCTGCCCGGTGTGCGGAATCCTGCCCTTCAGACGACCGAGTGACCCGACTGCGCAGGAGCTGCGCGAGGGCGTCGAGCCCTTCGACGGTTGGGCGGTCAATGCAAGGTGCCTGGAAGGGCTCGACCTTGACGCCACTCCCGTCAAAAAAATTTATGGCAGTAGGATTGAACATGACGTCTAGCGGTTGCTCGCAGTCAATGTACACAACCTGGCGGTTGAAGTGTAACGGTCTCAACCAGACTTAGAGCCTATGCCGCTTGGGGTTTTCCTGACGAAATGACTTTGCCAACTTCTTCTGAAGAAGCGCCAAGCGCCAGTAAAGCTCGCATGAGTAAATCGATAGAAACGCCGGGGTCACCTGCTTCCATCTTGGCGACTCGAGACTGGCTGGATTGGATCAGCTTGGCGAGCTCGACTTGGCTCAGATCTTTCTTACGCCGATTTTCTTTGAGAGCGTGGCTGAGAGCCAGCTTCATTCCAAGGTAGGCGGACTCCTCAGGAGTAAGCCCCAGGAACTCATCGGCATCACCAACTTTCCAGCCGTTTTCCTCAAGCTTCTTACGCTTATTGGCATGCATCATGTCGATAAAATATGTCATATCCGACATAACATCAAATGACCTGAGGCCTGGGACGTACTGCTCGGCCGCACTCAACCCGTGTCGGCCGCCGGCGCCATGATGGTGCCCTGGGCCACGGCGCACAGGGTTTCCGAGCCGTCCTCGGCCACCGAGAACAGGTCGCAGCGGCACACCGCCGCCTGGCGGCCTGAGCTTTCCACGCGGGCACGGGCCA
>Ga0208965_1001450_pt1 | contig 10344 bp, 7 predicted proteins | sample AOAMet1_07_M0_10_2_FD_188230 | JGI IMG/M metagenome (GOLD analysis project Ga0208965, IMG submission 188230) | Ammonia-oxidizing marine microbial communities from Monterey Bay, California, USA - CAN11_07_M0_10 (SPAdes) | ecosystem: Environmental > Aquatic > Marine > Intertidal zone | place...
CGCCTGCGTTGCCAGCACCACATGGCGGCGTTGTCCACGGTGATGGGCTCGGACCTGCTGCTCACCCTGCCGGGCCTGCTGGCGCGTCAGCTGGCGCCCGCCGGCAGCCACGTGGAGCCGCTCCCCGCGGACGTTCCCGGCCTGGAGCTGCACCTCTACTGGCACCGGGATCAAAGCGCGGACCCGGGCCACACCTGGCTGCGGCAAAGGGTGATGGCGATGCTGGCGGAACAGCAGAGCGAACCCGGCTAAGACACCTTACTGACGCCACCTTCACGCTTACCCAATTCGCCTTATTGCATATCCACAGGGTGCAAGAGCAACCTCGTCACTTGTGACGTGAGTCACATTTTTCGGTTGTGATAATAAAAGTACCTTGGGGATAGAAAAATGGGATGGTTCAAGGATTTTTGGCTGGTTGACTGGCCGATGGTGATACGTCGTGTGGTTCTGATTCTGGTGCTGGGGGCGGTGGCCTGCGCGGTGGCGGTGGCCGTGGGCGGCTGATCGTGAGCATCATCGGTGCGTTTCGGCCGCGCCTTTCCCCGACAACTTCCCCGAGCGCTATGCGCTCAAGGACCGCGATGGCATCCTCGACCCGGAGCACATCGCCGACGCCTATTGGACGCTGCACCGGCAGCCTCGCGATACCTGGACCCACGAGCTGGATTTGCGCCCGTGGATGGAAACCTTCTGATCACCATCATGAATGAATGGAGAGCCGCCAATGAGCCGCGAGCTGGAATTTTTCTTTGATGTGGGCAGCCCCGCGTCCTATCTGGCGTGGACCCAGGCGCCGGGCCTGTGCCGGCGCACCGGCGCCACCCTGCGCTACCGGCCCATGTTGCTGGGCGGCGTGTTCAAGGCCACCGGCAACGCCTCGCCGGCGGCGGTGCCCGCCAAGGGGCGCTACAGCGGCCGGGACATGCAGCGTTTCGCGCGCCGTTACGGCGTCACCCTGAACCAGAATCCGCACTTTCCGGTGAACACCCTGATGGCCATGCGGCTGGCCGCCGCCGCCGTCGACAGCGACCAGCGCGACACCGTGCTGGCCGCCCTGTTCGAGGGGATGTGGCTGCAGGAGCGGGATCTGTCGGACTTGGACGTGCTCGGCCGCACCCTGGCCGAAGCCGGTCTGGATTCGGCGCACTGGGCAACTCTGGCCCAGGATCAGGCGGTCAAGGACAACCTCAAGGCGACCACCGAAGAAGCGGTGGAGCGCGGCGTCTTCGGCGCGCCCACCTTCTTCGTCGGTGAGGAGATGTTCTTCGGTCAGGACCGTCTCGACTTTGTCGAGGAGGCGTTACGGGCCTAGCCCGTGGCTCAGGACAGCGCCTGTTCCATGAACGGCGGCAGCACCAGTGCCGCTTTGTGGATGTCGGCGCTGTAGTAACGGGTCTCGAAGCTCTTGCCGGTGGCGTCCGCCTGGCGGAAATCCGCCACGTCGTGATCCTTGCCCGCCAGGGTGCAGCTCCACCAGCCGCTGGGGTACACCGGCTGCGGGAACGGCAGCGTGCGGGTATGGCTGAAGCCGGCCTCGCGCATGTTGGCGTGCAGGTCGAGGATGATGGTGTCGCTGTGCAGCAGCGGTGATTCGGACTGCTGCACCAGCACGCCGCCGTCGGCCAGGGCGCGGTGGCAGTGGCGGAAGAACTCCGCCTTGAACAGACCTTCCGCCGGGCCCACCGGGTCGGTGGAATCGACGATGATCACGTCGAAGCGGCCCGCCTCGCACTCTTGCATGAACTTCACGCCGTCCTCGAAGCGCAGCTCCGCCCGCTCGTCGCTGTTGGACTCGCACAGCTCGGGGAAATACTTCTCGGAAAAGCGCGTCACCTGCTCGTCGATATCGATCTGCACGGCGCTGGCCACTTCGCCGTGGCGCAACACTTCCCGCAGGGTGCCGCAGTCGCCGCCGCCGATGATCAGCACGTTGCGCGGTGCCGCGTGGCTGAACAGCGCCGGGTGGGCCATCATCTCGTGATACAGGAAATTGTCCCGGGTGGTGAGCATGGTGGCGCCGTCAATGGTCATCAGATAGCCGAAGGTATCGGTGTCCCACATTTCGATGTGTTGATAGTCGGTCTGTACCGATTCCAGCTTTCGTTTCAGACGCAGGCCGAAGGCGGTGCCGGCGGAGTCGAAATGCTCGATGAACCAGTTGTCTTTTTCGGAGCTCATAAAGGGGTGTCCGCTAAACGCTTCACAGAAGGCCGCTATTGTAAGCGTTCGGCGTCAATGTAGAAGCGCCGGGGCGCGGTATCCGAGCAACTATTTTTGTCCGCCGGCGGCCCCGGCAGGCATAATGCGGCAAAGCACGCAGCCGCCAAGGAACCGTCCATGACCCAGCCCCAAAGCCCGTTTGACGCCATTTACAATGTGCAGCGTTGGGGTGACGGCTATTTCCGGATCGGCAAGGACGGCCACCTGCATGTTCGCCCCCAGGGCGATCAGGGCGGTGAAGCGACCCTGGAAGCGGTGTTGCAGGCGTGCCGCGCCGCCGGATTGCGCACGCCGGTGCTGGCGCGCTTCTCGGGCATTCTGCGCGACCGGGTGCGGCGCCTGGCCGGCGCCTTCCGGGGCGCCATCGGGGAGCAGGCCTACCAGGGCCGCTACACGCCGGTGTATCCGATCAAGGTCAACCAGCAGCGGCGCGTGGTGCATGAAATTCTGCGCGCCCGGGAAGAGGGCGAGCCGGTGGGGCTGGAGGCCGGCTCCAAGCCGGAGCTGCTGGCGGTGCTGGCGCTCTCCAACCCCGGCGACGTGGTGGTCTGCAACGGCTACAAGGACCGTGAATACCTGCGCCTGGCGCTGATGGGCGAGAAGCTCGGCTTCCAGGTGCAGATCGTGGTGGAAAAGCTCTCCGAGCTGCCCATGCTGCTGGAGGAAGCGCGGGCGCTTGAGGTGTCGCCGCGCATCGGTTTGCGGGTGCGTTTGATGAGCATCGGCAAGGGTAACTGGCAGAACACCGGCGGCGAAAAGTCCAAGTTCGGTCTCAGTGCGCCGCAGCTGATCGAGGCGGTGGAGCACTGCCGCCGGGCGGGCAGGCTGGACTGCGTGCGCATGCTGCATTTCCACCTGGGCTCGCAGATCGCCAACATCCAGGACATCAAGGCGGGCATGCGCGAAGCGGCCCGCTACTATGTGGAACTGCGCCAGCTGGGCGCCGCCCTGGATACCGTGGACGTGGGCGGCGGTCTGGGCGTGGACTACGAAGGCACCCACTCCCGCTCCTACTGCTCGATGAACTACAACCTGGCGGATTACGCCTGGCACATCGTGCATACCCTGAGCGAGCAGTGCCGCCGCAGCGACGTGCCCGAGCCGCACCTGATCTCCGAATCCGGGCGTGCGCTCACCGCCCACCATGCGGTGCTGCTGGTCAACATCACCGACGAGGAACGTCAGGCCACGGCGCGGGTGACCGCCCCCGGCGATTCCGACTGCGTGGAGCTGCACGAGCTCTGGCGGTTGAATCAGGTGCTGAGCGGCGAGCACCCCAATCTGCTTGAGGTGCACCCGGAGCTGCTCGGCGCGTGGCAGGACCTGCACCTGCGTTACCTGAACGGTGAAGTGGATATCCGCGGCCGCGCCCGCGGCGAACAGCTCTACACCAACGGGCTGCTGGCGCTGCGCGCCCGTCTCGACCCGCGCCGCCGCCAGCAGCGTGATCTGCTCGACCGCCTAAACGAAATTCTCGCCGACAAACTGTTCGTTAACTTTTCTGTGTTCCAGTCGGTGCCGGATGTGTGGGGCATTGATCAGGTGTTCCCGGTGCTGCCGTTGTCCGGCCTGGACCAGCCCGCCACCCGGCGCGGTGTGTTGCAGGACATCACCTGCGACTCCGACGGTCGTATCGACCAGTACGTGGACGGCGAAGGGGTGGAAGCCACCCTGCCGTTGCCGGAAACACTGAACGGGCACCTGGGCATTTTCATGGTCGGCGCCTACCAGGAAATCCTCGGTGATATGCACAATTTGTTCGGCGATACCGATTCCGTGGACGTGAACCTCAATGAGCGTGGCGAGATTGAGCTGACCCACGCGATTCAGGGGGACACGGTCAGCTCGGTATTGCGCTATGTGAATTTTGATCCGGAACGGTTGCTGGCGACCCTGGAAGACCGCTGCCAGCAATCCCAGCTTCACGACGATGAGCGCCAGCGTTTCCTGGGTGAAATCCGGGACGGTCTGGCGGGCTACACTTACTTGGAATAACCGCATGGACGATCAAAAACGGGCCCGTCAGCAGGCCACCCTGGCACGCCTGGACCGCTTCAGCCGGTTCACCGATTCCAGCATTCGCATTCCTTTTACCCGCTTTGAACTGGGCGCCGAAGCGCTGATCGGCCTGGTGCCGGTGATCGGCGACGCCGCCGGCCTGGTGCTGTCCGGTTACGTGCTGCTGGAAGCCCAGCGCGCCGGCGTCAGCGGCGCCACCAAGCGGCGCATGCTGCGCAACATGCTGGTGGATTTCGTCGGCGGCTTGGTGCCGGTGGTCGGCGACGCCTTCGACGCCATTTTCAAAGCCAACACCCGCAACACCCGGCTGGTGCGCCAGGACCTGCTTAAGCAGCTGGGCGCGGAGGCGCCGCGGCGGTTCCCCTGGGGCACTCTGGTCGGGCTTTCTATACTGTTCGGCGTGATCACCGCCGCCGGCGTGGCGCTGTTGGCGTAACCCGGCCGTGACGTTACGGTGAAACGCGCCGTTGACAGGTAAAAAGCTGTAACAGGATGCTGCTATTCTCAAATTGGAGGCTGATACTGGCGAAGTGATTAGAAGGCTCAAACAAGAACAGCCTCTCAATCAGGGAACGCACGTACGATTTCGAGCGACGCTTGCCAAAGGAGCTCCGGATGACCACCTCATCGCCTTCCCAGGAATCGGAATCCCTGGATCAGCAGGACCGTATCAACCCGGTCGTTTTTTACGGCTCGGGCCTGGCCATTCTCGTATTCGCCCTGTGGGCGATGTTCTTCACCGAAGCGGCGGGCACCGTGATCTACGCGGCGCTGGCCTGGATCTCCAACAGCTTCGGGTGGTTCTACTTTCTCGCCGTGGTGTCCTACCTGGTGTTCGTGATCGCCATCGCCTGCTCGCGCTATGGCTCGATCAAACTGGGGCCGGACCATTCCGAACCGGAATTCAATATCGTCACCTGGGCGGCGATGCTGTTCTCCGCCGGCATCGGCATCGACCTGATTTTCTATTGCATCGTCGAGCCGGTGACCCAGTTCATGCAGCCGCCGGTGGGCGAGGGCGGCTCCGTTGAAGCCGCCCGCGAAGCCATGCAGCTGACCTTCCTGCATTGGGGCCTGTCCGGCTGGGGCATTTACACCCTGGTGGGCATGTCGCTGGCGTTCTTCAGCTACCGGCACGGCCTGCCGCTGACCATCCGCTCCGCGCTGTATCCGATCTTCGGCAAGCGTATCTACGGCGGCATCGGCAACACCGTGGATATCGCGGCGGTGCTGGGCACCGTGTTCGGCGTGGCCACCAGTCTCGGCATCGGTATTATTCAGCTCAACTTCGGCCTTAACTATATGTTCGGCGTGCCGGAAAGCACGCTGACCCAGGCGCTGTTGGCGGTGGGCATTGTCGTATTCGCCGCCATTTCCGCGGCCACGGGCGTGGAGAAAGGGATCCGTCGCCTGTCGGAATTCAACATGCTGCTGGCCATCGTGCTGGTGCTGTTCGTGTTGATCGCCGGTGACACCCGCTTCCTGCTGGACGCCTTCGTGATGAACGTGGGCGACTATATTTCCAACTTCATTCCCATGTCGTTCGACACCTACGCCTTTGACCCGCCGCAGGACTGGCTCAACGCCTGGACGGTGTTCTTCTGGGCCTGGTGGATCGCCTGGGGGCCGTTCGTGGGCCTGTTCCTGGCGCGTATTTCCCGTGGCCGCACCATCCGTGCCTTCGTTACCGGCACGCTGATTCTGCCGCTCACTTTCATGATGGCTTGGATGTCCATCATGGGTAACTCCGCCATTGATCTGGTGATGAACGGCGCCACCGAGTTCGGTAATGAAGCGGTCGGCAACCCGGGCTCGGCGATCTATCTGTTCCTGGAAAATCTGCCCTGGGTCACGGTGACCACGGTGGTGGTGACGATACTGGCGATCGTGTTCTTCGTGACGTCCGGCGACTCCGGCTCGCTGGTGTTGTCCAACCTCACCTGCTTTATCCGTGATCCGTCCAACGACGCGCCGGCCTGGATGCGCATTGCCTGGGCCACCGTGATCGGCCTGGTGACCGTGGCGTTGTTGTCGACCGACGGCCTCAACGCCTTGCAAAGCGCGGTGGTGATCATGGGGCTGCCGTTCGCGTTCGTGTTGTTCCTGATGATGATCGGGCTGTTCAAGGCGCTCAAAGTCGAAGGCATGAAAACCACCAGTAACCGTGACGCCCTGGCCGGCCACCTGTCCGCGCGCATCGCCTCCGCCCGCGACCACAGCAACTGGGCGCACCGCCTCAGCCGGGCGATCAGCTTCCCGGGCCTGAAGCAGGTTCAGAAATTCCTGGAAGGCACCGCCCGGCCTGCCTTCGAGGACGTCAAAGCGGCGCTGGCGGAGAAGGACCACAAGGTGGAGATCTCCGTCGGCGAGGGCGACCAGGAGCATCTCGGCCTGGTAGTCGATCTGGGCGGCGAGGAAGACTTCGCCTACACGCTCTGGCCGCGCCAGTGCGCCATGCCGTCCTTCACCATCCGCGCCCAGCAGCGCCGCTCGGTCTACTACCGCCTGGAAGTGCACCTGCGTGAAGGCGGCCTGGGCTATGACGTGATGGGCTATTCCCGCGAGCAGTTGATCGAGGACGTGGTGGACCATTTCGAGAGCCACCTGCAATACCTGCATCTGCGCCGCGAGAAGAGCCCCGGCGGCGCTTCGGAAATACGCGGCGACTACGAGGAGGGTGAATCATGAGCGAGACGGCCTACGACGCCGAGTTCGATTATGTGATCGTCGGTGCCGGCTCCGCCGGCGCCGCGCTCGCCCACCGGCTCAGCGAAAGCGGTGACCATTCGGTGCGTGTGCTGGAATACGGCGGCAGCGACAACTCCATCTTTATCAAGATGCCCACCGCCTTCTCCATTCCCATGAACATGAAGCGCTACGACTGGGGCTTTCATTCCGAGAAAGAGCCCGGCCTCAAGGGCCGCAGCCTGCACCAGGCGCGCGGCAAGGTGCTGGGCGGCTCCTCGTCGATCAACGGTCTGGTGTACGTGCGCGGTTGCGCCGGTGACTTCGAAGAGTGGGAAGAGCTGGGCGCCGCCGGCTGGGGCTACCAGGACGTGCTGCCTTACTTCAAACGGGGCGAGGACTGCGTCTACGGTGGCGATGCCTACCGCGGCGACCAGGGTGGTCTCACCACCTGCAACGGCAACAACATGAAGAACCCGCTCTACCGCGCCTTTATCAAGGCCGGCGAGCAGGCCGGCTACGGCTACACCGAAGACTACAACGGCTACCGCCAGGAAGGCTTCGGGCGCATGGACATGACGGTGCGCGACGGCGTGCGCTGCTCCACCGCCATGGCCTACCTCAAGCCGGCCATGAACCGCCCCAACCTGGACATTCAGACCCACGCCCTGACCACCCGGGTGATCATGGACGGCAAGACCGCCGTGGGTGTGGAATACCGCCAGGGCGGCAAGACCCGCCGGGTGCGGGCGCGCAAGGAAGTGATCCTGTCCGCCAGTTCGTTCAACTCACCCAAGCTGCTGATGCTGTCCGGCATCGGTCCGGCGGACCACCTTAAGGAACACGGCATCGAGGTGGTGCACGATCTGCCCGGCGTGGGCCGCAACCTGCAGGATCATCTGGAAGTCTGGGTGCAGCAGGAGTGCACGCAGAAGATCACCCTGAACAGCTGGCTCGGACCCCTGGCGAAAGCCTGGATCGGTGCCAACTGGCTGTTCCTGAAACGGGGCCTGGGCACCTCCAACCAGTTTGAATCCAACGGCTACATCCGCAGCCGCGCCGGCATGAAGTACCCGGACATCCAGTTCCACTTCCTGGCCGGGGCCATCGCCTACGACGGCTCCAGCGCCTTCAAGGGCCACGGTTTCCAGGTGCACCTGGGCGCCAACAAACCCAAGAGCCGGGGCTGGGTGAAGCTGAAATCCGCCGACCCGGAAGCGCCGCCGGAAATCGTCTTCAATTACTTCGCCGAAGAAGAGGACAAGGAAGCCTTCCGCGCCGGGCTGCGCTGGACCCGCGAGATCTTCGCCCAGCCGGCGCTGGACGAATACCGGGGCAAGGAAGTGTCACCGGGCCCGGACGTGCAAACCGACGCGCAGATCGACCAGTGGCTGGCGGAAACCGCCGAGACCGCCTACCACCCGGCCGGCTCCTGCCGCATGGGCACCGACGCCATGGCGGTGGTGGACCCGGAGTGCCGCGTGCACGGGGTGCGCAACCTGCGCGTGGTGGACTCGTCCATCATGCCCACCGTCACCAACGGTAATCTTAACGCCCCGACGATCATGATCGGCGAAAAAGCCGCCGACCATATTCTCGGCCGCACGCCGCTGCGCAGCGACGCGCCCAGCTTTGCGCCCGACGACTGGCAGACCTCTCAGCGCGTCAGCGCGCCCGAAAGAAGCGTCTAGTAAGGCGCTTCGACATCCCCTTGCGCCACATACACCGTCTTCAAGCGTGTGTAGTGCTCGAACGCCCGGCGGCTGTTTTCCTTGCCGACGCCGGACTGCTTGAAGCCGCCGAACGGCATCTCGATGGGGGTGATGTTGTAGTGGTTGATCCACACAATGCCCGCTTCCAGCGCGTCAGCCATGCGGTGGGCCCGGTCGATGTCCCGGGTGAACACGCCGCCGGCCAGGCCGAAGGGGGTGTTGTTGGCCCGCGCCAGAACTTCCTCCTCATCGCTGAAGCTGAGCAGCGCCATCACCGGCCCGAAGATCTCCTCGCGGACGAGGGTCATGTCGTCGTTCAGGTCGTCGAACACCGTGGGCGACACGAAGTTGCCGTTCTCGAAGCCGGCCACCCGGGCCCGCTCGCCGCCGATCAACACACTGCCGCCTTCCTGTTTGCCCTTTTCAATGTAGTCGAGCACATGCCGCATGTGCCCCTCGCTGATCAGCGGGCCCACATGGGTCTCCGGGTCGAGCGGATCGCCCAGTACCATCTTGCCGGTGCGCGCCAGCAGTTTTTCCACGAAGGCGTCCTTCACCGATTCGTGCACGAACACCCGGGTGCCGTTGGTGCACACCTGGCCCTGGGTGTAAAAATTACCCAGCAGCGCGCCGGACACGGCGTTATCCAGGTCGGCGTCCTCGAACACGATCAACGGCGACTTGCCGCCCAGTTCCAGGGTCACCGCTTTCAGGGAGTCAGAGGCGGCACGCATCACCGCCTTGCCGGTGCCCACCTCGCCGGTGAGCGAGACCTTGTCGATGCCCGGGTGCGCGGTCAGCGCCTGGCCGGTTTCCGCGAAGCCCTGCACCACGTTGAACACGCCGTCCGGCAGGCCGGCTTCCTGGAACACTTCCGCCAGACTCAACGCCGACAACGGCGTGAGTTCGGCGGGTTTGAAGATCATCGCGTTGCCGGCGGCCAGCGCCGGCGCCGATTTCCAGGCGGCGATCTGCAGCGGGTAGTTCCAGGCGCCGATGCCGGCGCACACGCCCAGGGGTTCCGGGCGGGTGTAGAAAAAGCCGCCGTCCACCTGCTGGTATTCGCCCTGCAAGGAAGACGCCTGGCCGGCGAAATACTCGAGACAGTCGGCGGCGGAATCCACGTCCGCTTCCGGTGTCTCCGAGATCGGCTTGCCGGCGTCCAGGGATTCCAGGCGCGCCAGATCATCGCGCTGTTCGCGCAGCAGCTGGGCGGCGCGCATCAGCACCCGGCCCCGGGCGGTGCCGTCCATGGCGCGCCACTGCGCCAGGCCGTCACGGGCGGCCCGGACCGCCCGGTCCACGTCCTTGGCGCCGGCCACCGCCACCCGGCAGATCACGTCGCCGGTGGCCGGATTCAGGTTATCGAAAAACTCGCCGTCGGTGCCTTGCTGGTAATGTCCGCCGATCCATAACAGGCGGTCTTTCTGGCGTTCCATAGGGATACCTCGATGGCAGTGGGTCACCCGGCCGGTGCGGCCAGATGCTCGATAAAACGTCGGGTGCCGGACAGCAGCGGCTCGTCGAGCCCCTCGCTGCGGCGGCGCAGGGTGTTAAGGGCCTGCTGCGGGTGCGTGCTTTGCCGCCACTGACGGTGGCAGAACAGCCGCACCGCGAACGCGGTCAGGAACGAGGGGTCTTGCAGGTCGCTTTCGTTGCACAGCGGCAGGGCCGGAAAGCGCGCCGCCAGCGCGGCGGCGAAAGC
>Ga0208965_1001456_pt1 | contig 10311 bp, 9 predicted proteins | sample AOAMet1_07_M0_10_2_FD_188230 | JGI IMG/M metagenome (GOLD analysis project Ga0208965, IMG submission 188230) | Ammonia-oxidizing marine microbial communities from Monterey Bay, California, USA - CAN11_07_M0_10 (SPAdes) | ecosystem: Environmental > Aquatic > Marine > Intertidal zone | place...
TTTTTGATAGTATTTTCTTAAAAAAGGAATATTTAAAATTGAAGTATAGATATTATGATTTTTTAGAGAGTCTCCATATTTATTTTCATCATAAAATAAGGTATAAATATCTGCATTAGGATATAGTTTTAAAATAGATTCTACTACTTTCTCACCTCCTCTTCTAGTTATAAACCAATAATGAATTACTGCTACTTTCATATATATTTGAGTAATTTTTTTCTGTTGTAAAAAAGAAAAAGAGTCATTAAATATATTAAGACAAATACAATTAATCCGGATCTTAAAAAATTAAAAACTAAAAGAAAAGCATTTGAAAAAATAAGGGCAATAACTAATGGCTTTAAATATCGAAAATGACAGCTATATTGGAAAATAAGTTTTTGAAAAGCACCAAAAAAAAGCATTATAATTAACGAAAACCACCCAAAGTCAAGGTATAGACCCCCAAAAAAGGTAATATAAGTAACTCTTTTTGTTGGGTTAGTCAAAAAATCTAAAGAAATATTTGAAAGATTTAATTTGTTTAACAATTTAACAACAATAAACCCGTTATACATGCCTTTTCTTTTAACTGGATCCAATTTATATAAATAATCAAATTCGTAAACTCCATGAAGCATATATTGACCAATATGAACTAAAGTAAAAGTAGTTTTACCAATCCAAGAACTTTTATTTTGTAACAGGTACTCTTGAGTTTCTAATTTTAGAGGTAATAAATCATTGTAGGGTGCAACATAGATTTTTTCTAAAAATTCCTTATCACGACTTTCATGAATTCTTTCTTTAAGTATGAAGTTTGAAATAAAGACAATAAAAACAGAGACAACTATAGTCATTAAAATAATTTTTTTTGAAAATAATTTTGAAAAATTATACACACAAATAATTGTAATTAGAATTCCAATAGGTTCGAAAATTAATCTTCTAGAGCCCCTCAATAAACCCTCTGTTATCGGAATTAAAAAAAGTAAAAGAAATAAAATAAGTAGCTTCTTTTTTTTCTTTTTTTCAACTACGTAAAACAAGTAGGGAACAAAATATAATAACCTAAAAAAACTAAGTATTCCTAAAGTTATAGAAAATTTATCTTCTTGTGCTAAGTTGAACTTATTGGATGAAATACTATTAAAAAAAGAAACTTCTCTTATAAAAAATAAATCGATAAACCTTACAACAGAAGAGAAGATAATTAAAATAAAAATGACATTTATAAATCCTTCTAATTTTTTACTATTAAAATTAACATAAGTTTTCTTTTTAAGGATATTGTTTGTTAAATAATATCCTAAAATTAATGCAATATAGTTCGATAGTATAAACCAAATAATATCTTTTGAAATTGAATTCACTGCAACAACTGGGGTAAGAGCATAAAAAAATACCCAAATAAAAACCCCAACACATAACGACTTTAAAAACAGCATGTCATTATTTTTGGTTTTAATAAACTCTTTGTTTAAACTCATTTGGAATTGTTTTCTGAAGATAAGTTATTACTATAAATAGAATAATTGACTATGAAAGCAAATAAAATTACACCCCATTGCCTGTTTAAAATGCTTTCTGTAAAACTAAAAGATAATAAAACAATCCAAGAAAAAAGTAGAACGCTATTTTTATTTAAAACACACTGTTTTATCAATTTATAAACAAATAAAAATAAAAATAAAAAGATAATAATTCCGTGATGTAAAATGAATTGCAAATATTGATTATGGGCATTCAATCCTTGAAGTTCATTTTTATTATACCTAATATTAAGTAGTTCTGTAATATCACCAATACCATAACCTGTGAGAGGTGATTGATAAATAAGATCTAAGATAGAATACCATATTTGCAGTCTAAATGAAACTCCAAAAAATGGTTTTTCAGTTGTAGATATATTTAACAAATCATAATAAGTATAAATAATTTTATCTCTCACATAATCATTAGAGAAACCAATAAAAATAATAATTGACATAAAAAGCCCTAACAAAATTAAAGCTTTCATTTTATTATTTTGTTTTTTCATTTTATTAAATAGAAATAGTGGAAGTATTATAATTCCTAAAATTATTGCCATTCTAGATCCCAAGAGGATTAAGAACAGATACAAAATAGGTAGTATAAATACACTTTTCCTATTTTTGCTATTTTCTATTCTACCACTATATACTGAAAAAATACTTATTAAAATAAACATTGAAAAATAAGTGTGATGAGGTATATATTTTACCAGTAAAGCAACAGCTCTTCCGTAATCATAGCGAACATTATGAAAAACTATGTCATAAGAAAATCGAATAGAACCATATATCAATATTACTATGACTCCATAAAATAAAGATTTAAAAACAGCATTCTGATTTAATTTAATTTTCCTTGTAGTTAAGTAAGAAAAACATATAGGAAGTAACACAAAAGATGCATAAAGCAATAATTTTGTCCCAGCTTCTTGTTTATTATTACTTGACAGGTAGGATATAAATTGTGCTAAAAAAAAAGAAAATGAAGCGATATAAAAAAATAATCCTGAGAAATTACCCCTAGTAATTGTTTTGTATAGGAAAAAGCCCGCTGAAATAATAACTACAAAAGAATTAACACCTAATGAAATTGGCAAAGAAAAAAGGATAGTACCTAATAAAATTTCTTCAAATTTTAAAGAATTAATATATTTATTCATTTTTTTGTAAAAACGTAATTTTTAGAATACTTCTTTGATTTCTATTTACAATCTTGAATGCGCAAATAATCATAAATATAATTGTTATTAAAAAAAACAAAATCATAGAACTTCCATTTTCATAAAAAGGCATTACAAGTATTTTAAAAACCCAAAAAACCATTATATAATAAATAAAATTATTGGTAGCATGTTTTTTAATTAAAATATGAATAATGTATACAAAAAGAGCAAAAATTAATGGAAGTATAATAATTCCGATATCTCCAAAATTAACAAAAGCTTCTCCTAAGTATGTAGACCGCATTCCACCAAATTCATCAGGATTTTGATTAGATATTAAGGAAGTATATCTCATATAATTGTAATTAGCTTTTAAAGCATTTATTTTGGTAGGAACAAAACTAAATATACCTGCAATATATGTTTTGCCAAATAAATAATTATTGTCGCCTTGATTAAAGAAAAACAGGACCCTAGTAAGTTCTCTTACCGAAACGAAAAAAGATGTAGACAAAGTCATCAATGTATGTTCTAAAGAGAGCTCTCCTTTTATAATTTCTGAAAAATTTCTAGATACACCAACTAAAATAATTAAAAATGAACTTGATAAAATGAGTTTTATTAAGTGTCTTTTATATATTAGGAATGAAACTATAGATATAAATATAGGATAATAAAACTGTCCTCTTTTAGCAGTAAAAAATAATGTTATCGTTAAAAACAGCAATTTTAAAAACTTCTTATTTTTTAATAGCTTGTATAAAGAGACTTTTTTGAATGAATAAAGAAAATAATTAATTTGTAAAAACAAGATGGTAGATAAACCATTAATAGATAATGTATAAAAGGGTCTATATGGAATAAAATCTGTTAACCTATCCTGAAAATATTTAGAGATAAATGTTTTATCTTCAAAAACAGGAAAATAAATATTTATAAATACTAAATAAAGTGGTATTGAGATAAGAATAATTATAATCCAAGAAACATCCGCCACAAATAAATTTTTCACACCCTCATTTTTTGATTTTTTTAAATTGTATTCTTTAAAAAAAAAGGGGAGTATCGCAAAAAAGAAGATACAGATATAATAACCTATTTTTAAATAAATTATACTTTTGTCTATATACTCAATACTTTCAAATTTAACCCATTTTGAACTGTATAAAATTGAGCTTTCTCCTATATAGATTCCAATCATTATGTAAAATAATGTAATAGAACAAAGGCTAATTATTTTTTTAGCTCCTAAAAAATAATTGAATATAATATATGCAACAAAAGCTATTATCATTTGTAAAACATAATTTTTTCTATGCATTTAGAAAATGCCTGAATATTGTTCTTAGTCATTACCTTTTTTTTAGTATCCATCTTTGCAACATTAAACTCAAAAGGATATGATTTCTCTTCTAATGCATATAAGTAATATGCCAGACGTTCGTCATAATTTTCAAAAGAATTTTCTAATTTGTAATTATCTGTATTTATTTCTTTTAATACTTCTTTTAATTGTATGTATGAGTCTACTCTAAAAGTTAAACCACTATCATTATAAAAAACATTTCCAAGAATGATAGCTGGCTTTTTAATAATTAATGACTCTAAACCAACTGTACTCGATAGATTGATAGTTCCAATAGCATTTTGTATTAAGTTAAACATACTTTCTTTAAAAGAGATTAATTTAATATTTGGATGTTTTTTTAATTCCTTGTAGAATTTAAAATTGTGCTGACCTAAAGCACTCTTATGCTCTTTTACATACAAATAAGTGTCAGGAGGTAATAATTTACTAATATTAATTATACACTCTTTTTGATTTACATAAAAAGGAGACAATATCAAAGTGCTGGCCTCTGGCTGCATGTGCAGAGGGAATATATAATACTTATCTTTTTTATTTACTTTATCAAAAATAGTATTATGTAATAAGTTTACCATTTTGGCTCTCACTATTTTTTTTGCTTTAAAAAGGCCTAATTCAAAGGGATTCCTAGTAAAAAAATCATAGTGATGTCTATTAGATAAATAGAATTTTCTAAATCTAATAAAGAACTCTTTAATAAATATAGTTTCTAATTTAGATGAATTAATCGCATTAGTCATATAACTTGGCTGCACAGGTTTATTTAAAAATGTATGAATCGGTTTATACATTTCTGAAGTAACTTTTGATGGTTTAAAATTATCATATAATTCTGTAACTTCATCAAATGTATTTCTGTTGTCAAAAGATATAGCTGTTCTATTGGCTAGTCGAATTCCGTAAAAAGAAATATGTTTTACGTTAAATCTTTTACTAACCTGAAAAGAAATTAAGTTGTATGTGTATGCAATTCCTGTTGTAAAATAATGAGTAACATTGTCATTAAAAATCTTTTCAAAAAACAGATAAGTGTAGACCAACATTTTTTTTTGAAAAACTCTATTCTTATTAATTAAATACCTGTCAGAAGAATAAATATTAAAATTATTATAATCTATTGAAATTCTCTGCAACTCTTTCTCAATGTCAATTGATTGCTTGTCTAAATCATCAAAAAAATGAAGTCTATTTGAAGTAGTTAAGTTATTTGCTTCTTTTCTCCAACGGTTACCTTCTGTAACAAATAAGATATCTTTTTTTGAAGCATCAACAGACGGCAGTAATCTAGCAGCTTCTATAAACAATGGAGCTTCATCATTAATAACATCAAATACGATCATAAATCTTATGCTTGCTATAAATTAATTTTAATAAAAATAGTACAAAAAATGAAATCATTGTTGCTAATGATGCTCCAAAAAGACCATAATTAGGAATTAAATATAAATTTAAAACAATGTTTAGACTCATAGATAATAACGATATTTTTAATAATAAAGTATCTTTTTCCTTAATGTACAAATCATAATGGTATGAATAAGACATTAACAGAAAAAAAGCACCAATTAAAAGCACGTTAAATGTCTCTATATATATGAGAAATGATGGTTTATCTAAAAACCCAAATAATGTAGGCATAATAAAATAACTTACAATAATTAGCGCAATTGAAGCGATTAGAATGTATTTTTTTAATTTCTTGAAAAGATCTTTGTAAGCTGCTCTATCTGAAAATAATTGAATTAATTTTGGGTAGATTACCATTATGATAGCACTAAAAATAAAAACATCTATTGCATTTACAAACTGAGAATAAGCCGAATAAACTCCTACCATTTTTTTCCCATAAAAAAAATCAATCATATATCTGTCAGAAAACTGAATTACTAAAAAAGATAAAGAACTAATAAAAAAAATACTGGAATTTTTTACACCTTTAAGAATCCAACTAAAATTAGGTCTGTGAAATTTAAAGTTTCTAATAAAAATTATTTTTCTTAAATAAATCATTGATAAAACCATGGAAATCCATGAACAAGATGCCCAAATTATAAGATACTTTAATAAATCTAATTCATTTTTTAAAATAAAAAAATCAAAAAGAACTACCCACACCCACAATCCGGATTTTATAAAAAAAAATAAATTTGCAATATTTGATTTTTCAAGAGTAGTGTACAGTCTAAATAATTCTTGCCCTAAATGCTCTGAAATAATTAATAAGAAAACAATTAAAAAGTATTTAATATCAATAAAATCAAAATAAAAAATTGTTGTTAACGCTAATGGAAGCAGAAAACTGTAGGCAATAAGATGAAAAAAAAATTGATTTCTTATTTTTTCAATAATTCTTTCTTTTGATTTTAATATTTCTCTTGTATTAAACACATAATAATCGAAACCAACTAAATATATTATTAACGAAATCGAAGTTGTAATAATACCATATTCACCAAGAAAGTACTCATCTTCAGCAAACTTTCCCAAAAGAAAAATAAATATAAATTTAGAGAGAAGTGTTGCCCCTCTTAATACAATGTTTATAAAACTTTCAGATATAAATTTATTCATCAACCATGTTTTTATTGAATGGCTCTCCTCTTTGAACATCTTCAGAGAATTTTTTTCCTAATAATTCATCATAATGTTTCGGATGTAATCCGTAACCTGGCCTTATAGAACGGATATTTTCTTTTGTGATTGTATCTCCTTTTTTTACATTTTCACAAACAAATAAAGATCTAGCAAATTTTTTGTTATTTTTTACTTTATCAGAAATCTCATAAGATACTATGCCCAATAATTTTTCGGTATCTCTAACTTTAGTTACCATTTCTGTGAATTCGGAAACATCCAATGAAAAATCTGCATCAGGTCCTCCAATAGATTTATCTAAAATAAAATGTTTTTCAATCACTTTTGCGCCTAAAGTAACTGCAACTGTTGGTGCTAGAAAGCCATAAGTGTGGTCACTAAAACCGACCTCAACCTTAAAACGTTGTTTTAAATCTGGAATCGTATTTAAGTTTGCCAATTCCAAGGGTGCAGGATAGGAGGAAGTACATTTTAGCAATATAATATCATTATTCCCAGCTTTTCTACAGGTATCAACAGCCAATTGAACATCAGCTTCTTCAGCTATTCCAGTAGAGATAATAATTGGTTTTCCTTTTAAAGCTGTATAGGCTATTAAAGAAATATCTTGTATTTCAAAAGATGCTATTTTATAAGCCGGAACATTCAATTTTTCCAAAAAATCTACAGCTGTAGTGTCAAAAGGTGATGAAAAACAAATTAATCCTTCCTCTCTAGCTACCTCAAAAAGTTGTTTATGCCAACTCCAAGGTGTATAAGCTTCTCCATATAACTCATACAATGTTTTACCATCCCAAAGTGTACCACCTTCTATTTTAAAGTGTTCATTATTACAATCTATAGTTAATGTGTCTGGAGTATACGTTTGTAATTTAATAGCGTCAGCACCTGCTTTTTTTGCTGCTCTAATGGTTTCAATTGCAACATTTAAATCACCATTGTGATTTGCTGATAATTCCGCAATTATAAAGCACGGATTATCTTCTCCTATATATCTATCGCCTATTTTCATTACCAAATATTTTACCTTCAACAAAAGTACAATTTTCTGCTCTGACGCTATCTAACTTCAAATATCCATTGCTAACTTTAACAACAATAATTGCGTCTAACTTTAATAGTGTTCCATTGGAAATTTCTGTGTTTAAATGACCTTCGTGTATTGATACTTTGTCTATTATAATCTTTAAATTATCATAAAAAGTGAAAGCTCCAGGATATGGGAAAGCTTGAGCTCTTACCCAATTTCTAATATCTTCTTTAGACCAAGACCAATTAATTTCTCCATCTAAAGAGGTTCTTTTACCAAAGTAAGAAGCATTTAGTTCAATTTGCTTTTTTAAAGTTAATTGATTTAATTCTACTCTACTTAAAACCTTTTTTACTAATGGAAAATATTCTTTAGCATATTTCCCCAAAATTATACCACCTGTATCATTGTATTCAATATCAATTTCAATTTGTTCTATAATACTTCCTGTATCACATCCAGAGTCAATTAAATGAGCGGTAATACCAGTCTTTTTTTCTCCATTAATAATTGCCCAAACATGGGGTGTTCTTCCCCTATATTTTGGCAATAATGATCCATGAATATTAAAAATAAGTTTTTTTGGATGTGAGATAATATCATTTGCAATTAAAAACAAGTAATTAATAGATGTTATAACATCCACAAAAATGTTTTTTATGAATTGATAACCGGTTCCATTTCTTGGGTTTCCAATAAAAAGAGGGATCTCTTGTTCCTTTGAGAATTGGATAATCTCTATTGATTTTTTATCTGTTAAAATGAACTTTATTTGATATTCTTTATGAATCTTTACCAACGTATCGAATCCTAAACCACCGCTACATAATACTCCTAATGTTATCATAAACTTGAGATTAATTTACAGAATCGATTTTTGATATTTTGATCAAAAATTTTCTTTTGACGGTTGATAAGTTCCTGAAAATCAATTTTAAAAAATAGTTGTATTTGTTCTTCAAAAGAATTAATACTAAAGTCTTTCATATTCCCCATTTCAAAAATCGCCTTTTTATTTGCAAAACCATTATAAATTTTTTTCTGATTATTTACATAATAACCACTTAAAACAGGAATTTTAACACAGCAAAGTTCATATAAAATAGTACTTGCTGGAGCAATAGCAAAATTAGAAGTAACCATAGTTTTCATCAGTTCTTCTTCTGAAATATTTTGATAGATTTTAATATTTTTTTGTGTTAAAGTATAGATTTCTTTATGCGAATATGCCCCACCTAATACAATATCTATCTTCTTTACTTGTGGTGTTTTTAATAATGCTTTGGTAGCTTTTAAGGTTAGATTATAAGGGTCTGCACCACCAAAACATACGAAAGCCTTATCTATTTTTTGTACTGTTTTTTCTTTTGCTATAAGGTCTAAAAAAGTAGGGCGTAGTAAAGCATATTTTGTTCCCAAAGCAAATTTAGTGTAAGGCTCTGCAGAATAAATCTGAGAGGTAATATTTGGCGAATGATTTATAATAAGATCTGCAAACATATGTTCAGAAGCTAAATCATCTATGTATACAAATTTAAAACCCTTTCCCTTTATTTTTCTTTGGTAGCTTGAATTGAATTGGTATCCATCAGCAATTAATAGAGTATTATTTTTATCAAACTCCTTAGAGATCCATTCAGGTTCTTCTTTAATGGTAATTTGACTTGGAATAATTTTAAGTTGATAACTATTTGGAATAATATTTACAGTAGAAGTTTCTGAAGACACAAAAGTAAATTTAAAGTGCTCTTTGAGCATTTCAATCAAACTAAATAAGCGATATAAATGCCCTAAACCTATTTCTGAATTTCCATCAGCTCTAAAAAGAATTTCTTTTTGCATCCACCAACAATTTATATTTCAATTCAGCTAATTTCCAATCTATTTCAGTATCAATATCTTGTGCCTCCAACTCATTTATCACCAAACAACCTGTATTGTTAGTCCATAGCTTATGGTTTTGAAGAAATAAATTTACGTTAAAAACATAAAACTGTCCTGCATCATGATATGAAGGATCTAAATCTTGAGATCTTACATTCATTTTTGAAGCATCAATCATTTCAATTTTATCTTCCTTGTTAATTGTCATACCTCTTTGAATAGGAAAACTGTATTTTGAGACAGGAAAAACACAATCAAATTTTTGGTCTAGCAGCTTGTGAAAAGCTTCAGTTAATAAATTTTCAGAAACAAATGGCGCTGTTGGATAAATACAACAGCAATAATCAAATTGCTTTTTTTGTAATCTATAAGTTTCTAAAACTTCCTCCACTACATCAACTGTTGTTGCGTAATCATTTGAATTTTTAGCAGATCTCATAAAAGGTACTTTTGCACCATATTTAAGAGCAATTTCTTTAATTTCATTGTCATCAGTAGAAACCATTACCTCATCAAAAAGGTTACTCTTCAAGGCTGCTTTAATTGAGTATGAAATAATAGGCTCTCCTAAAAATAATTTAATATTCTTTCTAGGAATCCGTTTGCTTCCTCCTCTTGCAGGTATGATTGCTAGTCTAGACATTTATATATTCCAATACTTTATCAACTACAAATTTTTGTTCTTTGTGCTTTAATGTCGGGTACATTGGTAAACTAATACATTTTGAATAATAATTTTCTGCATTTGATAAA
>Ga0208965_1001466_pt1 | contig 10275 bp, 9 predicted proteins | sample AOAMet1_07_M0_10_2_FD_188230 | JGI IMG/M metagenome (GOLD analysis project Ga0208965, IMG submission 188230) | Ammonia-oxidizing marine microbial communities from Monterey Bay, California, USA - CAN11_07_M0_10 (SPAdes) | ecosystem: Environmental > Aquatic > Marine > Intertidal zone | place...
AACATATTGGGTAATGAGGTGGATGCGGCGCTTTACAGCGCCGCCTAAGGTCAAAATCTTTGTAAGGATCACCAGCCCCGTTCAATCAGGTTACCCCGGGCTGACGCCGCGCAACCGCTCGGAACGGCGGCGCAACAATTCCACCACAGTCAACAGAACGATTGAGATGATGACTAAGATTGTAGCCGCCGCCAGAATGGTGGGCGAGATTTCTTGGCGGATACCGGCCCACATTTGGCGCGGCAGCGTCAGCTGGTCGGCGCCGGCCAGAAAAATCACCACAACCACTTCATCAAATGAGGTGATGAAGGCAAACAGCGCGCCTGAGATTACACCCGGTAAGATCAAGGGCATTTGAATTTTAAAAAATGTCCGCGTTGGGCCGGCGCCAAGATTGGCCGCGGCTTTGCGCAGATTGTCATCAAAGCCAACCAATGTGGCCGTCACTGTGATCACCACGAAGGGCAAGCCCAAGATCGCATGCGCGATGACCAATCCAACATGCGAGGCGACAAGGTCGAAGCGCGCACCAAATATCGTGATTGAAAACAAGGCAAATCCAGCCGCAGTGATGATCAAAGGCACGATCATCGGTGAAATCAGCAACGCCATGAAAAGCTTACGCCCCGGCATATGAGAGCGGCTTAAGCCCAAAGCGGCGAGCGTACCCAAGACGGTGGACAATAGGGTTGCGAAAATACCGATGATAATCGAGTTTTTGAACCCGATCATCCATTTGTCGCTGCACACCGTGGTTTTGATATCCTCGCACATTCCAAACAGGTTTTGGTACCAGCGTATAGAAAAACCTTCGGCTTTCAGCGCCAACATTTCTGGTGTGAAGCTCAGGAAGGGGCTTGATGTGAAAGAAAGGGGGATCACGATAATCAGCGGGGCCACAAGGAAGAACAACACCAATCCGCAGATTGTTAAATAGGTATAATGCCAGATACGCTGACCGGTGGTTGCATAAATAGGAAGCGCCATGTTGTTATCCCAACCTCATATTGTCGATACCGACGATCTTATCATAAACCCAATATAGGATTAGAATTGCTGACAGCAGGATCACGCCCATTGCGGATGCCAGTCCCCAGTTTAGCGATTTTCGCAAATGATAGGCGATTTGGTTGCCGATCATCTGACCATCTTTTCCGCCGACCAATTCGGGCGTAATGAAATAACCGATTGCCACGATAAACACCAAAATCACACCTGCCCCAATACCGGGAATGGTTTGAGGCATGTAGACCCGGATAAAGGCGCGCGCCGGGGTTGCCCCTAAATTCTGCGCGGCTTTCATATAGGTTGGGGGAATACCGCGCATTACCGAATAGAGCGGAAGGATCATAAAGGGCAGCAAAACTTGCGTCATCACGATCAGCGTGCCGTTGAAATTATACATTAAGGGCAGGCGATTTTCATCACTGATAATCCCCAAACCAACAAGCGAATCGTTCAATACCCCCTGCTGTTGTAGCATAATCATCCAAGCCACGATCCGCACCAAAAGCGATGTCCAAAACGGCATAAGAACGCAGATCATCAGCAGGTTTGAGATCCGCAGGGGCAACGTGGCCAGCAGATAGGCAACAGGAAAGGCTAAGATAAGGCAGGCGATTGTAACAATGGTTGAGACCATCAGCGTGCGTTTCCAAAACATCACATAGACGCGGCGGTTTTCCGGCTGCATGATCACATTTTTTTTATCATCATAGGTGCGGTCAATCGCGTTCCAGTAATACCCGGCTGTGGTTCTGTCTTTCATAACCCCAAGGGACTTCCAGAATGCAACATCACCCCAGCGCTTATCAGCTTTTATCATCTGCGGTTGAAGCGGTTGCTCTGCGTCTATTTTCTTGAACTTGCGATTTGATTTTTTGATCAGGCTTTTCCAGCCTGATTTTGCATAGTTCATTCGGGTTGAGACTTTGCCGATTTGAAGTTTTGCGGCCGATGTAAGATCCAAATACATCGCCTCGAAATGCGGCTCGCCGGGCAGGTCAACGCCATCCCACTGCTCATAAATGGCCATCGTTCGGGGCAAGACGTCATTGACAAAACTGTCATCAATACTTTTTTGAAAGAGCGCGTAAATCGGCCATACAAATAGAATTAAAATGAATAAAGCCGGTCCAGCCACTAGGCCAAAGGCGCGAAGCTTTTCCCGCCTCAAAGAGGCTTTTAAGCTTTTTTTCAGCGGAATACCATCCGCCGTCATCATTTGTCCGGCTTGCGCGTTGGCTGCGACATCACTCATGCGAAAGAACTTTCGAAATAGTCGGAAATTAAAAAAGGGCGCACGCTCGCGCGCCCTTTGTAAAAGCTTACGTCAAAGGCTTATTGGCCCATCCACGCTTGGTAACGCTCTTGCAATTCATCACCGTTATCCGCCCACCAATCAGGGTCAGCAACGATTGAATCTGCCATCACGTCGGCGCGGTTTGGCATATGCTCAAGGATATTCACACCCGTGTTGAACCAAGGCTCACCGGCGGCGATGATATCCAAAGCAGATGTCCGCATTGGGCCATAATTGATCCAGCGTGCTTGTTCTGCTTGCGCAGTTGGAGAAGAGGCAAAGCCAGCGAAATCAAGAGCTGCGTCCATGTTTGGAGCGCCGGTCAAGATGCCAATCCATTCTTCTTCCAGAACCTGACCATGCCAAATAGACACAAAGTTTGTGCCGTCATTCAGGTTTGCACCACCCACACGGCCGTTATAGGCCAATGACATTGAGACTTCACCCGAAGAAACCAGCTCAAGCGGTTTTGCACCAGCAGACCAGAACACAACGTCATCTTTGATTGTGTCAAGCTTTGCAAAGGCACGATCTGCGCCCGCTTCGGTTTCAAGCGTTGAATAGATATCTTCTTTGGCAACACCATCGGCAAATAGGGCCATTTCTAGGATCGCGTTTGCCCATGTGTGAACGCCGCGCTTGCCAGGGAAGGCTGCAGTGTCAAAGAAATCCATGATTGTGTCTGGCTGCTCACCAGAAAAAGTACCTTCATTATAGAACGCTTGATATGTCCACCAGATTTGTGGGATCGCGCATTTATTCGGACGCGGTACCATCAGGTCCTCATCCATGGATTTGCCGTCAGCAGTTTTCACAAAAATATCATCTGGTACTTCGATGAACAGGCCTTCGTCACAGCCGGTACGGATTTGGTCGGGAAGAACGTCAACGATATCCCAAGTTACATTGCCGCTTTCAACCTGTGTTCTGACTTCGCCCAAACCACCATTGTAGTTTTCCCAATGGATTGATTTGCCGGTTTTGGCTTCCCATGGCTCACCATAGGCTTTTTGCTGCGACGCCGTGTAACCACCACCCCATGATGTTACGGTCAGGTCGGATGCTAGCGCGCCGGTCGCTGTCAATGCGATCGTTGCAGCAGCCATTTTAAACGTATTTGATAGCTTCATTCATACTCTCCTTGTTGGTTCCCCGGTTCGCCGGGGTTTCTAATGTGAACGGCAAAAGCCTACTCACAAATCTTCATCATGCATCAAGTGCACGACAATCACTGACATCCCAGCTGACGGTGGTTTTTTCACCCACATTCAAATGCGTATGGCCGGCTGAGTTGGCAACTTTTACAACGAAATCTTCGTTGCCCATAACGTTCATGCGGCAGCGGATATGGTCTCCAAGGTAAATGAGTTCTTTAACCTCTGCATCAATAGCGTTTGAACCACTTTTTTGCCCCAATTGCACCCGCTCGGGGCGGATCGACAAAACCGTTTTTGTGCCCACGCCACCACAATTAATCGCCAGCGCTTCGCCTTTTGAACCATTGCCATAATCAACGATGGCGGTGTCGCCTTTCAGCTCGGAAACGGTGGCTTCAATGCGATTATTTTCACCGATAAATTGCGCCACGAAGGCGTTGTCAGGCCGTTCATATAGGTCGCTTGGCGGCGCCAGCTGCTGGATAATACCATCGTCAAACACGGCGATACGGTCTGACATGGTGAGCGCTTCGGATTGATCATGCGTCACATAAACAACGGTGACGCCAAGCCTGTCATGCAAATGCTTGATTTCAAATTGCATATGTTCGCGCAACTGTTTGTCAAGCGCCCCCAAGGGCTCATCCATTAAGACCAGATCGGGTTCAAATACCAAGGAACGCGCCAGAGCAATCCGTTGCTGCTGCCCGCCAGAAAGCTGCGCGGGGCGGCGATTGCCAAAGGCGCTCATTTGCACCATGTCCAGCGCTTTTTTAACGTTGGCTTCCCGCTCTGATTTGCTTTGTCCGCGCACTTCTAAAGGAAAGGCTAGGTTTTCGTTCACCGTCATATGCGGAAATAGCGCATAGTTTTGAAACACCATGCCGATTCCACGCTTGTGAGGGGGAATATTATTGATCGGTTTGCCTCCCAATAAAATCTCACCATGGGTGGCTGTTTCAAAACCGGCCAACATCATAAGGCAGGTTGTTTTACCCGATCCAGAGGGCCCGAGCATCGTTAAAAATTCACCTTTGCCAACACTCAGGTTTAAATCTTTAACAACTAAATTTTCGCCATCATAACTTTTTTGTACTTTTGTGAATTCTACGAATCCCATTTCGCCAGAGTCAGTTGTCAAAAGGCACCTACCAGTGTGAATTGTTTCTCAGTTGGAATAATTCAAACATATGGTCGTAGATATGGCAATAGGCAGCGCTTTTTAGTTTAAAAACGACATAGCCGTTTCGCGTTTGCGTGTTTGCAGTTGATTGCCGAGCTTAATTCAATCGAAATGTTAGAATGATTCTGCCTTGCTGTTGGTAGTTTTTTTTCAATAAAATGTCTCACATGCGATAAATTTTAGAAGCGATTAAAATTATGTCTTCAAGCACTGTTCTGATCACGCACCCTGATTGCCTCGGCCATGAAACACCGCAAGGCCATCCGGAACAAATCGCCCGGCTAGAAGTTTTGTTAAAAGCGCTTGAGCGCTTGCCTGTAGAGGTTTTGTCAGCGCCTTTGGCGCAAGAGGCCGATCTTTTAAGCGTGCATCCACAGCATTATCTTGACGCGCTGCGCGCAGCGTCCCCAGCGCATGGCAGCGCCGCGCTGGATGCAGATACGCATCTGTCTGCGGGCTCGTTGAAGGCAGCTTATCGGGCGGCTGGCGGCGTTTTATTGGCTGTAGATCAGGTTCTTTCGGGCGCTGCGCAAAATGCTTTTGTGGCCACGCGCCCGCCTGGACATCACGCTGAAACCGCCAAAGCGATGGGGTTTTGCCTTTTTGGAAATGCTGCTTTGGGGGCAAAATATGCGCTAGATCGATATGGATTGCAGCACGTGGCTGTGGTGGATTTTGATGTGCATCACGGCAATGGCACGCAGGATCTGCTTTGGGAAGAGCCGCGCGCTTTGTTTGTCAGCACGCATCAGATGCCACTTTGGCCAGGTAGCGGTGCGCCGGACGAGAAAGGCGCGTTTGACAATATTATAAACCTGCCGCTTGCGCCTGAAACCGATGGGCAAGCGATGCGGACGCTGTATCGGGAAACCGTCCTGCCGCATTTACGGGCGTTCCGGCCGGATTTGCTGATTATTTCAGCTGGGTTTGACGCGCATTCCTCGGATCCTTTGGCGCAATTAAACTGGCGCGTTGAAGATTTTGCTTGGCTCACGCAGGAATTATGCGCTTTGGCAGCAGAACTCTGCCAAGGACGGGTGGTCTCGGTGCTCGAAGGCGGCTATGATTTGCCTGCTTTGGCTGCATCGGCCAAAGCCCATGTTGAAAAATTATTGGAGGCGACAAAATGAGCCAAACCCCTGTAGATCAAATGAGTTTTGAACAAGCAATGGCCGAACTTGAGCAGGTGGTTGGTCAGCTTGAGCGCGGGGATGTTGCTTTAGAGCAATCAATTCAGCTTTATGAACGTGGGGCTGAGTTGAAAAAACGCTGCGCGGATAAATTGAAAGAAGCCGAAGAAAAAGTGAATGCAATCACTTTAGACGCCAATGGCGCCGCCAGCGGCACCACTTCCGTTCCCGATCTTTGATGTTTCGCGCCGCACTTGAGGCCAATGCTGCGCATGTGCAAGCGCATTTGGATCAGCAATTGGCCTTGCTTGAAACCTCAGAAGTGGTCAAAGCGATGGCCTATAGTCTGCAAGGGGGAAAGCGTCTGCGGGCGTTTTTGGTCATGCAGAGCGCGGCGCTGTTCGATATCGGCCCCAGCCAGGCTATTTGGCCTGCTTGCGCGATTGAAGCGGTGCATGCCTATTCCTTAGTGCATGACGATCTGCCTTGCATGGATGATGATGATCTGCGCCGCGGCAAGCCAACCGTGCATAAGGCCTGGGATCAGGCCACGGCCGTTTTAACAGGTGATGCGCTGCACGCTTTTGGGTTCGAGCTCAGTTTAAACCCGCAGGCCAGCCCTGATCCGGCGATTCGTGCAGATCTGGCGCTGTCATTGGCGCAAGCCGGGGGCGTAGGGGGTATGGTTTTGGGGCAGGCTTTGGATATCGCGGCCGAAACCGCGGCGCAGCCTTTAACGCTTGAAGAAATTATTACGCTGCAACAGGGAAAAACCGGCGCGTTGATTGCCTGGTCGGCAGAAGCGGGCGCGCGCTTGGCAGCTGCAGATATCGCGCCCTTGACGGCCTATGCGCGCGCGATCGGTTTGGCCTTTCAAATTGCTGATGACATTCTAGATGTTGAGGGAGATCCGGAAAAAGCTGGCAAACGGTTGCAAAAAGATGAGGCGGCCGGCAAAGCGACATTCGTAACATTGCTTGGCTTAGACGGTGCAAAGCGGCGTGCCAAAGCGCTGGTGGCCAACGCCTGCGACGCATTGGCACCCTTTGGATCTGAGGCAAACAGCTTGCAGCGCTGCGCCGAGTTCATTATTGCCCGCGACAATTAACAAAGCGATAAGGCCAGATGACTGAGCGCCCCTATACCCCTTTGCTGGATCAAGTGCATGAGCCGGCGGATCTTAATTCGTTGAGCGATGCTGAGTTGCATCAATTGGCCGAGGAATTGCGCGCTGAAACCATTTCAGTTGTTTCTGAGACGGGGGGGCATTTGGGCGCTGGCTTGGGCGTGATTGAATTAACGGTGGCGCTGCACGCGGTGTTTCAGGCGCCCAAAGATAAGCTCATCTGGGATGTCAGCCATCAAAGCTATCCGCATAAAATCTTAACCGGGCGGCGCGCTAAGATGCGCAGTTTGCGCCAGAAAGATGGAATCAGCGGTTTCACCAAACGCAGCGAAAGCCCCTATGATCCTTTTGGCGCAGCCCATTCCAGCACGTCGATCAGCGCTGCGTTGGGCTTCGCGGTTGCTGGGGATTTGGGCGGGCAAAGCGAGACTGGCCATGGGGATGCGATCGCGGTAATCGGCGATGGTGCGATGAGCGCGGGCATGGCTTATGAGGCGATGAACAATGCGGGCCATTTGAAGAAGCGCCTGATCGTGATTTTGAACGATAATGAAATGTCGATCGCGCCGCCTGTCGGTGCGCTTTCCACCTATTTGTCACAGCTTTATGCCGGTGCGCCCTTTCAAGATCTTAAAGATGTGGCAAAAGGCGCGATAAGCTTTCTACCCGAGCCTTTTCGCGAAGGTGCCAAACGCGCAAAAGATATGCTCAAGGGCATGGCCGTCGGGGGCACTTTGTTTGAAGCTTTGGGGTTTTCTTATTTGGGGCCTATAGATGGCCATGATCTGGATCAGTTGTTGCCAATTTTGCGCACTGTCCAGCAGCGGGCCGATGGGCCAATTTTACTGCATGTGATCACCAAAAAAGGCCGCGGCTACGGCCCTGCAGAACAGGCGCGCGATAAAGGTCATGCAACGGCAAAATTCGATGTGATGACGGGCGCGCAGCAAAAGGCAGCGTCAAATGCGCCCAGCTACACCAAAGTTTTCGCCGATAGCCTGTTGCGCGAAGCCGGTGAAGACCCCCGCATCTGCGCCGTCACAGCTGCGATGCCCGATGGAACTGGATTAAACCTGTTTGCGCAGCGTTACCCGTCGCGCTGTTTTGATGTGGGCATTGCAGAACAGCATGGGGTGACTTTTGCCGCTGGATTGGCGGCTGGCGGCATGAGGCCGTTTTGCGCGATGTATTCTACCTTTTTGCAACGCGGATATGATCAGATCGTGCATGATGTGGCGATCCAAAATCTGCCTGTGCGTTTCGCGATTGATCGCGCCGGTCTGGTGGGGGCAGATGGCGCCACGCACGCTGGCAGTTTTGATGTGGCCTATCTGAGCAATTTGCCCGGAATGGTGGTGATGGCGGCCGCGGATGAGGCTGAACTGGTGCATATGGTGGCCACGGCCGCCGCGTATGATGCGGGGCCGATTGCCTTTCGTTATCCGCGTGGAGATGGCGAAGGCGTTGAGTTGCCCGAACGCGGAACTGTGTTGAAAATCGGTAAAGGCCGGCATATTCAAGCGGGCAGCCGCGTAGCGATTTTGTCTTTTGGCACGCGGTTGGGTGAAGTGATCAAGGCGGCCGAACTTTTAAACGCGCAGGGCATCACCCCCACTATCGCCGATGCGCGCTTTGCCAAACCGCTGGATCAGGCGCTTATTCTATCTTTGGCAGAAGACCATGAAGCGTTTATCACCGTTGAGGAAGGCGCTATTGGTGGTTTTGGCTCGCATGTCATGCAGTTGCTTGCCGATCACGGCGTTTTTGATGCGGGCTTAAAATTCCGTTCAATGGTGTTTCCTGATGAGTTTATTGACCAAGCAAGCCCGACGGATATGTATAACACGGCCGGTTTAAACGCGCAGCATATTGCCGAAAAAGTTATGAGTTTGTTGCAACAGAGAAAAGCAATTGCGCAGGGCTAAGCCGACGCTTCTTGCCTGTTTGTACTGAAACGAAAAAACCGTTTGCGGGCCTAACGCGGTGGCCGCATCTGGTTTGAGAGAATTGCAAAATCTCTTCAATGTCTGCTTAGGGCGGATGGCGCTGACTTAAAACGGCTTAACCTTTGTAAAGAGGGCCTGCGCCGGTTTGGTTGAAAAGTTTTAGCTTTTTTCCAAAGATTTTCTGACGGGCACTTAAAAGGAAGTGATGCGCCGTTTTGATCCGCCGTGCTGAAGAATGGCGGCTTGGACGTAAAAGCCACGTTGATAAGCCGCTATTTTCTATAGCGCCTTTGCGAGCGCCGTTCAGTTACGATTGGTTTTTGGTTTCTTCTTCCAACAAGGCGGGCAGACCGTCACGATAGCTGGGATAAAGCAGGTTTACAGCAAGCTCGGTTTTAATGCGCTGGTTGCGAACTTTTTTGCTTTCGGCGTAAAAACTGCGCGCCATCGGGCTTAGATCGGCCTTTTCAAACGCGATTTCTGCTGGCAAAGGCGTGTTCAGCAAGGCGGCCGCATGTCCGATCACGTCTTGTGGAGGGGCCGGATCATCATCGCATACGTTATAGATCGCGCCAGGATTGGGCGAGTGCAGCGAGGCTTTTAACACTTGTGCAATATCGGCCACATGGATGCGGCTGAAAATTTGATTGGGTTTTATAATGCGCTGGGCTGTGCCTTGGCGCACCTTTGAAAACGGGCCTCGGCCAGGGCCATAAATTCCGGCCAAACGAAAAATATGCAAAGGCAAATCTGGTATTGCCTGCCAGGCCTGCTCGGCGTTTAAACGCAGCTTGCCCCGGCGGGTCGACGGGGTAAGAGGCGTGGTTTCATCGACCCAATTGCCCGCATGATCGCCATAGACGCCCGTGGTGGATAAATAGCCTAGCCAGTCCAGTTTAGGCCCCTGTTTTTTAAAGAAAGACGAAAACCGGCCCAGAACCGGATCTCCCTGCGCCTCGGGCCCGGCTGAAATCAAAACCGCATCAGCGCGCGCCAAAGCGGCGTCGATATCGGGGCTGTCCCAAAGCAAAGGGGTAACGTTGTCTTGGCGCATCTGCTCTTGCTTTTCAGGCTTGCGGGTGGTGCCCGTAATGGCCCAATCTGTTTTGGGCAGCGCGCGTGAAAGCGCTTGCGCTGTATATCCATGTCCGAATGAAAAAAGATTTTTCTGCATAGGCTATTTGCCCATGTTCGCGCAGCGCCCGCAAGCGGCTTTGATAATTTTGCTTGATTTTTCACAACCGTCCTGCTGCACTCGCTGGATGAGTGAAAAAGATCCTGATTTAGAAGCGGCTTATGCCCTGTCCGGCGCCGAAGAAAACAGGGCGCTCTATGCGCGTTGGGCGCCCGATTATGATCGGGGCTTTGCGGCGGATATGGATTATATCTTACCCCAACACGTGGCATTATATTTTAGTAGGTTTGATTCTG
>Ga0208965_1001476_pt1 | contig 10222 bp, 10 predicted proteins | sample AOAMet1_07_M0_10_2_FD_188230 | JGI IMG/M metagenome (GOLD analysis project Ga0208965, IMG submission 188230) | Ammonia-oxidizing marine microbial communities from Monterey Bay, California, USA - CAN11_07_M0_10 (SPAdes) | ecosystem: Environmental > Aquatic > Marine > Intertidal zone | place...
CCTGATCTAGCACTTCCACCACCTTCGCGCTAATAACATCGCGTTCCTCAAATGTTCGATCAAGATCAAGCGTACCTATCACGGATCGAGTCGTTGTTTTTGCGAGCTGAACCGCAGCGTATCGATAGTCGACGATACCATAGCTAGCTTTTACTGGGTCCCAAACCGACATGTAAATGACGCCATCCACGGTGACCTGAACTTCATCTCCGGTGAAACACTCCTGCGGCGGAACGTCTATTGCCTCTTCACGCAGATCCTGAATGAAAGTGACTTTGTCAACAAACGGAATTAACGCATGAAAACCGGCCTCGAGGGTCTTGTGATAACGCCCCAAGCGCTCGACAATATGTGCTGTTTGAGTAGAAACAAGCCTGATTGACTGAAAGAACTTAACAATTAGGACGAGGAAGATGATTCCCCATGTCACCATCACAAAAATGTCCATGCCCATCTGTTAACTCCCTTTCCTGTTGTTACGGTTGATTGTCGTCGCAACACGATCAAAACCTTCAAACATGCCTTCTATATTCGCGAGCTCGGAAGGCACGATAGAGACATCACTGCGCGCGTAAAGACTATCGACCTGATCAATATATGACTCAACAAGCCTGACATTCATTGCCTGGTAACCGCCGGGTTGCTTTATCGCCCGCGCGATCGCCGTCATACCATTAGCCGTTGCGGTTGCAAGAATCGAGATTTCCTGAGCGCGGCCATTGGCTTCATTAATTCGCTTTTGGCGCTCACCTTCGGAAAGGTTAATGGCTTCCTGTCTCTCACCTTCGGAAAGATTAATTGTCGAATCCCTCTCAGCATTCGCTAACGTAATTTCAGCGCGTTTTTGACGTTCTGCTTCCATCTGTTTTTCGAGAACATCGATGACATTCCTGGATGGCGTGATATTCATTACTTCATAACGCATCACTTTGATACCCCAGGTCTCCGATGCATTATCGATTTCCCGAACGATCGTTTCGTTCAGCGCATCCCGTTCTGAGAACGTTTGACTCAAACGCAATTTTCCCACTTCCGAACGCACCGTCGTCTGAGCAAGGTTTATGGCTGCGATCAAGTAGTCTTCGATGCCATAGCTCGCCTTGTAAGCATCCATCACCTTTATGTAGAGCAAAGCATCGACATCTATCTGGATATTATCTCTGGAGATACAACTCTGGTGCGGAATGTTGATGCAGAGTTCACGGGTCTCATGTCTATAGGCAACGCGGTCTACAAAGGGAATGAGGAAGTGAAGCCCGGGCTCTAGAGTTGATCTGAATTTACCCAATCGTTCTATAACGCAAAGTTCTCGCATGGGCACAATAAGAATGAGGTTATAGGCTATAAAAGCGACGATCAGCATCAGGATCGTGAAGAAGCCTGTGAGTTGTTCCATAGTTTTTACTCCTTTAAATCTCTTTCCCTGTCATCTGGGAGAATTCAGCTTAGCAAATTCGATCCGATCCCCGACGAACTGGCATTTTACTCAGCCACTGGGTACACAATATATGTCGTATTTTCCCTGCTAACTATTCGCGCCCGCGATCCTTTGGTAATTTCTCTACCATCACCTAACGCACGCCAGGTTGTCCCTCTAAAGGTAATTGTGCCAACAGATTCACCCGGTCCGATAGTATCGAGAACCTCAACGATCTCATCAATTTCATCTAGAATTTCTTCTGTATTCGCCATATGTGAATCGCCCTCTGCAAATCGACTAACAACAGCTCTGAAGCTAACGATCAAAACAAGTGAAGAAATAAAAAAAAGAGAAAGGGCATTTACCCAGGTTGTGACGAAGCCTAACCAGAGAGAGATCGCAACAATTGCACTCGACGCACCAAGAAAAAAGACCACGCCCCCGGGGACGATTATCTCTGCCAAGGCAAGCAGTACAGCGAGAGCAATCCATATGAAAGGATCAGTTATTGTAGTCATGGCCTGATTTGAACCTTTATGACATATTATGTCAACTTCTATTTGTCTGTTTTGCCCGAAGGCGCAAGCGAACATACGGAGACCTTTTTTGTATAAAGCCTATGCTCGATTATCCGAATCAGCTACACGGCAAATCTTTGGCGCCAGTGGACCAGAATATTCCATCAGGCGTAAAAAGTTAGATAATCAGAGGACCAGAATATTGCACAGGCTTTAAAGAAAAAAGCCAAAGGCGGGTGAATGTGGAGAAACAGATGCGCTAGTAAAACTTTGAGTCGGCGAGCACGTTAACTTCTCATGAGGGTAACCCATCAAATATGCAGCAAGTCAAAGCGAGGAAACGAAACCGTCTAGCAAACGGCAAACTGAGGAACTGCTTATACCATTTCCACAATCTGGATTGGCTCTCGAGCCGAACGGTACCCTGATTGTCCAATCCAGTTCGCTGGCTTTCGACCTTTAGGCGGCATTTCTGCTTTGACTAAAAATGCCGGATCAAATGGAACCATTTTCTCCGAAAGGCGGCCATTAATATCTTGCAATTTGTCAGACATGGGTACAAACACTTTCATTCTTTCTTCCACTGCTAAATTAACTTCGTGTTGCATAGTAAACCCTATAACCAGTAACACCCCCTTGAGGGAAAGTGAAAGTTCACTGAATTAGAGTGGAGAAACAATGAATTCGACGTTATACACAACGCAGCACCCCAATCTGGCAGCAACATGACAATTTCCCACGTGCGTAAAAATATTTTTGGGGTAAAGTGCGCTACAGGGAAATACTTCTTTCCTGCATTGTCATAACATACAGCTAAACCAACCAGAGGAAAGCGCATGGCTAAGAAAATTGCCATCGTAGAGGATGATCCGGATCAAAGGAGCAACTACGTTGATGCCATTACAAAAAAGGGCTACGACGTTACTGCTTATAGCAGCCGTGCCGAAGCACTTGCAGGATTTGAACGAGAACTTCCTGAGCTCGCCATTCTCGATATCATCCTTGGAGACGAAGTTGATGCTGGCTTCGAGATTTGCCGGGATCTTCTTTCGAAATCGGCTTCTCTACCCGTCATATTTTTAACAGAGCGTATCGCAGAAATAGATAAAATCAGCGGCCTAAGATTGGGCGCCTGGGATTATCTACCCAAGCCCATTTCTCTCGACTATCTTGCAGAGCGTATCAGCTCACTCTTGCGTATCCATGAAGCTCGCGGTCAATCAAGCGCTGGATCTGCTTCAGCAAAATTAGTCGGCGACATGTCGATTGATCAAGAGGCGCTTCTAGTTTCCTGGAAGAATGAACCCATCAATCTTTCAGGCACCGAATTTCGCATGCTCGCCAAGTTAGTTCGCGCGCCGGGGCACGCAGTTTCCTACGATACGCTCATGAACGCGACAATGCAGAGCCTTGTTACTAACAACACGATCAACACTCACATGCGAAATATTCGTAAAAAGTTTGAAAGTATCGACAAGAGTTTTGATTGTATTAAGAGTGAATACGGGTTCGGTTATCGGTGGTCCACCAAGTAAGTCCATTTCAGTGAAGGCAGCCATCAGATGAAGAAGAACAGAATTCGCGGGCCCAGGCTTGCGACGAAATTATTCATATTGATGAGTCTGGCTCTGGTGGTATTGCCCTGGTTCAGCTACCTCTATCTACAAGAGATGGAGGATTTTCTCGTCGACAGCCAGGCAAACGCGCAGCTACTCACCGCCGAGGGTATTTCGACTCTGCTGAACGGACGGTCCGACCTGTTCAACGAATTGCCCCTGTCCCCAGAGGGCTACGAGCAACTCTACGCGCATCCACTTACCACGCCCGTTCGAATTGATGGCAAAAGTAACGACTGGGAAGATGTCCTCAACTATAACGTAAGTTTTGGGCAGTCAAAAACCTCTGCGTCCCCCGAAATCTCACCGAACCAATTTTATCTCGTTCTCGGCGAGCACAAAGATCAGGTTTACGCTTTCATACAAGTTCAGGACGACAAACTTGTTTTTCGGGATCGAAATATTCTTCGGCTAGATCTCTCGGACCACGTCAGAATTACATTTACCGGGAAGTCGGGAGATACGGTTCAGCTGGTGCTTACAATGACCGAGCCCGGAGTGACAACTGCTTATGAGATGGATAGTGAGTGGCGTTACGCAACTCAGGGCGAAGCTGAAAATAGAATACAGGGTTTCATGTCCGAAACTGATACGGGTTATGCGATAGAGTTTCGCATACCACTTTCACTGGTAGGCTCAACGAAACATTTTGGTCTAGCCGTAGCCGATGTCGACAGCGCAGAAAGCAGAGCAATTCAGTCTATTACCGGCACTCTGCCTTCCGCAGGCCAGGAAGCATTTGGGCTGGTGCTGTTGAAATCCCCTGAAGTCCTCAAAATCGTCGAGGGACTGGGTTATTCAGGGGCGAATATTCAGGTTATCGATGCCCAGAGGAGAGTCCGAGCAGAGGTCGGCTCGTATACCACTTCTCAAGAAAAGCCATTAGTGCAAGAAGAGCAGTCGGTGGGCGAATCGTGGTTTTCGTTTTTCAGTGCTCTGGTCGACTATGCGTATGGCTTTATCGACCAAGCACTACGCGAGGAACTTGCCGTACCTGAGGGACAAGTCATTCTTGATTCTCTTGCTGGCAAACCAAGCTATCAGAGGCGGTATTCCGAAGAAGACGGGGAAGTCATTATTGCCGCTCATCCGATTATTTCTGAGGACAGAATCATCGGTACCGTGCAGCTAAAACAAAACACAAAACGTATTCTACAACTAAGGCGTGATGCGCTAGAACGAATTATCAATTTTTCAGTTCTATCGCTGTTTATCTTTGTATTACTCATTCTTGCCTTTTCTGTGCGTTTAGCGAGTCGAATCCGGAAGCTGGGCGTTGAAACTACAAACGCCATTGATATTTATGGTCGACTGCAGACCGATCAGATTCGCAGTGAAACAAGATCTGGAGATGAGATAGGTGACCTTGCTCGGAGCATTTCAGGGATGTTGGCCCGACTACATCAGCACAATCAATTTCTCGAAAACATGCCCAGAACTCTTAGACATGAGATTAACAATCCGCTTAACACACTCAGCACGTCCTTACAGAATCTGGAAAATGAAGAGTCAGAGTCCGGAAGGGAAAAATATCTAGAAAGTGCTAAACGCGGTGTAAACCGAATTGGTATGATCGTACAGAACCTAGCGGACGCAGCTAGCCTTGAGGATGCGCTAGAAGCAGAAGAATTTGAGGTCATCGACCTACACAACCTAGTGCAGAACTATCTGGCAAATTGCCGCACGACCCATGACAATCGCACTTTTGAGTATCGAGGCACCCTACGACAGGTGCTCAGCAACGTGTCTGACTATCGCATTGAACAGTTGCTGGACAAACTTATCGATAACGCATTGGATTTCTCAGACACCGGCAGCACTATCACAGTAGGCCTTACTGTTGACGCCAACAACCTTACTCTCTTTGTGACCAATCAGGGCCCTATAATACCGGCTGAAGCGGTCGAAAGTATTTTCGACTCGATGGTTTCTGTACGTAAATCGAATCCCGACAATCGATTACATTTTGGTATGGGCCTTTATGTCGTCAGAGTTATTGCGGAGCATCATGGGGGCAGCGTCAGCGCAGCGAACCTTCTGAGCGGCAATGGCGTTACCATTCGAATAAACTTGCCTCTTTATAAAAAGCTTAACAATCCTGCGGTTGCAACAAGCTAGCCCTCCTGAAACAGATGGCTTTCGTTAGAAGAGGCAAAATCTGGCATAACTCACTTCACTTTTTTAAGCGCCAGCGTGAGCGCGCGTGTCGAAAAGGCTCAATCTCTCGATGAGACTCTGGCATGACTTTCACGCACGTATCAAAACCATGCCAGCTCCAGGTGAGCGTAAAACCTGACAGGAAGACCGTGCAAAAAAAAGCCCTGACGCCTTTGGGGGAGGGGGAGTGTCAGGGCTCACAGCACCATTGCCAGGAGCAAATTTTAGGAGCATGTCCGTTAGTCTATCCTTTCAATATGAAAAGACTATGGAAGGAGTATGGAAACAATAGCTTAAAAAGCTTGAATGAGGATTTACAAAAGCACACAAGTTTTTGATTCTTCAATTAATTACTCGCTTTTCGGACGACGTCGCCACTTGACCACTCGTCGTAAACGCATGCTGAATGCCCCACTCCCCCTTTTCGGCCGCAGTTTTTAATAGCTGAATCATGCTCGCATTAATTTCCTGATTAATCACAAAATTTATCCCCCTGCCCTCCTTTGGCTGGATTGACAACTGGAGACTTGTGTCTTTGATACTAAACGACAGCTTGAATGCAAGAAGGGTTGACTCTCCCAAGGGATAACTGCTCGATTCTTCGGCAAACTGCATCGTAAAGTTCGCGTCGCTTATTCGTTTTTCTTGCTTGAACTCTTCGACTGCTTTCTTTTCCGCTGGTGTCGCCTGCGCAGAGACATCGGGGTCTTTATCAGCATAATCCTTCAAAACCTTAATGAGTAACAACACGTACCTTCTGGTCAACCAGAAACGAAACTCTTCACCCGAGGTGGAATTGACACGAAATAGTATTCTGTCTTCTTCTGAGACATACAGCATTTGCATTTGGCTGAGTGAATTACTCATCTCTACTCCTTCTTTCACGAACTAATCTCTGGGAACAGCATCGATCAAGCACCAAGCTTTCGCAATTATTTCCTGTGCCCGGCTGGCTATTATGTGTCAGCCCGGATACCGGCTTCAAACCACCTATATAAATAATTATTGATATAGGTGGCGCTTTTATTAGGCTTTGCTACAATATCAATATATTTTTATATAGTTTCACATGACTTCCTCCAACGACCCCTTCCCACCTCTGACTACGTCGGACCTAACCGCATTTTGCAAGGCGACTGCAGATAGCTTGCGTCTGAATGTGCTCAGGGCGCTGAAAAACGAGTCATTTGGTGTCATGGAGCTTTGTCAAATTTTCGACATGGCGCAGCCCGGTATGTCTCACCATCTGAAAACGCTGCTTGCGGCAGGATTGGTCGCAACACGTCGCGAAGGGAATTCTATCTTCTACCGACGAGCAATCGTCAACAACAACTGCCCACTCGCCGAATTGACCGTAGAATTGTATTCGACAATAGATAACCTCACGCTGAAAGAAGAAGCAGCCAAATGCATGCAGGCGGTGTACGCCGAACGCGCCCAGCGATCCCGAGAATTTTTCAACAAGACGACAGAGAAATTCAGCGAGAATCAAGAGCTCATCGCCGACTTCAGCCAGTATGCTGACGCTGTGCTGGACTTGATATCGAACGAGGGCTTATCTCGAGAGAGCGAAGTACTAGAAGTCGGCCCAGGCAACGGTGAAATGCTGAAAGAACTTGCTTTGCGCTTCAAGCGGGTTGTTGCCATGGACAACTCTGCACCCATGTTAGCGCGAGCTAAACAGCAATTAGGTCACGAGTGTCTGGAAAACGTCGAGTTTCGTCACGACGACTTGGCACATATCAGTAAGCAAGGTCAAGAATTCCATCTGATGGTGCTTAACATGGTGACCCATCACTTAGCATCACCAGCAGTGGCATTTATCAGCGCATGGAAACTACTCAGACCGGGGGGATGCCTCCTAGTTGTCGATCTATGCCCGCACGATCAAGACTGGACGAGGGACGCATGCGGCGATCTCTGGCTAGGCTTTGAACCAGAAGACCTTGATAAATGGGCCCTTGAACATCACCTATCAACCGGCCAAAGCCTTTACTTGGGACTAAAGAATGGTTTCCAAATACAGGCAAGGCTCTACCATAAACCCTCACTAGCCTAGCGCTTTTTTTAACTGGAAAAAACCAAAGAGAAACACTATGACCAACCAAGATTACAAGGTTGCAGACATTAGTCTTGCAGCATTCGGACAAGCAGAAATCGATCTCGCCGAAGCAGAAATGCCGGCTTTGATGGCTTTACGCACGAAATACAAAAACGAGCAACCTCTGGCTGGTGCACGCATCATGGGCTGCATTCACATGACAATCCAGACAGCTGTATTGATGGACACCCTGACAGAGCTGGGTGCCGAACTCCGCTGGTCATCATGCAACATTTTTTCAACTCAGGATCACGCGGCCGCCGCAATGGCTGCAAAAGGCATTCCCACCTTCGCCTGGAAAGGTGAAACGGAAGATGAATTCAACTGGTGTATCGAACAAACCATTCTGGAAAATGGCCAACCTTGGGACGCCAACATGATCCTTGACGACGGCGGCGATCTGACGTTAATGGTTCATGAGAAGTATCCACAGATGCTGGAAAAAATTCACGGCATTACTGAAGAGACGACAACTGGCGTACACCGCCTAGTTGAAATGCTTGAAAAAGGAGAACTACGTGTTCCGGCAATCAACGTAAATGATTCCGTAACCAAGTCGAAAAACGACAACAAGTACGGCTGCAGACACAGTCTAAACGATGCAGTTAAGCGCGCGACAGATATGCTTATGGCGGGAAAACAGGCATTGGTCATTGGTTATGGTGACGTCGGCAAAGGTTCTGCACAGAGCTTGAGGCAGGAAGGCATGATCGTGAAGGTGGTAGAAGTTGACCCTATCTGTGCGATGCAAGCTTGCATGGATGGCTATGAGGTTGTGTCACCCTATAACGGTGGCATCAACACCGGTGAGATATCCGATATCGACAAACGTCTAATGAACAACATTGATCTTGTCGTCACTTGCACCGGTAACGTACACGTGTGTGACAGCAATATTCTTAGCACAGTGAAACGTAATGCGATTGTTTGCAATATCGGACACTTTGATACCGAAATTGACACTCAATTCATGCGGGACAACTGGCGATGGGAAGAAGTCAAACCACAGGTCGACAAGGTTTATCGAAGCGACGATCCGAAAGACTATGTCATTCTCTTATCTGAAGGACGCCTTGTGAATCTAGGAAACGCCACCGGACACCCATCAAGAATCATGGATGGCTCTTTCGCGAATCAGGTACTTGCACAAATGTATCTCTTCGAGCGCGCTTGGGCAGATCATGATCAGCAACAGCGGCAGGAAGTCACCGTCGAGGTTTTACCCAAAGCACTCGACGAGGAAGTAGCCGGTTACATGGTGGCGGGTTTTGGCGGTTTGTTGACGCAGCTCACAAATAACCAGGCAGACTATATTAATGTGCCTGTTGAGGGTCCTTTCAAGCCTGAGGCCTATAAGTACTAACCACAATAAATCACCTGCATCAAGTTACCCGCGTCGTCCACAGCATCTCCGGTCAACGCGGGTAATTATCCTTTCCCGCAACATTTCCCTTCGATACATTTCCCCTCGACCAGCTTGCGGCGATGGGGGAGAATGGCCCTCTTCTCGCGACGACTCAACACTATTATGAAATCAGAATTATCCGATCTGCTTGACCTGCTCGATCTTGAGCAGATCGAAGTCAATATGTTCCGGGGCACGAGCCCTTCTGAAGGATGGCAGCGGGTATTTGGTGGACAAGTTATCGGGCAAGCGTTGGTAGCTGCATCACGCACGGTTGAAGACGTCACCAGAGCTGCGCACTCGTTACATGGTTATTTCCTAAGACCGGGTGACACAACGATTCCAATTTTATACACCGTAGATCGGATACGGGATGGCAAAAGCTTTACCACTCGCAGAGTTGTTGCCGTGCAGAAGGGGCGCCCTATATTCAGCATGTCTGTGTCGTTTCAAGTTACGGAAGAAGGGCTTGAACACCAGGTAGAAATGCCTGATGTCCCTCCACCGGAAGAATGCATGAACAGTCAGGATATGCGTGCGCAATATCTTGACGATATTCCTGAAGAATTCAAAAACAGGATGACTCAGTCGCAGCCCATTGAAATGAGGTTCACAGAACCCTTCAACGAATTTAAGCCCGGCAAGATGGCACCAACCCAGAGTGTCTGGATTAAAACAGCGGATACGATGCCATCAGATATTCGCGTGAATCAGTGCCTGCTTGCTTATGCCTCTGATATGACGTTGATCGACACTGCAGCCCGTCCACACGGCATCGGCTGGACAGAGGGAAACTTTCAAATGGCGAGTCTGGATCACGCGATGTGGTTTCATCGGCCATTTAAGACCGATGAATGGCTTTTATACACCCAAGACAGTCCATTCTCGGGCGGCGCCCGCGGACTCGCAAGAGGTGCTTTTTACACAAGATCCGGCGAACTGATTGCATCAGTTGCGCAGGAAGGCCTGATGCGACTGCACGAGTGAAGCAAATTAGGATCAACG
>Ga0208965_1001486_pt1 | contig 10187 bp, 8 predicted proteins | sample AOAMet1_07_M0_10_2_FD_188230 | JGI IMG/M metagenome (GOLD analysis project Ga0208965, IMG submission 188230) | Ammonia-oxidizing marine microbial communities from Monterey Bay, California, USA - CAN11_07_M0_10 (SPAdes) | ecosystem: Environmental > Aquatic > Marine > Intertidal zone | place...
AATTACCAATACTTTTTTATTTACAAAAGGTGCTGCTCTCTTATATTGATGTGAATGTAAAAATTCACCCGTAAAATTACCCGGATAACTGGGATACTTGGGCTCCCAATGATGACCATTACAAACAACTAAGTCTGTGAAAATTTCTACATTTTCTTTTTCATTTTTTATGGTGGTAACTTCCCAATCATTTGAGGGGAGTCTTACGCAGCTTTTTACAAGTGTATTAAATTGTATAAAATCATACAAGTTAAAATGCCTAGCATACGATTGAAAATAATTTTTGAGTTCTTCATGAGAGGGATAGTCAGACACCTCTGGCTTAAAAGGGAAATCTTCGTATTGAGATAAGGTTTTTGAACTAATAATGTGAGTGGTCTCAAAAACACTTGAATGACTTTCATTTTCATTATAAATCCAATTTCCGCCTACATCATGATTGTAATCATAAGCTACAACTTTAATTCCAGCATGACTAATGTTTTTTATTGCTGGTAATCCAGATGGACCAGCTCCTATAACACAAACTCTTTTATTCAATATAATTTCTTATTGGTATAACAAATTAAAGGTATGTAATATGTTTGTTATTCTAATGAAATATTAAAATAATCGTTAACCTATAAAAATAATTTAATGACAAATGAAGCTAATGTAATTAAAAAGGTTCCAATAATTAATTTCCCACCTGTAGTGATTAAAATTTTATGTTTTTTGTTTAATTTGTTGGAAACTAATAAACAAATAGAAGAAGTAAAAATCGAGAGATTGATAAAAAAAAGAACTTGATTATCAATAGTGAATCCAAAAACACAAATTAATAATGTGATTATTGAATTTATGTATAGAAGTTTAGTTTCGCTTATGAAAGAATTAATTAATGAATAACTTAATATTAACAAAAAAACTAAAGCAATAACTATAAAATCAATAGTGGTTTCTGTTGAGTAATTTAATAATTTTATAACTACAGAAGCAATTAATAAATTGATTAAAATGGTTATGAATTTATTATTATTATCAACTGAAATTTTAAGAATTGAAGTCAAAATAACTAACTCTCCTAATAATAAAAAATTAATCTCAATTTTAAAAAAAATTAAATAAACTATGCTAGGAAGAAGAGAACTTAGTAAAAAAACGTAAAAACCTAACCCATATATTTTTTTTATTTTTCTAGAATTTTTATGCAATATTCCAGAAAGTAGAGAATTATTAACTTTTTTTTGAATAACATCACTTAAAACAAAAAACAATAAGATACTAAGTATAGTTAGCGGTAGGGCAAAAAGCAGTGAGGTAAGCATATAAGTAATTTTATTTACAGCTTCTTTTAAAAAAAGTTGATTATTTTAAACAAGCTTTATTTTAATTTATATAAAACAGTATTAAAATTCATTTAATACTGTTTTATGAGGGTTTAATAACTTTTCTCTTTTCCAAATAATTTTACCCTAACTTATATAAGTTTAAGAATGATTTTATAAAAGTGAATTTAAATTCACTTTTATCCGATTAGCTAAATTAATTTTTTAATTAAAAAAAATCATGTGATTCACTTTAAAAGTATCTCAAAAAAAAAATGAGATATTTTTTTAATTTTTGAGAGAGATGTAAGGAAATGAATTTGATTTTTTCTATATTAGTTTTAAAAAAAATTAAAATGCTATTAACTGAAATATTATTATCTGTAATTTGGATAATAATTCTTTTTTTTATTTTAAGATTGTTTTATAAATCTGGAAACCTTCATCTTAATTCTAATAGGATATTTTTATTAATATTAGGAATTATTTCATTTGGAATAATTAGACATTTTTTTATGAATTTCATTCAAAATTTTTATGAAATTAATTTTCCAATTGGACTAATATTTAACACTTCAATGGTTTGCATTCTACCAATTTTGTGCTATTTGTACGTAAAAAAAACAATATCTAAAGATGACACAATGAATTCATCAGATATTATCCACTTCGTGGTGTTTATTATTTTTTACATACTCTATGAATTACCCTATAAATCTGATGTGATTCAAATCGAAATTTTAAGTCAGGAAGATATTTACTGGGCCAATTATTTTAATGCAAAAAAAATCCCAAACTGGTTAATTATTTTAAGAAATTTATTGAACGTTGTATATTCATTATTAACTTACAAGTTACTTCTTAATACTTTTAAAGTTAAATCATCCTTTAGTGAAAAAAACTTGTTGAAAAAAATTTTTAATAGGTTCACACACGTTAAATCAAATTCAAAACAAATAGAACATGTCAGAACATGGTTATATAATTTTACACACTTAAAAGCTTTACTGTCTTTTTTTACGCTTTTATTTGGCCTAAGATTAATAATAGCCGATGAGGTTTTTTATAATGGCCAACATATAACATCAGGGATTCTGTCACTAGTGTTCTTGGTGCTTGTCTTTTATTTAAATAAAAATCAATCTATTCTTTATAATTTACCTTCTTTTATGAATGAAGATAGTCTAAAAAGAGAAAAAATTAAAACAGAAATTAAAACTGATGACGTATACAGATATCTAATAAGTCAAATTGAAGAACATGAATTATACTTACATGACCAATTTAAATTAAATTGGTTAGCCAATGAATTAGAGATTAAAGCAGACTATATTTCAGTTGCATTAACCGAAAATAATTTTGATAATTTTAAAATGTTTTCAAATCATTTAAAAATTAAAAAAGCTGAAGAATTAATTAAAAAAGGTTACTTAAAAAACTACAGCATTGAGGCTTTAGCTCAATCCTCAGGTTTTAAAGCAACCAATACATTTTACAGGTTATTCAAAAAAGAAACAGGTATTACACCAAAAATGTTCTCAGATAATTTTTAAAAAATAATTATTGGGATTAATACTTAAAAACTTCTAAAAAATTTAATTACTAATACTATAGGGAAAACACCTCCAAAAAATAAAGAATGGATCATTGTTAATTCGTGATAAATACCAATCAGAGTAGACTCAATTTTAAAAAAGTAAAACGAATATAATATCAAAAAATTTACCCAATGAGTAATTGAAAATATAATCAACTGCTTATAACTCGTACTTTGAAAAATAGTAAAATCTTAGGACTTGTAATGATAAAACAAACTTACAAAGCATAAAACAATAGCTGCCCACATCACATAAATAAAATGTGAGGAAGGAATCCAAACATAACCTACAATAAGATTTGACACTAGTAAAATACTCAGCACTATTAAAATTCGCTGCCTTACAATATAAATTTCCATAAATTTTTTAGGTGTAAAAGAAAGCAACAAAAACCCAATTCCTAATACATAGAGTCCTAGAAATCGATAGATCTGAATTAGGTAAGCACTTAATGTAGAGTTTCCATCTATTATAAAAAGATTCTCAAAAGTCATTTGTAATCTTTCTTCATTGGCAATCTGATCTAACATCCAGGGCTCTGAACTAACTAACCATCTTATCCCAGAAATACAAAGCGTTATACTTATTATAATGAGGGGGTAACTGATATAATTAATTGATTTGGTTTTCATCTTTAATATGGTTTTTAAGTAATTTTATCAACGAATTTCTTTTTTCTATGTACTTGCTCATAGAAACAATTTTAACTTCCATATAGCTTATTTTTTGAACCATCAATGCCCTAAACCGGTAATTATTTTCCATGATCTCAAAAACACTGTTAGTTAATTTTTCATCACTCGTGTTAAACCAGAAATTTTTAGAGTACGTTTTTGAATAATTTATTGCAAAAAATCGATCAGCTTCATTCGCAACTTCTAATTCTAATTGAGCTATATGTTCTATTGCTTTGTAATTAATAGTGTAAACTTCATCTATAAGTGATTTAAGAGTTGAGGATTTTATCAGATTAAAACTTCCATCATTTATGAGTGAATTATAAATTGAGGTAGATGGATTAAAAGTGCCTGCTGACAAAAATGGGTTTAATGGAGATAAATTTTCTGGATATTCTTTTATTTTATTTTTAGTTAATGAATCCTTTAAAAACTTACTTACATAGTCCATTTCTCTTACAAAAGCCTTTTTTCTTGATATTATATAACTTTCATTTGATTCAAGTTCACCAAGAAGACTTTTAAAAATTAATTGTCTATTTGAGTCTAATTCTGTTTCCTCTCTTATGTTTTGAACCAAAAACGAAAAAGAAATCCCTAAAACAATGACAATAAATTCTAAAGTATACTTAATAAAATATTTTCTAACAGTATTATTCATCATCTCTTTTAATCAAATATAATTAATTTTTAATTCGTAAATATATTTGCTCAGGTTATCTAATTTTATTGTCACCAATAATTATAAAAACAAATTGAATGGAGGTTTAAAAAAGGATTAATTATATTTGAAAAACACGTTAAATGAATTTATCTAACTCATTTCGATGGATATTTTTGTAACTCTCTTATTTTAAAAAAAATTATAAAATAGGATAGAAAAAATAAAAATTATTATGACTAAAATAGCATACATAGGAGCAGGAAGTCTTCAATTTGGACCAATAATTGTCCAAGATATTTTAATGAGTAACATCCTTTCCAAAAATGGATTAGAAATTCACCTCATGGATATTGAAAGGATGCACATTGACCATGTGTTATCGCATGGAGAATATGTAAATGAGAAATTAGGAAGAAATGCAAAAATTATAGCAACTACAAATAGGGATGAAGCAATAAAAAATGCTGATTTTGTCATTTGTGCCCTAGAAAAAGATCGCAATGTGTTTTGGTCTCAAGATTTTCACATACCAAGAAAGTATGGTTTTAAACAGGTTTATGGTGAGAATGGTGGCGTTGGGTCACTTTTTCATGCTTTACGAAACATAAAAGTGATAATTGAATTAGCTAAAAAAATGGAAGAATTGTGTCCAGATGCCTTATTGCTTAACTTTTCTAATCCAGAACATAAAATTTGTGAAGCCGTGACTCGCTTAACATCTATAAAAGCTATTGGTCTTTGTCATGGAGTATTTATGGGAAGAGAACAATTATCTGAACTTCTCGAGGTACCCTTATCTGACTTACAAACAAAAGCTTGTGGAATGAATCATTTTACTTGGTTTCAAGAAATTATTCAGAAATCTACTGGAGAAGATTTATATCCTAAACTCAAAGAAATTGAACAAAAAGGAGACTGGCTTGCCAAGTGGCATGAACTTGCACTTGGGCGAATTTTATTTAGAAGGTTTGGACTATGGCCCTCACCTGCCTCAAACCATTATGGTGAATACCTCAGGTGGGCAGAAGAGTTTGTGATACCACAATTACAATTCTTTTATGATCCCTATGAGGGACATCCATGGGAAAATAATCAAATACCCGAAGGAGTTTATACACTGGATAAGGTTAATTATGAACGAGAATGGAATAAGGATTGGAGTAAAAAATTATTGCCTGTTGGGTCTACAGAAGACATACAGTTAGAAAATGAAGATGGCACCTTTAAAAACTCAGGAGAAATTGCTACGCTTATCATGGAATCTGTTGTAAGTGACAAGAAACAATGGCTTGAAGCGGTAAATGTACCGAACAAAGGTGCTATTCCTAATTTGCCAGACAACCTTGTAGTAGAGGTACCTGCTTACAGTGACGCTTCCGGCATTAAACCAGTACAAATGAAACCTATACCAGAGGGTATCGCTGCCACCATCAGATTACATGCAAGCATTCATTTACTTCTCGTTGAGGCATACAAGGAACAATCTAAGGATAAACTTCTTCAAGCTATTTTAATAGAGCCTACTGTAAACTCTTATCGCAACGCTGTTGATATGTGCAATGAAATGTTAATCCTGCAAAAAGATGTTTTACCAATACTTAAATAGTTAAAATGAAAAGCTTCAATATAAAATTAGGTAGATGGAATTAGAAAGTTTGGACTGGGCTATTATAATTGGCTATCTTTTTTTGAGCATTGGCATAGGGGTTTTTGTAGTAAAACATAATTCAAAAAATATTACTGATTTTTTTGTGGCAGGACGTAATTTACCGTGGTGGCTTTTAGGTACTTCTATTGCTGCAACATGGTTTGCAACTGATGCTCCACTTGCTGTAACAGCACTTGTTCGTACAAAAGGTATTTACGGTAATTGGCTTTGGTGGTATTTAGGTACTGGTATCATGATGATGGTGTTTTTTTATGCAAAATACTGGCGGAGAGCAGAAATATTAACCGATGCCGAAATGATTGAACTTCGGTACAGCGGAAAGTCTGCATCGATATTAAGGGGGTTTACAGCGGCTTTTTCTGGAATCTTTAAAAACTGTATTTCCTTAGGATGGATAATGCTAGCCATGCTCAAATTTTCAGAAATTATGTTAGGGTGGAGTGCCGAATTTGCTTTGGGAGTAACACTAATATTTGCCTTAATTCATACCCTAAGTTCAGGGATAAGAGGGGTTGTTATTTTAGATATGTTACATTTTTCTGTAGGTACAATTAGTACAATTATTTTAGCTGTTTTAGTTTTGATAGAGGTAGGCGGACCAACGGCTTTAGGTGAAAAGTTAGCTACAAGCTTAGATGCTCCAAAAGGGATCATTGATATGTTTCCAAACATATCTCACATCAGTGTCACAGAAATGATTTCCTTTGTTTGTTTGATAGGAATTTTGTGGTTAGGACAAGCACAAGGAGATGGCTATATAGTGCAACGTTTATTTTCTGCTAAAAATGAAAAACATGCCATAAAAGCATCATTATGGTTTGCTGTTGCTGGAATCGTTATTTTAACATGGCCCTGGATTGTTGTAGGATTGGGATCTATTATTGTACTACCTATCTCAGGAGCTTCAGAAGCTTTGTTGGCAGATCCTGAACTAGCTTACCCTATGATGATTAATGAGGTACTCCCTGTTGGCTTGAGAGGATTATTGGTTGCAGCATTTATGGCAGCGTTCATGAGTACTGTAGATACACATCTTTGCTGGGGAGGTTCTTACATGGTTAATGATATTTATAAACGTTTTATAAACCCTACAGCAAATGACCGTCATTATTTATTTATATCTCGCTTAAGTATTGTGCTTTTACTTTTTTTATCTGCTGTGGCTTTATGGCAAATGGATAGTATTTCTGGAGCATGGATTTATATTATAGAAATCTTATCAGGTATTGCAATTATTTTAATGTTACGCTGGTTTTGGTGGCGTATAAATGCATGGTCAGAAATAACTAGTATGCTTTCTGCTTTAATTCTTGCTAACGGATTTTTATGGGCACAATGGCTATATGATTTAGGATGGATAAGTAATTCTGTTCTGGAAACTGTAAATGAATGGTATCACGAAGATGTGGCCCTTATTCGAGCTACAGTACTATTATTACTTTGCACTACCATAAGCATTATTGTTACGTTTATGACTAAACCCGTTGATAACGAAAAGTTACTTGAGTTTTATAAAAAAGTAAGACCAAAAGGATGGTGGGGTCCAATTGCCAGACAAGTTCCAGAATTGGTAGACAAAAGTTCCTCTAAAAACTCTTGGCTAGGATTTCTCTTTGGAGTTATTTTTTTAAACAGTATTTTATTTAGTGTAGGTCATTCAGTTTTAGGCGCCTATAAAATGGCATTCATATTATTATTTATTGGAGTTGTTAGTGGATGGTTTACCATAAAATTTGTAACAGCAACAAAAACAAAAGAAGCGCATGAGAATCCTTAATTTAAAAGACACACATGAACTGGGTTTAAAGGCTTCAACAATAGTCAAGAACGAACTATTGAAAAACCCAAAACTATTGCTTTGTGCAGCAACTGGAAACTCTCCCCTGCCCTTGTACCAACAATTAGCAGAAGAATTTAAAAGAAAAACAATATTATTTCAACAGATACGTGTTTTAACCCTTGATGAATGGGTAGGACTATCCACTCCCGTTGGTTCTTGTGATTCTTTTTTGCAAGAACATTTTATAAAGCCGTTAAAGATCTCTAAAGACCGATATTTTTCCTTTAATACATCTGCAGATAACCTAACCGATGAATGTTTGCGTATGCAAGAAGTATTAAAAAAACAAGGACCTTTAGATTTATGTATATTAGGCTTAGGGAAAAATGGTCACCTTGGGTTTAATGAACCTGCTGCAAAATTAGAGCCCCATTGTCATGTTGCAAATTTAACTGACCAATCACAACAACATTCAATGATAGAATATTCAATGAATAAACCCACTCAAGGAATCACGTTAGGCATTCAAGACATTCTATCGTCTAAGCGTATTTTATTATTGGTTTCAGGAACAGGAAAAGAAGAGGCAAAAAAGCAATTATTATCTGGACGTATAAGCTCCGAATGGCCTGCATCAATTTTGTGGAAGCATGATAATGTAGATTGTTTAGTAACTTCAAATAATTAACAAATTATTTAAAATTAAATTTTAGATAACTAAAAAACGGTTACACTTAAAAAAGTATAACCGTATTTATTTTTAAGAAACCCTAATAAGATTTTCTATTAATTATTTAGGAATTCCTATTCCGTCTTGATTTGGAGCCCAAGAACTATGCATAATTTTCCATCCTTGATCTGTGTTCACCCAAACTGAAGAACCTCTGGTGCTGTATGCAACTTCTTTGTTGCTTTCTTTAAACACATAACTTCCTGTTGCATAAAATGTTAAAACAGCCGTTTTCATATCTGGTGAATAATTTACATCCATATTTTCTAAATCAAATCTATTCCAGTCTATTGCTACAGCTTCTTCAAATGATGCTTTGCTAAATTGGTAAAAAGGAGATAAATTAGAATCTCCTGTCATATGATTTATATCTGGATGTTCATACTTTGAATACGTTTTGTAATCTCTAGCTGTGATGGCATCTTGTACCTCTTTTTGATTTTTCATCAATTGCTTAGAAAGATCGTCTTGGTTCACTTTTGCATAATAAATTCTTGCAAATTTCCAATAAGGAGATCCAAATCTAGCAAAATCTACTGCTTTCAATTGAAGCTCAAAAGCCTTTTGATAATCTCCCATTGATGCATAGTGTTCTGCCATTGAATCATATGAATTTGGTCCATCATGCATTTGTTGAGAACGTTTTACATAATCCATTGCCATCTCTTTATTTGGCTCACCAAAATCTCCTCTTAAATAAGCATATGACATCATATTATAAGATGCAGAGGCTTGCTTTGGAAATTTACTAGCAAACGTCTTATAAGTACTAAAGTCAGAAGGTGTTGTTGCTAATAAATTAATTAAAGGACTATCTGGATGTTTAGTAACTGCTGATTTTGCAGCTTTAGGTCTGTCAGCCTGAGGTGTCATAAGGAAACCATACCAAGCTTTTTCTTCGGCACTTAATTTTGAAACATTAATTGCTGATAACTTTGATTTTTGACTTCCCCAATTTGGATTAGGACTACTAATAGCGGCTAGTACTAGTTGAGCGCAACCACAATCTGGATCTAAAAGCAATGCGGACTTTGCCATACCCATGGCTGGTAAATACTCCAAGTTTGCCATAGATTCAATTGCCTGGTTAGTAATTTTTGCAGAGCTTTTTTTACAGGATGTTTTTTGAACCCACTGAGCGCTTGCAATACTTGAACTCAGAACTAAAATAAATAATAATCTTTTCATAAAAATATAGTGTATTAATTTAACCAAACTTATTAAAATTAATTGTTTTTCACAACTTATTAAGTAGTGATTAAAAAAAAGAATTTGTATTCATACGATATACGTATTAGTATTAGAAATGAAAATTGTACGTATCCCTCTACTTATTCATAAATAGATTATCTTTTTTAACTCAAAATGAGTTATAAATTAAATAAAAAAGCCCCCTAATAAGGGGGCTTAATAATTTTAATAAGAATATTGATTTTACTTTAAAGGAGCTACTTTAAATTTCATTGTTTGTGCAACAAAATCTACTACTCCACTAACTATCATCGTATTTCCATCTGTAACGTTGTCATAGGAATACATTTTAAAAATTTTACCTTCTTTTTTATAAACACCTTGTAACGTAGCTTTCACTATATCTTCGCCCATCTGCGTCCATGCAAAACCTGTAAATTCTCCACTAGTTGTACTATTGTTATGATTTGTGAAAACATACGATAGATACGCTTTACCATAAGGTCCTGCATCTCCAGAAGCAGAAAGTTCGTAATTAACTCCATCTCTTGTATGAACTGCATCTATGTCA
>Ga0208965_1001490_pt1 | contig 10177 bp, 2 predicted proteins | sample AOAMet1_07_M0_10_2_FD_188230 | JGI IMG/M metagenome (GOLD analysis project Ga0208965, IMG submission 188230) | Ammonia-oxidizing marine microbial communities from Monterey Bay, California, USA - CAN11_07_M0_10 (SPAdes) | ecosystem: Environmental > Aquatic > Marine > Intertidal zone | place...
AGTAATTTTAAGAAAGAAAGTTCACATTTGGATGAGCTTAATTCTTGTTATAATAATTATATCTTTCAAATACCTTTTGAGCTCTAATGTAATTGATAGCTTGCTAAGGGTAGCTAGCTATACCTATGGACCTCTTCTTGGTTTATTTTCTTTTGGTTTATTTACTAGATTAAATATCAATGAAAGAAAGTTAATTCCCATAGTTATTTTAGCTCCATTACTAACTCTTTTAATCAATTATTCTCCTACTATTTATGCAATAGTTAGTTTAAATTTTGAAAACTGTTTAGGTATCTCATTTTTTGATTGTTTAATAAATAATTGGGATAATGCTAGTATTTACGCTAAAGCTAATTTTTATCAATTTGGGTATGAATTATTAGCGATAAACGGTCTAATAACTTTCTTTGGATTATATCTAATTCGAGACTTAAATAGCAATAACTAAAGGTTTTTTTTAATAGTAATAGATTAAATACAATTAACCTAATCACTTCTTTTTGACCAGATTTCATGGATAGGATTACCTTTACTACTAAAACCTTTGTGTTCCCATTTATTATCAAATAATTCGAAGTTAAACTTTAGACTAACCCCAACTCTTGAATCATCTCTTGAGAAAAATTCTATATTTTCTACATAATCTCCATTGAGGGTTGAATAAGATCCTCCACCAGTAGCCATAAATTTTTTGCTTTCAGTATTATAAGCTATCCATTGAAAACGAGTACCAGATAAAATCTTCATGGTTTTTCTAGGATTAGTTGTATCTCTCAACTGCTTTGTACCTTCTTTAAATCTAGCTGACATTAACCAAGCACCATTGAGCTTTCCTGGTTTACCATTATCAATTCTTTTAAATTTCATATTACTTCCAACTACAGACATTGTTGAGTCACTTATTTTAACATCGAACGATATTATTGAGCCAACTCGGGTTGAATCATTAGTATCAAATTCTACTTTTTCAGTCATGATATTGTTATTAAATCTCCATGTTCCTCCGTTTGAATATATAAATTCACCTGTCAAAGTCTCATAAGTGGTAAGCACCTGATGTGATTCCGAAAAAATTACAATACTTTTTAATTTTACACCATCTTTTGAAATATGATTTCTTTCCCAAGCACCAATAAAGCTTTGTGCATTAGCGTTAGTTGGTATTAAACATATGTTAATTGTTAGAAACAATACTAAACACGATCCAAAAATTATTAAAATATTCTTCATATAATAAATATAATAAAATGAATTTTAGTTTATTAAATTACATTTTAAATGTCAGTTTGTCAGTCTGTGTGCTTTGGCATTCTTATTGAAGGTTAAATATCAAACTTTAAATAATCAAAAAAATGAAAAAAGGTAATATTAATGTTTCGGTTGAGAATATATTTCCATTAATTAAGAAATTTTTATATAGTGATCACGAAATATTTTTAAGAGAATTAATTAGTAATGCTACTGATGCTACCTTAAAACTGAAGCATCTTTCTAGTATTGGTAAAGAAAAAATTAAATATGGCGAACCAATTATTGAGGTAAAAGTTGATAAAAAAGGAAAAAAACTTCATATCATCGATCAAGGTTTAGGAATGTCAGCTGATGAAATTGAAAAATACATAAACCAAGTCGCTTTTTCTGGTGCAGAAGAGTTTTTAGAAAAATATAAAGACTCAGCAAAAGATTCAGGAATTATAGGACATTTTGGATTAGGATTTTATTCTGCATTTATGGTTTCAAGTAAAGTTGAAATTATTTCAAAATCCTATAGAGGAGATGATGCTGCACACTGGTCTTGCGATGGATCTCCAAATTTTACTTTAAAAAAATCTAAAAAGAAAGATAGAGGTACTGAGATAATTCTCCACATTGATAAAGACTCAAAAGAGTTTTTAGAAGATTCTAAAATAACAGAACTACTTACAAAATATAATAAGTTCATGCCAGTTCCTATAAAATTTGGAACCAAGGAAGAAGAATTACCATTACCTGAAAACGCGGAAAAAGATGCGGTAGCTAAAAAAATAACTGTTGACAATATTATTAACAATCCTAAGCCCACTTGGACAAAGCAACCGAAAGATTTAGAGGATCAGGATTACAAGAGTTTTTATAAAGAATTGTATCCTATGCAATTTGAAGAACCTTTATTTAATATTCATTTAAATGTTGACTACCCATTTAACTTAACTGGAATTTTATACTTTCCAAAAATAAATAATGATTTAAATATTCAAAAAGATAGAATTCAACTTTATCAAAATCAAGTATTTGTAACTGATAACGTTGAAGGAATAGTTCCTGAGTTTTTAACCATGCTAAGAGGAGTTATTGATTCTCCTGACATCCCCTTAAATGTATCTAGGTCTTATTTACAAGCCGATGGTGCAGTTAAAAAAATATCCTCTTATATAAGTCGAAAAGTAGCAGACAAACTAAATTCTTTATTCAAAAACAGTAGAGAAGATTTTGAGAAAAAATGGAATGATATCAAGATAGTAATTGAATATGGAATGTTAAGTGATGAGAAGTTTTTTGATAAAGCTGACAAATTTGCTTTGTACCCTTCAGTTGATGATAAATATTATACCTTAACAGAACTGACTGATAAAATAAAGGATAATCAAACAGACAAAGATGATAAATTAGTTGTTTTATATGCTTCTAACAAAGTTGATCAACATAGTTATATCGAAACAGCTAAAAGAAAAGGCTATGAAGTTTTACTTTTAGATTCTCCAATTATTGGGCATCTAATTCAAAAACTAGAAGGTTCTAAAGAAAAGATTTCGTTTGTAAGAGTAGATTCTGACCATATCGATAATCTTATTAAGAAAGATGACACTAAAATTTCCAAATTATCTGATGATGAGAAAAAGAAATTAGAAGATATTTTAAAAGAAGAAATTCCTTCCGAGAAATTTACAGTACAACTTGAAAGCATGGACAGTGAAGCTGATCCTTTTATTATTACTCAACCAGAATTTATGAGAAGAATGAAAGAGATGCAACAAACTGGCGGCGGCGGTGGAATGTTTGGAATGGGTAATATGCCTGAAATTTTTAATCTTACTGTTAACACAAACTCAGAGTTAGTTGGGCAGATTCTTGGAACTAAAACTAAGAAGAAACAGTCTAGACTAATAAGTCAAAGTTTAGATTTGGCAAAATTATCTCATGGTCTTTTAAAAGGTGAAGAGCTAACTAACTTTATCAAAAGAAGCTATGACATAATTAAATAAGATTAAAATTTTATTTAAAAAAAACCGTTGTCAAGTTGATAACGGTTTTTTTTTATATAAAAATTAACTATTAATAGTGATTTATTATTTTATATTTACTTTCAAAATAATTTTACCTGTTGGTTTAATTACAAACTTGACTGAATGAAAAGATTAAAGAATATAAAAACATCCTTATTATTTATACTATTTATATTTTCAATTAATTCATTTTCTCAATTTAGCAAAACACATTATATACCACCTATCGGTACGCAAGGTCAAGGAAGTGGGACTCCCCAGATTCAATATATGTATATTTCTACTCCCAATGAAAATCCAATTGATGTAATAATTACACCTATTGGAGGAGATCCAATTACTGTCTCTATATCAAATTCTAACCCATATGAATATTTTATAGGTAATGGGAATCAAACAAATTTTATCGCTTTGTCTGAAGATTCAGGTCAAACATTTAATAATAAGGGATTTATAGTTGAAGGTGAGGATTTAGTATATGTTTCTGCCAGGTTATTTACAAGTGATGCTTATTATCAAGCAGCAGGACTAGTTAGCAAAGGATTAGCTGCTCTAGGTAAAACTTTTAGAGTAGGAACTTTTGAGAATCTTGGTGATGATATGAGTAATAGTTTTTTGAATTTTGTAACGGTGTTAGCTACTGAAGATAATACTACTGTAAATTTTTCTGACTTTGGACAGGGTGTAACCGTCGTGAATAATGCACCTATAAATGACGTAATACTAAATTCTGGAGAAAGCTATCTTATTGCTATTAAGCCAGGTGATAATATAAATAACTCCGATGGCTTAATTGGTGTTCTTGTTGAATCTGACAAACCAATCGCTGTTAATTCTGGATCAATCACAGGCTCTAATGCAAACACTACAACTGATTCTAATGGACAAGATGCGGGAATTGATCAAATTGTTCCGTTAGAACGAATTGGCACCGAATACATATTTGTCAGAGGTATTGGACCAGATCAGATAGAAAGACCTTTAATTGTTGCTCATGAGCCTGATACTGAAGTATACGTCAATGGTACATTAGAATATACTATTGCTCAAGCTGGAGAACATTGGTCAGTACCTTCTTCTTTTTACGGGGTGTCTTATGATCAGTATGGTCAAGGCCCTGAAATAGGAGTTTCTAGTAACATGTATGTCGAAACTTCTAAACCGGTTTTTGCATATCAAGTTATTGGTGGAATTAGACCAGGAGTTGAAGGTCCGTTTGGTGCTGGAACAGGAATTCCTAACCAGGGATTATTTTTTGTACCCCCAATAAATTGTCAAACTCCATCTATTGTAAATAATATTGCTGCAATTAATAAATTAGGTCCAGATTATGCATTTGGTGGTGTTGTAACAATTGTTACCGAAACTGACTCAACAGTTCTGATTAACGGAAATGATATTTCAGATTATGCAGGTGATGTTCAACCTGTAAACGGAAATCCTTTGTTCGAAACATACACTGTAGAAGGATTAACAGGAAACGTATCTATAGTATCCTCTAGTCAAGTATATGTTGCTTCTTTTGGAGCATACGACTATGCAACTTTTGGGGGTTATTATTCAGGATTTGCTTATAAGCCTGAAATCGTTTTAGAAGAAATCTCTATAGGTACAGAAGGATGTATCCCAAATCTTGAATTGAGACTAAATAGTATTTCTATATTTGATCAATATCAATGGTACTTTAATGGAGAAATGATTGATGGTGCAATTGGAAATAGTTTTACTCCAACCGAACCTGGCTATTATCAAATTTCTGGTGCTGTTGATGATTGTGAAGGTATTTTACTGTCAGACAATATTCCTGTTAGCGCGTGTCCACCTGATACAGATCTAGATGGAGTAAATGATAATATTGATATAGATATTGACAATGATGGAATATTAAATTGTGAGGAATCTCTTGGAGATAAAAATATAGATTTTTCTGGTGAAATAGATGGAACGATTGGCAACGATGGTGAAAATCTTGCGACTGTTAGTTGGGAACTAACTAGTTCACCAAATGCACTTCCTGATGTTTTGATTTGGGACGGCAACAATATTGGTGATTTTTCATCACTTGCACCTCCAGTTTATGAGGATTTAAATGAAGAAGGTATATCAGTTGAATATGATGGATTTAATACAGCCAATATTTTATTTAGTTCTGAGGTTAGTTTGAGTATTGAGCAAAGTGACTTTCAAAGTGCTTTATGGGCATCTGGTCTAGATAATGAAGAATCTTTTAAATTTAATGTTCCACCTTCTAAATCAATTACAATTTTAAATCCTGATAATCAAATATTGATTGATACTAATTTTGATGGGATTTATGAATCTGGTGTTACCTCATTCTCTAATTTTGAAATTCGTTTCAAGTTAAACGGAACTAATTTAAACACTGCTGACGCTACCTATAAGTTTTACACCCACCTTACCAGTTCAATTGAATTCACTCATTTTAACACTGGTCCAATAGAAAATGGAGCCTCTTTTAAAATGATTGCAACTTGCTTCCCTACGGATTCTGATAATGATGGTATTGTTGATTCTAATGATGCTGATAGCGATAATGATGGGATTTTAGATATTATTGAATATAATGGGGTTTTATATCAACCACTTTCTAATATTGATGAAAATCAAGATGGATATGATGATATTTTTAACGGTGCGTCTCCATTAGATTTTGATGAGGATGGAATACAGGATTATTTAGATCTTGATTCTGATAATGATGGAATATTTGATTTACAAGAAGCTCTAAGTGGTGCTTTAGATGCTAACACAGATGGAATTATAGATGGTGTAAATTTTGGAAGTAATGGACTCTCTGATGATTTAGAAAATTCTATTGATAGCGGAGTAACAAATTACACACTTTCAAATGTTGATGAAGACGAAAACTACAATTATATTGATTTAGATTCAGATGGAGATGATTGTTTAGATGTTTCAGAAGCTGGTTTCTCAGACGGGGACTCTGATGGGATTCTTGGAGATTCTCCAGTAACTATTAATGAATTAGGTTTGGTTACTAGTGGTACTGATGGTTACACTTTATCAATTGATGATTATTTAATCAATGCACCATTATTAATTGTAGAACAACCTGTTGAAACACTAACTTCTTGTGAAGATTCTACAATACAAATTTCAGTTGTATTAAATACTTTAGACTCAGCTGTTGAATTAGTTGATTCTTATCAGTGGCAATCCAGTGTTGACGGTACTGATTGGTTTGATATTACAGATAACCCTGTTTACAGTGGATCTAATAATAATACTTTAGAAATTAATAATACTCCTTTATCCTTTGACAATTTTAGTTTTAGAGTTATAATTGAAAGAGAGGGAAATGGCTGTGGAGTTATATCAAATCCTTCGATAATTTTAGTTAACCCATTGCCTATCATCACAGTACCTACTCCATTAGAGGAGTGTGATAATGATTATGATGGTGTTGATATTTTTGATTTATCACAAAAGACTGATGAGTTACTTGGTGGTCAGCTTAATGTTACGGTTTCTTATCATGAGTCTCAAGAAGATGCCGATAATGCAGCGAATGCTATTACAGAACCTTATTCTAATTTAAACAGTCCTGATTCTCAAAACATATTTGTAAGACTTGAAGACAACGAGACTTTCTGCTATGCTACCACTACCCTAGCGCTTGTTGTAAATCCTATTCCAGAGGTTATTGTTCCTCCTGTTATTGAAGTCTGTGATGATGATTATGATGGTATAAGTACTTTTGATTTGGTTTCCTTAGATCCAATTATATTAAACGGTCAAACTGGTATTACGGTTAGCTATTACGAATCTCAAGAAGAAGCGGACACAGCTACTAACCCATTAGCTAGTCCATACAACAATACTTCACTTAATACTCAAGAACTTATTGTTCGTCTAGAAAATGATATTACAGGTTGTTATTCTACTACAACACAAGGTATTATTGTAAACCCGCTATCTTTAATTGAAGTTATTGATTATGAAATTTGTGATTATGTCAATCCTGGTGATATGATCGAGGTCTTTGATATTATCTCTTACATAGATGATTATTTTAGTACGCAAAATGTGACAGAAACATATCATGGTTCTTTGACAGACGCACAGTCTGGCAATGATCCTTATACTACTGCAGAACTTGTTAATTATTCTGCTTCTGTAACTGAAGAAATATTTGTTCGATTAGTAGATAATGTAACGGCTTGTGTGACTACTGGATCCTTTAATGTTGTGGTTAATCCATTACCTAATGTAATCGTTAATACCGACTTAGTACAATGTGATATTGATGATGTTCAAGATGGTATCTCTATTTACAACTTAGAAGAAGCAGCAGAAAATATTGTTATACCAAATGGTGTGGACGATAGTTCAGATAACTATGTACTTACCTTCCATTTATCACAAGAAGATCTAGATGCAGGTATAAATGCTATACCTAACCCAACTTCTTATGTAAACCTTACTCCACTTCAAAACATATATTGTAGAGTAGAGAATATAGCAACAACTTGCTACACAACTTCATTCTTTTATTTAGAAACTATCTTTAATCCTATTCCTGAAGATGCAGGATTAATTGTGTGTGATAATAGTGAGGGAAATGGTAATGATTATGATGGACTTGGTTTATTTACTCTTAGTGATGCTGACAACTACGTCCTATCTTTAATTGTAGCAAATCCTAATAATGATATTACAAGCCCTGATCAATTAACCATTGCTTATTACGCAAGTGAAAACGATGCTTTATTAGAGCTTAATCAATTACCTAATCAGTATACTAGTGAAGTGCCTGATGCACAAACACTATACCTAAGGGTAGAAAGAGATAATGATTGTTTTGGTATTAATTCCATGCTATTACAGGTAGTTCCTGTGCCAGTGTATAATGAAGTTATAGATGAGATTCTATGTACTTATACTCCTGGAACAATTGATGTTGATTTAAACGATTATAATGCTCAAGTACTTGGAGAACAAAATGCAGAAGAAGTGATTATTACTTATCATGAATCTCAACTCGATGCCGATACTGGGTTTAATGTATTAACGAATCCTTATACTGTAAATGAAGAAGCAACTATTTATGTTCGTGTTGAAGTAGAAGATGGTGATCCTTTTGTTACTGCTTGTTTTATCTCTAATATAAACTTTACGCTGACTGTAGAACCTAGACCAGTATTTATTGCTCCTGAAAACTTAATTGTTTGTGATGATGATGGTACTTTAGATGGTCTTACAACTATTGATATCTCTGTACAAACAGAAACTATAGCAGCTGGTATACCAGATAATGTAGTTACTTATCATATCTCGCAAGAAGATGCCGATAGTGGAGAGAATCCATTAGAAGAATTATACACAACAGTAACTGCAGATTTACAAACTATCTTTGCTAGAATCGAAGATGATATGACTCCTATTACAGGTTGTTATTCTACTACACCTATGGATTTAGTTGTAGTTGGTCCTCCTGCTGCCACTACCCCATCGAACTTAGAATTCTGTGATGCCGATGCCGATGGTTTTGGAGTATTTACTCTTACTGATGCAAATGCAGAGATTACAGGAACTTTATCCAACTTAGCAATTAGCTATCATGAGACTCTATCCGATGCAGAGAATAACCTATTCCCTATTATTGGAGATTACAATAACATTGTTCAGTACCAACAGACTATTTATGTTCGTGTAGAAGACACCACTATTAGTACAGACTGTTTTACTTACCTAGAGCTTTTAATCGTAGTTAATGATGTTCCACAGATTGAGACTGAGCCAAGTGCATTGGAAGTTTGTGATAACGATACTGATGGCTTTGGTTTATTTAATTTAAGTCTTGCCAACCAGGAGATTTTAAATGGACTTGATCCATTAGAGTTTGAGATAAGTTATTACGAGACATCAGAGAATGCAACGCTTGGAGAGAATCCAATAGCAACTCCTTTAGCCTATACTAATGTATCTCCATTTACTCAAGACATATATGTTCGTGTAGAGAATATCGCAACAGAATGTTATAATACTACAGCTCTTACACTTATTGTAAATGAGCTTCCAGTACTTATACAACCAGATCCTTTAGAATTATGTGATGATAACAATACAGGAGATGAAGTAGAAGAATTTACTCTAGAAGATAGTTTAGCACAAGTACTAAATGGTCAAACAGGAATCAGTGTTACCTTCCACGAGACTCAAGAAGATGCAGATAACGGAGATGCTCCAATCTTTAGCCCATACACTAACATTGTTAATGCACAGACGATTTATCTTCGTGCTGAGAACGATATTACAGGTTGTGTAAGTACGATCACTTTAGATTTAAGAGTTAATCCACTACCTAGCCCAGTTACAGTAGAACCACTAGAGGCATGTGATGTAGATGCTGATGGCTTTACTAGTTTTGATCTAGAGAGTGTATCGGAAGATATTATTAACGGAGAACTTGATATTTTTATAACTTATTATGAGACTCTAACAGATGCAGAGAATGCACTAAATCCTTTAGCTAGTCCTTATGATAACATTGTTCCTAATCAGCAAACGCTATTTGTTAGAGCAGAGAACAGTATAACTGGATGCTTTAGTATTGTAGACTTAGAGCTTATCTCACTTCCTTCACCACAGCTACCTATTGTTATTGATGACATTATTATATGTGATGATGATTTAAATGGATTCTTCCAATTTGATTTAACCCAGAACACTGCACTTATATTAGGTGATCAAGTGGCGTCAGAATTTAATCTTTCTTATCACATCTCTCAAGAAGATGCAGATACAGGAGATAACCCTATTGTAAATCCAGAGACTTATAGTAATCTGTCTAATCCACAGACTATTTATGTACGACTAGAGAGTATAGAAAACTTATGTGTATCTACCGGAGAGTTCGATCTTATTGTATC
>Ga0208965_1001494_pt1 | contig 10165 bp, 9 predicted proteins | sample AOAMet1_07_M0_10_2_FD_188230 | JGI IMG/M metagenome (GOLD analysis project Ga0208965, IMG submission 188230) | Ammonia-oxidizing marine microbial communities from Monterey Bay, California, USA - CAN11_07_M0_10 (SPAdes) | ecosystem: Environmental > Aquatic > Marine > Intertidal zone | place...
CGCAAAACCCTGGATAAATATCTGGATGGGATATATGAACGTCAGTGGCTAACGAATAATGGGCAATTAGTTCAGGAGTTGACAAAACGCCTTGAGGAATATCTTGGTGTTGAAAACCTGCTATTAGTGGCGAACGGTACTTTGGCACTACAAGTAGCATATCGTGCATTAGGTGTGTCAGGCTATGATGATCAAAGTCAGCCTGAGGCAATCACCACGCCGTTTACCTTTATAGCGACTGCCAGCTCCCTAAAATGGGATGGTGTGCAGCCTGTCTTTGCCGATATCGATCCTGATACATGGTGTATTGATCCAGAAAATATTGAAAAGGCAATAACGCCAAATACTAGAGCAATTGTACCTGTACATGTTTTTGGCAATGCCTGCGATGTAGAAGCCGTTGATGAAATAGCCAACCGTCATGGCCTGAAAGTCATCTACGATGCCTCCCATGCGTTTGCCGTCAAATATAAAGGCGAAAGCCTGCTTAAACACGGCGATGCTGCAACCCTCAGCTTTCACGCTACCAAACTGTTCCATACCGGAGAGGGCGGAGCCATTATCTTCAAGCGAAAGGAAGACCTGGAGCGTGCGAAAAAGATGATCAACTTCGGTATTACAGGGCCAGAAAGTATTGAAGAGTTGGGCATTAACGCGAAAATGAATGAACTGCAGGCGGCAATGGGGCTATGCGTATTGGATGAGATGGGAAAAAATCTGAAAGCCAGGGCTGCAGTGTGGCGTCGCTATGAAAAGGCGCTGGGAAACCCCCTACAATTACAAGCCAGAATGAAAGGATTGAATTACAACTATGCCTATTTTCCTGTGGTATTTGAAGATGAAGCGCAGGTTGTGAGAATAGCTACAAAGCTCAAACAAAATGGAGTGATGGCGAGACGCTATTTTTTCCCGCCGCTGCAATCGGTAAAGTGTTTAAGCGCTGAGGGAGATAAAACGGTATCCGAAGGCATTGCTAGTCGGATAATTTGTCTTCCTATTTACTCGACCCTCAAAGAGGAAAATATCGAAAAAATCATAGGTATAGTGAAAGAGGTGATTAACGGATGAAAAAGGTGATGTTCCTTGGTGGTGCTCCCACGCAAATTCCACCGATCAAATATGCACTTGAACAAGGACATGAGGTTATCACCTTAGATTACCTGCCGGAAAATCCAGGCCATAAACTGGCTCATAAGTATTACAATATCTCTACCACCGACAAAGAAGCAGTACTCGACGTCGCCCGCACAGAAAGTATTGATGGCATCGTCGCATACGCTTCCGACCCCGCTGCGCCCACCGCAGCTTACGTTGCAGAAAAAATGGGGCTTCCCGGCAATCCGTATGATTCAGTGGTGATTCTAACCAGAAAAGATTTGTTTAGAGAATTTTTGGCTAAGCACAGCTTTAACGTACCACGCTCAAAAGCCTTTTATAACGAGGAGGAAGCGAAGTTATGGCTTGATGAAATTGGCCTGCCTGTTTTTGTAAAACCAGTAGACTCGTCCGGCAGCAAGGGGGTTACCCATTTGGATAATGCCGAGGACTTTCATGCGACATTCGAGTATGCGCTGAAATTTTCTCGTGAGAAAAAGGTTGTTGTTGAAGAGAAAATTGTTCGTAAGGGTTATCAAGTCGATAGCGATATTTTTATGTTGAATGGCGACTTGGCGTGCTGTGCTTGGGGGAACCAGCATCAAGACCGTATTTGCCATCCATACGCTCCTGTCGCAATCAGCTATCCATCAGTACTTTCGTATGAAGTACAACAGAAAGCCAAAGATATAGTTAGCGGAATATTAAAGAAACTAGATTTCAAAGTGGGCGCGTTCAACGTTGAGTTTGTAGTTGATGCTGATGGAGAAATATGGGTCATCGAGATTGGCCCAAGAAATGGTGGTAATTTGATTCCACAAGTAATGAAGTATGCGACGGGAATTGACATGATCGCTGCTACCGTGGATGCGGCTTTGGGAATTCCTATACATTACCCCATGCAGAAGCAAGTAAAAGGGTGCTGGTCGAGTGTTATTGTTCACTCACGCAAAAAGGGAGTGTTCAAAGATGTTTGGGTGTCCGATAGAGCAAAGGAGTACACTGTCGAGAAAGATGTCCAGGTTGAAATGGGAGCCAAGGTGAATGTATTCAATGGCTCACAAGACACCCTCGGCACTATGATCATGAAGTACCCAAATCAGGAAGAAATGCTGGATATGCTCGACAACATGGAGCGGGATATTCGCGTTATCGTTGAATAATTGTGTAAAGGACTGATCCGAAGTTTTGAAGGTGAATTATCTATGAAAAAAGTATTGGTTATCGGTGCTTCAGGAAGTTTGGGACGTGGGGTCATTAAGCATTTGAAAGAAAGCCACGAGGTTGCTGCCACGTACTCCAGTAATGAATTCTCTGAAGTGGGTGTTGTAGTTCGGCATGCCGATATTACTAATTCTGAAAGCCTTGAGAGTTTGGGGTCGGATTTTGATTCTGTTGTGATGATCGCAGGTGCGATGCCTGCGACTATGCCAGGCTATGAGCCCCAACGATATATTGACACAAATATTACAGGCGTCTTGAATGTTTTAGAATATTGCAGGAAGTCAAATATAAAAAAAATAATTTACATTATGACTTTCTCAGACGTTTCTCATAAGTTTTTTAATGGTATCCCTATAGAAAGTGATGACAGCCGAGGCCTGACTCTAGCCGGTGATCATGCAGTTTATGCTATTTCAAAAGTGGCTGCTTGTGACCTAATTGAGCACTACCACCAAGAGCATGGTTTGCAAACAATAATTTATCGCATACCGACCGTATATTGTGCTGATAATAATTTTAATTATTATGTTGATGGTGTCGAAAAAACAAAAGCCTACGTCCAAATGATCCAATCAATCGTAAATGACCAGAAAGTCGAGATATGGGGCAATGCTAACCATGCTAAGGATATGCCTTATATTAAAGATTTTGCACGACTGATAGAGCTGGGTGTGGAGCATTCAACCGCGCAAGGTGTGTTTAATGCCGGCACAGAGGCCCCCGTTACCTTGTCGCACCTAGTTGATGCAATGATTGATGTATTCTCTGAAGGCAAGCCCGTAGATATAGTTGCTCGTCCTGATAAACCTTCGCAGCCCAATTTTACGTTTAATATGTCAAAAACAAGAGACGTGTTCGACTTTAAACCCGAATGGGGCCTGAGAGAAATGCTGACTGATATTCGTAACATCGTAGGTATAGAAGCGTTTAGAAAATGAAAAATACCAAAATTTTATTACATTTAGGTTTGCCAAAAACCGCCACTAGTTCACTGCAACATAATGTGCTGCAGAGATTGCATGTCGAGGGAGAGATCAATTTCCTAGGTAAGTGCCTGAATTATGATTTGGCAACAAAAAAAATCGATATTATTAATTACGCAGGTAAGTTCATCAGGGATGCTGCCGAAGGTAAGATTTCAATTAAAGAGGCACGGAATAGCCTTTTAAGTGTTCTTGAGGAGGATAAGCTAAATGTTTTTAGCGATGAAGGCTTAATGGTCGCTTATCCAGGAAAGAAAAACCTGCCGTTGTCAGTGAAGGTTAATAATCTTGCTGATATTTTTCATGGCTACGATGTGAAGGTGGTTGTCACACTCAGAAATCCGGTGGAATACCTTTATTCGCTGTATGTTGAGCTTTACCCTGACTTTTTTTCAAATATACGAAAGTTGAATTCGATAGAGAAGTATGGTGGCGAGCTAATATCAAGACCAAATGATGTTTTATTTGAATCATTCTTTTTTGATAGATGGATTGCGTTACTGAAAAGTAAGTTTCTTTTGTCTGTTACTAGCTATGAAAAATTGGTGGCGGGTGATGAAGCGACTATGTCAAAGTGGGCCGACCTGCTAGGAGTCGATAATCAGTGCTTTTCTGACTTATTCAACGAAAAAAAAGTAAATGTCAAAAAGAAGTCAGGGAAAGAAGTACACCAGATGAAAGACCTTAGGCGAATCGAATTTGCCCTTAGGGATATAGCAACTAAAGTTAGACCCATGTATGCCCTATTAAGATGGGTTTACAATGCAAGCAGAGTTAAGGAAATATTAAACTACAGAGTAATTTCTAAAAAAACGCATAAATTCCCCGAAGGAGTAAAGCTAGAGAGAATCAATGAAGTATTGAGATCAAGTGTTAAAAGTAGTGAGTATTTTTAAGTGAAGAGCTTAAACCGAAAAATCGGTGCCGGAGTATTTTGGAACCTTGCGAGCATGTTCTTAACTCGCGGTGCTAGCACCATTTTTATGCTGTTTTTGGCCCGCATGCTGGCACCGGAAGCCTTCGGTCTGGTTGCCATGGCAGCCGTGGTGTTCGAACTGGCCAATGCGTTCATTAACTCGGGCCTAGGAGTGGCATTGATCCGCAGTAAAGAAGTGTCTGAGGCCGACCTCAACACCGTGTTTTACACCAACCTCGGCCTAAGTCTTGCCGCATATGCTGGTATCTTTGCCGGGGCGCCCTACATCGCGGCCTTTTATAGTCAGCCGGAGCTGACGGCACTGGTGCAGGTGATGGGCCTTGTGGTGTTCATCAATGCCGCAAAAATTGTTCAATCAGCGGTGCTAAGTCGAAAAATGGACTTCAAAACCCAAATGAAGGCCAACACCCTGGCCACTGTGGTGTCTGGTATTCTGGCCGTGACAACGGCTTACCAGGGTTGGGGCGTGTGGAGCCTAGTAGTACAGATGTTCAGCCAGGCCACAGTGTCTGCAGCGATTCTCTGGATGGCCGGCAACTGGCGGCCGGCCTGGCAGTTTTCTACTGAATCGTTCACACGGTTGTTTGCATTTGGGCGTAACTTGCTCGCTGAGGGGCTACTTCAAGTTGCATTCCAGAACTCGTATGTTTTGGTGATTGGCCGTTTCTTTAGTGCAGAGCTAACAGGCCTATACTTTTTTGCAAAGAAACTCAGCAAACTGATTTCAGAACAGCTAACCGGCGCTGTTCAGCAGGCAACGTTTCCGGCCCTGTCAACCTTGCAAGACGACAACACAGCCCTGAAGTACAAGTATCGACAGATCATGCAGCTAATGATGTTTCTGATTGTGCCTATCATGATGCTGCTGGCGGCGTTAGCGCCCTTACTAATCAGCCTAGCTTTTGACGAAAGGTGGCAAGGCGCAGTGCCATACCTGCAACTGCTGTGCGTGGTAGGGATGATTTTTCCCCTCCACGCCCTGAACATGAGCCTGCTCAACGTAAAAGGGCGCTCCGATCTGGTTTTCAAAGTTGGTCTACTAAAAAAGGGCGTCAATCTGACCATGCTGTTCCTGGCCATCCCCTACGGCGTATTGGGAATTGTTGTATCCCAGGTGATCGCTACTTTCTTGGCACTCATACCAAACACCTATTTCTCAGCCAGACTGGTTGGCTACTCCACCGTTGAGCAAGTGAAAGACGTAATCAAACCGCTCGGCGCCGCAATACCGGCCGGCGCAGGCGCATGGTGGAGCGCACACGCCATACTAGCGCACCCGATGATTGTGTTGATGCTCTCCGGGCTTGCAGGGGCGGGAATATACATACTCGCCAGTTTCATCATTCGCGCCGAAGGAGCTTTGATGCTGTGGGGCAAGGTGTCCGGTGGGCTTCAGCGTGCATAGGTTTGTGGAAAAGTAGGATTTTATGTCAATTGAGCATTTGGAAACGGGTGATTTGGTGCCTAAGCCGCCGGAGCCAAGGTCGGAAGCGGAGATTATGGCGGGGTGGAAGGGGGACCCTGATACCCCGTTGGTGTCGATTGTCTGTCACGCTTACAACCATGTTCATTTTATAAAAGATGCGCTAAATGGTTTCCTAACACAAGAAACCAGTTTTCCTTTTGAAATAATTCTGAATGACGATGCGTCGACAGACGGAACCCAAGACATCGTTAAAGCCTATCAGAATCAATACCCAAGGCTAATTAGGGCCACCCTTCATGCAGAGAATAACTTTTCAAAAGGTTTGAGCCCCAGAAACTTTTCATTCCCAAAAGTACGTGGAACCTACATTGCCCTATGCGAAGGTGATGATTTTTGGATTTCATCTCAAAAGTTACAAAAGCAGGTTGATGCTTTTGAAGAAGGTGTGTCTGTCGTATTCCATGATGCGATTCCTTCGTCAGATGAAAGGGCTCTAGATAATAGTTATTACAAGAATGATACTGCACCCCTAAAAGGGTATAGCCCTAACCAGATGGCAAGGGGGGCTAAGATTCCAACCGCCTCATCAGTGTTTTTAGCCAAACCATTTAAGAAAGAAAAGCATGAGAACGTAGTAAATGGAGACCACTTGATATGGGCGACTCTTGCAGAATTCGGTAAGGCGCTCTTTTTACCTGAAGCCCTTTCTGTATACAGGTATCATGAGGGTGGAATATGGTCATCGAGGAAGATTTTAGAGCGAGTTGAGCCGGCTTTGCGGTCTAAAGAGGTCATATTTGACTGTGTGGTAGGCAAATACAAGACATCGGCTATGCTGGGCTTTTGTGGGACAATGATTGAATTGGTTGATCAATTACTGATCGAAGGTGAGAAAGATCGCGCATCGTCACTGACGAGGTCATTGTATTTCCAGGTTTTAAAAATGCTGCCCCGCTGTCGGATTTACGATGTGGAGAATCTAAAAGACATGATTTTAGTAATGCGGTTGCTTGGCCTGAGTGCTCCCAAGGCTTGGATTAATATGAGGAGGTCTGGGTGATTGGTTACTTTGGCTGGCTTTTGATTGTTATAGAACCAGGATTCCAGAGCAAAGTGCAATTTTGATGAACTGAGTTGAAGAGGTGAGGTGGCCACTCCGGAGCCATTGTGACTCTCGCTGAGCCGCGCACCCAGGCTGTAATGAGTTGCCCCTGAACAATTGCCAACCTCCTGATTTCGTTGGCGAATCACGCCTGATAGGCTATCCGTAATCGCCAGAAACCGTGTTTTAATGGTTCGTTTTCTTGCAATATCGAAGAGGGTTTTCGATGGCACACCGACGCGCCCCGGCCGAGGACACCGAGAATCACGAGCGCGATCTGTTCCGCGCTCGCCTGGATGAAATGATCGACCTGAGCCATCCGCTGGTGCGGGTCAGCCGGGCAATGCCCTGGGAGACGTTGATCGAGTCGGTGGGCGAGTCATTGCCGTTGGTGCCGGCGGGGCCGGGCCGTCGGCCGCTGCCGGCGAGACTGGTTCTTGGCTTGCTGTACTGGGCCGATTGCTGCGCGACATTGGTCGTAAAGGGAATCTGGAAGCCTTGGAGCGGCTGGCGCCGACACTGTTGAACGCCGAGCGCCTGCGCAGCCAGACGCCGAAAGATAAAAATAAACTGTACGCCTGGCACGCGCCGGAAGTGGAGTGTATCTCCAAAGGCAAAGCCCGTCAGCCCTACGAGTTCGGTGTGAAGGTCGGCATTGCGATCACCGCGAAAAGTGGACTGATCGTGGGCGCAAGAAGCTTCCCGGGTAATCCGTACGACGGCGATACCCTGGCGGAACACTGGGAGCAAACCGGCATCCTGAGGGCGTGAAACCGGAACAGATGATCGCGGACCTGGGGTACCGGGGCCGAGAGCTCGACGGTGCACGAGTGCTGCACAAGGGCAAACGAAAAACACTAACGCCGAGCGACTGGCGCTGGCTGAAACGACGACAAGCGGTGGAGCCGACCATTGGCCACTTGAAAGCGGAACACCGGATGCGGCGTTGCCATCTTAAAGGCCAGCTCGGAGATGCCTTGAACGCGGTGTTGGCGGCGGCGGGTTATAACCTGCGCTGGCTGATGCGGTGGTTGTTGGCTTTTTGCGCTTGGTTAATGGCCTTGCTGATGGGCCGGAACGACGGCCAAGACGACCAAGACGACGAAACCCTGCTATTACCGGACTGAACCCATCCCGCCGACGCATGGCGTCGCCGGAGGGAGCGGTGAAAGGGCTTTGTTCAGGACCGACTAATGATCCGCAAGATGGAAACCAAGGCCGCGGATACCGTGCGTCAGGCCATGAGCGGAATGCTGCGCAAGGTCAAGGGCGTCAGCCATACTCTGACGCTGGATAACGGAAAGGAGTTCTCCCAACACGAGAAGCTCGCGGATGGCTTGGGGATTAAAACCTATTTTGCGGATCCGTACGCCTCCTGGCAGCGTGGCCTGAACGAGCAGATCAATGGGATGATCAGGCAGTATCTTCCGAAGAAAAGGCGGTTTGATGACGTCACCGACGAGGAGCTTGCGCTGATCGAAAAGAAGCTGAACAATCGACCGAGAAAGAGTTTGGGCTTCAATACACCGAAGCAGGAGTTTCAGGCGTTAGCCCAACGTCAGGGCGTTGCACTTCGTATTTGAATCCGGGGAAAATTTTTGTAGGGGGCTTGAGTGATATCCGTAAACCTGACAACCACATACCAAAGACTAAACCTGTGTAGGATTGCTCTAACCTCACTTTTGCTTCAGTCGCGATTGCCCGACCAGGTTACCCTATGGGTTTCAGAACAGCCATACCTCAGAGATAAAGGCATAAGTGACAATGGCGCTATTAAAGAGTTGATTGATTCGCTTCCAGAGGCCTCACGAAATCTTGTGTGTGTTCGCTGGGTTGCCAATACAGGCCCCTATCGCAAGCTGATCCCGATGCTTAGGCAGGCGGGGCCTGACGATGTGATCGTAACCGCAGACGACGACATCTTCTACGGAAAGAATTGGTTATACAGTTTGCTTAGCGCTTACGAGAACGCAGGGGGTAAGCCTATTGCGTCAAGGGTAAGGGCTAAGAGAGTTAATTTCTTAGGCGCAAAAACTTCGTATATCTATTGGGGCCTTATTAATCAGGCTACGGTTGTTTGCGAAGACTTTGTTGTTACTTTTGGTGGCGGCTCAGTACTTACCCGTGCGATGTTTCGGGAGCAGGACATCGCCGACGACTCTTTCCTTAGTGTAGCCCCGACCGCCGATGATCTATGGTACTCCAAGTTACTCATGCTTAATCACAACGAAGTGGTGGTACTGCCTTCCATAATGGAAGAACTTAATTTTATTCAGCATAACGATGGGCTGGGCAACCATAATTGGGTAAAAATTTCATCATTTGCACATAGGATTCGGGTTAATATTTGGGATGGAGTTGCAGGTTTTTTAGGTGTTCCGATATGTGGTAATGATGTTGCTTACCGAAATATTGATGAATATTTTCAATAAACGACTGGTGTTTTCTGTAATTATTTTTCTATATTTTAAAGTTTTTAATTAATGGAATAATGAAGCGAATAATTTATTAAGATTAACTTAATTTTTATTTGAGTGTGTTCTATAGAGTGTTTTCCAGTGAAGTTCACATGGAATTTTATTGTTTTCAAGTGCAGTCTCGTTTTTTGAGGGGTTTATGTTGAAAAATTCGTGTTTCCTCCTCGATGTGTTGCATAAAATTAATGAGCCAAGTTTTATTCTGTTGATCGATTGGGTTGAGATGTTGTAAAGCCTAACACTCCGTGACTGTGTTGCTAGGTTTATGTTTGAGGTAAGTGGGGTGGTAAAACTTGATGAAAATTGCACTTTTAGTACCAGATCTGCGGGGCGGGGGAGTTGAGAGAGTTCGTCTGCTTCTGGCACGGGAGTTTCTTGCCAATGGTCATGACGTAGACATCGTTTTGTTGCGTAAGGACGGGGTTCTACTGGACCAGGTGCCTGACCAAGTACGTATCGTTGACCTTGGCGCGGAGCGATTTAGGCAGGGTTTTATGCCTTTAGTCCAGTATCTTCGAGAGCAGCAGCCAGGAGCATTGATTGCATCTATGTGGCCTCTCACAGTATTTGCCCCCATCGCCGCCAAGCTGGCAAGATACAAAGGTCGGGTTATTATAAGTGAACACTCGCCGCTATCTATTGCCTATGGTCGTCATGGGCGAATACACCGGGCAGTAATGCGAGCATCCCAACGCATGTGTTATCCGTTGGCTGATGTGAGGGTTGCGGTTTCCTCTGGCATTGCAGGCGACCTCGCAGCATTGTCCTGCCTACCCCGAGAACAGTTCACGGTAATTCATAATCCGGCTGCTCTCGGTAGAGCCAATTTCGATGCAGTATGCCCAGAGCAACTCAGTGGCCGCACTGGGCCGATTATTCTTACAGTCGGCACGTTGAAGCCTGTTAAGCGGCATGATGTGC
>Ga0208965_1001499_pt1 | contig 10145 bp, 4 predicted proteins | sample AOAMet1_07_M0_10_2_FD_188230 | JGI IMG/M metagenome (GOLD analysis project Ga0208965, IMG submission 188230) | Ammonia-oxidizing marine microbial communities from Monterey Bay, California, USA - CAN11_07_M0_10 (SPAdes) | ecosystem: Environmental > Aquatic > Marine > Intertidal zone | place...
TCGATCAGATTGATGGCACCGTTCTGGTCCACGTCCACGGTTTTTTCCGGGCCGGTGTGGGGGCCGGAACCGGCGGTGAACACCACCGCGTCACAGGTGATCAAGGCCGCCCGGCAGTCGCCTTCCAGGTCCGCCACCACCACTTCGTCGGCGCCCAGCTGGCGCAGTTCCCACTCCTGGGCGGGGTCGCGCACCATCGCCCGGCAGATGTGGTCGCTTTTCGCCAGGCCGCGCACCAGATGGCGGCCGATTTTGCCGTTGGCCCCGGCAATCAGGATTTTCATCAGGGTCTCCTTCACTCCGGTGGGCTTTCACCCTAGGAGGATGGGGCCGCCCCGGCAAGCTTCAAGCGGCCACCGGCGGAGGATGGCTCACCAGCGTTGCGGGACGCGCTGGATACGGCTGGTGTCATAGCCGCGGTCGGCGGCGACCTGAATCAGCCGCTGCAGGGTATCCTCGGACACTTGCGGGCGGCGCGCCATGATCCACAGATAGTCGCGTTTCTGGCGCCCGATAATGGTGGTGCGGTAGGCGTCGTCCACGTACAGCACCCGGAAATCGGCGCGGAACGGCCAGATAAAGCGCATGCCCCAGATCGCGTTGCTTTGATCGCTGACAAAGCCGGTGGGCGTCATGGTCTTACGCTCGCCGTCAAAGCCGTCTTCGTTGAAGGCGAAGGTGACGCCGATCTTGTCGTCGCCAAGCCGTTCATAGCTTTCCACGGCGTTGTGAGCGCCTTTCTCCGGCGGCGTGGGGATGTTGGCGATCACGTACCAGTCGCCCATGAAACGGTCCAGGTCCAGATCATCCACGGTCTCCACCGGCGGACGGTCGGGGCTCAATTGACAGGCGGCCACCAGCGCGGCGGCGGCGAGAATCACGATTACGGTGCGCATGGCGTCTCCTTGGCTGCGCGCTCAGTGTCGGAGAGCCGTGGCGAATGGCGGGTGAAGACGGCGGGTCAGTGATCGCCCAGCACTTTGAAACGGCGTTGCAAGCGGAAGCCCTGGTCGTCCACCAGGGTGAGGGTGTGCCAGCCCGGCGGCGCCCGCAGGGCCCACTCATGGAAGTGGTCGGTGCGGCCCAGGTACTGGTCGTCCAGGTGCCAGAACAGGCTGGCGCCGGGCCGCTCGTGGACCACCCGGAATACCGCCCGGCCGCGCTCGCCGCCCAGTTCGCGGGGGATGAACAGGCCGGCGCCGGCGTGCGGGTAGATCACCGCCATGGGCGGCGTGGTGTCCAGGGCCCGGGCGCCGGCGGCGCAGTCCGCCCGCCAGGCCGGCAGGGGCCGGTAGTCCGGGTGGCGCTGGCGATAGAACCAGGCCTGCGCCGGCGGCAGCACGAACCAGTCCCGCGCGCGCATATTGGCCACCGACTCGCAGCCGCTGTGCACGCGCTGGCCGTTGGCGTCCAGATGCACGCGGCGGTGGTGCGGGGTGACGGTCTGGAAGTGACTGTGCAGGGGCGCCAGCACGTCTTCCGCCCGGCAGCGGCCGCCGGCCAGATAGCCGTCGTCGACGCAGGCGCGCACGGTTTTCAGATCGTTGAGCGGCGCCGCCGGCCAGGGCTCGGTGCCGAGCAGGCTGAACACGTCCAGCATCAGCGGCGCGGCGGTGTCCGCGCCGCCCAGGTGCGGCGCCGGTTCGCCGTTGCCGTTGCCGGCCCACACGCCCACCGTGTAGCGGCCGTTGCTGCCGATCGCCCAGGCGTCGCGCAGGCCGTAGCTGGTGCCGGTCTTCCAGGCGATCGGCTGGCTGGAGCGGTACAGCCGCCATTGCCGGGCGGTGCCCGGGCGCGCCACCTCGCGCAGGGCGTCCAGGGTCAGCCAGGCGGCGCCGGGGCTGATTGGGAACGGCGCCGCCACCGGATGCACGCCGGACAACAGCGCCGCCGGCGGCGCGGCGCCGTCCCGGGCGGTGGCGATCAGCCGCGCGTAGATGCCGGTGAGTTCCATCAGGGTGCCTTCCGCGCCACCCAGCACCAGGGTCAGCCCGTAGCCGTCGGCGGGCCGGAACAGCGTGGTCATGCCCAGCGCCCGCAGCTGATCGTGGAACCGGCCCACCCCGTAGCGGCGCAGCATGCGCACCGCCGGCACGTTCAGGGAGCGGGCCAGCGCCTCGTGGGCGGGCACCGCGCCGCGGTACTCGCGGTCGAAGTTTTCCGGGCTGTAGCCGCCGTAATTGGTGGGCAGGTCCGACACCAGGGTGCCCGGCAGCAGCTGCCCGGCGTCCAGCATCGAGCCGTACAGCAGCGGCTTGAGCACGCTGCCGGTGGAGCGCGGCCGGGCGGCGATGTCCACGGCGGCGCCGTAGGTGAGCGGGTCGCCGTGATTGACGTTGCCCAGGTAGGCGCGCACCGCCATCGCCCGGTGGTCGATCACCACCACCGCCAGGTTGTGCACGCCCTGGCGCCCCAGCCGCTGGCCGTGGTGGTCGGCGAGGTCGCGCACCCGGCGTTGCAGGTCCGCGTCCAGGGTGGTGCGCAGCAGCGGCGCGCCGTCGCCGGCGGTGAGCGTATCCAGCAACCGGGGCGCCAGCGACGGCAACGCCTGGACCCGGGGCAGCGGCTCGAGACGGGCCAGGGCCAGGTCGTCCCGGTCCAGAGCGCCCTGCTCCCGCAGCGTTTCCAGCAGGCGGTCGCGCTTGGCGCGCAGCCGTTCCCGGTCGCGCCCGGGATGAATCAGTGCCGGGCTGTTGGGCAGCACCGCCAGCAACGCCGCCTCCGCCCAGCTGAGCTGCTCCGGCGGCCGCTGAAAATAGCGCCAGGCGGCGGCGCGCAGGCCCACGGTGTTGCCGCCGAACGGCGCGCGGCTGGCGTACTGGCGCAGGATCTCGTCCTTATCCAGGTGCCACTCCAGCTGCAGCGCCAGCACCGCTTCGCGGGCTTTTTCCGGGAAGGTGCGCGGCGGGTCGCCGCGCAGCAGGCGGGCCAGCTGCATGGTCAGGGTGGAGCCGCCGCTGACCACCCGGCCGGCGGCCAGATTGTCGCGGGCGGCGCGCAGCACCGCCAGCGGGTCCACGCCGGGGTGGGCTTCGAAGCGGCGGTCCTCGAACGTGAGCAGCGCCCGGCGATACTTGTCCGGCACCCGCGCCACCGGGGCGAAGCGCCACTGCTGGTCGGCGGCGATGCGCGCCGCCAGCGGCCGCCCCTGCCGGTCCAGCATCAGGGTGGCGTAGTCGCCGGCCGTGAGCGCGGCGGGCAGCGGCGCGAACTGCAGAAACGCCAGCCCGGCCAGCAGCGCCAGGGCGGCGCCGGCCAGGGCCCACCGCCGGCGGCGGCCTGTAAAACGCCCCTTAATCGCGGATCACCTCCACCCACTGGCCTTTATTGCGGGCGCGGGTATCGCCCTGGTACATGGCCTCCACCTGCCAGCCCGGCAAATAGAACCGGCCGGCGAAGGTGGCGTTCAGGCCCAGGGTGTATTCCCGCGCCTCGCCGGCGGCCAGCGAGAAGTAACTGAGCACCCGGTCGTCGCGGATGTCCCGGTAATCCAGCGGCGCCGCCTGCTCATCGCCGGCGAGACGGCTGTCGGTGATCTGCCAGCCGGACGGGATCACCTGGGTCAGGGCCAGGTTGTCCAGGTCCCGGCCGCTGCTATTGACGACGCGCACCCGGGCGCGGAAATCGGTGCCCTGGGACAGGCTGCCCGGGTCCAGGGGACGGCCGTCCAGGGTCAGGAAGCGGGCCTCGATACCAAGCCCTTGGGCGGCGGCCTGTTCCTGGCCCGGCGCCGGCGTGCCGCGGGTGGTCACCGAGGCGAACAGGCGGCGTTCGCTGTCGTTGCGCACCGCCAGCTCGATGCCCTCGCCTTCCAGCGACAGGTCCTGGCGGAACACCGGCGTGCGCGACTGGATTTCCTGCCAGTCGCCGTCGCCCCGGCGCCACGCGAACCGGTAGCCCTCACCGGCGTCACCGGAACCGGCGAAGCGGGCCATGGCCATCAGCGCCCAGGCGGTGCTCTGGGTGGAATACCACTGCTGGGAGGCCAGCCGGCCGGCGATCGACTCGGCCTGGCGCCAGGCGCCGTCGCTGTCGCCGCGGGCGTCGCGCACCAGCAGCTCGATGGCCTGGTCACGCAGCGCCGAGCCGTAGGTGGGGCCCGGGCGGTCGTAGTCCGAGGGCGCGTCGGCGTCGGCGATCAGTTCGCCGGCCACGTCATTAAGCCCCATCTGCTGGTAGGCGGCGGCCAGCAGCCAGCGCGCGGCCTGGTAGCCGGGCCGGCGGCTGTCGCCGTCCGCCCGGGCGGACAGCGCTTCCCGCAGCCGGTTCTGGGCCCCCACCTCCGGCTCGCCGGCCAGCGCCAGGGTGTAAAGGCGGTAGGCCTGGCCGGCCCACTGCCAGGGCTCGCCGCCCGGGTTGCGTCCCACACGGCGTTGGTAGTCGGCCCAGTCTTCCAGCATGCCGGCGGGCACCGCGAAGCCCTGACGGCGCGCCTCCAGCAGGAAGTGACCGGCGAAGGAGGTGCCCCAGTCGTCGGCCACGGCGGCCCCGGGCCAATAGGCGAAGGCGCCGTCGCCGAGCTGGAAGCGGCGCAGCCGTTCGATGGCCGCTTCCACGTTGCTCTGGACCCGGTCGCGCTGCTCGTCGTCGAGGGCGATCAGCCGCGATAGATAGAGCTGCGGCAGAGCCGCCGACACGGTCTGCTCCACGCAACCGTGGGGATAGCCGAGCAGGTACTCCAGGCGCCGCTCCAGGCCCATGGCCGGCAGGCTGCTCACCGTCAGCCGGCTTTGGTTGGTACCGGGCAGACCGTGGGCGCTGTGCCGCTGCGACCAGGTCTCGCCGGCGGCCAGCAGGCGCCCGGCGTCACGGACGGTGGGCGGGTTGGCGGCGCGCACCGGCAGGTGCACGGTCTCGCTGGCGCGGTAACCCTCGCCCTCATGCTCGTCGGCACGGGCGGACACGGTCACCGTGGCGGTGCCGGTACGCTGGTCGGTTTTCAGGCCCAGCTCGGCGATCCGTTCGCCGCTGTCCTGGAAGTCCAGTTCGGCGCCCTGCTCGTCCGGCCGGTCGCTTAACGCGATCGGCCCGTCCACGTCGGCGGACACTGTCACCGGGCCCAGGCCGTCTTCGGCGGCGAACAGGGTGACCGGCAGGGCCAGGGTTTCGCCCGGCCCCAGCACCCGGGGCAGGGACGACAGCAGGGTCAGCGGCTGAGTGACGGTGACGTTCTTGTCCGTCTCGCCGTAGGCGTGGCCGTCTCCGGCCACCACCATCACCCGCACCTGCCCCATATAGGTGGGCAGCTCGATGTCGTGGTCCGCGGTCTCGCCCTTGGCCAGCTGGAACGGCCCGCTGAAACGGACCACCGGCGGGAAGCGGCGGCGCTGTTGTTCGCTGCCATCGCGGAGCGCGTCGGAGCCGCCCAGTGCCAACATCTGATCCAGCTCGCCGCCGTAGGCGCCCACCACCTGATCGAACAAATCCCAGGTCAGCACGCCCAGGGCCTCGCGCTGGTAGAACGCCTGGTGCGGGCGCGGCGTGGCGAAGCCGGTGATGCCCAGCAGCCCCTCGTCGACCACCGCCAGGGTGTAGGTCATGGGCCGTCCGCGGCGCTCGGACACCGCCACCGACAGGGTGCTTTCCGGACGCACCTCGCTTTCCGCGCGGATGTCCGGCATCAGGCGGGTGGCCGGGTCGTCCACCAGCAACGGCGCGATGCCGTAGAGGCGGATCGGCCGGTCGTTATCGCGCTCGGCGTGCGGCTGCAGCAACGCCACATGGACATACACATTGGGCGCCATGGCGGCGGTGACCGGCACTTCCAGAGTCAGGGTGTCGCCCTGGTCGCCGGCTTCCAGCCAGTAGTGGTCGAGCACCCGGGCGCCGTTTTCCAGGCTCACCAGCAGGCGGCCCTGGCCGCTCACCGGCACCTGCACGCGGGCGGTGTCGCCCACCTGATACTGTTCCCGGTCGGTGCTCAGCGACAGCCGGGTGGCGGCGTCGCCCTGGGCGCCGCGTTCGCCGCTCCAACCCAGATAGACGGTGCGGCTGACGCAGTGCCGGCCGTCGCTCTGGCAGACCCGCAGCAGGTGCCGGCCCCATTCGTAATCGGCGCCGGCCAGGGTCCACTGGGCACGTCCGTCGGCGTCGGTGGTGAGAGTGTCATGGCGCAGTTTTTCGGTGTGCGGGTCGCTGATGAAGTTGGTCAGGTTGTCGTCGCCGCGATCCCACCACCAGCGCCAGTCGATGCGGTACAGGCTCAGGGTCAGGTCGCGGCCGGCCTCGGGCTTGCCGTCCTGGTCCAGCGTCAGGAAGCCGATCTCGTGGTCCCGGTCGCGGCCCAGGGCGCCGCCCCAGCCGTCGCCTTCCGGCACGCGCATGCCCACCCAGTGCTGGTAGGGGCGCACCGGCACCCGGCGCACCTGGGTGCTGTAGTCGCCGCTGTTTTCGAACACCCGGGTGGTGAGCGTGGCGGCGGCCATGCCCGGCGGGGTCAGTTCCGGCAGATCGAGCGGGAAGCGCGCGTCGCCCTGGTTGTCGAGCTTGCCTTCAAAGGCGGTGAACGGCTCGGCGCCGAGGCTGCGGGTGGGGTCGTCGAAGGCGAAACCGTCATAGCCTTCAAAGCCGGTGGTGGCGTTGCTCAGGCTCGCTTTGACGTCGGCTTTCAGGCCGCCGGCGCGGGCACCGTTGAGCCACTGGCTGTGCAGGGTCACCGGGTTGGCGGTGCCGGCGTCCAGGGCGTCGGGCAGGTCCAGTTCGATGCTCAGCCGGTTGGGCTTGATCGCCTCGACCCGTAGCGGGGTATCGAAATAACGGTCGCCGATCCGCGCCACCGCGCGCCAGTTGCCGGTGGGCGCGTCCTCGGCGGTGCTCAGGGTAAAGGTGTAGAACTGCCCCACCGGCTCGCTGTTGGTGTATTCGGCCACCTTGTCGCCGCGCGGGTCGAACCAGTCCAGGGTCAGCGGGTGGTCGTCGGGAATACGATCATCGGCGTCGTCGAGAGTAAAGGTGAGATGGATGTCGTCGCCCGGGCGCCACACGTCCCGTTCGCCGTAGAAGAAGCCCTTGAGGCCGTCGCGCACCCGCTCGCCGCCGGTGTTGAATTGATTGGTGGGCAGCGCCTGGTTGCGCGCCAGTTTCAGGTAGCCGCGGTCGTCGCCGTGGTGAGCGACCAGATAAAACGGCGTGCCGTCCACGCCCAGGGTGGCTTCGCCGTCGCTGTTGGTGGTGCCCTCGGCAAGCTGCTGGTGCTGGTAGTTGTGCACGGTGACGCGCACGCCGCTGGCCGGCGCGTTGCTGTCCAGATGGGTGGCCACCACGATCAGCCGGTCGTCCTCGCCCTGCTTGGCGATCAGCCCCAGGTTGGAGGCCAGGAAGGAACGCGAGGATTCGGCGCGCTCGTTGTACTGGTAGTAGGCGTCAGAGCAGGGGTTGTCGCGCTCCTGCCAGCTCAGGTAGCCGGCGTTGTCGTAGTAGCGGCGCAGGCGGTCGCCGCCGTCGTCCTGGCCCGGGCCTTCGAAGTTGTCCGGCAGCTCGGCGGTGCGGTTTGGCCCTTCGCCCTGGCATTGGTAGTCGATGGTGTCGGCGTCGATCTTCAGGGTCAGGCGCACCAGGCCGTTGGGGTGGCCCGCCATCAACTCGCTCAGGTCCAGCCGGTAGCGCCGCCAGTCACCGTCGCCGTCCGGCGGCAGGCTCAGCGTCTTCTGCCACAGGTAGCGGCCGTGGCGGGTGTCCGCGTAATCGGCGTTGAGGTCGTTGTTCTGCAGATAGCCGGCAATGTTATCGGCGAACACTTCGAACGCCTGCACCTTCACCGCGCGGGTACCCACCGCCTCGAACGGCACGCTGAGAGTCTCGCCGGCGGGCAGAATCACGCCGTCACCGACGAAGCGAACGCCGGGTTTGGCCACCCGCAACACCAGGTCCTGGGTGAACTCGCTGTCCAGGCGGACCCGCGACGCGCTGCGCAGGCCGGCGCCGACGGCCAGGGTAACGGCACCGTCTTTCCCGGCTTCGCCGGCGGGGTAGACCAGCAGCTGGCTGCCGTCGATGCGGACCCGGGCCTCTTCACCGTCGACCCGCACCAGACCGGTGGTGTCCTGGCTGCCCATCAGCGGCTGCGAAAACTGCACGCGGATATGCGGCTGCGGGTAACTCAGGGTGCGCGCGGCGATCACCTGGAAGGCGCCCTCGGCGGGCACCGGATACTGCCGCTCGCCGCTTTCCTCCACCGCCAGGGGCTCGCCGTCCCAGCGCAGCGTCACCGGCGTCGGTTCGCCATCGCGGCGGATATCGCCGATCTGGAAACCGTGGCTGAGCCCGGCGGCGCCGTGGTGCCATTCAATGTCCAACCGCCGGTCCGCCTGGCTGGCGGTGAGGGCCGACTGGACCGCAAGCGGGTCCGCCTGGTCGGCGGTGGTCAGCTCGCCGTTCAGGCGCATGCGGGCCGGCGCCCCATCCACCGGCGCCAGCGCGTCCACCCGCAGGCTCAGTTGCTGGCGCAGCACGGTCAGCGGCAGCGTCAGTGGCGGCAGGCCGTCGTCGACCCCGGACAGCCCCTGGGGAAACAGCGTGAGAGTGAGTTCCCGGCCCCGCTCCAGCGGCGCGTCGGGGCGGATTTCCAGGCGGTCGCGGTCGGTGAACACGGCTTTGAAACCGACCTCCGGCTCCAGGCGGGCGACGCCTTCGGCGGCCTTTTCCAGCGCCTCTTCGGCGACCACCGGGTGGGTGAAACGCACCACCAGCGGCGCCCGGGCACTCACTTCGCCGGTTGGCCAGCTGTCCAGGTGGCTGCGCCAGCGGCTGTCCATGGGGGCGGCGTCTTCGCCGTCGTTGGCTGTGGAAGAGGCTGGCGGGGACGTTTCCCCACTGGAAGATGCCGGGCCGGGTTCCTCGGCGGTGTCGCAGGCCAGCAGGGAGAGGGCCAGAAACAGCACGCCTAAGTGTTGTAATCGCATTCCTTTGACCGCCTTGGGCTTATTGTTACGGAGAACGTTTTTATCACGGGGGAGAGTGTTTCCGGAAAAGGTAGCACAGTTGCCAAAGGCCGCCCTCCTCACACAAGGTAAAATCGTACCGAAATGCAGCGGGACCCGCGCCCCATGACACAGACCGCGCCATGAAGAAAACCGTATTGGCGGTTGCGCTGATCGCCCTGGCGGCCACCGCCGGCCTGGCGCTGTGGCCCGAGGACCCGGTGGCCGCCCGCTGGCAGGATTACCTGGCCCGCCTGGAGCGCCTCACCCGGCAGCCGGTGCCGCCGGCGTCCGCCCTGGACCTGCGGCCCTATCCGGGCAACGCGGCGCTGCGCCGCCCGCTGCCGGACCTGCGTACCGGGCTGCTCAACTATCTGGCGCTGCGCCATTGCGACCTGATGGCCCTGGTCAGTGAGCGCAACAGCGCCCTGGGCAAGTTGCGCAGCGCCTCCCTGCGTCTGGATTACGAACTGACCTTTATTGAGCGGGGCCAACGCTGTCTGAGGGGGGAAACGCTGGACGACCCGGAACTCATCGACCTGCTGCAACGCACCCTGGACGTAAAAAGAGACAGCCTCGGCGACCTGTTCTGGAACGCCACCTGGGCCAGCGATGAGCTGCGTGGCTTCCTCAACCAGTCGCCGGGCCCGGCCGGCGATCCCGCCCGGGGCCTGGAGGCGCTGGGCGGCCTGGTGAGCGCCGGGCGGGCGCTGCGTGCCTCACCGCCGCCGGACGCCCTGCCCGACCTGGAGCGGCACCTGGCCACCCTGGCCGGTGGCGCCGCCGGCGGCGCGGTGCTGCGTGAGATCGCCGCCGCCCGGGTGGCCCTGGAGCAGGCCCTGGGCATGCTCGAATCGCTGGACGAGGACAGCCTCTGCCCGCGGGGCCGGGCCAGCCAAAGGGCCCGCTATCTGCGCAATCTTTTGGATAGTGTCTACGGGCAGGAGGTACAACCGTATCTGGCGGATCTGGACCGTCGCCAGCGCCGCCTGGGCGAGCGCCTGCGGGCGCTGCGGGCCGCCAGCAGCGGCGCCAGCCCGGCGCTGGACCGGTGGCTGGACCACTATTTCGGCCCCCGGGGCCAGGCGACGCGCCTGGATCAGGCCCTGCGGGCCCACACCGAGCGCTGGCAGACCGTGCTCGGGGCCTGCGGACTGATGCCCGGGGGCGGCTGATCAGCGACGGTGAATTATTGGCCAACGAAGCGTTTGTGAACGGCTGCACAGC
>Ga0208965_1001504_pt1 | contig 10129 bp, 10 predicted proteins | sample AOAMet1_07_M0_10_2_FD_188230 | JGI IMG/M metagenome (GOLD analysis project Ga0208965, IMG submission 188230) | Ammonia-oxidizing marine microbial communities from Monterey Bay, California, USA - CAN11_07_M0_10 (SPAdes) | ecosystem: Environmental > Aquatic > Marine > Intertidal zone | place...
GTTACACTCTCGAACAGTGTCTACGTGATTCGCGAGACCGAGCGTGGCGTATTGCTCAAGTTTGGTGAGGTGGTGGATCCGAATCTATTGCCTGGTTTGCACCTAAAGGTGCCGTTTGTGAACAATGTTCGAAAGTTCGATGGTCGCATATTGACCGTGGACAGCAGTCCTGAGCGATTCTTCACGCAGGAGAAAAAGGCGCTCATCGTCGACTCCTACGCGAAGTTCCGTGTGACGGACACCGCTAAGTACTACACCGCGACGAACGGCGAGGAAAATCGAGCCGCAGGGCTTTTGGCGCAGCGCATCAATGACGGACTGCGTAACCAAGTAGCCGTTCGCACGGTCCAAGAGGTGGTATCGGGCCAGCGCGATGAACTGATGCTGGTCGACCGGCAGGTCTTCTGTATGGCTGGCATAGTCGGCGAACGCCGGCGCAAACCAGTGCGGATAGCCGTCCATGCTGAGGACGCCGAGCGCGCGTGCGCCTTCCACCATGCGCTCGACCGTCTCGCCTGTCTCAGAGCGCGACGATGCCGCGCCGCCGAAACCGGACTGATGCGAAACCACTGCGGCGATACGCCGATCATACACCGCTGCAACCATGGCGGACTTTGCATGGCGCGAATGTCCCATGACGGCGACCGCGTCTGCATTGATCGCTGGATCGCCCTCGAGCGCGTCGATGATAGCAGAGAAGCCATACCCCCAGCCAGCCAGCGTACCGGTTGGAGCAGCGACACCGTCGCCGGCCATGGCGTCCATGACCGCTTGCGCTTCACCTTGCGTGTCTGGAATGAATTCGCCGGCCTGCCAGGTCGCATAGGCATAGCCCCGATCAAAATACTGCTCAATCGGCACTAGCGCGATGAACTCTCCGAAGATCGCTTCGACGAAGCCGGGCATCGTATCGTAGTCCGCGCAATCCCCGCCGCCCGGTGCAGTGAGCTTCGCGCCCGGAAACGCGCCGCAATTGCTGGAGAAGGTCTGGCTGATGATCAGCGGGACAGGTCTGTCACTGCCGGGCAGGGCGAGCGCCACGTGAAACCGGCGTGCGCCGTCGCCGGTCCCGACTTCGATCAGCAGCTCTTCCAGCGTGCCGCGCCCGTCTGCAAACGCCTCATCAATCATCGTGCGGCTGACCAGCGAGACGGCCTGACCCTCGGGCCAAGGGCCATAGACGAGGTCTTCAAAGGTCTCGATTAGCGCGCTGCGGCCATCCTCCCATTTGGCAAGCGTGGCCGCTTCGATTTGTGGGCGGGCGTCCGGCTTGTTGTCGACGTCGAGGCTCGCATAGTTAAGGCCCAGCATCGTGCAATTGGTGAGCATCACCAGAAGGATGACCGCGGCGACAAGGCGCAGGGTCCAGCTGAGCCCCTTGAATATCAGAGCCATGTAATCCTCCAGCCTTTTCAGGAGCTTTAGCAGGTGCTGATACGCGGCGGAACTCCCAAGCCCGTCAGCTATAAATGCGGGTGCTATTTTGCCGGACTGAACACATCCCGATAGCGTCGCGAGCCGGGTACGGTTTCGCCGGTCTCGAGTGTCAGCGTAACATCACCTTCGCCCGTCGGCGTGATTTCCAAGACCCTGTCCAGATTGACAACATGTGAGCGATGAACCCGCACATGCCGGCCGCCAGCAGCTCGCAGGAGATTCTCCAGCTCGCTGAGCGTTGAGCGCGCTAGATAGGTCCGTCCGGGCGTAACCACCTCTACATAATTGGAGGCGGCGCGCGCCCAGACCACATCGCCCGCATCGACGAAATATGTGCGGCCGCCTGACTTCAGCGTGACCCGTTGGCGTTCGCTTGCTTCGCGCCGGGCGGCCCTGGCTTCAAGGCCGCGCTGCTCTGCCAGCCGGTTCATCGCAAAAATCGCCGCGATAAGTGAATAGGAGAGGGCATCCTTGCGAAACTCGTATAGCCACATTGATGGGTCGCTGAGGCCGAAATCGTAAGGCACGCCAAATATGAGCGGCGTCAGAAGTTTTCGAAGTGCCACCATGGCGAGGACATGAACCAACGAAAAGAACACGACGCCTGCAATGTGCACCGGAAGGTTACGGCGCCAGGCGGAAAGCGGGAAACGGCTGAGCATGAAGGTGATGAACGGTGTCATGACGAGTATGACGAGGTGTGATGTCGCCTGCGACAGCCAGGGCAGGTTGGGGTTTTCCGCGCCAGCGCGGGTCAGGTCATGCTGGTCGGAAAGAGACAGGACGATGAAAGACGCAAAGAGGAAGCAGACAAAATAAAGATATGTGCGCCGGTCTGCCCGTCGGTCGGCTTCAATTTCGGGGTGGCGGGTTTGCTTGTCCATGATGTTCGTCTGCCACAGGCGCGGCCCGTCGCGAAGCCCGCCTATGCGCCTGGTCCCAGCATGCCGCCGTTCGTCCCACCTTCCTGCAATTCGTCCCCGCGGGCCGTGTTTCGTGTCGCCGCCGCTGCTTCGTCAGCGAGGTCCTGCCATGCTCTCTTCAAAGGCCTGAAGGAGACGAGACATGCAGCATCTTAATACACGGCGATACGATCTGGACTGGTTGAGGGTCGTCGCCTTCCTGCTGCTCATTTTCTATCATATCGGCATGTTTTACGTGCCCTGGGACTGGCATGTGAAAAGCGTGCATTCCGGTGAAGGCGGAGAACCGTTGATGCTGCTGCTGAACCCCTGGCGGTTGTCGCTCCTCTTCTTTATTTCCGGTCTGGCCCTGCACTTTCTTTACATGAAGCTGGGTGCCGGACGGCTCGCACGGGACCGCGTGATGTGGATGGGGCTGCCAATACTGGCAGGGATCGTCCTGATCGTTGCGCCGCAAAGCTGGCTCGAGCTTGTCGAGAAGGGAGAATTCGAAGGCGGCTTTCTGGCTTTCTACCCGCACTACATTGATCCAGAATCCAGCTTCTCGATCACCACGCCGACATGGAACCATCTCTGGTACATTGTCTATTTGCTGGCCTACTCACTTCTGCTGGCGCCTGTGGCAGGCCCACTCACGAGGTGGATGCAGGGAACTGGTGCGACGCTGACAGGAAAGCTGTTTTCTGGACGCTCGGGAATCCTTGCCGTGCTCTTCCTGCCAGCACTTCCGCACATGATCTTCCGGCTTACGCTCGACCCATATTTTCCAACCACGCACGATCTCGTGGAGGACTGGGCCAATCATGCCCATAGCCTGACCATGCTGCTCACCGGATTTCTGCTCGCACGTGATGCCGCGTTCTGGGATGCCGTACGCCGCGCCATGGTACCCGCCATCTTACTGGTCATCGTACTTGGAACAGGGCTTTCCCTTCTGTGGGCAAGTTGGGAAGAGCTGTCTGTGGATGCCGCCTGGCAGATTGCGATCTGGCCGGCTCGAATGTTCCGCCTTCTCTATGCCTGGATTGCCATCCTGTCGCTGCTGGCGCTCGCGCAACGATACCTCAACAGGCCGGGTCCCCTCCTTCGCTATCTGACGGAAGCGGTCTTCCCCTGGTACATCCTTCACCAGACCCTGATTGTCGTGGCCGGCTTCTGGCTGACGCGCCAGTCGCTCGGCGTATGGAGTGAATTTGGCGCGCTGGTGCTGCTTACAATAGGGGGCTGTGCACTGCTGCATGAGTTCGTGATCCGGCGGACCGGGGTGTTGAGACCATTCTTCGGGCTCAAGCCCAAGCCGCCGCTCGCAACCCACCCCGATGGTGGCCCCGGCGGCGACACCCGCACAGATCAGGACAATGTCTTCACCTAAGCCACCTCACTCGCTAAACCATCCGTATGCGCTTGCTATGGCCCCTCATCACTGCCGCAATACTCGGCCTCGTCGCCGGGGCTCTATCGGCAGCGTGGATGGCCGGGCTTCTCCTTTCTGGCCCGCGTCTTGGTGATGGCGTAAAGGTCAACGGCTGGACAAGCGACTGGTCGATCGGCGCAGATTCCGCGAATCCTTACATCCGGGCAAGAGTGGCGCGTTTCGGCCTATTGGCCTTGCGCAAGGAAGAAGCAGTCTACTTCACGGCGGCGCGTGACAGTGACGGCAATCCCCTCAGCGACCAATGCATCTACCGGGTTAGCGGCGGCGAAATGCCTGCCGAATGGTGGTCGATCACGCTTTATGATGGCGATAGCCGCCTGCCAATGAATGAGGACGGGGCTCTCTCTTTCGATGCAACCAAGGCGGCCGATACCGGCACGCCGGACAATTGGAGCTTCCGGGTCAGTCCGCAGCAGAATGGCCGCCCGGGTGAGGTCTGGGTTTCCAGCCGTAACGCGGGCCGATTCGACCTGACGCTCCGGCTGTACCTGCCAGATGACGCGCTTCTCACGCGGCCTGAAAACGCGCTCAAGCCGCCCGTTATCGATGAGCTTTTCTGCGAGAAGGGGGCTGCATGATGCGCTGGTTCGCTGCCGCTGCGGTTTTCCTACTGATGACGCTGATCGGACACCTGGCCGTGTTGAACGCCATACCGTCCCGCATCATGGCGACGGCCCAGTTGAAGATGGCTGAGCGGGGTGTGCCCACCTATCAATGGGTCGCCTCACAGCGCATGACGCCGCAAACCCAGACCATTGTGCGTCCGTCGCCGGACCTTGCCTATGCAATCTGCCGTTTTGATGTGTCGGATGGGCCAGTCCTGCTGACGGCGCCCGCGTCTGATACTTATGGCTCGCTGTCGGTGTTCGACCAGCGGACGAACAATGTCTTTATCGCGCGCCTCGATGGCGAAGAGGATTTCAGAGGCCTCGTCATCCATGCGCCGGGTAATGCGCCTGAAGCGCCAGATGGCGCCGAAACGCTGGCCATGCCAGGGCCGGGTCTTGCACTGGTTCGAAGGCTTGCTCCGGATCAAGCCACTCACGAAGCCGCCACAGCACTGGTCGATCAATCCACCTGCAAAAATCTTGATCACGTAGACTAGCAATCGGCCAGAGTGCGAGCCGCTGACCGCGCTTGCGAAGGTTAATGCCTCGGGGATATTCTTTCGCGTCAAGGGGACGCTGTAATGAAAACCATGATGAAATACGCGCTCGCCAGTCTTGGGGGCCTTCTGGCAATGTCGCTTCCGGCGCAGGCGCAAGGCACCTGTCTCAAGGGGCGGGAACTGGTAAATACGTTGATCAATTCGATCAACGCCATTCCGGGCAATCCCGATGCGACAAAGGCGCTTGCGATCATATACTGGAAGCGGGCGACCTATCAGGTCTTTGATGAGCCTGACATCATGTCCCAGATCTCCCGCTGCACCTACCCCGCGGGAAGTTGTGGGCTCGAGGCTGATTATTCCGGCACGCGGTTCAGCAAGCTCGTCGAATACAAGAACGCTCTGACCTCGTACAAGAATGGCAGTGCGAGCGTGGAGCCGCGCCAGCCCATTGATGCGCCATTCCCTGATGACAGCATGCTTGAATGGGCTGAAGGCGTGCTCGGCTGCACCACATTCGAACCCGTGCCGGCCGCGCCGCAACAAGCTGCGCCAGACCCGAAATGGTTTGGCTATGACGCAGCGCGTCAGGCAGGTGGCGATCAGTTTTACCAATGGTGGCGCAAGAACTTTGAAATGCGGCGTACGGCAGACGCGTTCGAACTTTGCCGCAAGTTCGGTTCAGCCAGTTATGAGTGCAGTCTCGTCACCGAATGGACCTATCTGAATTCCGGCCGCAATCCCTATACGGGCGGCACCAGCCAGACTTTCAACGGCACCTATTCAGATCAGGATCGTGGCTACAATGCAGGCTATGAAGGCACCGTACCAAAGCCTGCCTATCGCCCGCCTACATCGAATGAGCCGCGCTGCTATGATCAGGGCGACGGCACGGAGAGGTGCTTCTACGACTAGTGTAGGGGCCTTACTCGGCGGCGACCGTCTCGCCCTCTTCACGTTGAGCCTTGAGGCGTTCGGCCTTCTTTTCGACCAGCTCGACAATGTGTTCGACCATATCGGCATTGGAGACATTGTGGTCGGGGCGGCCGGAGATATACATCTTGCCGCTCTCCTTGCCGCCGCCGGTAAAGCCGAGATCTGTCATTGCGGCTTCGCCGGGACCGTTCACAACGCAGCCAATGATGGACAGTGAGATCGGCTCTGAAATGTGGGCAAGCCGATCCTCCAGCGTCTCAACCGTCTTGATGACATCAAAACCCTGACGCGCGCAGCTTGGGCAGGCGATGATGTTCACGCCGCGTGTGCGGAGGCCGAGCGATTTGAGCATGTCGAAGCCGACCTTCACCTCTTCGACCGGGTCGGCTGATAGCGATACTCGGATCGTGTCGCCAATCCCCATCCAGAGCAGATTGCCCATGCCGATGGAGGACTTTACCGTACCCGTGCGAAGCCCGCCTGCCTCAGTGATGCCAAGGTGCAGCGGTGCGTCGGTAACTTCTGCAAGCTGCTGATAGGCCGCCACAGTCAGGAACATGTCCGAGGCCTTTACCGAAATCTTGTAATCGTGAAAGCCAAGATCATCGAGAATGCGCGCATGATCAAGCGCGCTTTCGACCATGGCGTCCGGGCATGGCTCGCCATACTTTTCCAGAAGATGGCGCTCGAGCGAACCGCCATTGACGCCGATCCGGATGGAGCAGCCATTGGCCCGCGCCGCATTCACGACTTCCTTCACGCGGTCAGGGCTGCCGATATTGCCGGGATTGATGCGCAGGCAGGCCGCGCCAGCATCTGCCGCTTCGATGCCGCGCTTATAGTGAAAGTGGATATCCGCCACGATCGGCACCGGGCTGTTCTTGCAGATCTCTAGCATCGCTGCCGTGGATTCAACGGTAGGACATGAGACGCGAACAATATCTGCGCCGGCCTCTGCGCAGCGTTCAATCTGCGCGATCGTCGCCGCTGCGTCTTCGGTTGGCGTGTTGGTCATCGTCTGTACGGCGATTGGCGCGTCACCGCCCACCTCAACGCTGCCGACGCGGATCTTGCGCGATTTACGCCGCTCAATGGAGCGCCAAGGCCTGATGGGATTGTGGCTCATCGCTTCACCTCGATGCGAGCAGATCTCAGAGCCTATGTGGGCAATCATGATGGCGAGGTAAAGGCGGCGAGATGACTCGCGCCTCTGCAGGTCAGGAGCTACGCACTCGATAGATGAAATTTCATATACCGGCTGAACGCGGCCGAAACTACGAGCTGCTAGCACTCTTCGGGTCGATAGAGGCGCTCGTTCCGCCGCATCAGGGTAGTATCCGTATGTTTCCACCTGTGTTTCCAGGTATCATGGCGCCAAGGCTCCTGCAGAAGCTGCGCGACTGGGCCGACGACCGCCGCGGCGTTGCCGCGGTCGAGTTTGCCATGATCGCCGCACCTTTCTTCTTTCTTATTTTCGGCCTGCTGGAGATCTGCGTAATCTTCATCATGTCGTCCGTCCTTGAGCATGGCCTCAACGAAGCGGCGCGGGGCATCCGTACCGGCCAGCTTCAGAACGGCGGCAGCTTTGACCGCGATGCATTCGAGGAAATCATCTGCGCCGAGATTTTCGACCTGTTCCAGTGCGAAGGTGCCATCGAGCTCGATGTCAAAACCTATAGCGACTTTGCGTCGACCTCGAACCCGTCAGCCATTGATGATGAGGGTAATCTCGATACCGAGGATTTCGACTTCAATCCGGGCGGCGCGAACGACATTGTCGTGGTTCGTGCCTTCTATGAGTGGGAGCTCATGACGCCTGTCTTGAGCGCACCGCTTGCCAATCTCAGTGAAAACCGCCGGCTGCTTCAGGCCACTGTCGTCTTCCGCAATGAACCGTTCGGAGACTAGCAGATGCACCGTCTGATGAATGCCATTCGCCGCCTTCGGGCAGAAAACAAGGGCGTGTCCGCCATTGAGTTTGCGCTTATCGCGCCGGTCATGATCCTGATCTATTTTGCCTGTATCGAGCTCTCTTTCATGATGGTGCTCGACCGCAAGGTGACGAGCTCCGCATCCGCGCTGGGGGACCTTGTCGCCCGCGCTGCCTCCATCAATGACGATGAGATGGACGATATCTTCGAAGCGACGCGGATGATCTTCCAGCCCAACCCGATCTCCGATGCGCGCATGCGGATTTCGAGCCTCTATGACGATGAAGGCACGATCAAGGTGGCGTGGAGCGAGGGACGCAACATGACCCCGTTCACCGTGGACTCGACGATTACTGTGCCTGAAGGCATCGTACCGGAGGACGGGTCGGTGGTCTTCGCCGAGGTCGAGTATGATTATAACTCAACGCTCGGCTATTTCTTCACCACGTCGAAGACGCTGTCAGACGAGTTCTACTTGCGCCCGCGCCGCACTGACCGGGTCGCCCGCGAGACCAGCTAGCTGTCCTTGTCGACGGCTGGATGGTGCGGTGAGTGCACGGTCGTCAGCACCATGAGGCCCAGCACGAAGAGCAGGCCGATCGCGCTCATGCCGACACGCTGGTCGCCCGACCATTTGGTGAAAAGCTCGACCAGCAGCGGGCCTAGCCAGACGGTTACCGTGCCTGCGATCGCATAGAGCCCGAAGAACTCACCCACCCTGTCGCTCGGCGCCAGGTGCACCAGCATGGAGCGGCTAGAGGAGATGCTTGCCGTCGCCGTCACTGCGATGAAGACAGCCGTGCTGAGATAGACGACATCCGACAGCGTATTGAAGATGGGGCCATCCCAGATCTCAAATCCCGGCACCAGGCCATAAAGAATGGAGTTCGGTGTGATGGAAAGCTGGAAGGCCAGCGTCGCAATCATGCCTGTGATCTCGATCATAAGCGCCCGTTTCGGCCCAACCAGACCGTCGAGCCAGCCGCCGACAATACCGCCGCCAAAAGCGAAGAAAGAGGCCAGGATGGCGTAGGCCGACAGCTCAACGACGTTCCATTCAAGATAAAGCCCGATGAACACGCCGCCGAGCGCGAGAAGGGCCTGCATCCCGTCAGCATAAAGCATCCGGGCGGCAAGATATTTCAGGATTTCTCTATTGTCGGAGGCGTTGCGCATTGTGCGGAAGAGACCAGCCGCGCCATTTTTCGCGGCATTCATCCAGTTCGCGCCGCGCGTGCCGCCGTCCTCGGAATGCATGAAGAAGGGGATGGAGAAGATAACCAGCCAGATCGCGCAGATTGGCCCCACCAGTCGTTGATGCTCGCCATTGGCGACATTGATGCCGAAGAGCGGCGCGTCGAAGGGCCAACCGACAAGCGCAGGCATGGCGAAAGACAGCACGATGAACAGCATAAGGATCGCGCCGGCGAGATTGCCCAGCGCGAGACCAAGCCCGGAAATCGCTGGCAGGGCACTCGCCCGGCCATTCACGTTGAGCATCGAATTATGGGTGACTTCTGAATAAGTATAGCCAAGCGCCGCAATGACAAGCGCGCTCATGCCCATCCAGATCGGCATGCCGCTTCCATCCGGCTTCACCCACCAGAGCGAAAACGACATCAAGGCAATCAGGCCGAGAAAGACGACGAGGAGCGGCTTTCGGCGGCCGCCGCGGTCGAGCGCTGCGCCAAGGAAGGGCGCGGTAAATGCAGCAATGAAACCGGCATATTTGACCAGCGAGGAGATCGTCGCCTGACCTTCTGCGTTCGCAGCGGCGCGTTGAGCCGGGCCGTCGAGGCCATCAACCGTGCCGCTCGCGATCAGGTTTGCGCCGATGATGCCTGCAAAATATGGCGCGAACAGATAGATGATAACGAGGATGTAGTAGGGGTTGCGGGCCCATTCGAAGATCGCCCAGGCAAATCCGCGTCTGTCCAGGGCGCCCCCAAGATCCAGCCGTGGTTCAGCGACAAGGGTTTCTGCCGGTGGCGGCGTGGCCTGGCTGCTCATTCCTCATTCCTCCCATGGCACCTTTTTCGGTGCTCTGGGACCAGCGTCTGCCAAAAACAGGAAGTTGAAAAGTGCCTACGTGCCCATGCCGCCGCGTCAGGCGGTCTAGGCCAGAAGCTTCTCGCGGATGGCTTCACGCTTGGCATCATCAACGCCGAGCGTTGTCACCAGATAGGTATCTATGTCACCTGACTGGTCCTTGATGGCGCCGATTGCCGCTTCGAGGAATTCCCGGTCCACACCGACAAAGGGCTGATACACTGCGTCATCAAAATTCTTCGACAGCATGTCATTGAAATAGGCCGCCGCTTCCGGAAGTCGCTCTTCGACATTTGCCGCAGAATTGGTG